>Ga0213862_10000867_pt1 | contig 12725 bp, 9 predicted proteins | sample PICome_7_FD_160092 | JGI IMG/M metagenome (GOLD analysis project Ga0213862, IMG submission 160092) | Coastal seawater microbial communities near Pivers Island, North Carolina, United States - PICO266 | ecosystem: Environmental > Aquatic > Marine > Coastal | place: USA: North Carolina | collected... | reverse complement strand
TGACGGCATCCAAAAAAGCGCGGTTTTGATAATAGGTGGCGCCGGAATGATAGCCAGCTTTCAAAATTGCTTCATCGACATTAATCGGATACTGCTCCACTTCCCAGCTATCGCGATGGCCATGGGTGACAATATTTTGCGGCAAGAGGCATTCGACTTTCGCCTTGTCGCCAACCGCCGCCAATTCTTCGCTATGGCGCGAGCCCTCGGCGAACATACATAAGTCGAGCAGGGCGCGGGCGCCATTGGCGAAGTCAAAAATCACATAGCCATTGTCCCAAATATCCGGTGTCCGGCCATCATAGCGCTCGTCCAAATGATTGACGTTTTGACCGGCGGAGGCCAGCACGCTGACTGGCTCACTGGCGACAATGCGGCGCATAAGGTCAAAGAAATGGCAGCATTTTTCAACCAATGTGCCACCTGTGTTGGCGTTAAATCGGTTCCAATCGGCTACTTTTGGCAAAAATGGAAACCGGTGTTCGCGAATGCTCAGCATATGCAAGCGCCCAATATCGCCACGATCGACGCGGGCAATCATATCGGCCAAGGCGGGTTTGAAACGATATTCCATACCAACTTGAAAAACCTGCCCGCTTTGGCTCACGCTGTCGCAAATCCGCTGTGTGTCCGGCAAATTGGTGCATAGCGGTTTTTCGCATAAAATCGCTTTGCCGCTCTGCAAGGCGGCGGGCAATACATCAATATGATGAAAATTCGGGGTCGCAATCACCAGAGCGTCAATATGCGGGTCGCTGAGCAGGCTCTCGAAATCATCGCTGGTGCGGGCTTTATCTTGGTTCAGCTCAACCGCCTTGGCCAACATCGTTTGATCCGTGTCGGCCAGCGCCATCACATGCGCATCGTCGAGCAAATTAAAATTTTGAATATGCTCGTGCCCCATCATGCCGGTGCCAATGATGCCAATATTGATTTTACTACTCATCAATATGCCCTTCATAGCCGGCCAATTTCTTGACCGTCGGAGATTTCGGCACGTCTTGCGTCGACTTCCACGTGTTCAGCAAAACATCAGCTAGGCCATTGGTGATGCCCCAATTGTAATTTTCATTATGAAAGTGGTGTCGCATATGCGCTTGTTGCAGGGCCAGTCCGGACTTGGTGCGCGGCCGATAGGCTTTGGTGTGATGCGCCAAATGGATCCACTCATAAACCAAATAATAGCCAAGGCTGGCCAGCAGCGGCATCAGCGGGGTGGTCCAGCTCCAGCTGATCAGCGCGTAAAACCCATATAGCTGGGCAAACATAATGACCAGCGCACTGGCTGGCGCAAATTGTAAAACGCGATCGTCGGGGTGCAAATGGTGGCCATGGTGCAGGCGTATTTGAAAATTGCGCTTCCAGCCAGGCGTCTCGCTCAGGTCTTGGTGTAAAATATACTTATGCGTCACCCACTCATAAAATGGCGCAATGGCAATAATCAGCAAAATCCATGCCCATTGATCCCACAGTGCATAGGTATTAACGGCGTATAGGCATACGGCGAAAGACAGCAATAAAAACTGAACCGTCGAATGCTTGAAATAATCGACCCAAATTTGTCCCATAACACCTCTCACTAACCGGCTGAGCATAAGCGGTTTTTGGCTGAGGTCAAAGATGGAAACACAGCGCGCTAAATATCGACGCGGCGGCGCAAAAGCTCTAAGCTTGTCGCTGTCGCCGTTAGATAGAGAAGACCATGAAACAACCAAAACAATTCGCAGAACAGGCCGCAGAGCGCGTCGCGCAAATGACATTACCGGAAAAAACCAGCCTCATGTCGGGCAGTAGTTTTTGGCATTTGCAGCCGATTGATCGCCTCGATCTGCCGCGCATTATGGTCGCCGACGGGCCGCATGGCTTGCGCAAACAAGCCCAACACGCCGATCATTTGGGCATGCAGGCGTCGGTGCCGGCGACCTGTTTTCCAACCGCCGTGACGCTGGCTTCGAGCTGGAACAGAGAGTTGATTTTCGAAGTTGGCGCCGCCATTGGCCGTGAATGTCAGGCGGAAAATGTGTCCGTGCTTTTGGGGCCGGGGGTTAATATCAAGCGTAACCCTTTATGTGGACGCAATTTTGAATATTACGCCGAAGACCCTTATGTCGCCGGACAAATGGCCACCGCCTTTGTTGCGGGCGTGCAGAGCACTGGCACGGGCACGAGTTTGAAGCATTTTGCCGTCAACAACCAAGAGGCAGACCGCATGGTGGTCGATACATTGGTCGACCGGCGCACCTTGTTTGAGATTTATTTACCGGCCTTTGAAACGACCGTGCAACAAGCTCAACCGTGGACATTAATGTGCGCCTATAACCGACTGAATGGGCATTATTGCAGCGAGCATGAAGATTTATTAACCGGTATTTTGCGCGACCGCTGGGGGTTTCATGGCTTGGTGATGACCGATTGGGGTGCCGTCAATGACCGCCCGCGTGGCATTGCCGCGGGTCTTGAACTGGAAATGCCGAGTAGCGGTGGCGCCAATGACCGTATCGCCGCTGCTGCTGTTGCCGATGGCAGCTTATCACAACAAGATCTTGATCAGGCCGCCAACCGCGTGACGCAAATGATTTTGGCGGCTGACCATAACAGCCAACCGCTGGCAGTAGATTTCGCCGCCCATCACCAATTGGCGCAAAAGGCAGCCGCCGAGGGAGCGGTTTTGCTGAAAAATACCGATGCCTTATTGCCCTTGGCTGATACCGGCAAGCTGGCGGTCATCGGCGGTTTTGCAGAAAAGCCACGGTTTCAGGGAGCTGGCAGTTCTCAAGTCAACGCCCATCAAATCGATACGCCGCTATCGTTGCTGCAACAGCGTTTGGGGGTCGATCAGGTGGTTTACGCCAAAGGTTATGACGTCGATTTGGCCAATGACGATGAGGCACTGATTGCCGAAGCGGTGGCGGCTGCCAAGTCGGCTGAACGGGCGGTTGTCATGGTCGGTTTGCCGGCTTTATTCGAAGCTGAGGGGTTTGACCGCACGCATTTGCGCCAGCCGCCACAGCTTGATGCGCTGGTTGAAGCGGTGGCGGCGGCCAATCCGAATACGGTGGTTGTGCTGTCCAATGGCGCGCCAATTGAAATGCCTTGGGTTGGCAAGGTAAAAGCCATATTGGAAATTTATCTGGCCGGTCAGGCCGGTGCCGGCGCGTTGGCTGATTTATTATTTGGCACCATCAGCCCGAGCGGCAAATTGGCCGAGACCTTTCCGCTGACTTTATCGGATAGTCCGAGTCAGGAAAATTTTACCAGCCATCCGCGCCAGCTAGTTTATCGCGAGGGGCTGAACGTCGGCTATCGCTATTTCATCACCCATGATAAGCCGGTGCTGTTTCCTTTCGGCCACGGGCTGAGCTATAGCCAATTTGTCTATAGCAAGGCGCGCGTCACCGTCCCATGGTCACCTGAAACTCGCACCATGCAGGTCGCCGTTGAGCTGACCAACACCGGCGCCTGCGCGGCCGCCGAGGTGGTGCAACTCTATATTCGCGACGTTGAATCGACCGCCTATCGGCCTGAGCGCGAGCTTAAAGGCTTTGAAAAAATATTCCTGCAAGCCGGTGAAACCCAAACTGTGCTGTTTGACCTAGACGCGCGCGCCTTTTCTTATTTCGATGTGTCGATTGACGATTGGGATATTGAGGCCGGAGATTTCGATATTCTGTTTGCCGCATCGAGCACGGATATTCGCGAAAAACTGACAGTGGCGCTGGATGATGACAGCGGTCGCAATATCGCCCGCTATCACGAAACCCCCTATGTGCTGATGGGCGACGGGGCGCTGGCCGGGCTTGGCTTGAGCGTTACCGCGCCGGATGACATCAAACCCTATCACGCCAATACCACGCTTGGTGACATCCGCCATCATTGGCTCGGCAAACGGTTGGTGGCAGGCGTGTTCAAGGCGGTTGGCGCCACTTTGGGCGAACGCCGCGCCGATGATTCACCGGTTCTGATTAAAATGCGCGAGGAAATGGTGTTGTCGATGCGGCTCAGCACGGTGCGCAATATGAGTGGCGGCGCCCTGACGCCGAAACGGTTTGAGCTGCTCATTCACGCGCTCAACAATCATTGGCTGAAGTTTTTGGGCCGCTGTATACGCCGCTAATCGCGCAAATCTAACCAAGCGACTTGCTGCGCGCTCAGCTCAATATGGCTGGCCGCAATACTGTCGTGCATTTGCATTGGCGTGCGCGGGCCAATCAGGGCAAAACAGGCGAAGGGCTGATGCAAAACATAAGCCAGAGCAATCTGAATGGCGCTGGTGCCCAATTGCTCAGCCAAGTCAAAGGCCCGTTGGTGACGTTGCATGTTCTCTGCCGAGCCCCACACGCGCTGCATTTCCTCATCTGTCGGATCGGCGCCATGGCGGGTCGCCGCCAGCCCGTTTTGCGCCCAGTCGAGAAAAAACCCACGCGCTTGTGCCGACCAAGGAAACAGCGCAATTTGCCGGTCTTCGTGCCATTTCCGAAAATCATCGGTTGAGCTGGCAAGACAGCCGTCCCAGACCGGATTCTCCATCCGTGCCAGAGAGAAATTATTGCTCAAGAGCGAAAACCCCTGCAGGCCATTTTGGCTGGCATAATTATTCGCTTCATCAATCCGCGCCGCCGTCCAATTGGAGCCGCCGAATAAATGAATACGTCCGGCTGCGACCTCACCGTTCAGCGTATCAATCCACTGACCGACAGGCACATCCGGATTGTCGCGGTGCAGGCAATAAATATCAAGATAATCGGTTTGCAGACGGTCGAGGGATATATCCAGTTGCGGGCCGACGGCGTCGGGGTGGCATTCCGGCGTATGCGCGCCCTTGCCAATAATCACCAGCTGCTCACGCAGGCCACGGGCGTTCATCCACTGGCCCAGAAGCGTTTCGCTCAGCCCACCGCTGTAAATATGCGCCGTGTCAAAACACGTGCCTCCCGCCTCGACAAAAGCGTCAGCCATGGCCGCCATGGTCGGCCCATCGGTTTGATTATCGGTGCCCAAAACCAATTTGGAAATCGGCTTATCGAGGCCGGCAATTTTGCCCAGCGGCATCTGCCCATGGGCGCCAAGGCGCACGTTGTCGCCGTGAAACCCCTTATCGCCTAGCTGATCAGCGTCATAGCTCACACCCGCCGCTTCGCGCCAACGGTCGAGCCAATAAGCGGTATTAATAGAAAAGTCTGGTGACACCAAATCCGACGCCTGCGCGCCGGCCTGAATCAGCGCTCCCATATGGTCGGCTTCAATGGCGTAAAGTGGGCGCGGATCATCGCTTTGATGGGTTGTTTGCTGACCCTGCGCATCGGTAATCACCACAGCCTTATTTTCTGGCCCTGGGTGCCAAGGCTGGTCAATGTGCAAGGTGCCCAGACGGCCCTCAACCGTGATATGCCAGGGCAAATTGGTGTCGAGGGCGCAATGCAAGGTCGCCTCAAAGCCGTCATAGCCGAGGCTGGCATGGGCTTCGGCATCGACGCCACTGGCCGCCAGACGGGCACTGCCGGTTAAACCTTTCGGCTCACCGACCAGATAGCGAGCCGCTGTCAGCGGATAAATGCCAATGTCCAAAATACCACCGCCAGCCAATTGCTTGTCATATAGTCGGTGGTCGGGGGTGAACGGAAAGGCAAAGCCAAAGGACGAGGAAAATCCTGTAATCTCGCCAATCGCGCCGTCGTCAATCAATCGCTTGGCCAAATGCATACGCGGGTGCATCAAATACATCAGTGCTTCGACCAGTAGGACATTGCGCCGCGCCGCTTCGCCATATAAATGCAAAACCTCGCCATGATTAAGGCCCAGCGGTTTCTCGCACAAAACCGCTTTGCCGGCGGCCATGGCTTTCAGCGTCCATGCCATATGGCTGTTATGCGGTGTGGCAATGTAAACCGCGTCAATGTCATCGCGCTGCAAAAGCGCGTCATAATTATCGCTGGCAGTGCCGCCATGCTTCTCGCAGAAAGCGCGCGCCGATGCGGCTTGTCGGCTTGCCGCACCGGCCAAAACGCCACTATGACTTTGTTTCAAATCAGTGGCAAATTGCCCAGCAATATTGCCTGTGGCCACGATGCCCCAGCGAATTTTATCAGATGTCACGCAAACCCCTAAATGATCAAGATGAACGGCGCTTCACTTTAACTTTCATTTCTGAATAGCCGTTTACAAAATTAGATTTCACTCGGCGCGGTTCACTGACCAGTTCAATCGACTCGAATTTTTCGAGAATTAACTGCCACAATGTGCGCAATTGCAATTCAGCGACGCGCAATCCCATACAGCGATGAATCCCAAAGCCAAAGGAGACATGGCGATTGCCGTTTTCGCGGTCGAAACGCACCTGACGCGGATCATCGAACACATCTTCGTCATGATTGCCCGAATAATACCACATCACCACCTTGTCGCCTTTTTTGATGAGCTTACCGCCCAGTTCAATATCTTCCAGCGCGGTGCGGCGCATATGCGACAGCGGCGTCTGCCAGCGAATAACCTCAGCCACCATTTTGTCGACCAGTGACGGGTCTTCGCGCAATTTGGCGAATTCTTCTGGAAATTTATTCCACGCATTAATGCTGGCTGACATGGAATTGCGGGTCGTATCATTGCCGCCGACAATTAACAGCATTAGGTTGCCGAGGAAATTCATAGCATCCATATCTTTGGTGTTTTCATCGCGTGCCATCATTGAGATAAAGTCAAATTTTGCTGGGCCATTGGCGCGCGCTTTACGCAGGCGGGTGAAATATTCCAAACATTCCATCAAAATCTCAACGCGTTTTTCATGGCCGGGAAAATGATCTGAGCCTTCCGTTGATGAAGCGACATCCGACCAATATGTCAGCTTCTCACGTTCCTCAAACGGAAAATCAAATAGCGTCGCCAACATTTGCGTCGTCAGATTGACAGATACGGCCTCAACCCAGTCAAATTCCTCATCCTCGGGTAGGCTATCAAGCACATTATTGGTGCGCTCCCAGATTAGATCTTTGAAACTATCCAGCCCTTGCGGTGAGGCGATAGGCTGAACTGATTTACGAATTGGGCCGTGATGCGGCTGGTCTTTGGTGATAAAGGCTGAAATTTCAACACCTTCGACAGGCGGGCGCACAACATTATCATCAATCTGAATGCCACCAAGGGCGTCTGATGATGAGAAAACTTTATGGTTCGTGTCGACCGCGATAATGTCTTCATAACGAGTGATTGACCAAAACGAGCCAAACTGACCATCGGCGCAATAATGAACAGGGTCTTCTTCACGCAATCTTTTGAACGTCTCAAGAACGTCTTCACTGGCGTATAATTCCGGACGTGACAAGTCGATTTGCGACATGGGCAAATCACTGAGTTTGGTTTCAAAAGCTTGGCTCATAAATCCCTCCTTTTATAAGACACAATAAGAGTGACGTTTTTGTGTCATTTTGACAAGGAAGAAATAGTGCTTGGGGTTGTTAATGGCCGCCAAGATCAACATTGCGGGCCCGCAAAATCGGCAGCATTTCTTTGAAAGCTTTAACCGTACGATTATGCGGAATGCGCGGGTGCAAATGATGCACAACATGTGCTGTCATGCCGGAGGTTCCGGTGTCGCCCAAAATTGATTGGAAACTCTTTGTGTCGCGATAGCGTCCTTTGCCCTGCCCGACATGCGGCGCCCATGACAGATAATAGCGCAAATAAATCACCGCCAGTTTCAAGGGCAGCCACCAGAGTAGGGCGGCTTCCAAAGCCAGCCCATTGGCGGCCATGGCAAACAACACGGCATGATAAATAACCGTGATGATCAATTGATCTCTCAAGCCAAGGAGAGCATTGGGCGTGCCTAGGCGCACGATGGTGTCCATGTAGCTGCGCGCCTCGGCTGAGTCCGGCTGATAAGAGCGTATGGTGTTCTTAATCGACTGCCAGCCGGTATCGGCCATGTTAAACAGCGCATCAGGATCAAGCTTCGGGTCATTGGCGTGTTTATGGTGTTGCAAATGTGTTTCGCGCAACACCCGATAGGAATAGGCCAGCAAAAACGATGACGCATGACCGATAAATTCATTTAGCCAGCGCAATGGTTCCCCAACCCGCGCATAGCTGTCATGTTGCGCATCATGGCTTGGCAAATAAGCCACTAATAAATTGAAACAGGCAATCGGAAAGGCCACCCACAGCGACAATGTGCCGGTTAAAACCAAAGGCCAAAGCGACAACCAGACAACAATATTGGCAAGCGGCCACAGCACCATTGGTATTGATAGGCGGTTCATATATTTATGGGCGATTTGGCGCTCTAGACGCATCAGTTCCGCGTCACTGGCTTTGCTCAAATCAACGCCTGCAAAAATTTCACTCATATCCAACGTCCCGTTAATTTTGCCGTTAGGCCGTATAGCCCGCCAGCCACCATGCACAATTGATAAAGCGACAAGCCAATCAGCAAATTATTGGTCTCGGACGGTAGAAATTGCTGCAGGGGTGTGCGCGTTAAAATTTCTGCCACCAGCGGGCCAAGAAAAAACACGCCAAACCACAGCGGCAACCAACCTAAAATAAACTTTACAATTGCGTCCATGGCGGCAGTAAAACCCATTATTTGTTTGGTTTCAAGCGGCTTAAAGGCCGGTTTTATACCGCCGCTAAGGCTTGCGTTAAATCGGCAATAATGTCGTCGCTATGCTCAATACCAATCGACAAGCGCACATAGCCAGGGGTCACACCCGAGGCGGCTTGGTCTTCCGGCGACAATTGGCTGTGCGTCGTGCTCGCCGGATGAATGGCCAGCGAACGCGCGTCACCAATATTGGCGACGTGATAGAGCAATTTCAAATTGTCGATAAACTTCTTACCTGCTTGCGCCCCGCCGGCCAGCTCAAAACCCATCAGCCCGCCATAGCCATTTTGCAAAGCGGCGTCGGCACGTTGGCGCGCTTCGCCTGCCATATGGCTTGGATAGATGATTTTTTCGACTTTATCGTGGGCCGTCAAAAACGTCGCCACTTTCTCGGCATTGTCGCAATGCGCGCGCATCCGTAAGGGCAGTGTTTCCATGCCTTGAATCAGCATAAAGGCGTTGAACGGCGATATTGCGCCGCCGACGTCACGCAATAAGGTGGTGCGGGCTTTCAGCACATAGGCAATCGGCCCCAGCGGTTTGGCGGCTTGGCTCCAAATGGCGCCATGATAAGACGGGTCAGGCGTGTTGAGTGCCGGTTGGCGCTCGCCAGCGGCTTCCCAATCAAAATTACCACCATCGACAATCACCCCGCCGATTGATGTGCCGTGGCCGCCAATATATTTGGTGCCGCTATACACAACAACCGCAGCGCCATGTTCAAACGGGCGGCACAGCGTTGGCGCGGCCGTATTGTCCATAATCAACGGAATGCCATGGGCGCGACCAATCTCGGCCACTTCTTTAATCGGAAACACTTCCAGTTTCGGATTGGGCAGGGTTTCGGCGTAAAACGCCCGTGTGCGGTCGTCAATGGCGGCGGCAAAATCTTGCGGATTGGCCGGATCAACAAAGCGCACCTCAATGCCCATATCGCGCATGGTATTGGCAAATAAGTTCCACGTACCGCCATATAAATCAGTGGATGACACGACATTGTCGCCCGCTCGGGCGATATTTTGAATGGCCATGGCTGAGGCGGTTTGGCCCGATGATACGGCCAAAGCGGCGGCGCCTCCCTCCAGCGCGGCGACGCGTTGTTCCAGCACGTCAGTCGTTGGGTTTTGCAGGCGCGTATAAATATTGCCCAATTCGGCCAGCGCAAACAGGCTGGCGGCGTGGTCTGTGCTGTTGAACTGATAGCTGGTGGTTTGGTGAATCGGCACCGCTACCGAGCCAGTGGTCGGGTCGGCGCGCCAGCCAGCGTGCAAAACAAGGGTTTCGAGTTTGTGTTGATCAGACATAAAAAGCTCCAGAACAAATTGTCATTTAGGCCACCACTATAGGCCGTTTTGCTATCAGCAAAAGACCCGTTTTCACATTTGTCGGCTTTCAGCGATATTTTCGCTAAAAGATTGCAATATAAGTTCATCTTGGTAATGTGAAGGCAACGGTATAACCGATCTGGCGCGTTTCGTGCCAGCAGATGGATGTTGAAATGTTAGAACAGTCAGACGGTGGCAGCCCCGAGCGGCGCCCCGAACGCAGAGCGAAACCGTCGCGCCGCCCCAAGCGCGACTCATCAGGTCAGCCGCCACGCCGCCTCTATGCGGCGATTGATTTGGGGACAAATAATTGCCGTTTACTCATCGTTGAGCGTTTTGGTCTCAGCTTTCGCGTGCGCGATAGTTTTTCGCGCATTGTTCGCCTCGGCGAAGGCTTGGAAGCCAATGGTAGACTATCCGACGATGCGATGGAACGCACCATTGCCGCCTTGCGCATTTGCGCCAGCAAAATTCGCCGCGCCAATGTCCGCCGCATTCGCTGTGTCGCCACTGAAGCGTGCCGCGGGGCTGAAAATGGCGAAGAGTTTATCAAACGCATACGCCGCGAAACCGGTTTGAGCATGGATATTATTGATGGCGCCGCCGAAGCCGAATTGGCGGCGTTGGGGTGTGGTTCCCTGTTTGATGAAAACGTCGACAACATCGTCTTATTTGATATTGGCGGCGGCAGCACGGAGGTGATGCGCCTCGATCGCAAGCCGGACGGACAATTTCAGCTGGCCGACAGCGCCTCATTGCCTTTGGGTGTGGTGCGCTTGGCCGAGCGCCACGCAGGCGATGGGCCTTATGAACATGGTTATGAGCAAATGCTTGATGAATCGCGCCAGCGACTGGCTGAATTCATGAATCGGCAAAATGTGCTGACTGATATGAGTAAGCTGCAAATAATCGGCACATCTGGCACCGTCACCACACTTGCCGCCGTGCAATTGGGTCTGACCCGCTATGACCGCAATGTGGTGGACGGCTGTACCATTGCCTCCAGCGACATTCGTCGGGTGATTGACGATTTGAAGGCATTGAGCCGCGATCAATTGGCTGAAAACCCATGTATTGGCCATCAGCGGGCGGATTTGGTTTTAGCCGGTTGTGCGGTGCTTGATGTCATCTATGAGCGCTGGCCAGTGCAACAATTTTCAGTGGCCGATCGCGGTTTGCGCGAGGGTATTCTGCTGCGCATGATCCGGCAGGACAAACGACGGCGTCGCCGCCGCTCAAAACCGGCGACTGAGGGACAAACCAATGGCCAAGAATAGAGGCGCGTCGGGCGTTGGCGACGGGCAACGTCGCGGCGACCGCATGAAAACCAAGGTGAAAACCGCTCGTGGACGCACCATTTCATCGGTGCGTTGGCTGGAACGTCAGCTCAATGACCCTTATGTGGCGGCCGCCAAAAAAGACGGCTATCGCTCGCGCGCCGCTTATAAAATCATCGAGCTTGATGACCGTTTCTCCTTTTTTAAACCCGGCGGGTGTGTGCTTGATTTGGGAAGCGCACCGGGGGGCTGGGCGCAAGTCGCCGCCAAACGCGTTGGCTCGATTGAGGGCAGGGGCTTTGTCGGGGCGATTGATATTCAAGACATGGAGCAAGTGCAGGGCGTTGACTTTATAAAGCTCGATTTCCTCGACGATAGCGCGCCGGAGAAAATTCAACAATTGGCCGGTCGCCGCCCCGATGCGGTGATTTCGGACATGGCGGCACCGGTTACCGGACACCGGCAAACCGACCATTTACGAACCATGGCTTTGGCTGAGGCGGCGGCATGGTTTGCGTTTGACGTTTTGAAACCCGGCGGGGCGTTTTGCGCCAAAGTGTTTCAGGGTGGCACCTCAAATGAGCTATTGAAAGAGTTAAAAAGCCGGTTCCGCGCGGTACATCATATGAAGCCAAAATCTAGTCGCCCAGAATCGGTTGAGCTCTATGTCATCGCCCTTGATTTCAAAGGCTGAAACCTTCGCCTAAAACGCCGCGAAACTGGCGTAAAATCAACAAATTTCGCAAGTCAGGCAAAATAATTTGGCTTTTTGCCGCCAACGGTGATACATGAACTCGTCAAACACAGGCCACACAAGCCCTGAGAGGATTTGACATATGTTCCGCGAAGCTCTGACCTTTGATGATGTTCTGCTCGAGCCAGCAGAATCCAATATTCTGCCATCGCAAGCTGACACCACAACCAAAGTTTCCCGCACCATTACCCTTGGTATTCCGCTGTTATCGGCGGCCATGGATACGGTCACCGAAAGCGCAATGGCGATTGCCATGGCGCAAGCTGGGGGCATTGGCGTCTTGCACCGCAATATGACACCGGATGAACAAGCCGCTGAAGTGATTAAAGTCAAAAAATTCGAAAGCGGCATGGTGGTCAATCCGCTGACAATTTTACCGACCGCTAAATTGGCCGAAGCTTTGGCGTTGATGACCGAGAATAACATTTCCGGTGTGCCGGTTACTGAAACTAACGGCAAGCTGGTTGGCATTTTGACCAATCGTGATGTGCGTTTTGCCACCAATCCGAACCAAGCCGTCGCGGAATTAATGACCAAAGAGAATTTGATTACGGTGAAAGAAGAAGTGGCGCATGAAGAAGCCAAAAAACTGCTGCACCAAAACCGCATTGAAAAACTTCTCGTGGTCGATGCTGACTATAAATGCATTGGTTTGATTACCGTCAAAGATATGGAAAAAGCTCAATTGCACCCCAATGCTGCCAAGGACGAAAAAGGCCGTTTGCGGGTGGCTGCGGCCTCGACCGTTGGCGACGATGGCTTTGAGCGGTCGC
>Ga0213862_10000866_pt1 | contig 12737 bp, 14 predicted proteins | sample PICome_7_FD_160092 | JGI IMG/M metagenome (GOLD analysis project Ga0213862, IMG submission 160092) | Coastal seawater microbial communities near Pivers Island, North Carolina, United States - PICO266 | ecosystem: Environmental > Aquatic > Marine > Coastal | place: USA: North Carolina... | reverse complement strand
CTGGCGGCAGTTGACCGATATTTATAAAATCTTTGTTTTCACTTTCAATCCTTGCTTGCTTAATCCCGTAAATATAACCAAACGTACCACCCGCCAAAACACGCATTGATGTATTGGAGTGTGTATAGTTGCCTTGGCTGTACGTTCTGCCCTTCACATAGTCACGGTTTACGATTGTGATTGTATCGTAATTTCTGATTTGCTGCATATAGTAATGGCCGTTTGTGTGCATCATTCTGCACGATAACATTTCCATTATTCCATACAGGATATCATACCCGGACAAAAACACGCGGTCATCTTTGGATTCCGCTTGCTTGTTCATTAATAGGTTTTCATACAAATAAGTGTAATCAATTACACTGTCACTACCATTTACACCCGTTACATCAACCGCTTCATATTCCACACTCTCGCGAAGATAAACATCTGAATCTCCCCAAAATTCGGTCAACCCGTTTAATTCCAGCACATCAAAAATGACATCTTTTATTTTGCGGCTTTGTAAATTGTCAACATCACCAACATACTCCACGTCTTTGATTCTGTCAATTCCGTCTATCACGCGGAACACGTATTCACGCGGGCTGCTTTCGTTTGACCATTGTATCAAGTCCATGACTAAATTACCCGCCCATTCTAATTTGTAGCCGGATTCATTTTTTTCAATTGTCAAGCGGAGTTCATCGTCATTGCTTTGCAGATACAAATCAATAAACCTGTCAAAAAACGCCGTATCGACACCCGTGCGATCTTCTTGCACGTTTCCATAAGTGACATCAACACTTGACGTCATTAATGGGCTTAAAAGGTAATCATCTGAGTTTTTGTAATTGTTCACCAAATCAATAATCACCGGGCTAAATGTAGGAATGTAACCGTTTACGCTCCCTATGTCATTTTGAATGATTGTTTGCGAATCATAAGCAACATTTAGTGTTATTTCTGTACGGTTTTCTGCGGAATTGTACGTGAATGAAACCACATCAATCCCAAATTCATCAATCAAACATTGTTCATTCTCAAATATACCACCATCAGCCAAAACACGTGCTTCAAATGCTTCAACTATTCCGCTACCTGTACCCGGTCCAAAGTTTACACTTTGCCCAACTTGCAAGAAATCACGCCAATCATTTTGGACATAAAACACGTTACCCGTTCCCCCAATGATTCCCGCATATAGGCCAACATAGTTTTTGCCATATAATCGAACACGGTACTGATGATCCGACAAACTGTAAAATTGTGATTCAAAAATTTTTTCACTCATCGTTTAAACGCTGCTTCTCTTTCTTGTACAAGTATAATGTCACGCCCAGATATCTTTGTTTCGAGTTGCATCATATAACCTGGTGAACCGTTTTGGTTGTTGAAATTTACACCGCCGCCGCCGCCGGTATCCGTTACGCCGCCGCCTTTGTCTATCCCTTTTTTGCTTAGGTTAGATAATGCCGCACCCGCTGCAACCAATGCAACCCCGCCGACAATTGCCGCCGGACCATTGCCCGTTTTTATTGATGCATCCAAAATTGTTTGTGCAATACCCATTGCGATCATTGCTTCACCAAATTGGCCCATAAACTTGCCGATTGAATCAAGCAAGCCACGACCAAAGTCTTGTATTGTCATATCACCGCCGGACATTACATCCCCCAAAAATTGACCAAAAGAAACCAGCCCTTGCGTTGCTAAATCTTTCAACCCACTGGATAATGCCGCACCCATTTCTTCGCCAAGGTTTTGGGCTTTTATTTTAGCTTCAATTGCCATTTCATCTACACTATCCAATAAGTTTTGTGCAGTCTCTGAAATTGAAGATTTGTTTAAATGAACTTTTAAATCAATTGGTTTTATTTCTGGGAGTTTTATTCCCTTTATTTTGGGGGCCAACTTTTCAAGCATACCACCCCCCATAATATTGCCCACATTTATTTTGACTTTTTCTGCTTGCTTTCCAACCTCAGCAAGTGCATCTGTTGTTTTGGTTATTCCATTTGCAGATGGAGTGCCAAGTGTTTTGATTTGTTCCTCTAATTCAGTCAAACCATCAACTGCTAATCCACCTTGTTTTTGCAGTTTTTCAATTTCACTACTTAAAAGGGCAATGTTATCTTCTAAACCTTTAACTTTCCCAAGTTCTACATCTATAAATTCACCTTGTCTACCAGCAGCCCTTGTAGCTTGCATGGCTTGTGCCATTGCTTCCTTTTTTTGTGCTAATAATATTTTTTTACGCTCTAAATTTTCTTTGATTAAAGCATTGGTCTTTTTTATTGTGGCTTTTGTTGATAGTACTGATAATTTTATTTCTTCAAGTGATGCACTTGAACCTTTCTGTTTTATCTCATTTATTTTAGCTATTTCAGCACCAAGTTGATCATATGCCTCACTCATCTTTTTAGTGGCTTTTTCAACATACCCAAAAATACGGTTTGTTTCATTTGCTGCTATTTGTAATGCGATAAAACCAGCTGCCAAAAGTCCAATAGTAAGCATAATTGGATTGGCTGCTAAAACAGCAAGTGCCGCACTTAAAAGCCCCACTACATAAATCAATGGGCCAATTGCGGCAGCTAATGAACCAACAATTACAATAATATTTTTACTTTCATCTGATAAGTTTGAAAACTTCAACGCAATACTTGCAAGCACATCAGCCGCTGCACTAACCGCCGGAGCTATAACTTCGCCGAATGAAATCCCCAAACCTTCCGTTGCTGACTTCAATTTCATCATTGACCCTTCAAGAGTGTTATCCATTATATCGGCCATCGCCTTTGCTGATCCACCTGCATCCATCAATTCAGCATTGAAAGATTTTACATTGTCAATGTTATCAGCTAAAACCAATGCCGTGGCTGTTGCCCTTGTATCGAAATACTTTAATGATGTGCCCGCCTTATCCGTTGAACTTGCTATATCACTCAACGCTTCTTCCATTGAAAACCCATCTTTGGTGGCTTTCAACATCATATTTCTCAGCATCGTTCCAGCGGTTGATGCTTCAATACCATTATTGACTAATACCCCAAGTTGTGCGGTTGTCTCCTGCAATGATTGCCCAAGCCCTTTTGCTACCGGTGCAATCGTACCCATTGACACCTGAAACTTGTTCAAATCAAGTGCTGATGAACTAAAGGATTTGGCCATTACATCAGTAACCATACCCATCTGTGATGCTTCCAGACCAAATGCTCTCAACGTGCCCCCCGCAACTGTTGCTGATGTTGCCAAATCTTCACCGGTTGCAAGTGCAAGGTCTAATGTTGCCCCCGTTATTTTCTGAATTTCATCAGATGAAAACCCGAGCTTTGAATAATTCAACATCAAATCTGAAACCTCCGATGCTGCAAACCTTGTTGAAATCCCAAGGTCTTTTGCTGTTTGTGTTAATGCTTCAAAATCTTTTCCCGTTGCACCGCTTATCGCTTGCACCTTCGCCATTGATTGCTCAAAATCTGCAAACGTTTTAACGGCTAACCCACCAAGCCCCACAATTGGAGCGGTCAATGACATCGACATTGATTTACCAATGGATTTCATTTTTGCCCCAGTCTTTTGAAGCGATCTTGTGAGGTTTTGCGAAGACGTTGAAAACGCCTTTAAATCAAAACCCGCCCTTATATTAATACTTTTTTTTGCCATTATTATCTAAACCATCCGGGCTTTTGTTTTTTCAGTTTTTCAATTTCTTGTTTAGTCCATTTATTTCCCCTCGTGCCTTTTTTAGTATCTGTTTTCTCCCAATCAAACACCATCAAATCATTCGGGCTTTTCATTTTTTTATTCCCCGCCGCTTTTAAAGATACAAAAGAAATAAAACGTGCTGTTTCCCAGGAGACACGTTCATTGATTTGTTGGTTTATTTTGTAGCCAACAAACGCATCTTTAATCTCAACCAGTGAGTAGTCATTCAAGGATAACGGGGTTTGATTCAACACGCCCAATACAAACCCCCTTATCCAACTAATCAACGGTTGATTTACTTTTTTGCTTCGCCCTTAATCACGTTCATTGCTGCCATATCGTGTGACATTGCATCTGTAAACACATTTAACAAGGACATATCTTCGTCAATAGCATCAATGATGAAATCTTTTGTGATTTTTTCACCCGCCGATTTCATACCACAATATGCGATATCAACCACGTCTGCCATTTTGATGTTGTCACCCAATTCCGCAATTGGTTGCCCCGTTTCTTTTTCAAACAATAAAATTGCTTTGAATCCGAATTTAAATTTGTACTCTTTGTTTTTAATTTTAATCATAATTTTATATAAAAAAAGGAGTGGGTAAACCCCACCCCTTTGTTATGTACTAACTAAATAAACTGCCCCCTAAACAGTTGCTTTTGTTACTGCACCCGTTCCTTCGAACGATACAGAAAATGTGCTTGATTCTTCAAGCCCGTCAGTTCTTTCAAGTGATGTAATGTAACACCCACCCGAGTATTCAACATCATCGGCCACGTCTGTGGTCCATGTCACGGTAACTTGCGATCTCAATGCAAACGCATCAAAAAGGTCCTCAAACCCGTATGTTGCATCTTCCGCAAAAAAGCCCTCAGCTGAACCGCTAAACCCTTTTTGCCCTTCCAGACTATCTTTCCACCCCGCCGAATCTTTTGAACTCGCATCGCGTGTTGAATGGTCAAATGTCAAACTATTTGATGTCAGGTGTGCTACTGTCACGCCACCCACTTGTATTTTTGCTAATGTTCCGTTAAGGATTCCAGTGCTTGCCATAATTTTTTATTTTTATTAATGCAAACTTAATCGTTTGCCTTTTTTCTTTTTGTAACTTTTTTAACTTTTGGCAATGGCTTTTCTTCATTGTCCATTGCTATTTGAACAATGTGTTCAACTTCCTCTTCCGGTGTATACCCATCAAAGCTTTTTGCAACCCCCAATTCAATGAGTTCTTTGCCCAGTTTGTTGGATACCCTCATTTGCGTTCCTTCCGGCAACACCCTTGTCACTACCGCATAATCTTGTGTCAATTCTATTTTCATAAATTTAATGTTTTTGCTTTTTTATCAATGTATTTTTTTAATTGTGAACTTGCTTGTGTTTTTACTGATTCACCCTTTTGTGTCCAAGTTTTTTGAACAAAGTTCTTTGCCCCAGTTGGGTTTGTTTCGTGTGTTCCAAGTCCATACTCAACCCAAAAAGAATAAAACCCATCATATTTTTTAGCACCCCTTCCATATCTTGGACCAACCAACACATTTGGATATTTCTTTGATGGTGATGTTTTTATGGCAATGGCTTTTTTCAAGTTGCCTGGATAGTATACGTTATCTCTTACAATAATAACATTGTCAGATTCCGGTGCGTTTTGTCTCATAGCATTCACCAATGGCTTTGATTGCCTTCTTAAAACTTTCAGTATTTCACGCCTTTTCATCTTATCACTTGACAGTGATTTGATTTCATTTGAAACTGCTTCAATACCTTCTATTTGAAAACTCATAGTTTTTTTGTTGCTGTTAAATATAACCCCTCACGGTCCAATTCTTGTATTTCTATGATGTCATAATATGCACCATTGTACACAACCCGCATTGCTTCCGTGATGCCATCAAAGAACCGTATTTTAAACCGCACTTTGTTTGTGGCCGTTATTTGATCCGCTTCAACCTTTTCATTGCCACCACCTTTTTTGATTGATGCAAATGTTGTATGGAATACAGACCAACTTGATGTGTATTCACCAATGCTATTATTTGAAAACGTTTGGTTTTCAATTACTATTTTCCGATCCAGTCGGCCGATGTTCATCATATTTCTGTCCGTTGGCTAATTAATGAAATTTGATATTGCGTCCCCCGGCTTAATTGTTTAACGCTCCCAATGATTTCATTTTGTCGCATTTCAAACATATCTGAAACCATCATTCGCAACGCTTGTTTCACCATTGCATCAGTATTTGCAAGTGTTACGATTTCAACTTCAATTGGCCAATCACGGTCATTTAAATTTGGAGCGTTGTCTAATATCTCAATATAAGAATACAGACCATTGTTCCAAATGTATTTTGACGTATCGAGCAATGTGCGAACGTTTGCACTGTCATAATAATATATTGCCACGGTGTCAACCGGTGCAACATCAACGCGGAAATCTTGCCATTCGTCCATGTAGCCAATTACAGCCCCCTTTACAAGTACCGCCGCTTCATTGTACAACATTACGTGTGCTGATGATATGTAATCATTTATGATGTCATCAAAAGATGAATCTAAAATGTTCAAATGTCGTTTTGCTTCGGCTAATGTCAAAGCCCAGTCACCCGCCGGTGTGTAGCTTGTTATTTTTTTATTTCTTATCATCACGCAAAAAAAAAGGGATGGGCAAACCCCACCCCTTTGTTATATAAAATTAGAGTTTAAAAATTATCCGAAAGTTCCTACGCTGATAGCGGCATCTTGTACAAGTGCTGCATCCCAATAAGAGTTTAAGATAAGTCTGTTTGTTCCTTTGATAGCCTGAGTGTACGGATCCATAAGGATTTCAACACCACCAAACTGTGCAATTTGAACTTTGCTAAAATCTCCATAATAAACAGCTGGGTTTGTGATGTCAGCAATTTGATTGCTAAACTTCGCCATTACGCCCATTATCATTTCATTTATTATCAAAGGATTCACGCCACTAACTTGTGCAGCTGTGTACACTTCTGTGAACAAATCGTTTGAGATTGCAAAACCAAGGTTGCCACGGTTGTGGTTGTTTGATTGTACTTCCTCAACTAATGCCATCATCAAATCAGTGATGTCTGCATTGGTCAATGCTGTTTTACCATTACCAAGGTAATCATAAGCCCCGTTTGCTGAATCGTCAGTGAATAAAGCATATTCAACTTTCGCACCTACTGCTTGTGCAATTGAGTTTCTCAAAGCACCTTCAATTGATTCGTTTGCTTGCATTGCTGCTTGCTTACTGAAATCAACGTATGCAGCCAATCTTTTTGGTGCAAGGTCTTTTTTGCTCATTGCTGAACCGCCATCTATTGCGTCAGAAACTTCAGTTTCCCACTGTGTAGTAACCGCTCCAAGGATTGGAATGCGTTGGTCAGTTGTAGAACTTACACGTGTCACACCAAGATCATCAAGTATTGTGTTTGCATAAACCGCATCCACAAAACTTTGAGCTTCAACACCAGTTGTTCCGTTTTCAGTGATTACTGCTCTATTCAACACCATTGATGGTATCACAATCCCGTTTGAAGAACGGCCAATTGCTGCCATTTCTTTTTCACCTTCTTGTGCCATTTCTGCTTCTAAACCGTCAAGTTTGCCGCCGAATGCTGCACGTACTGCCTTACCAAAAGAAAAATCTTTTACAATTTCTCTTTCCTCTTTCGTCTCTACTGATACGGGCGTACCTCCAAGGTTAGCCGCGTTTTTTCTTATTTCTTCCATTTTTTCTGTTTTTGGGAGTTCCTCAACTAAACGTGATAACTCTTCCATGTTTGTATCAAAAGATACCTTTTCTTCTTCCGTAAAATCTCTATTTTCAGAAGTAACCAATGTTTCAAGAGCGTCCAAAGTGCTTTTTGCCGCACCTATTTCTTCTCTTATTGTTTTACTATTTCTCATTTTTTTAAAAATTTAATGTTACAAATGTTATAATTTAATTAAAGGTATTTTGTAACAATTTTAACTTTTGCGAAATTTCTTAAATCCGCCTTGGTATCAAGTCCCATTTCAACCGGTGCTTCTTCAACAACTTCCAGTGTCTTTTTAAGTTCATCAACTTGGTCAGAACTTCGCTTAAATGCGTCACGATTTGAACCCGCTGAAACAATTGACCATTCAATCAACTCCTGACGTGTGAAATATACGGTGTCGCGATCTTCTCCGTCACCTTTGCCATATCTGTACTCATGTGGAATTGCTCCAACACTTGCCATCTTTAGAATGCCATCTTGCATTTTATTGAATACTTTGTCGGCCAGTGGATTGTTTCCTTCACGCTCAAATGTCACTTCACCAATCAATGCGTCACCATCTCTAAAAACTCGTGACGTCCCGATAATTGTATCAGGATTTGATCCGCTCACATCGTGGTTGTATCCAACAATTGGGTTTCTATCGTATGTCGACAAATCCCAACCGTCAAGTTTAAAAACTGTGCCATGTCTGTCAACCGATTCGGTTGATATTACAAATTGTGCTGTTCTGTTTTCTACATCAACACCACGGCATTCGACTAATCTATCAATTTTATTCATTACTTTTCTATTTTTTTCAATTTCTTTTAATTTGCTTTCGGACCATATTAACCCGGATTTACCACCCCACAATAAATATGAGATTGTGCCACACGCTTCATTGTCATCCGGATCATAGTAGACTTTAGCTCTCGATAAATACGAGTACATCCGTTTTATTGTGTCCTCGCTTACCGCCTTTTTTTGTGCAAGTTGCTGCCCCCTTTGCTTCCCTACATCCGTGGCACATTTATTCCCAACTTTTTTATTTAGTTCAATGCCACGTTTTGCATTGTTGGAAACCGCTTCCGGGTAATCGCTATAACTCGCCATTGTCTTTTTTGTAGTACGTTTTAATGTCGTCTATTGGAATACGGTTTATTTGAACATAACGCTCATCACCACCCTCAATGCTGTTTCTATCTTCCAATTCAAGTACATCATTGATTGTGTACGCTCCTATATCGGTCATCAAGCGGTAATACTCCCCTTTTGTTTTTACATCGGTACGGAGTAAGCGGTCAACGTTGTGTTTAAAGTAGAAATCTCTTTTTTCGTTGTCCTTTAATAGCTTCCGTCTATACTCCTGCTCAATTTTCTCAATCCATGACCCAATGCCATACGTCACAAACTCAATGCCCATCTGTTCAACGTTGGAATAAGTTGACCCATCCATTTCGTTGATCATAAACGAAGGGATGCCCAAAATTGTGGCGATCTCGTTTTTCTGGAATTTCCTGGTTGCTATAAATTCAGCATCAGCCGGTGGCATTCCAATCCGGTGATACTTTGAACCCGCATCAAGTATGGCCGTGCCACGTGTGCCGTTTGGCCCATAGTTCGCACTCCATTGTTGGTTGATTGCATCTTTGGTTTCCGGCTTTAGTGTCCCCGCGTATTCAATGTAACCATCAATTCGCGTTCCTTTGTTGTAAAAATCTGCTCCATAATCTTGTGCCGCAATACTTAAACCAAGATTTTGCTTGTGTATCTGGATAGCACTCATGCCAATAACCGGATCAACACCAAACCCGCGAAGGTTTATAATGTCTCTATCCGCAACAAGTAGTGTTTCTGTTTTATTCGATGCAAGTTTTATTTCAACTTTCCAAAATATTTCATCGTCATATTTTAACGGCTCACATATTTCGCGGCTTACATTTGTTAAAGCCGTTGGTGTTCCGAATGAATCACGCTCAATGATTGCCAAACCATTTCCGTGGTTTATTGCTGATGTGATCAATATTTGTGTGAAGTCAAAAGATATGCTTTCAAAATTTGCTTCAGCGTTCAAAAGGTATTCAACCGGATGGCTAACCATCTCACGTTTCCCGTTAGCCTTTTTAAAGACTTCTACAGGCAACATCGCCACCGATTCGGTAATTCTACGAACCCCCGCCCAATACGCTGACAAACCCATTGCCGTGGTTTCTGTCACCGGTGTTCTACCAACAACACCACCAAAGGTTGCATTTAAAAACCCTTTTTTTTCTGCCAAAAACGGGTTTATTCGTTTAATCTCAAGACCCAAAAATTTCACTATTGCAAAAGTGATTTAAAAAAATAAAAATAAAATGTAATAAATTTAACTAAAAAAAAGCCCCTTATTTATAAGAGGCTGCTCTGTACGAATACTGTGAGACTTTTATTTTTGACTATCAAAAATTGCTTGTAATAGTTGTTTGTCATTTGGGTAAATCCTATTTTTAAATATATGCTGAATCTCTTGCCCATACCATCCATAACTATCTATGCGTGATGTAGATTTATATTTTATGGTTACATTATATTCTTGGTTATTTAAAGTATAGATACAATCCTCTGAGCATATAACCTCGTTAGGATTACAGTGGTCTTTACTAAAACTTTTTTTATTTTCATAGTCACTTACAACTACTTTTTTATAGTCTACTTTTTGTTTTTCTCCATTTACTATTATTGTTTTTTTCATTTCTTAATTCCTTTATTGTACAACAAATTTATACATAATAATTAGATTACAAAGAATTTATTTTTTTTTCTTAAAATTAATTGATTGCAAGGCCTTAAAACTTTGATAATTCCTGTGCGGTTTGTAGTTTGGCAAATATTTATTTATGTCCTTCACCGTTGCATCATAGGCCATTTTACGAATCTTAACTTTTTTCAAATGCTTATGAAATAAATCATCAATCCCAGCCGTGACCGCTTCAATGATTTCCTTCGGTACTTCAATTTCTTTGTTGTTATTTGTTGACAATATTACCCGGTAGCTGTCAAAGTCTTTGTAATGCCTAAAATTTGGTGCATACTCTCGAACCTTTTCAAGTGCTAAATCATAGGCGTCTTCACTGCCATTTTCTTTTAACATTTCTAAAAACAAGAAATCAAAGTTTTTCTTATTGTTTAATACATCGTAAATCTTTTTTGGTATTTTCATTTTCTTACATTATATACAAATTGCCTTCTTCCAAATAACTTGCCCCCGAATCACCTCCATCAAGCCATAAACCGTACGCCATAATATTGGTAATCAATCCATCAATTTTTTTGTTTGGTGTTTTAATATCCTTTTCCAGTTTGATGTTCCCCGATGGATCTGATTTCACCGCCGCATTTCCGGCCATCCACCGCAATACAGGATTGCCAAAGTGATTGAATTTTTTGCTCTCAATGGCCGCTTGCATTTCTTTTGTTGGTGCGGTCATACTTTTAAACCCTTGGCGAAACTCTACCAAATCAAACCCTTCATCCATTAACTTTGGTGCAATGTGGTGACTGTTCCAGTTATCATAAGCAATGGTCCTTATGTCATATTCCTTTCTTAACTCACCCATTTTGTGAATAATAAAATCATAATCAATCACATTGCCGCTTGTTTCTTCAATTAAATCATCCCGCACCCATTCACGGTATTGGATATTGTTTTTGTCCGCCGATTGTGTCCCCTTATCTTCCGGCAACCAAAACCAATTTTTTGAATAAAATTTATCATCTATTTGCCACACCAAAGAAAACGCCGTGATGTCTGAACGTGATGACAAATCCAAGCCGCCAAAACACGGGTAATCTTTTAAAATTTCTTCATCAAAATCCCATTGACTTGCGTTCCATATTTCGTCATTAATCCATCCGTCTTTTGATTGTGTCCAAATATTAAGATAGTATCGTTTAAAACTGTTCAAACTTGCTGCACTTACCATTGCTTTGGTTGCTTCTTTTTCATAAGCACGTTTGCCAATGCTGATATTGTAGTTTGGATTTGCTTTTTTCCAAGTACGTTCATCAAATGGATCATCATCCTTATCTGCACCGTAAACGCAAACAAGTTGTGATTCATCTTCAACAATACCCTTTGCCACATCAATGGCCTGTTCATGGCGTTGGTAGCCTATGCCGTACAAATCAGACCCCGCAGTTGTAATTATAAAACTCAAAGGTTGCTTTCTTGCACCCTGTGATTTCTCAACCATTTCAAGAATTTCATTGTTCTTAAAAACATGAAGTTCATCACAAATACTTAATTGAGGATTTATTCCATCCTCACCACCAGCTTCCTTTGATAAACATTGATATGTTTTTAAACCACCAATGTGATCAGGTGCAGTGATTGAATTTCTATAAATACTACACTTTGCTTTTAATCTTGGACTTTTTTGTATTACTTCTTTTGTTGCATTAAAAACTAAACTGGCTTGTTTTCTTCCCCAAGCCAAAGAAACGATTTCTGACCCACCTTCCTTTTCGATGTCTAAAAATATACACGCAATCGATGCAGCCAAGAATGACTTACCACTTTTCTTTGGTATTTCAATGTATGCACTTGTGTATTTTCTTAATCCTGTATCTTTATGTTTCCATCCAAATAACGGTTTGATGATGTCATCCTTTTGCCATTGCTCCAAAATAAATGGCTCCCCAGCTTTGTCACCTTTCACGTGCTTCACATTATCTTCAATGTACTTCACCACCAGATTGGCAACCCGCTCATCAAAGTAGTATTTATCTAAATCTATTTTTGTGAAATCCGTTTTATATGCCATCTGAATAAATGTCCGTGTTCTCTTCCGGTTTTTGTTGCAACTGAATTCGTGTTCTTGCCGATGGGCTAAACCCAAATTCTTGCGACAATCGCAAAAAGTCTTTGCGGATTTTGTTTAGTTCATTGTACAATGGATCAACTTTTATGTTGCCTTTTTCATCCGTGTATGTTCGGCCTTTTGTGTTTGCCTTTAACCATTCCATTTCAGCATAAACATAGCAGTATTCTTTAAATAAAGACAAATCAATAAACGAAATGTATCCGTACATTTTATGGGCTTGTATTAATTGAGCGTTCCATATTTCTTTGGCCTTTTCGGTTAGTTCTTCCGGCGGCGTTGGTATGGTATCGTGTACCCAGTCCAACGCATTGGCGTCTGCAATCTGGTCGTTGGCACGTGTAACGTTTATTGTGCCTTTTGCTTTCAATACCGCAATTGGTTGCGGTGATGGCCCCCTACTTCCCATAGCCGAAACTTGTAAACGTGAAAAAAAAGG
>Ga0213862_10000864_pt1 | contig 12761 bp, 14 predicted proteins | sample PICome_7_FD_160092 | JGI IMG/M metagenome (GOLD analysis project Ga0213862, IMG submission 160092) | Coastal seawater microbial communities near Pivers Island, North Carolina, United States - PICO266 | ecosystem: Environmental > Aquatic > Marine > Coastal | place: USA: North Carolina... | reverse complement strand
ATCACTGTTCCACTCTGGCCATATATTTAAAATATCTTCATTTGTAATTCGTCTATTTGGTCTTATATCATACATTTTTTGTAATTGTGGATAATCTGGATCACTTGGCCTTTTTATAAATGAAGCCCTTGTTCTATATCCACTTGAATCTACACCATATTTACTTAAATCTGGTTTAGATACCAGGGGTGATATATAATAATAAGCTAATGTCTTTCTATATTGACCTTCGGAACATTTAATTTTTTCTGGTGTACCGTGCCATGACATATTATTCGTTTGAAAAAGTAAAGCTGAATTAAATTTTACACTGTGTTTTGTTATACATTTAGATACATTCTCATTCCATAATTCAGAATGTCCATTCCATTCATCATTCCATTCCTTATTAAGATAGAGTATCAGATTTAAACGCCTTTCTTTATTTTCAAGAATAGGGTGTTTTTCGTAATCTAAATGTAAATTTAATCTACCGTTTCTACCATGTGCATGTAAAGAACTTCCATATAAAGTAGTATCATACTCTAAATCTCTTATCATTGAAATTTTTGAAAATATATTTACCAACTGATTAGTAGAAAGTACGTAATATAAATCCTTTATCGATTTAGGAAAGTTTTCTATGGAAGAATTTAAATATTTTACTTCAAGTGGATTATTATAATAAAACCAATCTTCATTCTCTTGAAAATCACATGGAAAATCTTCTGTTATCTGTTCAATTAATTCATTATTTAAAAAATTGGGTATAATGACATTATTGTATGGTTCACCTTTTACAAATTTATCTGTATAATATTTTATATTATTAATCCAATCTCCAAAATATTTAGTATTATCTTGTGTATTAAAAAGTTCTAAATAATTACTATCCAACTTATCCATTTAATTTAAAGAATACATAATCTTTAAACTAAATGAGATCATTCATAGATGAAAGAGGTGAAATACTTTTTAATATAGATACTTTACCCTTTGAAATAAAACAATGTTTTACAAGTAGAAATAATAAACGTGTTTTAAGGGGTCTTCATTGTAGCCCTTATCCAAAATATATAACAGTTAATTCGGGTAAAATATTTGATGTTATAGTAAAAACCGATGGAACATATGATGCATATATATTAAATAAATGTGATTCATTACTTATACCCGCTAATTGTGCACATGGGTATTTTTGTTACGAGGAAAGTGAAGTTACATATTTTTTAGGGGGTAAATTTCAACAATCACTCGAAAAAAATTATCATTGGAATGACCCAACTTTAAACATAGAATGGCCCACGGAAGTAAAAAATGTAATCGTATCAAGAAAAGATGCATCGAATCCACTTTTTACTGAAATAAATACAATTATATTAGGTTCAGATGGTTATCTCGGTTCAAATTTACTAAAGTATATACCAAAAAGTATAGGTTTAAATACAAGACTAGAAGATACAGGGGTTTTAAAGGAAAAAATTAAATTTATAAATCCTAAATATATTATATCCGCGGCAGGTATTTCTGGTAAACCGACTATAGATTGGTGTGAAAGTCACAAAGACGAAACTATAAATGTAAATGTAACATGTCAATTACAACTCATACAAATATGCAAAGAATTAGGTATTCATTTAACTATATTGGGTTCTGGTGCCGTTTTTAATGGTGATAAACTGTTTTCTGAAACGGATAAACCAACTTACACAGGTACATTTTATTCTAAATCAAGAGTTGTATTGGAAAATATAATACATGATGCATACATACACGACGTATTGTACTTAAGAATACTTTATCCTATAACAGGAGATGGAAACCCAAAATGTTTTTTAGAAAAGTTGAAAACGCGTACAGAAAATATACATAATACGAGAATAACCGCAACTATTGTACCATCACTTTTTCCGAAATTACAAGATATTATGGAACATAGATTAACCGGAATATTAAATTTTGTAAATGACGGCACCATATCCTTGTCAGAAATATTACAGTGTTTTGATATAGATCATAAAATCAGCTCGGAAAAATCAAATAGAAGTTTATGTTGTTTAGATATTTCTAAAATGAAAACATATATCGATGTAGACAATATTAATGATTTAAAGAAAATATTTGATTATTAAAGATAATGCCTAAAAAGGTTTGGTACGCACCCAATAAATTCGAGTCATATGGAGAAGAAGAAATAAAAGCCGTAGAAGAATGTCTCAGGGACGGTTGGTTAGCCGGATTTGGCAAACGTTCCATAGAATTTGAAAAGCGAACGGCATCTCTTTTTGGTAAAAAAATAGGTCTTTTCGTAAACTCTGGAAGTAGCGCTATATTACTTGCACTCGCTTCACTTGATCTCCCAAAAGGTTCAGAAGTCGTTACACCCGCATGTGGATTTGCAACCACAGTTGCACCTATTTTACAACTTGGTCTCGTACCAAAATTTTGTGATGTTGAATTAACAACATATGTACCCGCTCCATGGCAAGTAGTATCCGCAGTAACACATAGAACAAAATGTATTATTATACCAAATCTTATTGGTAACGTGCCCGATTGGGAAGGTATTAGATCAGTTTGTCCAGGTATACCTCTTATAGAAGATTCTGCAGATACAATTACTCGAACAGATTGTACGCATATAAGTACTACAAGTTTTTATGCGAGTCATGTTATTACTGCAGGTGGAGTTGGTGGTATGGTTATGTTCAACAGCGAGGAACAATATAAACGTGCACTCATGTTTCGAGATTGGGGGAGAATTGGTGACAATATAGAAGAGCCATCGGAAAGGTTTAATCATTCAGTCGATGGTATTCCATACGATTGGAAATTTCTATATGGAGTTGCTGGCTACCATTTAAAAGCGTGTGAAATGAACGCTGCATTTGGTCTCGCACAACTCGATAAACTTGATAAGTTTTTACAAATCAGGAGAACTATGATAGAAAGGTACACGGAAAATCTCAAAGATTGTCCTTATTATACTTTACCAGACGATTCCAGAAAACCAAATTGGCTCGCTATACCTCTCCAATGTGACGATAGACTCGGTGTTATAAAATACCTCGAAGAAAATGATGTTCAAACCCGTGTTACATTTGCAGGTAACATTACTCGACATCCCGCATTCAGGGAATTCAAACACGGATTTGAGAACGCCGATATAATTATGCGCAACGGTTTCTTACTAGGTGCACACCACGGACTGACTATAGAAGATGTAGACCGTGTGTGTAATTTGCTTAAAAATTTTGCTAAAGATAAATAATAATGACCACGGCGTTAGTTACAGGTGGTTGTGGGTTCATAGCCTCCAATTTTTTAAATTTAATGAAGGAAAAATACCCCGAAATTAAATTTATAAATTTAGATAAACTCGATTACTGTTCAAATGTACATAACGTAAATCCGGGTGTTGCCACATTTGTAAAAGGTAATATATGTGATGAAGACCTTGTCGGATACTTAATCAAACAATACGATTTCGATGTCGTTTTTCATTTTGCAGCCATGAGTCATGTAGATAATTCATTTAATGATCCAAAAAGCTTCACGATGAATAATGTTTACGGGGCACACGTTTTACTCGATAAATTACGTGAACTTAAACCAGATGTTGAATTTATTCATTTTAGTACAGATGAAGTATACGGTGAATCTCTATCGGATATACCATTTTCAGAAGATATAGGAGTTTTAAAACCAACGAACCCATATTCAGCTTCAAAGGCAGCTGCCGAAATGATAACACAATCATACATAGATTCATATAAAATGAATATCAAAACAATACGATGTAATAATGTATACGGACCTAACCAGTATCCGGAAAAACTTATCCCTAAATTTAAAAAATTATTACGTGAAGGTAAGAAGTGTACAATACACGGTACTAAAAGTGCTCGAATACAACGCGCTTTCATGCACGTAGAAGATGTCGTGAATGCAGTAGATATAGTTTGGAAAAATGGTACACCGGGTGAAATTTACAATATCGCATCAGATGATGAAATATCCGTCATGGATGTGACAAAACTTATGATTAAAACAATAAAAGGGTCGGATGATTATGATAAATATATAACGTATGTTGATGATAGACCATTTAATGATAGTCGATATTATATATCATCGAAAAAACTTAAATCTATAGGTTGGAATCAGAAAAAAACAATACAAGACTTAATCAATTTTTTAAATGATTAAAGAATAATTGGTATTATTTATAAAATGTCGACACTTTATTTACCAGATTCGATGGGATGGGGAAATGTAGTGATAATATTATCAGATCTTGTATATAATAACAAAAATCCACGCGTTTATAAACATTTATTAGACGTTGATCGAGGTGTTACCTTTAATGGAATTACAGTAACAGAAGACGCAAATGAAGCACAGTATAAACCTAGAATTATTATAAATCCGTTTACATATAAAAATGTACATTCTTTGTGTAGAAATATACTAAAACCTACACCTGAACTCGAAAATCTTATTAAAAAACATACTCATAATTGTAATTATGGTATTCATATTAGAAGAGGTGCATATTCAAAAGATTCTGAAAATATGGGATGTCATGGTTTTGATGAAAATAAAAATATAAAAAAAGCTTATTTTGCAACGGATGACGCAGTAAATAAATTTATTGAAATTGTAAATAATAGTGATGAACGCTTTTATTTAGCAAGTGATAGTAAAGAAATAAAAGAACTGTTTAAGGATAAATTTCAAGATAGGATAATAACTTTAGATACAGATATAGCCCTTACATACGACTGTGTATTTCTAAATAATAGAGATGATAAAACATCAAGACTTAACTGTTATCTCGATTGGTTTCTATTATCACAATGTAAAAATGTATACATAACAGGTGGAAATAAAGATTTATCTGATATGTCAACATTTGGTTATACAGCTGGGGTATATGGTTCGTCTAATATACAATTTATATTTAATTAAAATTGTATAAAAATAATTTCTCAGTACATTGTAAATGTCTGAGGTTGTACAAGACCCAAAATTAGCTTCGATTGTTAGAAAATTGAGAACTGGTTCTATTGAAGTTGAAATAGGATACTTACAAGTTTTTTTTACCATTATTCTTGGTGTATTCTTTGTTGCCATTACCGCTCTCGGTATTGATAAATATAACAAATGTGAAGGTATAAAAGATTCCGAAACATTTCAAAACCTTAAAATGTTTATGAGTCATACTATGACCATAGGTATAACAATACCCGTTGTTCTTTTACTCATGAAATTTGTGAAAAATGAAGGTGGTGTTTTTACCCTTATATATTCCATAATGGGTATTACAGCATCCGCTATCGCGTATAACATTATGTCTCAGGACGAATGTAAAGATAATGTTGAAGATATCGATAAAAATTTTGCAATTGGTTCTATAGTAGGATGGATCGTTTGCTTACTTTTGGGTGGTTTTTTTACGTTTAAAAAATATCCTAAGTTAGGAGAGGCCTTCAGAAAGAAAACTATTTAATATGGAAATACACGAATCCATATATTTAATGATTATGCTCTTGGCCCACGTGTTACGAGGGGCAGGAACATTTACGTTCGAGGAAAAAATGAATATGATTAAGTTTGTATCATATATAGTAAAAAATACGAATGTACCCCTTTTAAACACCCAAAATACCAGCGGCTACCAATCCCGTGAATGTAACCATAGCACCCCGTCCTACATTTCGCATAGCGAATAACTCAAAATCCTCCTCTGTTAATGTCGTAAAAGCACTCGTTACCGAATACGTTGCTAACAGAGTACATCCAAGACCTATCAATGAAAATGGTGGGTATGACATTTGTTCGACAACGTTCAAACCCGTAAGACCCCAGTTTGTAAGTCCCAATACAGACCCATACATTGCCGCTCGTCCATTTACAACTTCAATATATGGGAAATTTGGTCCAGGTGGTGGAGGTCCTTCACTCCCATTAGATGCATTTGTTGTTGGTCGTTTTCGTCTTCTATTTTTTGGTGGAACTGTACCGAATTGTAGTTTATGTATAATTGTTTTCATTCTTCTTTTTTATTAGTGGGTGTACTCTTTAACATCTTTAAGAGTGTATACATACCCAAAAATAAACCCATGGATGAATAAACTACAGATATATTTGACCCTTTTCTATGCTGATAGACGGTCCATAATAAACTCGCAATAATACCCGATAAAATATAAACTATATCGAATTCAGTATCATCACTCGATTTATGTACTTTATTAAATTTATAGAACATTTGATATAAACCTATACTTATAGCAATAATAGGTAAATACTCTGTTGTATCCATATTATAGTTATTAAAGAAATTAATTCTTATAGATATATAAAATGTCCCAAACACCCGAAAAAATTGTTATGAACTACGATTCTAAATCGAAACAGTCCAAGAATGTTGCTCTGGAAATGAAGAAAATCGTTGAACGGTACCGGGGCAAACGCGTTACCAAGGAAAATGTATGTGTTTTAGTTTCTACACTCATGCTCCAAGCCCAAAACCTCAAAACTATTTCTGGTCCTGATAAGAAAGAACTTGTCACGGATTTGATCTTTTCCATTATTGAACAAATTGATGAAGGTGATGTTGATACCGAATTCGAAACGCTACTCAAGGCTATGGTTCCAGGTATGATCGATAGTTTTGCCATTATGTTAAAAACGAGTGCGGGGTGTAAAAAGTTGTTTGGGTGTTTCAAGTAAATAACATAACATAAAGTTTCGTCTCGTATAAATAATAATGAAGTTTCCAAATTTAGAAACCATGGTCATGTATGGTGTATACACAATCAGAGACCTTATTTTGTATTCTCAAAACAAACTCGTTAAACGCAATGTTACTATTTTGAATGAGTGTGATCATTGTTCCTTCGTTTTTTCCGGACCCACGTGTACTAATTGTAACGATATTAAAAATAATTCGCTCGTATAATCAAATGTCATATACTACTGTGACTACTTATACGACCAAATTAGGGAGTGAAAGTGAAGTCGAGAGTGACTGTATAAGTTGTTCAGAAAGACGGCTCATAAAAAAATTGAAACATACGTTTTTTAAAAAAGGGTTTCGGTTACACCAGTTTTCGTCATGGGTCAGTCGAAAACACGGAACTTTAGTGATATGCCGGGAAACCAGTTACGGTGACGGTATATCACTACCTTGTGTTATGTGTCGAAAAATTATAGAAAAACACGATTTAAAGTGGATCGCACACGATGGTGAGAAATGGATTCACTCTCGGAAAACGCCATGTCTTCCAAAATCACGACCCACGAACAAACAAAGAAAACATTTAGGTTTTGGTCTTAATGATTAAACCTAAAGCTGTTTCCAAGTTATTCTCGTTACGTTTGAGTGGCTTTTCCCTTTTCAAACGTAGTGTTTCGTTTTTACCGGACGCACTCGTTATATCACTTAGTTTTTTCGTATTTGAAACTATAGGTATAACACGTTCCGGTAAAGGTTCTATTTCTACTTCTCTAGGTTTTTCTACGTCGACTACATTGTTTTCTCTAAATTTGTCTATTGTTAAGTCACCCCCGAACTCAACGAGTCTTTGTCGGTGTGGTGCCCTTTTTATGGTTCCTATCTTATCGAAAAGTTTACGACGCATCATGACCATATTTCCACATATGAGTCCGCCGCGATTACACCCATACTTATCGATTGCGTATGTTTTCATGCAACTCCATGAACAGAAGTTACCGGACGTATAGAATTTGTTTCGTCGTTCGTCGTGTTTATGGGGCATGCTTAAAGCCGTACCCTCAAATGGATGGCAACACCACCAACACCACATTCATAAGTTAAATTTACTTTTTTTCTTTAAGTTTAATTACATTATTTTGATGTTATTGCTATAATTAGTAATATTAATATTAAACTTAAACTAATGGATAAACCAATATACATAAGATTTGAATCGGAATCGGAATCGGAATCGGAACTTGGACTTGGACTTGGACTTGGACTTGAACTTGGACTTGAACTTGAACTTGGACTTGGACTTGGACTTGGACTTGGACTTGGACTTGGACTTGGACTTGATGAACTTTGACTTGAATCTTGATTACATACCTGACTTAAATCTAATTCGCTACCACTATCATTAAATACACTACCTATATTCATTTCTTGGTTACACACTTGTATAGTTCTACCACATGAACTCTTAGCACCATCTGGAACCCATGCGCTAGTCGATGCACATAATTCACCACAAGGTGCAACAGATTGTAACAAAGTATTTTCATCTCCTCCACCACCTATAACTATATTAGAATCAGCTATATTGTTGGATATTGCATGTGCTTTTTCACACCCAGCTTTATTGTCAGGGTATGTTTGACACACAGTTTGAAAATTCATTGTATTGTAACATCTACACCAATCATCGTTTATACCAATTGATGTACAATATTGTTTTGCAAGCTCTGCATATTTGGACTTTGATAAATTTTTTTCACATGTATCATTTTTTATATCTTCACCTGTACATAATTCACTGTATATCTCATCTTTATTTATAATACCATTACACGTATTCCCATCATAATCTATAATATCATCACCCCTATCGCCTATATCATCTAAACAATATTGTGAAGATATACTTGACCATAAACCTTCATTGTTGTTTTTAATACCTTTAATATCAGATAAAACAAGGGACTTCCCCGGTCCATCACCCATAACCCCTGATCTGGTACCGGGTTTTTGGTATAAACACTTTACTGTATTATCATCCATCCAATACCCATACCCATTAGTACCCTTACACGGTTTAACTTTTTCCCCCGATGAATCTAAAACAGCTCTTAAGTTTTTAGGAGTAAAATTTGAACCTGTATCTCCATCTGGATAAGTTCCCTTTTGCGTTTTTACGTCTGCGTGATAAAAATTATCCAAATGTGGTATTCTTTCTATAATAACAGCATCTGGATTTGGTAAATTATTTCTATTATTGTGACACTTATCGTCGTTAATGGCTACTACACCGGTAGTTAATGTCTCATTCGCTCTATCCCCGTACCAAAGTGTCACGGAATTACCTTGATATTTTTTTACTTTAGGTCTATTCACGAGATCTGAAGCTGGTATCTGACTATATTCTTTTATACTACTCTTAGTAGGGTCAGCCTGAGTACTGTAACTATTAATATTGGTATATTTAATCCATGGATTATACGTCGTTGTTTTGTACATGTAACGATATCCTTTAGTAGTGATTCTATCATCAGTCCAACCATGAGTCCAGACGATCGGGGCGGATTTGACGTTGTTCCCGGTATTTTGACAATTATCATCAGAGAATTCTGAAAAGATGGCCATACTTAATATAATATTAGAAAATTATCATAATATTAAAATAAAACATGAACATAAACATAAAGAAGATATATACAGTCCAGTGTATGCACCAAAAATAGTCAAATACTCCTCTGGTGTTTTGGGAACATCCATACCAGAATCTTCAAAATGTTCCTGACACTTAGATAAAAAATAATCTCGTGATTCGTCCCCGTAACATATTTCTCCTTCTTCTGCTGTATCTTCTATACATTTTTCACACATGTCTAAAATAAGGTCACATGTATCCATTTTGTCTTCGCCTTGGTACATACATCTCGTTTCATTGTTTTTATGACATTTCGAACAAGTTTCATCGAATGTAGCATAATTACCAGCATTAAAAAGATCAACCATTATATTATAGACTTATATATTTTTTTTCTATGTATAATATAAATGTTCCCTAAAGTTGAAAATTTTTTTTGGACCGAAGCTAAAAATGAATCTCAACAACTTTTTGATTTAACATCGGTTAATAAAATTTTATACGAAAAAAGTATTAATGTAGATGTAGATTGTTCAGCTAATTCTTCACAAATTGTAAATATGTCACTTAAAATTGATGGTACTGTATACCCAGGTTGTAATCTTTCTCAACTCGCTAATTTGGATAGTATTGCACAATGTGAATCACAATTTATAGGTGAAATAACTACTGAAATGACAGCTGATATTGCGAGTGAGTTAAAAGCACAATTTGCTCAACAAGCTGAAGCAAATTCTGAAATGTTTGCAACCGCGAGTGCTAAAAATGAAATTATTAGTAAAGCAAATGTCGAGTTAGAAAATATTGTAGAACAAGTTATGAAAGAAGATTACAGTTCACTTAGTGAAGTGAGTAGTGATGCAGCGGGAAAATTTACAATCGAAATAGGTGGAGATTGTTATTCGCCTATTGATCAAGAAGCAAATATTCAAGCACAAGTTTTTGCATCTGCTGTAGTTGATTTATTATCTGAAAGTATACAAAATAGTAAAGTTTTTCAGGAAATGACTGTAGAAATGGATTCAAAAACTAAATCTAGTGCTACTGGTTTAGCAAGTTTTATAAAAGCTCTTTTTGATGGTCTTATGGGACCGTTGGTTGCATCTGCTGTAATGGCTGGGTTAGCTGTTCTTGCTCTTATTTTTATGATGAAAGGTAAAGGTAAAAAAGCTAATATTAATAATTAATGAGTTTTTTTTATTTCGTTAATACAGAAATGATGATTTTGATTGTATTTTTCATTATCATCATATCATTTTTTATATTCCCAACGAAACAACCCGTAAAGTATTCATGGGAAGACTTTTCGAAAAAATTTGGAAATTGTACAGGTGAGTTTGGTGTATATGACTTAACCAAAAAAACAGAAGAATGTACGTACGTTGATAAAAAAATTACAGATAAATACGATACCATATTCAAAGTACGTAAAACGGATAATATAACATACATGGCCAAAATAGCATCACGAAATGCTACAGGGTGCGAATTAGATATTTTAAATTACGTGAAACCCATTTCGGATAATTACGAATTTAATAATTTAATAATACGTATTCAAACAAATCCATGGAGAAATGCACCACATTTTGATGCTATGGATCAGGTGGCATATATGTTAAGTGGAAAAAAACGATGGTTATTGTGGAATATCGATTTTGATAATATCAAAGATACGATAACTTTTAGAGATGACGTAAATAATTTAAACTTCGAACAATTACAAACGTACTTGAAGAATAGAAAAATACCTTACGAAACAATAATAATGAAACCTCACGACTCGTTATTCATTAAATACGGAACGTGGCACTATGTAGAAAATGTAAATACAACAAAGGGGTGTATAATGTTGAATTTACATTCAAAAAATATTAGTTATAAAATTGATGAGAAATTCTCTAATGTATGGCCTACACAACATAAAAGATGTATGAATAACGAATATTATTGACCACCGCCGGAAGAAGACGGACAACTATTTCTACTACATTGCAATGTAGTTGTAGCATTTGCAGCAGCAGCCTTAACACCGTTATTACACGCTTGTCGTATAACTCTATCTGTATCAATTGTTTCATAAGCATAACTGGAACCACAACCGTGTTTCTCAGTTGTTTCCGATCTGCTTTTGCATTTCTGTCGTTCATTTTCTGGTATATTTTCGCGTATTTCCGGTGATGTTAAAGGTTTATAATTTTCCTCTTTACCGTCTTCATATGGACACGCGTCACCATCACCACGTTTTTCTTGTGTAGTTTCATATCTACGTGACCATTGACATGTATCATAATTCGTATTTGTTGTCACCCAACCCCCTTCACATTTTTGGTTAAAAGTTTGATATACCGAACCTGTATCTACACGGTTCTTACAATCTATATTGCTAACATTATTCCAATCATCTGAAGATGGGTAATATGATTGTAACGCAGTTAATGAGGCGTATGCCTGTATATGTCCAGCTGTTACATTTTCACTTTCATCTCCTATTATTTTATATGTATACATACCATCTGGGTTTGGGTCATTTTCTTTACAAGTTATTAGTGTATTAACAGGTTTAACTTCTGGAAAATAAGTACCTTTATAGGCAAAGTTTTTATCCTGAGAATCATTTAAATAATCTATTCTATTCTCGGATTTAAGGGTACAATTTACAGTCGTATTCGAATCATCAACATAATTTACATTAAACCCTTTACATGCGGGAGAAACGTCACACCTGTATTTACATTCGTCTAGACTTATGTTAGTATAGTCACCTCCTGATATATTATATTGGTCACCTAGATCTTTTGATTTTACAAATAAATACTTTTCCGGTATAAATTTTAGATAAGTGGTATTATACATATTATCACAAATCATTTTACCAGTGGTTGTGTTTCTACAGAATTTATTGCCATTAGATGTTACTAGTTTTAATAAGTATAAGTCCGGTGTTATACTATGTGGTACAGTCTTAAATTTTGAAACAGTTCCTCCACTACTACATTTAATATAATTGTTTGTATCATTTTTACACACCATGTCTTCTGTTTGATGTATTCTATTCAAGGTAATTTCATCGCTTTTATCTGTAACGTGTTTAACATACCACAGTACTTTATTGTCTAATCCTTTATTATCTGTACTATCAAACATTACATTTTCTTCATTTCCTTCTCTAGACAAGTAATGTGTAATATCACCAAGATCGGTGTAAGTAATTGAATATATACCTTCATCTGGTCTACTAATCGAGTTTGATGAACCAGAACCAGAACCAGAACCAGAACCAGAACCAGAACCAGAACCAGAACCAGAACCAGAACCAGAACCAGAACCAGAACCAGAACCAGAACCAGAACCAGAACCTGAACCTGAACCTGAACCTGAACTGGGACCAGAACTGGGACCGGGATC
>Ga0213862_10000860_pt1 | contig 12797 bp, 12 predicted proteins | sample PICome_7_FD_160092 | JGI IMG/M metagenome (GOLD analysis project Ga0213862, IMG submission 160092) | Coastal seawater microbial communities near Pivers Island, North Carolina, United States - PICO266 | ecosystem: Environmental > Aquatic > Marine > Coastal | place: USA: North Carolina... | reverse complement strand
AGTCATGGTCATAGCGGCCATGACTTGGACCGTTGTAGTAGCGACAGCCTCTATTGTGAGGTACCCAAACCCGCCTTTTTGTATAGGTGTAGTGGCCTGGATGCCAGTCGCGGAATCGATTCCCACAATTGTCGTAGTGGATCGACCAGCGACCATTAATCCATGTTTTCACTGAAATGTAGTCGTTGTGCCCGCTGCATCCGCAACCATCGTATCGGTGGCTGGAACGGTGGTGGACTGTTGTCCGTCGATGATGATGGTCGTCATCTAATATCGATCCTATAATCAGGCCTCCGATGAGACCTCCGACTAAGGCACGTCCCTCTCGGTCGGCCTTTGCATTTGTGGCAGTTATTGAACCTAACAGTGCCGCTATCAGCGTGATAATGAGTATATTTTTCATGTTCAACGTCCTTTCCATTCAAATTGTTTTGTACGGATTAAGACGCTGGGCCCGTTGCGAAAATTCACGCGAAATCCAATAAACTTTTGGTTTTCTAAGAAATATCCTTAAGCAATTGATTTAAAACAGCTTACCTTTATTGAATTCTGGAGAAAATGTGTGACTCGGCAGATTATTACGGTTCCGAGGATATTTGGATGCGGAGAAAGCTATTGTTGGCGCTTTCTGGCAGGAGCCCTTCTATATCTGCTTAGATTTCTTCGATAGGGCCTGACTGCGGAGGATCACCCGGCACGATCCAAGTATCCCAGTTCTCCAGATCGTGGCTGATCTGGACCTAGGAGAGTAGGGGCATTCAAAGAATGCGGCTAAAAGTAATGTCGTTGTTTTAAGGCCAGAAAAGTAACGTATGATTCCGCTCCGATTTTTGATGAGCCAAAAGCAGCCAAACTATTGAAGCGAAGAAGACATTCGATCTTAAAGGAGAGAATCAATTGGGTTTAGCATTCCTTTCCTGCGAATGACACCACCAGTAATAAGTAGTTGCAATCAAGGGAAGCGTCCCCCCCCAGATTGGCTAAGTGTACTGGATATCAGCAGTTTTCTTTAATGCCGCAATCGTCTCTCGAAAAAAGGTGTCTCGTTTCTGTTTTTCAAGTTCCTTTCGAATCGTAGGGCCTACCACTTCTAGCGATTGGAGTTCACCGGTCTTTTTGTCATCCAGTCTGGCGATGTGAAAGCCGAAAGGCGTCTCGAAAACTTTGCTCGTTGCCCCGATCTCGAGTTGGTTCAAAGCATCTTCAAATTCCTGAACCATATAGCCCTCCGCAAACCAACCAAGATCTCCTCCTTGGCCGGGACAGTCCGAATCCTCGTCGGCAATTTTCTGCAATGCCTCACCAGATTGTAATCGAACGAGAGCGTCTTGAGCCTTTTTCTTCGCTTCGTTTCGATCCTGTCCGTTGTTTGTGTGGTAAACGATGTGAGATGCTTTGAACTGATCGGCAGCTCGATAGTTCTGCTCGTTTTGCTGGAATATGGCGGCAACTTCCTCGTCAGGAACAGAAGGCACCTGCTGGTTTAGAGCATCCATGTAACGCTGAAACCTGACGTCGTCAGCGATCTCGAGCTTGACATTGGGCAAATCACTTTGGCTGATGCTGAATTTCTTTAGGAAACCTTTTTCTCCCCCGTGCTTTTTGGCGATCTGTTTGAACTCGGATTCAACCTCATCTGTAGTGAGTTTCTGGATTTGTTTTCGGGACTCTTCGAATAAAAGCCGGTGCTCGATAATCCGATCTTTAGCCATGTCCTCAGCCTGGAGTTTCCTAGCAATCGGATCCAACCATGGAAATTGCTGATTTACTTCCTCGGTTAAGCGCTGCGCTTCCTGCAAAATCGCGTCCTTTTCAACTTTGAATCCATTAATGGTGAGAGACATGTGTTGAGGTGATTAAAAACCTGATCGTAACACAAGGTTAATAGCGTTCCCTTGAGTGGGACTGAATTCGGTTTGAAGACCGAAATTGATGAAGGTGCTCTACACTCCATCCATTTTGAAGAGAATTCTAGCCCAAGCTTTGTGTCTTCGAACACTCTGACCGCAAGACGACATGTTCATAAAGGAACTTCTCCAATCTATAAATCGTTCGCAACACTCGCTTCCATCCATATCCGTTGCATCTGGTATAGAATTGGCAGGGCCGACTTTGCAGATTAAGAAAGTGCTACAATCGATTTATAATCTCGCAAAAAAGGCAACTTGCCGTCCGAAGTTTTTCAATTGTTTAGGAAGCTGCTTTGAAATGGAATTCCCAGCGATCTCCGGGAAGATTGTTGCTGGTTGGGCTCCTTCAGGAGTTTGTGTTTGTTGTACAATGACGCCTTCAATATCGCAAATTGGAGTTGATACCAATACTCCATTGAAGTTGCAGAATTTGAGGAAATCGGTTTCCGCATCTATGTTCGCTTGAGATCGCGTTCTCGCGCGGTTAAGGCGTACAAAATAGTTTTCTCGACTGGTTTATATTTTATATAGATTGCTACTGCCCATCTCGTAGTATAAGCATCCGGAAACTTCTCCAAAGCTAAATGAAGATAGCAATTGCGAAAGGAGATTGTTAGGATCAGGGACCTAGTGAGTAGTAGTCGTCGATTTTTCTCATAGCAGTATCGAGCTAAATAAAAATTAGAAAGTTCCTAGATCATTTATTTCATTTTTGACGTATATATGTGCGTCAGCCCCTACTTCATAAAAGTGGGTGTGGTACACACCATCGACATTCTCAGTGCCTTGACTAACGAAATTGTCCGACATTTCAACACTATCTCCGGAGTTACCATCTATGAAGAGTTTATTGTCTTCATCAGGCATATCTAAAACGTCTTCGGCACTGAGTCTCAGACTGTTGTCTCTGTCACCAGATATATCAAGACGCTCAATGTTGGTTATGGCCCCGTTGTTGAGAAAGGTTAAATCGATCTCAAGTCCACTCCCTTCAAAAACGAGTGCATCTTCGCCGTCTCCCCCGTCAAAGAGGCCAAACTCACCTCCGCCGAAACCTGAGCCTTTTTCCGTACCCGATCCACCTTTTCCACCTACACCGTAGTCGATCGCGATTTTCACGGGAGAGCTTTCGCCTGACCACTTTTGACCGTCAAAGCCAGACCAGGTGAATTCGGCTTCGCCATTCCAGTTTACATCAGGATGAAATTCGAGGTCTTCAACTTGATCGATATCGATTAACTGACCGTTGGTTACCTTTTTGCCCTCAATCAAAAGGACGCCGTTATCTGGCAAGGAATCGATTCGGATCATCTCCAAGTAGTCACTGTCTTCGTCCTCGAATGAGTTTTCGAAATCTTCTGGATTGAACGCTACTGCGACGTCCTCGAGAGATGAAACTCCTACCGATGAAACGGATGCTGCTTCGTTCACATCTTCGGGCCATACAGACATCGTTTGTTCAATTCGGTTGCCGTTCTCGTCGATTGACGCGATTACCAGGGGATACCTATCGGGTTGAGCCTCGTAGTCTATGCTAACGCCGTCTTTTAGCTTGAGAACGTTTCCAACGATTTCAAAAACGCCTGAATTATCGCTGACAATGGAATACTCATAGGTGTGGCCTTGACCGGAGTCATCTGTATCCAGTTTCCCGATTAATGCCCCTTCGTTATTTTCAGTTACTCGATTGCGACTTAGTATGAGATGAAATACTTCGCCACCACCATCTTTCGTTTGGGTAATTGTGATGTCCGTATCTGTCTCATTTCCGTTGTCTTCAATGGAGATGATGAACTTCTTTTGATTGTCATCTTCGAAGATATCGTCGGCAAGGCGGAGAATGCCCGACCCAGGGTCGATTTTTATTTCAATTGGGTCTCTTCCTAATGCCTTTGCGGTGATCGTTAGATCATCCGATAGGTTTTGTTCACGCAGCTGAGGGATGAAATCGCGAATATCTATATCGATCCCATTGAGGGAGGTTGATGTGGTGTAGTGAATCGGACTACCAACGTCTGAACCCGTGCGGCTAGATTCAGCATTTCTCGAATCTTTAGCTTCTGGAGTACCACCCTCAATGCCGGTATCCAGTTTAGGATCTTCTGAGATTAGGGCAGTCTTTGCTCTGGAATCTTCTTCTGTGGCTGTAGTAACGAAGTAAGGCTCGTTTGATACGATACTGGAATCTTTCACCCTACCGTCACTTTCTGGGAGGAATTGGGACAGGGCCCATTTTTGGGACTCCGCAGTCATTGTAATAACGTGAAGAGGTGCGAAACGGAGGCTTTGGCTGGACTGCTCATCCGGTAGGTCAGCCAAATCCACACCATCGGTTTGCTGAACGAAATCGTGCCAGGTGATACTCATCCCCTCCTTTATCTCCAGCACAGGTTCTCGGGAGAAGAGAGTGTCGAGAAAGCTTTTCAGTATGTAGCTTGAACCATCTTGGCAAACCACCTGGAGGTCATTCGCTTGTGGCACTAGTTGAGCGACCACCTGCGGGTTTTGAATTTGGAAGATTTCTCCGGAAAAAACCTGGAGGCTTTCCCCATCCTGAAGGGAAAGGTACTGAGGGGATAAGTTTGAGTCTTGTTTGAAGTGGATTTCTAGGCTCATGAACGTAGTCGAGTCGGAATTGGCGAATGCGATTTGGGCGAACTACCTATCATACGGCTCTATCTCACCTGAAATGTACTGTTAGAGAGCTATTTCACATAATTGAAATAGGAGATGAACGGATGTACCTAATGGGTGTTGGGGAATTACCTCAATCCGGGTCGTCAGATTGAGAGAGATCTAGGTTAGGTGAGTGCCTAATCAGGCTGCTTTTTGCGAACGCCCTTAGGCAGATAACTGTGAATCGGCTCTAGAGGGAATTTTATCGTTCTTGGGAACGGGTGTTTCAAGCGATTGAAGATCAATCTCCTTTTTGAATCGCTTCACGGTTTCACCGAGCGAAAACTCTCCTTTTCGGTGCAGGACTTTTCGAACGGTGATACCCGTTGAATCAATATCGACGGCAGTTGCACCGGGCCAAGGAAGGAAAGCACCGGTATTAATGACAGTGGTTCCGCCAATAACCGAAATATCTGGCTTGTGGGTGTGCCCGATTATCAGGAAATCGGGTGACATCCCAAATTGAGTCACTAGGTCCTTAGCCTTTTCAGGAGCGTTTTTCCAGCATTCTAGAATTTTTAGTGGCCGATTGGGGGGCCAGGCTTGACGAGCGAAAACTTCGATCTTTCCCCATACAGTGGGATCGTAGTCCTTCATAATGGCGTGCTCTTTGATTGAAGCTTCCTTGAACACCTGAAGGTAGTCGTAGAAAGGAGTGGATCTATCTGCATGGTACTTTCCCAATCCTTGTTCGACCAACTTTTTGAGTATTCCGGCGTTTGCACTCCAGGGAGCAATCGCATCAAATATGGCATCGCCGTGGGTGATCAGTACGGACCCATTGTCGATTGCACAGTAATGGGCCTTAGAGACTTCCGGATCGTGGTTTCCTGTGAGGAAGGTGGCCTTCGAGCCAAGGCTTTCAATTTTATCCTTCAAACGCCCGATGGAAGGTAGCGGATGCTCAATGTGAGCAGGCGAATCCTCGAATTTCTGCTCAACAGTGTCACCGTTAAAAATCACAGTGTCTGCTCCGGAAACGAGGCTTTCCAGCACGTCTAACTCTTTGACGCGGCTTGCCTTATGTCCCCAGTGGAGGTCTGAAAAAATTCTAATCACTTAAGTTGGCGCGGTGTGGATTTCCGAAAATTTTAGAGAGGTTATCTCCCTATTTGGAGAAATCGCAAAACGAGTTTGAATATAAGATCGGAGAAAGTCCTTGTATCTTAAGAATATGGGAGAATTACCGAAGTTTAAGGGATGGCCTCGTCTCAGGAAATACAAATGATGATAAGAGTGGCCTCATGCTCAGAAGGTCAGAGTCGTGATGCCATTCATAGTATGGGTTCATGGGCTTCGAGGTCGGCTCGGCCGAAAAGGTGCTTGGAGGATCTCCTCGAAGAGTTGGATCCAATGGACCAAGGCGGGCTTGAGAAGTTGCACCGGATCAAGAACGCGGCTGAAGGAAGCTCCTATTTAGACTAGATCTACATCTGTTTCTCAGATGGTGGTTGTAGGGTTTTTAGGAAAACCTTCGAATTACGGTTGTGAGAATCGTAGCGTACTCGCCGACCTTTCGGTAGAGTGTCGGAGCTTGTTTCGGTGAACCCATCAATGGTTTCGAAAAAGCCAACGCTTTGCGTCGTGAGGGCCAATACGCGTTCGACACCGAGATCTTTAAGTTTGAGGCAGGCGAAGCTCGTAAGTTTTGAGCCTACGCCCTGCCGCTGGTGTAAGGGGTGAACGAACAGAGTGTTTATTTCCGCGGTGGTAGATTCCCCCTCAAATCGAGTTATGAGAACGCATCCGACTAAGTTGCCATCAATCTCGTAAACATAGAAGTTGTTGATGTCCTTTTCTATCGACTCAATGGAGCGGCGAGTGAGCTCTTCCTTTTCCACAGAGCCGCTCGTTAGATTGAAAATTCTGGGAACGTCGGATCGAGTCGCTTGCCTGATCTGCTGATACTCGTTTCCGTGTACTAGTGTTCCGACGCCTTCATTGGAAAAGACCTCACGGATAAGTCCATCGTGAATATTGCCATTCAAAATGTGGATACGAGCGATGCCCCCCTTAACTCCGGCAAGGGCGTGCTTCGCTTTGCTGAGAAAGGGTTCCTTGATAGAATTACTGCCAAGGCTCGCCTCGAGTCTGTCTACAGAAAGTTGGTGCGCGAACCCATCTTCTATTTCAAGACCGTCTCTTTCGGTTATAAAAATCGTTTTAGTCGCCTTCAGGGCGAAAGCAACCTCGATGGCGAGAAGATCACTGTTTATTCGAAAAGTATGTCCGTTCCGATCGAAACCAATCGGCTGAATAATGGGTATTATGCTTTTTGATATTAGGTGTGTGAGGAATTCAGCATCAATTCGGTCAACCTTTCCACTTCTTTGAAAATCGACCCCTTTGATGATTCCCATAGGAGTGGATCGTACTGAATTGGTGATAGCACATTTCAAGCCTGATTGAGTGAGGGCTTCCAATATCTGGTGGGAGGCTCGCGACGATGCTCGAATTGCAAGATCCAATGTGGCTTGGTCAGTTACGCCGGATCCATCTGCATTGGTGATTGCGATGCTGCGACTTGAAGACAACCCGGACAGTTGCTTGCTTATGCCGTGCGCGATGACGACATTGATTTGCAAGCTTCGGAGAACCGCTATGTCTAGGAGGAGGTTGGGTAGATTGTCATTATCGATAATTGCGCCGTCTAAGGAAATAACAAAGGTTTGTCCCAGAAATCTTGGGACATAATTGAGAATGCCGCGCAAATCGGTTGGGTTGATATTGGATATTCCTTGTTCCATTTTATGTTAATCGCTATCAGTTAAAGACGTATATGTGCCGATAGTGACCTTTTAGTTGCCATTGTTTATGAAAGTGAAATCAATAATGACAATGCCTAAGAAGGATTGAGGCAATGGCGTCACTTTTAAGATTCGGGAGAAAGGGGGATACCCTGTCTCAATTGCTCTACCTGCCAATGATAGGTTTTTTCTGCAGTGAAAAATTGTACGGCTATTTTTTCCGTAGCGATCGGTTGTGTGTCTATTGAAAGATGGAGTGTCTTCAGCCCCCCCTCGGAGCTTAATTGCGCTAGGCTCGCTTCATTTTCGACCCGCATCTCCGCGAGGAGAAGAAGATCCCCCCCCTTATAAAGTGCCGTAAGTCGAAAGAGTGCGCTATCGGCAAATGCTTCCGGCATTTCCAATGCGATGGTAAGGGGTTCGGCTGTTCTAAAAGCCAAGTCGGAATTCAATCCTGTAGTCTTGGGAATGAGAATTGGCTTTCTAGGAAGGTAGTAAACGATCTGAGAGGGCAGTTCATTCTCCAATGGCTCTCCCCGGACTTTGGGGATGATTGTGGCCCTTTCTGAAATTGATATGGGAGAAATTTGGGTTACGGCCAGGCTGTACCAGTCGTATAGATTCTTTTCTGCGGCTTGTATGACCCTTTCCTGCATCGCGCTGCTAGGCTCGTACGGTTTTTCCGTTTTGCGGAAGGTGAACTGGAACCAAGTGTAAAAGACCATGAATGAAAGAATCGAAACTGCGATCGGCCACATCGGCCAAGGCTTGCGATCGACGGGTGATCTTTTCGAGTCTGGCGTTTGGCTTTCGTTATTCATTAGGGGCTAGCCAAACCTAATTGAGCCTGAGATAAAGCACGATCGTTTGAAATAGCGGTCATTTTTCATTGCGCGTCGAAATACGCGGGGTCATTTGGTAGGTTTTGAAAGATGCAATATTGGAGCAAAACCTACATTCCCACGCTTAAAGAAAGTCCTGCCGAAGCGGAAATCGAATCGCATAAGTTGCTGCTACGTGCGGGCTTGGTTCGTAAAATTGGAGGGGGCCTCTACGCTTTTCTTCCGCTCGGCAAGCGGGTCTTGGATAAGGTTTCGCAGATATGCCGCGAGGAAATGAACGCTGCAGGGGCGATCGAACTCCTTATGCCAGCGGTACTTCCCGCAGAGCAATGGAAGGCGGGACCTCGCTGGAATGCGGTTCGCGAAGTGATGTACTCGGTCAGCAGTGCTGGATCTGACGCGAAGATTTCTGAGGACCCGCAATACGTTTTGGGTCCGACGCACGAAGAAGTGATTACTCCATTAATCGGATCGGAGATTTCAAGTTATCGAGATTTGGGTAAAACATTTTATCAAATTCAGACTAAGTACCGAAATGAAATTCGCCCTCGCTACGGATTGATGCGAGCTCGTGAATTCATCATGAAGGACGGGTACAGTTTCGACGAGAGCGATGAAAAAGCAGAGAAAACCTACCATCAAATGGCGGCGGCTTACGAAAAGTTCTTCGCTCGATGCGGACTGACATTCATCTCAGTGGAAGCCGATACGGGTATCATGGGTGGAGCATTTTCCCACGAGTTTATGGTGCCGGCTGAAGTGGGGGATGATGATGTCGTATATTGTGAGGAAAGTGGATACGCTGCCAATGTAGAGAAGGCGACGAGTGGGATTGTGCAGGACGGTCTTTCTGTCGAAGCTCCTGAAGGGGAGGTATTGGAATTTGAAACTCCTGGAGCGACTACGATTAATGCTCTCGCCAAGGAGCCTTATGAGGTTGCCGCAGCAAGGCAGTACAAAACGCTGCTCTATGTGGGTGACGACAAATTGTTCGCGATTGTGATTCGTGGTTGTGACGACTTGCAGGAATCTAAGCTTGGGAGTTTAGGGTATGAGTTTGTCCGGCCGGCAACCCCAGATGAAGTTGAATCAGTCATGGGTGCGAAGCCGGGAAGCCTCGGAGTGGTAAATGGGACAATCAAGCAGCGCGATCAATTGGATGGAGTATTCGCTGATGATGCGATCCGTCTTATTGGTAATGGAGTGACGGGAGCGAACAAAGATGGATTTCACTTGAAGCACGTAAATGTTGAGAGGGATTTGGACATCGATAACTTCGGTGACTTTCGCCAGGTAAAACCCGGCGAGCCTTGCCCCAAGTCGGGAAAACCGCTAAAAATCGCTCGGGCTATTGAGGTAGGGCACATTTTCAAGCTGGGGACCAAGTTTAGTGAGAGCGAATCCTGGGGTGCGAAATTCCATGATTCTGAAAAGCAAACAAAGCCAGCCGTCATGGGATGTTATGGTATTGGTGTTTCTAGGACGGTTCAGGCGGTAATCGAGCAGTCTCACGATCAATGGGGTATTGTTTGGCCTTGGAGCGTGGCTCCTTATCAGGTTGTTATCACGGTCCTTGATCCAGGAATGGAAGAGGCTGCAGACTTGGCGGAAAAGATTGGTAGCGCGGCCGAGTCGGAAGGAGCCGATGTTTTGGTGGACGATCGGGACGAACGTCCGGGAGTTAAATTTAAGGATGCCGATCTAATTGGGATTCCGTTGAGGGTCACGATCGGCGGGCGTGGATTGAAAGAAGGCATTGTCGAATTGAAATGGAGAATTGAAGATGATGTCCGGAAAGTATCGATTGATGAGGTCTTAGAAGTAGTGTCTTCATCAATACGTGAGAAAAATTCTTTATAAATATGGTGTCCCTTATTGGTGGTGGCGGTTCCTTCGCCCCCGAAACTAGCATTGATAGTACAACGGAACTATCGGGCGTTTGGAATGTAATCGTCCTAAATGATCCAGTCAACTTGATGTCATATGTAACGATGGTGTTCAAAAAGGTGTTGGGAATGTCCCGTGGTGATGCCGAAGTGCATATGATGGAAGTGCACGAGCTTGGCCGTTCAGTCGTCTGGACAGGGGAGCGGGAAAAGGCGGAAACCTATTTGTATCAATTGCAAGAATGGCATTTAACCGCGATCCTAGAGAAGAATGAGTCGTCAGCTTGAATTTAGACTAGATGCCGATACGATTCGCCCGATTGTTCAGTATGTTCGAGGTTTTTTGCTTGAACTGGGAGAAGAACTGGCAACGCCAAACGGCCCCCCGGGGGATGATGAAATCATGTCCGACTTTTGGTCGAGGGATCTTCTCAATTCTCAAAGAAAAGACATTGCAGCCATATCAGAACTTTTTGACGACGATTTCATGGAAACCGGTAGAGCTACTGTCGATGAGGAAGACGCGGACTTGGTTTTAAAAGGATGCACCGTAATCCGTTTAAAGTTGAGGGAGTCAACCCTAGCGAGTATAGATGATGAGCTGCTTGAGAGTGGTGAATTGAGACTTTCCGAGTTAACCAATGAACAAGAAAGTGGATACGGAGCCTATGTTTTATTCGCGAGTCTGCAAGAGCTGATAATTTCGCGAATGAACCCATGAAGGATGAGTCCGAGAGATCGAAAGAGAAAAAGGTCTGCTTGATTTGTGGGGCTGCTCTACGACTGGAACATTGCCATTGTTCTGCAGGATGCTCACTGGCTGCGAAGATCCCAATGGGGAAGGATGCTCTTCCCGCCTCATGGCAGCTTTCGGTTTTACTGGTTTCCTGCTTTGCCCTCTTTAATCAGGCTGTACTTTTGGTTGCCGGTTTGATTAAGTCTAGTCGAGAAACGATTGGGGCTGGAGATAGATTTATGACGGCTTCTCTGGTGGTGGGCATTGCGTGGTTGTTCTTTGCGTTAACAGCGTTGGTAACGCATTCCCCTAAGCGCTTCTGGGACTTCGTGGTTGGAATAACTGGATTTCTTATTCTGGTAGTCCCGTTGCCGGAATTGGAAATGGCGGGTGGCTATACATTACGGTTGGCAATTGTTAACTTATTGATTTGCATACGCTTGTATCTTGGGGTGTACTACCTATGGGAAGCGTCAAAAAAGAAGGAAAAGTAAAGATTTACAGGCATTCCTATTGACCACGGAAGTGGGTTCCCTAGATTTCAGATCTTCACGCGCCCGGCCGTGTTCGAGGCGTTGATCAACTGCTCTTTGCCTACCTTAATTTGACGGGAGACTTGAGGGATGAAGGATGCTCAGCCGTAAACCGGACCGCAGAATTTGTTCTGATGTTGCCCACTTGGACTTACCAAGGACAGAGAGCCTTTTGGCGTACGGCACTGTGGTGGGGCGCGTGAATTTTTTTTCCTCTTAAACTACTCGGAGAAAAAATAGCGGTTAATCGGCATTTTTAACGTTTGCCACCGCACGGAAAACGCACCTACAAATAGGTATTATGGACCCGAAGATCTATTATTTCCTACACGTTTTTTCAATTATCCTGCTGACGGGATTTACTTTTGCGATCGCAGCGAACCCGCAAAAGCACAAGAAGAAGATCATGGCGATCGTTACGGGGATCCTTGCCCTGATCGCCTTTGTCGGAGGTTTTGGGTTAATGGCGAAGTTGCACAATAACAATTTCGGGCAAGGTTGGGTCATTGTGAAGATTTTGGCTTGGCTCTTTGTCTCGGGTCTAGGTGGAATGGCGTACAAGAAATCGAAATCCTTCATTCAAGCAGGCCTAGTAATCTCGGTTGGAATAGCGGTGTTCATGGTCTACTTCCGACCTTTCTGATGTCGGTTGGGGATTCAGGACGTGCGTTTTGCGGCGTTTGGATTAGCCCTGAAGGACAGACTCATCTTGCTTGGGATTACGGAGAGGGAGTCCGAAAGACGGAAATTGTCGGATTCTCGCCTTTCGTGTGGGCGGCGGATAGTGCCCTCGGCGATCTTGTGGTCGGTGCGTCCGTTACTTCGTTGTCCGGAAGTGCGGCCTATAATCATCTGGTAGCGTTTGAGGATATCGAGGATTACCGCGAGTTTGTAAAAGAGAAGAGGCGAACAGGTTCCATAGACTGGATACGTCAATTGGAGCAGCAGTATTTGCTCTCCCATCAGACACGGCTTTTTGAAGAAATGCCGTTTTTGGAATTGCGGCGCATGCAGTTGGATATCGAGACTGCTTGCTCAGAAAAGGGAGGTTTCAGTGATCCGAAACGAAAAGAGGATCGGGTACTCGCGATTGGAGTTCAATGTAGGGAGAAACTTGAAACGCTCGTCCTAGCAGAAAGAACGGACGAGGCGGAACGGAATTTGTTGTGCCAGTTGAACGAACGGTTCCAGGATTGGGATCCCGATGTGGTGGAGGGGCATAATATATTCAAATTCGATTTTGAGTATCTGAGACGTAGGTGTCAGAAATTGAAAGTCCCTATGCAATGGGGTCGGTTTGGGCAGAAGGCGGCTTTTAGAAACAGTAGATTAAGGGTGGCTGAACGTTGGATTGACTACCCGCGCTGCGACCTTCCAGGTCGTGCGGTTGTGGATACGTTTATCCTTATTCAAATACATGACATCACAACGAGAGAACTGATGTCGTACGGACTGAAAGACGTAGCC
>Ga0213862_10000858_pt1 | contig 12827 bp, 26 predicted proteins | sample PICome_7_FD_160092 | JGI IMG/M metagenome (GOLD analysis project Ga0213862, IMG submission 160092) | Coastal seawater microbial communities near Pivers Island, North Carolina, United States - PICO266 | ecosystem: Environmental > Aquatic > Marine > Coastal | place: USA: North Carolina... | reverse complement strand
GTCGTCTTCGCTTTCGATAGCTTTGATAAAAGCGGCAACATCAACACCATCGGGATTCTGGGCATCCTCGAGGATGTACGTTGTACCTCCTTTAGCTTTCCAATAGTTCGGACATTCACCATTTCCGTCCCAATCATGGGCACCATAATTTTCGTGGATTTGAGTGAAAATCTGGGTGAATTTTTCTGTAGTTGTGGTAGTCATAATGTAGTTTCTTGCTTAATTCTGAATATATTCTAACCTATTTTTTGCAGATTGTAAATACTTTTTTTACTAAAAATGTGCTTTTTTTCAATCTTTACTCACTCATTGGAGCATCCTCAAGAGGCATGATCATATCCAGCACCTTCTCATAAAGCCCCGGATTCTGGTGCTTAACTCTTTCAAGCACGTTAAGTGCTAGTGTAATCTCGCCCATCAATACGGGCTCAGCTTTCGGAGAGAGCGCGACCTTTTTTAGTAGGTATTTCAGTTCTATTGTTTTCATAGTTTCTTGTTTGATTCTGATTATATTCTAACCTATTTTCTGCGGATTGTAAATACTTTTTTACTAATAATGTGCTTTTTATTTGACTCTTCCTGTACCATCACAACAAGAGCACATTATCTTAATTCTATTACGCGTGCCGTCAGCTTCAATACAAGTCTCGATATGATAACCTAAACCTTCGCATGGCCAGCATTTGTTATTATCACTTTCTGTTTTCATATAAATTACGTAAGAAGGGTTTGTGTTTTTTTGTTGGAGGGTCTACTTTTAACCTCGCCATTTTCATCGTACCAAACACACTCCCACACCTCTCGGAAAGCTATTTCGTACGTGCAACCAGTATTCTTTGAATACTCATTAGCCATTTCATGGGCTTCCATTAATTCTTCTAATGCTGTCATACCTAATTAGAGGTAAGTAACTGTAGTGATTGCAAAGTAATTTTCTTCGCGTTGATGAGCCCATTCGAGTTGATTCTCAGATAGAACCTTCCAACCTTTAGAATTAACTAACTTTAGAGCCTCTACAAGATTCTTCTTCTTATGAGATACCGCAACTACGGTCTCGCTGTGATCATTTCCGTAGTGCTTAAGCAATTTGTAGCATTTATTTTCTTTCATAGTTAATTATATTAGATTTCTTGTTGTTGTGTCTGGAAAATTAAAGGTAAGTTCCCATAAGGCTGAGCTCGTCATTGACGTCGTCTTCAGTGTATGGAACTTCTCCCCACACTCGGTTGTTGTAGCATTTTTCCTCGTGGATTGCTGCTGCAGCCTCGAATAAACCAGACTCATCAACCAATTCATTTGGAATTTCTTCCTTGATAATAGGTTTCTTAACAGCCTTTTTTGCAGTAGACTGGACTTTTTTACCTTTGTTAAGAATTTTGTCAGCGAGTTCCAACATTTTATCAACGTTATAGGTTCCTCTCTCATTTCCTCTAGCAATAGGCTTTATGAGTGGATAGGTATCGTTTTCGATGAGATCGTTGCTAGTAGCAAGTTTGACAACCGTTTTCCGTGAAATATCTCCACTGAAGGTTGAAATGAGGTTGCGGAGGAGTTGGATGTTCTTTTTACCGTTTCTTTTCATAGTTTCTTGTTTGATTCTGATTATATTCTAACCTATTTTTTGCGGATTGTAAATACTTTTTTTACTAAAAATGTGCTTTTTTTTGGTGTTCAGATGAATACTGGTGTTCAGATGAACTTAATCTTCGATTTCAGCCAATTTGAGGATCGCGCGAGCGTCACTTTCACTGATATGGCCTTTTTCAAGAGCCTCTTTAAGTCTTTCTTTTAGGCTTTTTTTATCTTGCATGACTATATTCTAAGCTATTTTCTGCGGATTGTAAATACTTTTTTTACTAATAATTGCACTTTTTTTCAATCTGTATTACAGATTATGCTGTTTTTCCTTCGAATCTATAGATATTCCATCAGAAGACCTTTCAGCCTTATCAAACTGGTCCTTTTCCACATCAAATTGGTGTTTCTCGAATCCATGAAAAAGGCTAACATAATCAGTCCACTGAGACCAAGTGTAGTTTTCTCCTTTAATATAGTACCATTCGTCTTCATCAATTTTTAGAGCAGGACCATTCAAATTGTGCTTGACACCGTTTTTTGTGTACAAAGAGTAGTTTTTACCCTTTTGCACCCTATAAATGTCCTTTTCTTTTTTCTTCATGACTATATTCTAAGCTATTTTCTGCGGATTGTAAATACTTTTTTTACTAATAATTGCACTTTTTTTGGTGTTCAGATGAATACTGGTGTTCAGATGAACTTACTAAAAAAGCCCCGCTTTCGCAGGGCTTTATAGATTTAGTTGCTTTTTTTCTTAAAAGGCGTATTTAACACCAGCCTGAAAAACAGTCTCAAAACCGTCAGTTTGTACTTCGTTATCTACATAGGCTACTTCTCCGAAAATCTGTCCTCCTCCAGGAAGACCGTATACTGCAGAAATAGCACCCTGTGCCCATTCGTAATCTTCAGCATATTGCCATGTCCTACCAATTTCAACAGATCCGCTAACAAACACACCAAAGGCTGAGAAGAGCTCTCGAGTTCCGGCGAATGAAAAATCAAATGATCCTCCAGAAATATAATTCAGTTCAGTAGAAACGATAACATCAAAGAAATTTGGATCGTATGCATATCCAAGGTTTAGACTGAAATCATTATCACCTGCAATATCACCGTCAGCAGCATTAGTTCCAAGGTTTAATCCAACATAAACGTTGTCTCCTGCGATACCAATATATCCTGTAACTAGGTCATCGTTTTTTCCATCAATGAAATCAACACCTCCAACAATTTGGCTGTCGTATGCTGAACCAAAAACTGCGCTAGCACCTACACCAAAAGCGTCGGTATGTGTGAACAGTCCTCGATCGATTCTTTTTTCTTTAAAACTCACTTCTCCTGCGATATCAACAGGTTGGAGCGGATGGAGATCCCACCCAAGAACAGGAACTTTATAGCTAGCGTTTGCTAATCCACAAAGACTAATAAGGGTTCCTGTGATAAGAGCAATGATACTTACTTTTTTATTTTTTTTGTTCATATTTTTTTTTATTTTGTGTATTCTTATGACTTATAAATGTCATAAAGAAATTTTTCAAATTCTTCTACTTTTTCTAGGCGATTAGGCCACAGAATGTATTCTTTTTCGGGGTTAGCTTTTAAATTATTCAACAAAGGTTGAATAGCGTTATAAAGATTGTCAATCTTTTCTGATACTGCAAGAGCTTCTTCTTCTGCATCCTCAACTTTAGCTTCTGCTTGTTGATAAGATGTAAGTTCAGTTTCGTCTACTGCGGTAAATCCAAAGTCAAATAGGTCACTCATAATCTAGTATTTATCTTCCGTAATATCTTGAGTTGTACGGCTTTCTCATATGCTTTTGTAAAGAAATAGCTTGTTTAATTGTAGGAATAACTGCGGCATCGATGTGTGTATACCCTAAATCTTTTGCAATCGCAAGACGATTAGAACCTCCCCACACACTCCACACCATTTTTTTGTGTTTACCGAGAGCATTATGCCAAAAAGGTAGTTCGTTGATTTTATTGCCCCACCGATCTTTTGCTTCCTCTAATTTTTTATAGTTACTATGAACACACATGATAGGAAAATGCATACCTTCCCTCTGAATATCTTGTTTTACGCGGCTGTAAAATTCTTCGCCATTAACCTTTTCAGCAACAGGGACTGATTGCCAAATGTCATCAACAGGGAGTTCTGCAATTTCGAACCCTTTCCATTCGTTTTCATATTCGCATTTTAAAATTTTATTCTCCATAAATTCTATTCTTTAAATGTTTTTCGATTTCCCGCGGGGCATTTTTAAAAATGTCAACTGTGATGTTAAAATAAGCCCAACATAGAGAAGCAGGAATTACTGTAAAAGTGTATAAGACAAAATAAAATTCATATTTCATTCTTTTTATTACGGCATGCATATTTAGACAATTTCTTTTTCTTGTTGACAAAACGAATCGTAGGCCTAGGCATAGGATGCCTTACTAAGTTTCTCTTGTCTAGCGAGCTCATTTTCAATTCCCGTTTGGATTTCATCTATTGCCTCTCTAGTAAATCTAATATTTTCCCCTGCTGTCATTTGGTTGTAGTAATTAAAAGCGGCATAACCACTAATAACAGATTCGGTGTTGTATTTATCTAAAATCACGAAGTTACCGTTTTTAAGTGTATCTATTACAATTCCGCTGTTCATGTGAATATTATACTGTATTTTTAGAGGTTTGTAAATACTATTTTTCGTATATTTTTTTTAAATGATTCCAAGCTTCTCCAGATTTAAGTTCGTCAGGATGCCACTGTGCGTAAGCAATATCATTACACCATTGTGTTCTATCATATTGCTTTGGGTTGTTTACATTTACACAATCGTGATCTGAAATATCCCAAACCATTGAACCTTTATCAATGGAGATGACCGGTTTTCCCGCTAATGCAGCATCAACTCCAGCATTACTATTAATGGTAACAACGCATTTTGCTCCACCAATTGCACTTTGAATAGGTAACTTGAAATCAGCATATTTAACATCGGTTACTCCTTCTATTTTTGGTTGTGTGTTTGGTCTTGTTGGGTGATCCCTAATTAATATTGGCAAATCTGTATGTTTTCTAATTGACTCACATATCGTCTGATAATTAACACTCCAATCGAGATATTTGAGAGACTGATCTCCATTAATCTGAAGAGGAATAAGAATATAGTCACCATCGCTGTACTCCTTTAATCTACCATCATCAAAGTGTTTTTTCCAACGATCGTCTGGAGAATTTTTGTTACAAAAATCGGCTCTACCATTAAGTCCATTCCAACCAACTGAAACCCATTCTTTATTTTTACCTTGAACATTGTTAAGATAAGAATTTTCAAATATAATAAAATTTTTGATTTTAGCATATTTTTTTAGTTTTTCCATCTGCGCTACACCCCAGCAGATACAAATGTCGTATGATCCATTTGGCAAAGATAAAGGATTAAAATTATGAATTTCGTGTTTTTCTTTACTAAATCCAACAAGAAAATCATTAATAGCCTTGTGATGATGTGACAATACTGCATTAACTAAAACTCTCATGATCTTTTTTTGTATCCTAAAAGCTCGTAATCTCTATCGTATCGCTTTTCAATAAGAGCTCTTGTTTCTTTACTTATCTCTAAATTTACATTTTCTGTTTTATTTTCATGAAATGCCATTTTAGGATAATTCTTTCCACAATGTTTTTTTATCAACCGAAGTGACTTTTCCCAATCATCGTAAAATGATTCCATTCGTATAAGATGATCAATTCTTTTAAGATCTAAGTCAAAATGTTGTGAGCGTATATGTTGCTCGCAATCAATGTCATCTTCAATATTTAAGATTTCTTCAACAAATTTTGAAAATGGCATTTTCATATAAAAATTATATTTTTTGCATTGAAATCCTGAATGAAATCTATTGAAAATTTTATCTTTCCAGCAGCTTATTAAGCGATCTTCTGGATGTCTACACGTGCCAAATACAAGGTAGTCATCAGTAAAAGAATTTCTTTTGCAATATTTAACGTAAGGAGCTAAAGATCTTGGATTATGTATATTTCTAAATATTCTATCTTTGCAGAAGTGTGTTTTTAATACTTCTTTAATAGATGTGTTTCCAGCTTTACACACAAACATAAAGCCAATTTTGTCTTCTTTTATTTTGACAATATTTGGATCAGGCATAATTCATCCTCTTGAAAAATTTTTAACTGAACTTCGAGGACCATTCGGAATAAAATATTTTTTGTTTGCATCCCACGACTCAGTGCTCATGATCTCAATTTCTCCACCAGTTTTATGGCTATATACCATGCGCCCTTTTACTTTTGGCTGATCGTGATCAGGAAGAGAAAAGGCGCAGGACTTACAGAGTTTAAATCCAAACTCAAGCCTGACCTTTTCAATAGGACTACCACATCCACAAATCATTTATCTTCCTCTACTTTTTTGATTTTACCACCAATGCGCTTTGCGCAAAATTCCGCATCTTCTTTATAAAAATACGATTGATGATATCTACCATCCTTATCAAAGACACGATAACGCACTAATTCTGTTTTTTTCATAATTTTAAAAATTAAATTTATCTTGGTTTTTTTCGTTTTCTTCAGCTATAATATTAGCTCTTAAGTGTACTAAATCATTAATAAGATTATCAATATTTTCAACTAGTCCTGATTGGTTTTTACCTGGAGGTATATACTTATGAACCAAATCCAAAATTTCAGAAGTAATATGTAGTGATCTTTTGTATTCCTCAACTTTCATACTAGTATTCTAACATAAAAAACAAGCATTGTAAATACATTTTTAATTAAAAATGTCTGCAGATATTTTAGTAGTTGGCATAACTTTCCGCGTAAATATATACCCTTGGTGTCTAAGCGCTTTTAGAACTAAACTGTTTAGACTTATTTCTTCGCGAGGTTGTCTGGCGATTTTATTGGTTCCTCCAACTATATATGCATGCCAATCAGAATATGTCGATGCTTGACCAATATCAAAATCCATTTGGTACAGAGCTTTTAACTCTCTCGCGACTGCCCAAAAATAAAATTCATCAGCAAAAATAACTTTGTTTTTAATGAAAAACTTTGAATAATGATCAAAGGTTTCAATAAAGCAAATCGCATCTTTTCTTCTACACACAAAAAATTGACAAACTGCGTTATACAAATTAAAACAGTGATCTCCCTGAACGCCGTGTTTTAAAACCCTTTGACTCTTTCCCTTTGTTGATATCGCTCCATGAGTGCTAAACGTCATTTTTTCGTATTTTTGCTTTATTAGCTTTGTTGCCTCGTCTAACGAATATAACGGAGCATGAGAGTCGCTAATAAGCGTAAAGTATTCATTATCTTCATCTTCTAGAGCAGCCTTCATTAATTCAATAGTAGCTTCAACTAGAGAGAAATGTCCCCACGCTGTTTCTACACGATTATCAATAAAGTAATCAGAAAATACACACTGAGAGTCATCTTTAGGGTGTATATACAAGTTAAAGGAGTTTTGATCGCCGCGATCAAAAAAATCTTTCCAAATGTCGTTTCTGTTAAACGAGTTGTATGATAAGTTTAAAAACGCTACTTTTTTCATTACGCGATATGATCGTAAATTTCTTTCCATGTGTTAACTCTAATAACATCATCATGTACAACGCCCATTTCATTGTATGGATGGTTTATTAAAAACGGCCTTAAGCCCATTTTAGCTCCTAGATTTGCATTTTCTATTTTATCTTCAACCCACACAAAATCAGATCCTTCATATCGTTCGAGCGCTTCAGTTTTGTCTGAGCCGCACGGTAAACAGTGTATTCTCTCAAAAACAGTTTCTCCAAACACTCTATTGAGATTTTGCTCTCGGAGTTTTACTGCATAAGGGTCAACACCAATTGATGTGATGCAATGGAAAACTGCGCCCTGTTCCTCATGAAGCTTCCGCACATATTTGATTGCATCTTTTAAAGGAGGCAAATAGCCAATCGCAGCAGATTCGCAAAACACTTCTACAAGATCGCCGGCATGCTTTTGACTAATACCATATTGTTCTGACACATCATATGAAACTGTACAAGGTTTATAACCTTTTCTCTTCATCCACCATTCAAATGAATGTACCCATGAAAGGAGGACACCATCGCAGTCTGTTAAAATAATCATAACAATTTACCAGCTATAATAATAGTCGATTTCTTTTCTCAACCTATCTTCCCAATCTCTAACAGATTGTTCAAAAACAATTGGCTTAGGATCACCGTCTACTACCATAATAGTAATTAGTTTTTTAATGTCAATACCAGTGTGTTCTTTGAACATAATTGCATAAGCGCACTCTTGCATAAAATACGTGCTGATCTCCTTTTCGGCTTTTACTCTACCAGAAGTTTTAAAATCAATAATGGCTGGTTCACCATCAAATTCAGCAATGCAATCAACGCGGCCAGCAATCTTCAAATCATCAGAGTAGAGCGTGCATTCCTGCATATACACTTTACCAATTCGGTCATCAATAACACTTTTAAGAGTCTTCCATCCAAACTGGATATGAGGCATTTTGTCATTAGCCGTTCGAATAAAGTCTTCTTCGTTATTGATGTAGCGTTCAGCGATATTGTGAACAGCTGTTCCTCGGGTTGTAGCATGACGTGTAATACGGTTTGCTTCCTCTTCACCAATCGATTTGCGCCACTCGGCCCATTTCCATCGGTCGCGATAACCTAATACAGTGGTCACTGAAGGATAGTTTTTACCGGTTGGTGTAGTATAAACACGGCCAGACTTTTCAGTTTTAGCCGAGAGCTCTTCGTATTTAAGCTGAATATCAGCGTGTTCAAATGTTTTGTTCATTATTTAGGGATGTTGATTGCGTTGTCTTCAATCATTTTTTCTTTTGTCATAAGATAGTCGCGGACCATTCCTGACCTCACACAATCTTTCCAAGTAAATTCAATCTTTTTAAAGTGTTTTAGCGATTCAATAATTTTTAAAAACTCACCAATGCCTTCTTTTTCTTTTCTATTTGTAAAATCCGACTGGTAATAATCACCAGAGAAAATCACTCGGGATCCTTTACCAATTCTTGTGATTATAGAATCTAATTCGTGAAAGTTGCAATTCTGAAATTCGTCAACTACTACAATTGCGTCCTTTAAAGTTATTCCTCGAATGTAAGATGTTGTGAGAAATTCAATTGTTCCATTTTTGAGAAACGATGTGAAAAGTGTGGGATTGTTTTTAAAGATCTCACTAATAACGCCAATATAAGGTGTCAAATATGCTGCTTCCTTTTCTTCCTGTGTTCCTGGCAAAAATCCAATATCGCGGGTTGGTACAACAGATCTTAATATAACTAATCGTTTTTTGCGATTTTTAATAAGCTCTTGAAGAGCTAAGTATAAGGCTATAAACGTTTTACCAGATCCAGCAGCACCTGACAAAATCAGGTTTCTACCTTTCTCCCATTGTTCATAAGCTTCGATTTGAGAATCAGTGATAGGTTTAATATCACGCATATTATTTGAATACTCAGATAACATGTCTACCTGAGGAACAATAATATTCTCGTTCTTTTTAGTACTTCTTCTTGGCACGAATTAGCTCTTGTAAATGTTTTGGAATACCTTTTCAGCAAAAACATCACGTTTTGTTGCTTTTCTAACGACCTCAATACTATTCCATGAATGGCTGCTATAACGAACAATATTTATTTTTACATTACCGTCTTCGATAAAATACTCTCTATTCCAATTAAAAACATTCTCTAAATATGTTGCAGTAATATTCTTCTGATCTTCTTCGTTTAAAGTCACCTCTACGGGTGTTGTGTGTTGTGTTTTTATTTTCATTCTTTAGTAGTGTTTAATTGTGTTCTCTTCTTCTCTTTCTTTACTGACCATACAAGATATAGCTTGTCGAATTCAGGAGGAGCTTTACGGATTGCTTTCTCCACTTGTGATCTAGTGATCTTATCATTTTTAGATATAAACGTTACGACCACATAGTCTGAAATTGTCGCCCATCTAATAGGCTTAGGGTCTTTTCCTTCTTTAATACGAATTTGAGTTGCATTAAATGTCTTTGTTAATGTATCAGAGACATGAATTCTGCCTTTACCAATTGATACGCCGGACATTATAGTAGTATATTTTGTTTCGGCTTGAACTATGGCTGCCAATACTGCCATAATCATTAATACTAAAAATGTTTTTTTCATTCTTTAGTAGTGATCAATTGTGTTATCTTTTCCGGAAGCTTTTTTGATTCCTTTTAAGACGTCATTCCATCCAGTTCCTGCTCTTCGTATTGGTGAAATGGCTCCATCAAAGTTTAGGGCTGGTGCGGTAATACCCATTTTAACAATTCCATCTTCACAGCATGGTGATTTTTTACCTACAGGAAGATCACGATCTTTCATTGGGTGAGACTCCTCCCACCTCTTTTTGCATTTATCGCAAATATATTCGTATGTCATAATTATTTAAACCAGTTTGGTGTTTCACGGTTTGTCCACACCATTTTAAATCTGTCTTGTTTTGTTTTATAGAATTCACGATACGATTTGACAGGATCATCGAACATGCATTCGGGGTTTGATTTCATAGCTAATGGAAATTTTGTTTTTGTAGAATCAGCAATATTTGCTGGGCCCCAGTAAAGTTCATCACGCAACAATTCATCGGTCTTATGAACTCTGCCATATCTATACTTATACTCATCACAAAGAGCATTGAATAACTTCCAATGCCACCGATAGTTTTGAATGGTTTCCATTGTCCATACTGTACATGGGTGATATTTGTGAACTGCTTTATATAGAATATTTTCGCGTTCGTCTGGTAAAACATAATACTGCTGCATAGTTTTGCCTGAACTTGATGGTCTACGTTCTGGTTTTCCATCGCACATACGATGAGCAGTTGATAGCATTTGAGCAGACTCAATAATCATTTTTACGACATGCTTGTCGCAATGTTGTTGAGCCGCAGCGGCAGGGTCATTATCTAAAACAAATACATTCATTACAGAAGTATTCTATCACAATGTGAGCATATTGTACACTATAAAATATTAGGAAATGCTGCTTGTACTAAGCTTTTTGTGATTTTCGAATATTTTTTGTTTTCGAGTGTTGTGATTGTGCCATCTTTGGCTGCACACAAAATAAGCGCATCATTCTTACATAATTGTTCTAAAATACCAATAAAGATTTTTTCTTTTTTTATTCTTAAAACACCATTATTAATAACGCATACACCTATTGATTTAAATACGTTGTTAAAAGAAGAAGGTTCCTTACCTTCAGGGCATTCTTCAAAAGGTGGTCTTCCTTTAGGTAAGTCTAATTCAATATTGTCGTTATAACAAAGTTGAAGAACAGTCTTTACCTGTTTAAACGCGTTTTCTTTTAAGTATGAAATACGATCATCTCGATTTTCTAATTTGCATACTTCTTCAAACACTTCATAAATGTATTTTTGCATAATTTTATTTATTTTGAGGGGAAAAAGTCTTGTACTGAGTTAATTAGCATACTACAACGCTTTTCAATCAAATAAGGTAGAACATTTCCCTTTTCTTTATTTGTCTGTGAATTGTATTTATCAATGATATCTTGATTGATATCTTCTGGAATACAGTCTAAATCGATTACTCTTTTATTACGGCAGAAATTGCGATATGTTTCATGGCCCATAACCTCAGATAAATCTGAAGTGTCTTTTGTATCATACCATGCTTTAATCTTTTTTGCATGCATTGGCTTTTGGCGGATTCCTTCAGTAAATGTTTCATCCACACTTAAGATATTAGGTACACCATCACTACTATCTCCTCGACAAATATGATCAAACTTATAGAAAGTAGGATCATCAGGTCCTACAAATTCGCGTTTCATTGGACTAAATTGTTTGACATTAGAATAACGTTGAAGTTGAAAAAAGTCTTTATCTGAAGAAATAATTAGTACAGGCTCACTTTTGCCAAATTCTTGTGTAGATTCTACTAATCTTGCAATTACATCATCTGCTTCAGCACGGTCTGCTAGAACTACAGGGTAGTGCATTTTTTCTGAAATCTCATCACGAACTGTATTAATAAGATTGAAAAAATGGCCCCAATCGAGAGGTGATTCATCTCTACCTGTTTTGCGTTTCGCTTTGTATTGAGGATACACTTCTTTTCTCCAGGAAGAACTGTCACACGCAATAACCATTTCCCCGTATTCTCCGCGGAATTTAGTGTTGTACATTCTGATTCGATTCAGAATCATATGTCTAATAAGGCTTTGCTCGATTTCTTCTGGTCTATCTTGTGAAAAAATAGATGCAATAGCGATTCCTGAGTAGTCTACAATAATCATAGTTTTTTTCTGTTATGGATATATTCTACCACAAAAACAGACTATTGTAAATATTATTTTTCCTTAAAAACGTGGTTTCTATGGATTTTTCCACCAATAAAGGCGTTATAGTACTCGTCAGGTTTAAAAAGCACTTCTCTGTCAATCTGCTCTTTCATTTCAAAGTACGTCATTTGTCCTGGAGAAACGCACAATCTTAGTATTTTACGCTCAAATCTGCTAGCTCCAAACTCCTCTACTAGCGTTTTTACTTCTTCGTTTGAACCATAATATTGTTGCCAATCAGACTCTTTTACTGATCTTCTTTTATTTTTCCGGCCTTTTAGAGGAGGACGTGTAACCTTAGACCAAAACTTCTTCTTACCAATATACTTCATTTTATTATGAGTATCATTGATTTCATACACAAAACCATGATATGACTCTATCATGTCAGATGTAAACTCTTTACCTTTGTAAATCCACATGAATTTATTTATGCGCGAACTCTTTGAAAGATAGAAGCTTCCGCGATGAAATAATTTCAAAAAAGGTTTTTGATTCAGGACTACTTAAGCGGTTGTAGTCAAAAGAAACTGAAGAGTGTATTGGTCGATAGTGAAGAGTTCTTTCCTTTGGAACAATTAACAATTGTCCAGTTGTCACCATCTCACCTTTCTTAATATTGCCTGTTCTCATTGGATTCATGAAAACATCTTTATCAGGACATTTTGCAATTTGGTCAATGAGTTCTCCTGGCTCTTCGATATTAGCAGATGCAAACTTTCTTGCATATTCTAAACGTTTTTCACTGCTTTCACGAGCTTTAACTAAACGCTCATCGGTTGGGTTTTTATGGTACCCAAGTTCTTTCATTATAATGCCGTGGTTTGTTCTACACGAACATGCTTCTTCCTTTGAAATTTTGTTATTA
>Ga0213862_10000857_pt1 | contig 12832 bp, 26 predicted proteins | sample PICome_7_FD_160092 | JGI IMG/M metagenome (GOLD analysis project Ga0213862, IMG submission 160092) | Coastal seawater microbial communities near Pivers Island, North Carolina, United States - PICO266 | ecosystem: Environmental > Aquatic > Marine > Coastal | place: USA: North Carolina... | reverse complement strand
AAAATGTGGGATATGATTGAATCAGGTACTAAAGCTCAACAGAAAGAATATTTACAGAAGATGTTAGATTATAACATTGGTGATATTGTATCTACTGAAGCTATGTATGTTAAGTTACGTAAGTATATGGGTCATAAAGTACATTTCGGTGTATTAAATGGATTACCTAAATACTCTAGTCCATCAGATGGTTCTACTAATTTAACTTTACTAAAAACTCAAACAACTGCTGCTGGAACTATACAACATGTTATGGTTTCTAATACAGATGGAGTTCAATTTAAATTATCAAATAGAGAATATTTAAATTACCTTAGTAACGAAATGTAATAATAACAATAATAAGGGGATGTAAAAGTCCCCTTTTAATACTTTAAAATATGAAATACAATACAGCATCATACAAATGCAATGAAACTAATACAATAATAGGTTATTCTACTAAGAAAGAATTACCTGAATCTTTAGTAAGAACTATCGATGATCAAACAATAACTTTATGGAAGCAATAGTAATAATATTAATGGTTATGTGTATATTTTGCACTAACATAAAATTAGATAAATAATGGCAAACGGATTTAAATTTGATAAGAAACATACCAACGCTCAGAGAATGGGCAGAATGGAAAAAGTAATGAGTCAACTATATGTAGCTATGGTAGATTTAAACGCAAGAGTAACAGCCTTAGATGGCGGTAAACCCAAACAGGATGAAGAAACCAAATAGACATAATTTCGGACTAGTATTACTAGCAAGTCTAGTATGTATACAAATGAGTATTAACTTAATTCTAATATAATATGAGTGATTCAATAACTAAATATTACGAATCTAATCCTTATGGAGATATAAGATTAGAGAAAGATGTTACTAAAAATGTAGCACAACAGAGAAAAGATACTCCAGTATTTTCTGGTGTATTAAATTATTTCCCTGATGCTTTAAGAGAAGTAGCTAGATGTTCTAAAATAGGTAATGAGCAACATTCACCAGGACAACCATTACATTGGGACAGGTCTAAGAGTGGAGATGAATTAGACGCTTTAACAAGACATTTACTAGAAGCTGGTACAATCGATACAGATGGTGTTAGACATTCAGCGAAAATAGCGTGGAGAAGTTTAGCGAACCTACAGAAAGAAATAGAAAGGGAGAGAGATGGACTTAAGTAATTATACAGTAAGTGAAAATGCTGATGTATACTCTAATCTAAAAGGCAGGTTATTAAAACCTACTGTAAGTTCTAAAGGTTACATGGTGTTAACTATAAACAATAAGACTGCATACCTTCATCAATTAGTAGCTTTAAGCTATTTAGATGCTGATTACAAGTCTAAAGGATTAGTTGTGGACCATATAGATAGAAACCCTCTTAACAATAGCTTAGATAATCTAAGACTAATAAGTAAATCGGAGAACTTAAAGAACTCTGACTACTTTGAAAATAGAAAGAAAGGTTATGTTGGTTTAAGGAACAATAGATATAGAGCTATAATTACTGTAGATGGTGTTAAGTATAGTAAAACATTTGATACCAGAAAAGAAGCAGAAGAATATAATAATTTAAAACAATAATAATATGTATATATTAATAGATGCTGATACAATGATATTCGCAAGTGCAGTAACTTCTGATACGTTAGAAGAAGCTCAAGATAAGTTCAGGTGGTCATACAGACATTTGATGAATGATTTAATGAATAGTTGTGAGCCAGATGGTGTTTATATCTTTTCAGGTTCTAGAGGTAACTTCAGGAAATTAATTACACCAGTATACAAAGCTAATAGAAAGAAGCAAGAACTTCCTGAGCATTTGTTCGCATTACATAATCATGTTAAGACAGAATATAAGTCTATAGTTGGTTATGGTGTTGAAACAGATGATATGATTGCTTCTTACTGGTATAGAGCTAAAGAAAAAGTAGGTAGAGATAAAGTAATGATAGTTGCAGTTGATAAAGATTATTTACAATTCCCTTGTTTATATTACAACTACAAGAAGAAAGAATTATTAGATATTACAGAAGAAGAAGCTTTATATAACTTTTACGAGCAAATGATAGCTGGTGATACTGCTGATAATGTTAATTACTTTAAAGGTAAAGGCAAGTCTTTTGCTAAGAAGTATTTTGCTGAATGTAATTCACCTTACTCTTATACTAAAAAGATGTACCAATTATTCAAAGATGAATACAGAGGTAAAGCTAAACAGAGATATATAGAATGTTATAATTTACTAAAACTTAGAACGGATGCATAAAATAAACGACACAACAATATATAATATAGATAGATTAGACAATCTACAATTTGCAGAATTTTACTTTGAAGAATATCCTAAATTCGAATCTACTATCATAGTAGGAGCTACTTACGATGGTTATGAAATGGATATAGAACAATTAGAAGAACTTAATGCTGATAAGTACTTACTTATGACATTATGTTTAAATTACATAACACAATTAAATACATAATTATGTTTGAAAAAGAATATTTATTAAACAAAACGACCAGAGATTATTACTTAATGACTATTTGTGATTTAGAAGACGGTAATGAAGTTACTATGCTGGAGCAAGCTTGTCAAGATATGTTTGATGATGGTGAATACGCTATGGCTATAGGTATATGGTGGGCGATACAAGAATTCGAAAGTAGAACATATTTTAATACATTAATAAATGGCAAAAGCAAAGAAGAAGAGTAAAAAAGAGTTATATACTGTTGATTGGAGTGTTTATCAGAGAAATTTAAGATTCTGCTTCAGTAAAGGATATAGAATATATCCAGTAACTAAAAACAATTTACAATATAAGATTGCAATAGAATTAGGCGTTAAAAAAGCTATTCTCAGTACTGAATGGGAGAAGAAGTATGTTACATACGCTATATCAGATGCTTATAAAATGATTTACGATAAACACAAGACGGAACAAAAATAGAGTTTCTGCGTTATTATATATAACACAATTAATTAATTATGGCAAGAGCAAAAAGAAATAATAGTACAGAGATAACAAAGACTGATGGTAGAAAAAATAACTCTAGATTAGCTCCTAAACCTCTAAGTACTAAAGATAAATTATTACCAGCTAAAAGCAATAAAGCAAAGAAAGAAAGAATATCTTCCTATGCAGTTTCAGCTATGAAAAAAGTATTTGGTTCTGAAGAAGAAGCATTTGAAAACTTAGCTAGATTAGGTAAAGATAACTTTAATCAAATGAAGTTATTATTAGAGTATGCTTACGGTAAGCCTAGTGATAGTATAAATGAAAAAGGTACTGTAAATAAGATACAAGCACCTGTAATAAACTTCTTTAATCCTACTACAGAAGATAAAGAAGATGTAATAGATATAACGAATGACTAATATACAATTAAATCCAAAATACATACCATTATTCCAATCTCCAGACAGATACTTTGTTGTTACTGGTGGTAGGGGTTCTGGTAAATCATTTGGTATTTCATTATTCTTATTGAATCTTACTTATGAAAAAGGTCACAAGGTGTTGTTTAGCAGATATACATTAATGTCTGCTCAAACTTCTATTATACCTGAATTTATAGAGAAAATTGATTTAATGGATAAGAATAGTGATTTTCGTATTACTAAAGACGAGATAATTAACTTAACTACAGGTAGTTCTATTATGTTTAAAGGTATTAGAACCTCATCTGGTAACCAGACCGCTGCACTTAAATCCTTAAATGGTGTAACTACATTTGTATTAGATGAAGCTGAAGAGTTGATTAATGAGGATGATTTTAATAAAATTGATTTTTCTATTAGATCTCAACTTAAACAAAATAGATGTATATTAGTATTGAATCCAGCTACTAAAGAACATTGGATATACCAAAGATTCTTTCAGTTTAGAAATATTGAAGGTGGTTTTAATGGTAGAAAAGAAGATACTACATATATACATACTGATTATAGAGATAATCAAAAGAACTTATCTGAATCTTTTTTAGGTCAATTATTAGAAATGAAGAAGAGAAACCCTCAGAAATTTGAGCATCAAATACTTGGTGGTTGGTTAGCAAAAGCTGAAGGTACTATAATTAGAAATTGGAAAGTTGGTGACTTTGTTAAAACTGAATCTATATGTTTTGGTATGGATTACGGTTTTTCTAATGATAAAAATACATTAGTAGAAGTTTCTGTTGATAAAGAAAATAGAAAAATGTATGTAAGAGAAGTATTCGGTAAAACCAATATGTCGACTTCAGAGATAGGTTTTAAATGCAAACAAAGTTGTGGAACAGATTTAATAATTTGTGATAACTCTGAGCCCCGTTTAACAAATGAGTTAAAAAATACAGGATTAAATATTAGACCTACTATTAAAAAGAAAGGTAGTATATTATCTGGTATTGCTTTAATGCAAGATTATCAAATGGTTGTAGACAGTAAGTCTAACGGAATAATTAGAGAGCTTAACAATTACGTATGGCACGAGAAAGGTCTTAAGCCTATAGATAAATGGAATCACTATATAGATGCAATTAGATATGCATTACAATATCTGGTTCAAGGTCAGATGTCTGGTAGATATGTGATTAGATAACATAGATAAATAAATAATTTCCTCTATCCTTAATTGGATAGGGGATTTTTTTTTGTTTAATATGAGGGTTGAGATGTTTAACATGGGGGTCATGATAATTATTACGGATGTTTAATATGGGGGTGGTGGTTTGTACGGATGTTTAATATGGGGGTTACACCAAACACCCTATTTCTAAAAAATGTGTTACAATTTGGACATAAATTATGCATTATCGATTTTAAGCCATTTTAAGAGCTTTAAACCAATTCAAATGTATTCCACTATCAAAAGATTTAGATAATAGAAATTAACCCCATTACAAAAAGCGTTTTTTTGCTGGGTACGTAAAATTAGGGTATAAAATAGCCTTGTGGCTAATTATTCCGTTTTGCAAACATAGTAAAAATATATTGAACCACCAAATTAATTTATTATTTATAATCATTCTAAATTACTATAAAAGTTTGCATATATTGTAAATGTGTTGTATATTTGTGTAATAATAATATAAATATATAAAACTATGAACATTTTTCACTTAAACGAATGCCCTGAATTATCAGTTAAACCAATGTATAATAAACACGTGGTAAAAATGATATTAGAAACTGCGCAACTTTTATGCACTGCACACCATATATATGACAATGGTGACAATGTGCCTTACAAAATGACTCACAAAAACCACCCTTCTACAATTTGGGCTAGAGAAAATACTGCTAATTATAATTGGCTTTATTGTCATTTCATCGCCTTATGTGATGAATATACAAAACGATATAATAAGACTCATTTAACATTTACAAAATGTGCTGATGTTTTATTTAACCCACCTTCAAAAATGCCAGTTAGTAAGATATTAACTCCATTCGCTCAGTGTATGCCAGACATTCATAAAGTTAAAAACGATCCTGTAAAAGCTTATAGAAATTATTATTTAGCTGAAAAGCATACCGTAGCTAATAATAATGAAAAAAAACTCACTAATATATTTGGTTATTCAATATAATTACTTATCTTTACAATATAATTAAAAACAACACTATGAAAAACACAATAAAAACAACATTCAGAAACTTAGTATTATTTACATTCCTTTTAACTTTATGTAATTATATAAATGCTCAACGTTTAATCGATACAAATGAGAAGTTTGATTTCTATATTGAAAACGGTAAGGGCAAAAACGATTGTACAGTAAGAGCGTACGCTATTATTGAAAATATAAAATATAATAAATCTTATGAGACTATGAAAAATTTAGGTCGAAAAGATAATGAAGGGTTTGACATTCGTTTACTACTTCAACACTTACAAAATACAAATAGATTTGTAGGGATGACAAAAAACATTGAAGATAAAAAATTAAATATAAGAACGTTAATAAATAAAAAAGTACTAGATTCTAAATATAATTATTTAGTATTTTCTAAAAGTCATGTTTTTGCAGTTGTTCACGATGGTAAAAGATTTGTTACTTATGGGAATTACAATGATTTAGATACTACAATTATTTCATTAATTTATGTAAATAAATACAAAATAAATTAGGATAATAAATAAATAATACTTATCTTTGAGTATAAATAATAATATAAAATAAAAACTATGTCACACAATCACAAAATTACAATCAATCAGGTATTAATAAACAAAATTAATGCTAAACAAGACTTTTCACATTCAATCAATGACAATTCAAGGCGTTATATTGTAGGGATGAAAAACCTATTTACTGGTAAAAATCCATCTTTACGATATGAAAATATATATAATGATGTACTAAACCTTGATAAATCTTTTGATATTCTTGGGGGTTGGACTGACCCAGATACAAATATATATTATGTAGATTTATGTAATAGTTATAATTGTGTATTTGATGCAATGAACCAAGCTAGAGCAAACAACGAAATTGCTATATTTGACAGTAAAGAAAATAAAGTGATTAATTTATTAAAATAGTTGCGTATATTATAAAAAAGTATTATATTTACATAACGAAACAAAATAACAATTAAAAACAGTAAAATGAAATTAAGTAAAAGACAATTAAACGAATCAATTAAAATGAGCTCATTAACTAAAGGAGCAAGAAGATTTAATTCTGCTAAATTTGAAACATTAAACAGAAAAAAACAAAGAAAAAACAAATATAATTTGGTAAGTATATAAATAAGTCGTATATTTACATAGTAAAACAAAAACAATAATAAACAATTAAAAAACAAAACAATGAGAAAATTAACAAACAACTTTAAAAAACAAGATACAGCTACAAAAATAGGATTAACTATTGTAACGTCTATCATTATACCAATGCTTATAACAGTAGTTGTAAATATAGATCCAACAAACTTATTTTAATATAAATAAACTAAAAACATAAAACAATGATAACAAAATTTAACAAATACAAACAAAACTTAACTAGGGTTAATGATGACATTTACTCTTACAGTACAAAAGTAGCTGAAATTGATTATCCAAATTTAAATCAACTGGGTTACTGGAGTGTAACAACTCAAAAACATATCAATTATGTTGCAAATGAATTAAATTTAAACCTAATAAAATAATAATTATGAGAAATAAAACATTTAAAACAAGTACAGATAAATTAAAATACATGTTAAAAAATAACTTAAACCCTATTACAGGCTTTAAAACAGATTTAATAAAAGAAGAAGAAAACAACTAAAAAACTAAAAACAATGAGAAAATATATAGCTGATAAATACCAAATATTAACAGATTCACAAAAGTGGGAAAATATAACTAAAAAGAAAGCCAGAGCATTAATAAAATCTGGAGATTACAAAACACTTGATTTGTTCGACAATGATTTGAATTTTATTGCTGAGGGATTATTTTACAGCCCACAAGTTAAGAAGGTTGAAAAGTTCGAAGACTTAGAAGAAGGATTAAATAAATTAATGAATAAATATAATTAATATGACTCAAGCAGAAATAATAAAATTTACCGATAGACTGGTAAGTATGAAAAACGAAAATACAATATTAAAAAAACAAGTTGAAAGACTAGAGAGAGAAAAAGAGCAATTATCTAGAATTATTATAAATAGTAAATAATTAGTAAATAATTTTGTAAGTTTATAAATAAGTTGTATATTTACATATCGGAAATGGTCTACAGGCGATGAAATGATACTTCAGCCATTAAAGATAAAAAAAGTAAAAATAAATAAAATAAATTTGGTAGATATATAAAAAAGTGTTATATTTACATAGTAAAACAAAAACAACTTTAAAAACAACATTATGAAAAATTTAGTAAACACATTAAAAAACAACGATTCAACAACAAACACAGGATTAATTATTGTAAGTTTGTTCATCATTCCAATGCTTATAACAATAGCTTCGAATATTAACCCTGACAACTTATTCTAATAATGAAACTGATACTTATAATAGGTTTATTGATTACAAGTATTGTAATAATAGCAAACCAAAAGACATATCAAAAGAATAGAAAACAAGACAACAACTAAAAATAATAAAATTATGTTCTACAAAGAAATAAAGAAACTAAAGAAATCAGAATTACAGGAATTATTAGCAACAACATTACAACAAAAAGCAACATTAGAAAGAGCTTCTGCTTCAAATATAGCTGATTTAAATGAAAAATATTCACAACTCAATAAATTAAGAAATGAATTAGCCGAAGGCTCGACACCAAAAAATATATATATTCACGAAATAGAAACTATTTTTGCTGATTCAGGAGAGTTACATTTGGTAGCAGATGATAATAAAAACATAGTATTCAACTGCTCTAATCTAGTACAAGATTTAGCTACTATTAATGATATAGTAATAAAAGAAGCTAAAAAAGAATTATCTAATAATATCCAACAAATAAAACAATTAACTAAAGATATATAATATTATGAGTAAAACAAAAGCACAATTACAACAAGAAATAAAAGATCTTAAACTAGAGTTATGCACTATTAAAGACGTATCTATATCAGTAAATGACAAACAGAATGAAGTTGTTAAAGACTTATATAATAAGATACAAGGATACAAGGAAGCACTAACAAGGCTTAAAAATATAGTAGCACATAAAGAGGACACTATAACATTAAGAGATATTACTATCACTAGATTAAAATTAGAAGTATCTAAATTAGAAGAAAGAGAGAATAACAGTATAAGGAGAAGAGCTTATAATAAATGGGCTGAAGAGGTATGCAATGAAAACATATTGAACATTAATACATCATCATCGATATAAGACACATAAGGGCATAAAACCCCACACACATACATAAACACACAAGTATAGAGATAAGACTATATAGAGCATTAAATACGCTTTATATGGTCTTTTTTTTGTTCTATATTTAACCATACTATTATATGGACTTATTTTCTATATGTTTAATAGTCAGTATTAAGATATGTTAGTGAATTAGTCCCAATCCTTAATTTAAGCCCTATTACAGAGCTATACAGAGACTATCTCTTATACATGGTAGTATATACTATATATATTAACTGTGTCGCTAACGCTCTTATATATTGATATATGTATTGTGTCATATTGACATAGTGAATTTAGTATATATGTCATATTGACGTAATATGAAGGTTGGATAGGGGTAGTATCTAATGCTTAAGAATTCATACATAAATGTTTAATATGATAGTTACCTCATCTGTTTAATATGAGGGTTGTTTAATATGAGGGTTTATGTATATCTGTTTAATATGAGGGTTTGTTTATGTAAATAGTGAAATATCTTTTTACTTTAAATTGATTATCTAAATTTGAAAATATAATTTGAAACATTTAGCTAATAATTAATTTATAAATATATGCTTACAATTAAAAGAATGGGAAAAGCTGCGAACCTCATGGTTCTTGACCCCTCCTAAATATAATGTTGAATTTAATTAATCAGTACTAATGATTTGGTTAGTTAGTAGAGCTGAGCCCTATGCTCGACAGTTTGAATGATAGATGGGGTTATACGAAATTCAAAGGTGAAGTCTATCGCAATTACTGTAGAGTCTTATTTTACCTTATCCAAGCATCGTCCTTCTTTTTTAGGTTATGCAAGTATCACCGTATTAGGAACGGTCCACAGTATGTGTATAATATAATAACGCAATAGTAGCTGTTTTGTTCCACCAAATACGTAATTAATTAATATTTATTTTGAATAGACAGAACAGAATGACTGTTTCTGCGTTATTATATATATAACAATATTAATATAAATATGATAAAAGAATTTAATATTGATGTACCAATGTCTTTGGCTGGTATATCATTAAGTACATATCAAAAGTGGAATAAAATATCAGAAAAGAATCCTGATGCTGATGATAACTTTACTAAAGTAAAACTATTACAAACATTTTGTAATCTTAGTATTGAAGATACATATGATATTCCTCTAAACAACTTTGACGAAGTCATAACTCACCTTTCTAACTTATTAGATTTTAATGGGGAATTAATTCCTACGTTTACAATCGAAGGAGCTGATGGTGTTGATGTAGATTTTGGTTTCATACCAGACCTAGATAAAATGACATTTGGAGAATGGATTGATTTAGATACTTATATTAATGACTGGGAACAAATGCATAAAGCTATGGCTGTATTGTTTAGACCAGTAACATTAGGATTAGGTAAGAATTATAATATTGAGAAATATGAAGGTTCAAGTAAATATTCAGAGGTAATGAAAGATATGCCTTTAGATGTTGTACTTGGAGCTATGGTTTTTTTTTATCGTTTAGAGAACAAATTAGCAATAGCTACGACAAACTATTCGGTGGAAATAATGGAGAAGGAGCTGGAAGTTCTATCCAAGCAAATTTCGGAGCTAGATGGGGATGGTATCAAAGCCTTTACACTCTCGCTCAAGGTAATCCAAGCAAAATCGATGAAAGCTCTACTCTCCCACTACACACAGCAATGATGTATTTAGAGTATGAATTAGATAAGAATAAATTAGAAGTTGCATTAATAAAGCGTGCACATAATAAAAATAAATAATAAGATAATGACTAATAATTTTTACAATATAATAGATAAGATGAATGAGTTCTTATTAAGAGGACCATTTACGAACACAGTTACATTTGGAGATATATCTGATGTTGATTTATCTAAGAAGACTATATTTCCTTTAGCACACATAAACGTGGATAACGTAGCTATAACAGGTCCTACAGTAGTGTTTACTGTTAACTTGTTAGTTATGGACGTAGTTGATTTTAATAATAATGAGGAAGATGCTGATGATATATTATTTGGTAATGATAATACACAAGATATCCTAAACACACAACTAAGTGTTCTACAAAGATTAGCTGCTGAGCTAATGAGAGGTGAATTAGTAGATTCTAGGTTAAGCTTATTAGATGAAGAATTAAACGCTCAACCTTTTAAGGATAGGTTTAAAAATGTATTAGCTGGTTACGCTTCAACTATCCAGTTTGAAGTACCTAATACTTCATCACTAACCAACTCTAATGGAGACAGCTGTTAAGAAAGGAGAAAAACTACCTAACTTAGAAAAAGCATTACGTATGGTTGGGTCTTACTATGTTGAAGAAGTAAGAACACAACTTAAAGCAGACGGTACAGATGTTACAGGAAAGCTGTCTAAAAGTATAGGTTATGAGCTAGTTAATGGTTCTATTGATATAGTTAATACTATGTATGGTAAAGCTATTGACGAGGGTTCTAGTCCAGCTAAATCTGGTTTCGATAAGGTATCTAAACAATATATAGATAACATTATTGAATGGGCTTCAGCTAAAGGCATTAGACCACGAAGTGGATCTATGCGAAAAATGGCTAACGCCATTGCAAGAAGCATTAAAAAACGTGGTATCATTAAGCGTTTCAATTACTCCGGTTCTAATGTCTTTGACCGAGTGTATAAAAAATTAGAAGATAGAATAGGTGCTGACATTATGAAAGCATACACAACTGATATAGAAAACAAATTAAAAAGAATGTAAATTATGAGTACAATACTAAGTAAATCACCTTACCATATAAACGTAAGTGAAACAGATTTAATATATGCTGAGGTAGATATATATGTATATACTGGAGAACAAACAGTAGATAGATTCGCAACTCCTAACTATACTTTAAAAAGTACAGCTATTAATGGTTCATTAACATTTGATATAGGTTCATTAGTAAATGATGCTATACAATATCCAGCAGATAGTTCTTATAGAACTGATGGAGCTTGGTTAGATTATGAAATAAGAAAATATACTGATGATGGTACTGGGCCTGTATTAGCTACAGATGCTATAGTATCTAAATACTGTGTAGATGGTTACTCTTACTTTTCTGAAGGAGCTAACTTTGAATCAGAAAAAGCACTATGCTTATCATCTTCTTATTTATATGCTCCAAGTGGAGAAGCTGTTAGATTCCCTATAAACAGAAGAGAGGGAGTTACATATAAAGAATTTAGAAATGGTAATACAGATGACGCTAATCCTGATGTAGAAGTTACTTTAACCTCTACTGCTTTTAGTGGACAACAAGTTCAATATACTAACACCTTTAATAATACTGTTGATAGAGTACAGATATGTAGAGCTGATAATAGTTATGATGAAGTAAGGATTGTAAGATTAGATGAATGTAAGTATGAGCCTATCAAACTAAAGTTTGTTAATAGATTTGGATGTATGGAAGATTTATGGTTCTTTAAAATAAGTAAATTAAAAACTAAAGTAACTAGTAAGGAATATCAGAATAATCAAATATTATCTAACGGTACTTACAATATACATGAACACCAATTTAGAAGATTCAATAGTCAAGCTAAAGAAAGCCTTACTATCAATTCTGGATTTGTACACGAGTCAATGAATGAAGCTTTTACTCAATTATTAATGAGTAGTAAAGTATGGATTGAATATGATAATCAAACACTACCTGTAAATATAAGTAGTAAAGAATTACAACACAAGACTAGTTTAAACGATAAGTTAATACAATATACATTAAATGTTGATTTTGCATTTAATAAAATAAATACAATAAGATAAATGAAAAGACAAGTAGAATTATATATCAGTACTGGTGACTCAGGTCAATATACTCGTGCTGATATGTTCGACTTTGAAGATATCAATTACACAACTAGAATAAAAGATATTAGAGATATAGCTAAAGTATTGACTGATTATAGTCATTCATTTACTTTACCAGCTTCTTCTGTTAATAATAGACTATTCGGTCACTT
>Ga0213862_10000855_pt1 | contig 12835 bp, 9 predicted proteins | sample PICome_7_FD_160092 | JGI IMG/M metagenome (GOLD analysis project Ga0213862, IMG submission 160092) | Coastal seawater microbial communities near Pivers Island, North Carolina, United States - PICO266 | ecosystem: Environmental > Aquatic > Marine > Coastal | place: USA: North Carolina | collected... | reverse complement strand
TTCTATATATGGAAGAGATTCTATATCACCAACCGTACCACCAATTTCAGTAATTACAATATCAAAATTACCTGTATTACCAAGTAATTGAACTCTATTTTTTATTTCATTGGTGATGTGAGGAACTACTTGCACAGTTTTTCCTAAAAATTCACCTCTACGTTCTTTCTCAATAACACTCTGATAAATTCGACCTGTGGTTACATTATTTGCCTGAGATGTTGGAACATTCAGAAAACGTTCGTAATGTCCTAAATCTAAATCAGTTTCAGCACCATCATCAGTTACGTAACATTCGCCATGTTCATAAGGGTTTAAGGTTCCTGGATCTACATTTATATAGGGGTCTAATTTCTGTATTGTCACTCTGTATCCTCTAGACTGAAGTAATTTGGCTAAAGATGCTGCAATGATTCCTTTTCCAAGAGAGGAAGAAACTCCGCCCGTAACGAATATGTACTTTGTAGTGTTCATTTGACCTTATTATACGGGATGTAAATGTAAGGATTTATTAGCGAAGCAAAGAGATAAATATCAAGAAACACATTCAAAAATTGAATAATTTTTATAAAATAGAATTTTAAACATCATATAAATCTATTTTTGAATGAGTTTTATCAGTAAGTCTTCCAATCCATTTAGTTTAATTTCATCCATTTCTTGCATCAGTTTACCAAGCTTCCCTTTCGGAAATCCTTTTCTCTTATACCAAGTATAATAATGTTCAGGAATAAAAACCAAATAATACCCTTTATATTTACCAAAAGGCATTTTATAATTTGCAAGCTCGATTAAATGATTGGGATTTAACAAGATACTTATGAATGATTACTGCTAAATTATAAAGATAGTTTTATTCCACTACTTCCAATTTTAGTTCATTGTTATATTTTATAATATAAAAAACTTGATTTTTATAACCTTTTGTTGGGTCAAAAATATATTGAAATTTATTTTCAACATACTCCGTATAAATCTCAGTTGCAAATGCTTCTTCAAAAACTTCTGCATTAGCTAATCTTAAAAGTATATCGTAAGTTACATCAAAACCTCTGATAGCATATTTGTTTGGCATTACGCCATATTTATATTTATAACTAACTAAAAATGGAGATAATATTTCATAATCATAATGTTTATTTACCGAGGGATAAGTGAAATTTAAATTAGCTAAATGTATATTTGAAACATCATTGTAGTCAAAAGCTCGAGATTTATTTACTGCAAATAACCTTAATCGATTTTTACCTATTTTATTGCCTAACGAATCTAATATTACCTTTGGAATTCCGTTTAAAAGCCCCACTACATTACTTACTAAAATTGGATTATTTGAATGTAATATTACCCAATTTTGTTTGGTTGTATCAATTTGTTTCACAATATTTTCTATATATAAATAATTACCCTCATCTGGTACTATTGTTTTTGATTTTGGCAATGCAGCCATAATAACACCCTTACTTTTTGTCCATTCCTTTCCAGTAATAACAATGGTATTAATAGTATCTTTTCTTTTTGAAATATAGGATAACATCGCTTTTTCCATTGATTCATTAGAAGGTAATGTTTGGTGTAAGTTGGGGTATTCTTTTAACTTTACTTTACTCAATGGAGAAAATACTGGGATATTTATTGATTGTAAATCAGCTGCAGCTTTTTCAATGTTTTTACTTAATAAAGGACCAATAACGGCATCTGTATCATTAAAATTATAACTACTAATAATTTCTTCAACTTTAGTTACTTTACCCTCCGTATCAAAAACTGTTATCTCTGAAGAAACTCCTCTATCTTTCATAAATTCTGCTGCCATTAAAACACCACTATAAAAATCAATCGCTACACCAAGTGTCACATCTTTTTTTAATAACTCAATATTTGCATTTATTGAATCTGAATCTATGCGGTTATAGTCAAACGGTAGCATTACTGCTATTTTCTTTTTTCTTTTATTAACTATGTACTTACTTAAATCTATTGGTGCTTTTTTGATCTCCTCTTCTGACTTTAAGAGCTTTGGTATTTTCAAAATCATTCCTTCTTTTAAACCTGTAACTGCAGAGGGATTTAATGATATTATTTCATCACGATCAAGGCCAAGTTTTATTTTTAATCTAAAAAAACCCTCTTTTGATAACACTTCATATAATTCAAATTCATCCTCATTAACAACCATTGATTCTGATAAATCAATATTTTTTGGTATATTTATTTTATCTCCAATGTTGAGGCTTACACCCATAGTTGGATTTAAATATTCTAATTCAGTAACGGAAATCTTATATTGTCTTGCAATGCTATATTTGGTTTCTCTTGGCAAAACTGTATGTATTGTTATGCCATTTTCATGAGATATTCTAGACGAAGATATACTTTCATTTATCATTTTTATTAATGGAATCTTAATTCGTTCGCCTTTATATACCTCACGATTATATAAGTCCTTATTGTATTTTTTAAGTAAATCTTCAGGTATATTAAATTTAAAAGCAATACTTTTTATGCTTTCTTTTCTTTTTACACGATAAACTTTAAGATTTAGACTTACTTCTTCCCCATTTAATGGTAAAATTAAAATCAACCCTGTTTTGACAACATGCTTTACATCTGGATTTAACCTATAAATTGTTTCTTCAGAAATCATATACATTTTAGAAATACTATAAACAGTCTCTCCTCTTTTAACAATATGATTTTGATAATTATTTTGTGCAAATAATGAATTTGTATAAAAAACGAGAAATAGTATTAATATTATTTTTTTCATCAGTAAATGATTTTGGAATATTTTTAATAATCAAAAATGATTCCTTTTTTATATGGATCTATTCCCATTCAATGGTTGCTGGAGGTTTTGAACTTATATCGTAAACTACTCTATTAACTCCTTTCACTCTATTTATTATCAGATTTGATGTTTCTTGTAGAAACTGATAAGGTAAGTTTACCCAATCTGCAGTCATACCATCTGTTGACTCGACTGCTCTCAAGGCTACTACTTTTTCATAGGTTCTTTCATCACCCATAACACCAACACTATTAACTGGCAATAACATTGCCCCTGCTTGCCAAACTTGATTGTATAAATTCCATTTTTTTAAACCAGCAATGAAAATCGCATCTACCTCTTGTAATACCCTTACTTTTTCTGCAGTAATAGCTCCTAAAATTCGAATTCCTAATCCTGGCCCTGGAAAAGGATGCCTACCCAACAAGTCAGCATCAATTCCCATCTGCGCTCCTACTCTTCTTACCTCATCTTTAAATATCATTTTAAGTGGCTCCACTACTTCTAACTTCATAAAATCTGGCAAACCTCCAACATTGTGGTGTGATTTAATAGTTGCAGAGGGTCCTCCAGTTGCTGAAACGCTTTCGATTACATCTGGATAAATAGTTCCTTGTGCCAACCAATTTACGTCTTTAACAAGTTGAGCTTCATCATCAAAAACTTCGATAAAAACTCTTCCAATTGCTTTTCTTTTGAGTTCTGGATCAACAATTCCCTTTAAGGCATCTAAAAAACGATCTGAAGAATCAACTCCTTTTACGTTTAATCCCATATGCTCATATTGATCTAAAACATTTTGAAATTCATTTTTACGAAGCAATCCATTATTAACGAAAATACAATACAAATTTTTACCTATCGCCTTATGCAATAAAACTGCTGCTACAGTAGAATCTACTCCTCCACTTAACCCTAGGATAACTTTATCATTACCTAATTTTTCTTTTAATTCGTTCACAGTAGTATCAACAAAAGCTGCAGGAGTCCAAGTTTGTTTAATTTTTGCAATTTTTACTAAAAAATTTTCTAGTATATTTTTTCCGTAAGTTGTATGGTATACCTCTGGATGAAACTGAATAGCATAAGTATCTTCGCCTTGAATTCGATAAGCAGCATTAGCAACATCTTCGGTACTGGCAAGCCTGACTCCATTTTCAGGGAGTTTTGTTATAGTATCACTATGACTCATCCAAACTTGACTACCATTTTCTATACCTTTGAATAATAGCTCATTTTTTGATATTTCAGATAGGTTAGCACGACCGTATTCTCTAATATTTGATGGCTCTACTTTTCCACCATAATGATGAGAAAGATACTGGGCACCATAACAAACCCCCAACAATGGTTTCTTTGTTTTTATTTTAGATAGATCAGGATGCGGAGCATCCTCTGCTCTGACTGAAAAAGGACTCCCCGATAAAATAACGGCCTTATAGCTATCTAAATTTTGAATTGATTTATTGAAAGGATGGATTTCACAGTAAATATTTAATTCTCTTACACGTCTTGCTATGAGTTGTGTATACTGTGATCCAAAATCTAAGATGAGGACGTTATTTTGCATGTGCAAAAATAGGCTAAAAAATTATTTCACTAAACTTTTTAATTAATTTTAGTTAAACATCTTATAAAAAATATCTTAATTTATAAGTTTAGTTTAGATTTGTTAAAGTAAATTTAGTTTCTATTTGTAGGTTTATGAATAATAGCCTAGTTAATAATAAAATTCACTTAAAAATAATGTAACATATCTGATAACTCCTTTTAGTATCAGTCTTAACTAATAATTATCCTCTAAATATGAAAATTGGAATTGATGCAATTGATTATTATGTACCACCAATAGCTTTAAAAATAAAAGACCTCGCAGAGGCAAGAAATATCCCTGCTGCTAAATTAGAAAAAGGGTTAGGATTAAAAACAATGGCTTTAGTTGATACTGATGAAGATGTCGCTTCTATGGCTGCCAATGCTTTATTAAATTTAATAACCAATAATAATATCGATCCTACAAGTATTGGACGTATCTATTTAGGTACTGAAAGTGCTTTAGATGGTTCAAAACCGACAGCAACATATGCTGTTGGTACTGTTGAAAATGTTTTAAAATCTAAATATGGTATTCGTTGTTTTAAGAACTGTGATGTAGTAGATTTAACATTTGCTTGTATTGGAGCAATTGACGCTATGGAAAATTGTATGGATTGGGTCAGAGCATTTCCAGGCAGAAAAGCTATTGTAATTGCATCTGACGTAGCAAAATATGAATTAAAATCTTCGGGTGAATATACTCAGGGAGCTGGAGCAGTTGCTATCTTAATCACAAACAATCCAGCTATACTAGAGCTAAATCAAACAATTGGCGTAGGCATGGAGCATGTAGGTGATTTTTTTAAGCCGAGGAAAACCATCACTAACAAGAACTTAATAAACACATCTGTTCAAGAAATAACGAAGTCCTCCAAAGAAAAAATAGAACTATATGTGGAAGAACCTGTTTTTGATGGTTATTATTCAAACAAATGTTATCAAAACAGAATTTCTGAAGCTTTAGACCACTTTAATAAACAAAAAGAAACTAATTTTTTAAATGACTGGGACCATTTTATATTTCATTTACCTTATGCATTTCAAGGCAGAAGAATGATGCTAGATATATGGTTAGATTGGCTAGATGAAAAAGGTTTGATGGAAAATTTAGAAAAAGAAATTGGAAAACTAGAAGATAGTGAAGATATTAAAGTTTGGAAAAAAGTAGTTTCAAAATCATCATTTTATCAAAATTTTGTTCGTCAAAAAATTGAGGCAGGTGAAAAAGCTTCCATGCAAATTGGAAATATGTATACAGCTTCAATTTTTATGTCATTTTTAAGCTTTCTCTCTGTAGCAAAGGATAACCAAAAAGAATTAGTTAATAATGTTGTCGGTTTTTTAAGTTATGGTAGTGGTTCGAAATCAAAAATATTAGAAGGTAAAATAGTGGATACCTGGAGAGATAAAATAAATCACTTAAATATTTTTGAATCTCTGAATAATAGAAATTTTATAGACTTTAAAACCTATGAAAAATTACACAACAATAGTTTAAATAAAGTTATCATAAATAAGAATAGCATAGTTCTCAAAGAAATAAGTAATAAAGAAAATATGCAGGGTTTTAGATACTATTCATGACTATTTAAGTGAAAATTAAAAATTTGTTTAAATAAATAATTATTTTTACAAAACAGTAATCTATAAATCTCATGTGGAAAACAGTATTATTTCTAATATTCACGCTCATACTTGTTCCAATTATTACATTTAATTTTGATGTAGCCTTAACGAGTCTTCAGCGTCAAACTCTTAACACTTTATTATGTGTTTATGGTATTGCAGCTAGTCTTTGTTTTATGGTTAGTACAATTACGAATAACTACAGTCAAGTAGATAAAGTGTGGAGCATCATCCCAGCACCCTACGCATGGATTATTGCCTATCAATCAGATTTCGAAGCTCGAATTGTTTTAATGGCTTGCCTTGTTTCTTTTTGGGCAATAAGATTGACATATAATTTTGCGAGAAGAGGTGGTTATTCTTGGAAATTTTGGACAGGTGTAGAAGATTATCGTTGGCCAATATTACGGGCAAAACCAGAATTTCAAGCACCTTGGAAATGGATATCTTTTAACTTTTTATTCATTTCTGGTTATCAAATGGGATTAATTTTATTATTTACATTACCAGCACTTAAAGCTATGGAAAGTAATATTCCTTTAGGAATTTATGATTATTTTCTTGCTATCATATTTATAGCTTTTGTAATCATGGAATATATTGCAGATAATCAACAATATTACTATCAAGAGGAAAAATATCGACAAATTAAAGAAGGAGAACTAGACGATTTTCATAAAATTGGTTTCACTCATACGGGGCTTTGGGCTTATATGAGACACCCTAACTACACTGCAGAACAGAGTGTTTGGATTGTTTTCTATTTATTTTCTGTAGTTGCTACTAATATATGGTTAAACTGGTCTATCGCTGGAGCATTGCTACTAGTAATATTATTTAAAGGTAGTTCTGATTTTAGTGAAGAAGAAACCTCCAAAAAATATCCGCTTTATAAAAAATATTTAAAAGAAGTCGGACGATTTTTACCCGTAAAGAAAAAATTTAAAACCGATAATTAGGTAATTAAGTTCAAAAAATCATCTAAACTTTTCTAAAGCCATAAATATTTATAACTCTAAAATTGTGAATTTATGGCAGAATGGATCTATTGCTTTTTTTAAACGGTTAATAAGATTTTCTCCATAATCGAGATAAAATTCAGAGAAATTTATCATTCGTTCTTGCAATTTTTGTTCAGGAAACAAATATTTTTGAATAGTTATTAAACGCTCTATTTGATCTTTAAATTTTCTTTTTTCTGCTTTTAACAATCGTTTTTCTAACTTATCTAAACCATTTAGTTGTTTTTTTTCTTGTGCTTTGACAGCTCCTAAAAAAGAAATATCGGTTTGTTTAACAAGCTCATACAAATCTTTAAATTGTTGTTGTAAATGATTTCTCTGCGGTATAAAATTTATATTAATCGTAGATAAATCTTGAGCGTGCTTTTTTTCTAAATCGCAGGTATCTAAAAATAAATTCTCTAAAGATTCATTTAGTTTTTCTAATTTTTTAGAAATTTTTTGAGGTACTAATAAAAGTGAGTTTCGCATTAACAAAATTGGGAAAGTCACTTCCATACTTTTAAAATAATCTTTTAGTTGAAACCAATAAGCCAACTCTCCTTCTCCACCAATATAACAAAGGTTGGGCAATACTATTTCTTGATACAAAGGTCTAAGTAAAGCATTGGGTGAAAAACGTTCTGGGTGATTTTTTAATTCTACTAAAATTTCATCTCTACTAAAAACAAGTGCAGTATTGTTAATTATATATGAACCCTGGTCTTGAATAATTCGTTCTCTAATTCCTTCAATGATATAAAATAGATTAATCTCTCTAGGGTGAACCTGCTTTTTATAGTCAATAGATTCTAATCGATTTGTTGTTTCGTTTATAATTGAAAACGATTTATTATCCAATAACTCGTTTTTAGCAAAAGGAGCAAATTCTTCTTTAAGCTCTCGATCATTACCGTCCAATATAACTAGTCCGTATTCTGCGAATAATTCATTGGCAATATACCGAGTTGCATCACTTAAGTTATCATGATTTAAATAAGATCTTGAAAATAAATCAATTAGTTTTTTGGCATTCTCACTTGTGCCAAATTTAGGTTTTAGAGATTCTAATAACTTATTTAAACCACAGGTATCGAGTTCTCCAACAGCTCCCCCACTTTTATGACTCCATTCCATTTTATTTCCAAACAAGTTAAAGTAATTGATTTCGGAAAAATCATGATCCTCTGAGGCCATCCAATAAATAGGGACAAAATGCTGCTTTCTGTATTTTTTATTTAAATCTTCTGATAAATTGACTGCAGAGACTATTTTATACATGAAATATAAGGGTCCCGTAAATAAATTGAGTTGATGTCCAGTAGTAATGGTAAATGTATTATCATTTAACAGTAAATCAATATTTTGTTGAGTCAATTTAGATATTTCAAAACCTTCATACTGTCTAGTTAAACTAGCTACCAAAACTTCTCTTTTCTTTTTAGAAAAAAAATCTTTTTTTTCACAAAATTGCTCTTCGAAATTTTCTATCCTAGGAAAACGGTTAAAAAAGGGCTTTAGGATTTCTTTTTCAGCTAAATAATCAATCATTAATGCTGAAAAATAATTTGTTTTTTGGTAAGGGATATAAGTTAATGCCATAAATTGGATTGCGATATAATTGGTAAAAATACAAAATACTTAATTGTGCATTTCAAAGAGAATGTTAATTAAAATAATATGGGTTGAAATCTAAAACATTTTTTAAATTGCAAGCTCTTTATAATAATTCAATTATGATTCGTTATTTTACTCTTCTAATAGTATTTATGACTTTTAACTTAAATGCTCAAATTAAATCCCCTTCAGAATTTTTAGGCTACGATATTGGCACACAATTTACACGTCATGCTGATGTAGTTAATTATTTTTATTACATAGCCGACAATAGTGATTTAGTTACTTATGGAAGTTATGGAAAAACAAATGAACGTCGTTTATTAACCTATGCCATAGTTTCGTCTAAGGAAAACTTAGATAATATTGAACGGATTAAGACGAATAATCTTAAAAATGCTGGAATTCAAGAAGGAGCTATAAATCCTGAAATAGCTATCGTATGGTTAAGTTATAATGTTCATGGAAATGAGGCCTCAAGTACTGAAGCATCAATGCAGACTTTGTATGAATTGATTGTTGACAAAAAATTATGGCTAGAGAATACGGTTGTTATTATAGACCCCTGTCTTAACCCTGATGGTCGTGATCGTTATGTAAATTGGTACAACCAGGTAAAAGCATCCCCATACGATACAAATCAAAACGCAACAGAACATAACGAGCCATGGCCAAGTGGAAGAGCAAATCATTACCTATTTGATTTAAATAGAGATTGGGTTTGGGCAAGCCAAGTTGAAACAAAACAACGATTGAAGCTTTATAACCAATGGATGCCACATATTCATGTAGATTTTCATGAACAAGGAATCAATGAGCCTTATTATTTTGCTCCAGCAGCAGAGCCATTTCATGAAGTGATTTCAGATTGGCAACGAAAGTTTCAATTACAAATTGGAAAAAATCATGCAAAATATTTTGATCGTGAGGGCTGGCTTTTTTTTACTAGAGAACGATTTGATTTATTGTATCCTAGTTATGGAGACACGTATCCCACATTTATGGGAGCCATTGGTATGACTTATGAGCAAGCAGGTCATGGTAGAGCGGGTCTAGCAATTGACAATGACGAAGGAATAAGATTAACCCTAGTGGACAGGATAAAGCACCATACAACCACCAGTTTATCAACTGTTGAAATATCCTCGCAAAATGCAAAAAAAATAAACGAAGAGTTTAGTCAATATTTTAAAAATGATCAGTTAAAGTATAAAAGCTATGTTTTAAACGGAAATTTAGACCATAAAAAAAAGCTGACTAACTTATTAGATATACATGATATAAAATGGGGTTTTTCCGTTAATAATAAGGTCTCAGGATTCCAATATGAAATTCAAAAAAAAGGATCCATTGATGCTAAAAATGCAATTATAGTAAATACTGATCAGCCAAAAGGAAAAATGGTAAAGACTTTGTTTGAACCAGACACTAAACTTAGCAGTCCGCTAACATATGATATTACTTCATGGAGTTTAGCCTACGCTTATGGGCTCGAAACAGTAGCTAGTACTCAACTTTTAGAATATAATAAACCACAAAAAATAATTACAATACATAACGAGCCTTCTCCAAAAAGTGTAGGTTATATAAGTAATTGGGCTAGCATGAATGATGCATCATTTTTTGCTGATTTATTACTCCATAATGTTAAGGTTCGTTTTTCAGAAAAAGAGCTCAGTTTTAATAATATTTCTTATCCAAAAGGAAGTTTAATTATTACTCGAAGTGATAATAAAAATAATTTATATTTTGATGAATTAATCACAAATATTGCCAACCAACATCAACGTCAATTAGCGATTGTTAATTCAAGTTTTTCTGATAACGGAACTGATTTCGGTTCTCCAGATGTTAAATTAATACCTAAACAACGTATTGCTTTACTAAAAGGAAAAGGCATTTCCTCTTTAAGTTATGGATCGTTATGGTATTTTTTTGAAACTGAATTAAAATATCCGGTAACATCTATAGATAAGAATAATTTTAGTTACCAAGCACTAGAAAATTTTGATGTATTAATTTTACCAGAAACTTATTATTGGGATGCACTCAACGAAGATGGGATTCTACTTTTAAAAAACTGGATTAAAAAGGGTGGAAAAATTATTGCAATGGGTGAATCAGTCGGACTATTTAATAATAAAAAGGAATTTGGGATTTCTAAAAATGAGACAGAATCAATCTCTGAAAAAAAGCAAAATAACTTAGAAGAAAAATTACTTCCTTATGATCAAAAAGAAATTAATAATTTAAAAAACACAATAACTGGAAGTGTGTATAAAGTAACTATTGACAACTCGCACCCAATGGCTTATGGCTATCCTAAAAACTACTATAGTTTAAAGAAAGGTAGTGAATCGTATCAATTAATTGATCAAGGATATAATGTTGGTTATATTAATGGAGATGCTGTAAGTATGGCAGGTTTTTCTGGTGAACTCGCTAAAAAAAATCTTAAAAATTCGCTTGTTTTTGGCGAAAAAAGATTAGGAAAGGGAACTATCATTTATATGGTGGATGATGTTTTGTATAGATCTTTTTGGGAAAATGGAAAGTTATTTTTAGCAAATGCTATATTCTTTGTTAATAACAACAAATTTAGATTGTAATTTTACTTAAAATGTGGTATAAAATAAAATCACGTCTGATTTTTTTGTTAAAATCTTCAAATCAACATGGAATTCATTCGCCTTTTGTATACAATTTAGTTACTAAATGCTTTTATGATAAAAGCCCTTACTCTGCTTATAATAATTTAAAAATATTACGAAACGAATTAACTTATAATCAGGATTTGGTTGAGATTAAACATTATTCTTCATCGTCAAAAGTCTTTCAGCAAAACCATCAAAAAATTTCTACTATTTTAAAAAATGAAGGCTCCTCTTACAAGAAACAAAAACAATTGTTTCGAATAACCAATTATTTAAAACCAAAAAACGTTTTAGAATTAGGAACCTCTATTGGGCTTGGTTCCGCAGCAATGGCATTTGCCTCCAAAAACAGTATTATAACAACGGTGGAAGTAAATAAAAATTTATCAGACATAGCAAAAAAGGTATTCCAAAGCTATCAGTTAAAAAACATCAGAATAGACAATTCCGCTTTTAAGGACTTTTTTAAAAACATAAATAATAAACATTTAGATTTAGTTTATCTTGATGGCACCTATGATAAAAAAAGCACCATTGAAAATTTTAATTCCTTATTAAAATATGCTCACAACGAATCGGTCTTTATTTTTAACAATATTTATTGTAATAAAGAAATGACTGAAGCATGGAATATTATAAAAAAACAAAAAAAAGTTACCGTAAGTATTGATACTTTCTATTGGGGTTTTTTATTTTTCAGAAAAGAACAGCCTAAACAACATTTCACTATAAGATTGTAACAAGAAATAGTTGGATGCGTCTTATGGAATAAATAGTATATTGTAAAAAATAAATTTCACTACAAATAATGAGTTTAGTAATAAAAATTAGAGGTATTGTCAGAAATTTTCCCTTAGGGAATGAGGTTGTAAAAGTTTTAAAAGGTATCGATTTAGATATAAAACGTGGTGAATATGTAGCTTTAATGGGGCCTTCCGGATCAGGGAAATCTACCTTAATGAATCTTCTTGGCTGTTTAGATACTCCAACAGACGGGACATACGAATTAAACGGTAAAGATGTTAGTAATATGTCTCAAGATGAACTTGCTGAAATTAGAAATAAAGAAATTGGTTTTGTATTTCAAACATTTAATTTATTTCCAAGAACCACTGCACTGGAGAACGTTGCATTACCAATGGTTTATGCAGGAGCCTCTAAAGAAGAACGTAAAAAACAAGCAAAAAAAGTATTAGCAGATGTCGGTTTAGCAGATAGAATGGATCATAAATCTAGTCAACTCTCTGGTGGACAACGGCAAAGAGTTGCTGTTGGCAGAGCATTAGTAAACAAACCTTCTATTATATTGGCTGATGAACCTACTGGAAATTTAGATTCAAAAACCTCTGTTGAGATTATGGGTTTATTTGATGAAATTCATAGAAATGGGAATACCGTAATTATTGTTACTCACGAAGAGGATATTGCAAAATACGCTCATCGAGTAATTCGCCTAGTTGATGGTATGGTAGCAAGTGATGTAAAAAATAAATAACCTTTTATATTCTATATTTGTAAAATAGATTTCGAATTATGAATTTTTTTAGTTT
>Ga0213862_10000850_pt1 | contig 12873 bp, 9 predicted proteins | sample PICome_7_FD_160092 | JGI IMG/M metagenome (GOLD analysis project Ga0213862, IMG submission 160092) | Coastal seawater microbial communities near Pivers Island, North Carolina, United States - PICO266 | ecosystem: Environmental > Aquatic > Marine > Coastal | place: USA: North Carolina | collected... | reverse complement strand
AAGTATAAGTAATTATTTAGGATATTTAAAGGATATAGCTAGTCAATTAATATATTATCGATGAGCCTAATTCCACTAATAGATGCGGCAATAGCAACCAAAAATGGCTTCGAATTAAAGTCTTCGAGATCTTTTAAACTTATCGGGTCGCAAGCTGATAAATAATCAACATCAAATCCTTGTCGCATTAACTCATCCTTATGACTCTTAATGATTTTATTAGATAGGTCATTTGAATTATCTCTGATTAAAGAAAGAGTTTTATAAAGCTCAGAGGCCTTTTCTCTATCAGACTCAGATAGTCTATTGTTTCTAGATGACATTGCTAATCCATTTGGCTCTCTAACAGTATCAACACTTATAATTTCTATAGGTAGATTGTTTTCACTAACAAAATTCTTTATTAGGGTTAATTGTTGAAAATCTTTCTTACCAAAAAATGATCTAGTGGGTTTAGTTATTTCAAATAATTTATTAACAATAGTCAAAACACCGTCAAAGTGACCCGGTCTATTCATTCCACAAAGATATAAGGCTGTATCAGGTGCTTTTATCTCTTTAATGTTATCAAGTATTGAAGAATCTGGAATAAAAACAGAATCACAACCATGCTTAGATAAAAGAGCAATATCATCATCTAAAGATTTAGGATAATTATTAAAATCGCTAGCGTCGTTAAACTGAAGCGGGTTAATAAATATTGAAGCAGTCACATGAGAATCATAGGATCTTGCCTTATCAATTAGTGTCATATGACCTTTATGTAAATTTCCCATTGTTGGGACAAATGAAATTGATTCAATAGTGCTTCTAAATTCTTTAAATTGTTGATATTCGGTTATAATTTTCAATATATCTTAATAAAAAGTATGCTTTTCCGCAGGAAAATTTCCAGATTTTACCTCTTTAACATAATTAGCTAGAGCTTCTTGAATTGAACTAGAGTCTTCCATAAAGTTTTTAACAAATTTTGGCAATTTATCTAAGCATGAAATACCGAGCAAATCATGCACAACCATTACCTGACCATCAGTTGCTGATCCGGCACCAATACCAATTACAGGAATTGATATCTCATTCATGATTAATTTAGTTAATCCATCTGGTACGCATTCAAGAAGTAATAATGAAGCTCCAGCTTCTTCTAGAGATTTAGCTTCATTAATAATCAATTCATGTTTTTCAGGGTTTCTGCCTTGAACAAAGTTACCACCTATTCTATTTATAGCCTGAGGTGTTAGCCCCATGTGAGCACATACAGGTATTCCTCTATCCGCTAGCATAGATGCCATTTTAGAAATCCACTCTCCGCCTTCAATTTTTATTGAATTTGCTCCTGCTTGCATGAGCCTTTTTGCATTCTCAAGACCCATATCATCAGTTGCATAACTCATAAACGGCATATCCGCCATTATATGAGCCCCTTTATTGCCTTTAACCACACATTCTAAGTGATAAATCAGCTGATCCATTGTTACAGGTAATGTACTGTCATGGCCTTGAATAACCATGCCAAGACTATCACCAACAAGGACAACATCCACTCCTGCATCACATATTTTTGACGTTAGTGTCGATTCGTAGGATGTTAAGCAAGTAAATTTTTCCCCCTGGTCTTTCATCTTTTTTAATGAAGATAACGTAGTTTGTTTTTTATCCGATTGAGCTGACATAGTTAAGATTTAATATTTAGAGCGATTATATTTAATATTTCACGAGCAATTTTAATTTTTTTATCTTTTTTAAGAAAAATAGTTTCATTTTTTGTAATAACATGGACCTCATTATCATCCGAATCAAAACCTATAGTTTTATCTGATACGTCATTAGAAATAATCATATTAAGGTTTTTTGAATTTAATTTTTTGCTTGCATTATCATTTACATTCGAAGTTTCCGCAGCAAATCCAACAATGTAAGCTGAATTATGACGTTTAGAAACCTCAGACAAAATGTCATGATTTTTTTCTAAATTAATTTCAAGATTTTCTGACTCTTCTTTCTTAATTTTTGTGTCTGAATAATTAGCTGGTTTGAAATCAGCAACAGCTGCGCAAGATATGAAAATATCAGATGATTCCATACATTCAAAAACCTTATTAAGCATTTCAGCAGCAGAATTAATTTTAAATAAATTTATTCCTCTGTTTGCTGTTAAAGATACAGGACCGCTAACAAGATTCACATTTGCGCCTTGAAGCTTTGCTGCCTCTGCAAGAGCGTAACCCATTTTTCCTGAGCTATTATTTGATATATATCTCACTGGATCTATTTGTTCTCTTGTTGGGCCGGCAGTAATAGTTATAGTTTTTCCAGACAAAGGACCTTTATGTAAATCAGACTTAATTAACTCAATTATCTTTTCAGGCTCAACAAGTCTTCCAGGTCCTACATCACCACAAGCTTGCTCTCCTTCATCTGGACCAATAAAATTTATACCTCTAGATACAAGCGTTCGAAAATTTTCTTGGGTACTTTTATCGAGCCACATAGTTGTATTCATTGCAGGTGCTATGTACGAAGTTGCATTAGAAGCTAGAATTACAGATCCCATTAAATCGTCTGCTCTACCGTGAGTTATCTTCGCTAAAGATTCTGCCGTGCAAGGAGCAATTAAAATAATATCTGCCCATTTAGCTAATTCTATATGGCCCATTGCAGATTCAGCTTTAACATCTAATAACGAATCATGTATCTCATTTCCAGAAACAGCTTGAAGAGTTAAGGGAGTTATAAACTCCTTTGCTGATTCTGTCATTATAACTCTTACATCCGCTCCATCTTTTTTAAATAAGCGAATAATTTCTGCAGACTTGTATGCAGCTATACCACCAGTAACGCAAAGAAGAACATTTGTGTTTGAAAAATTAAGCATTTTCTTAACTATTCAGAAATTATTAAAGAATGATACCAATTACACGGTCTATAAACCAATAAAAACCCATTCCACCTATACATAAACTTGCTGTTATTTGCAGATAGTTCTCAAAATTAATCTTTGAAGCAACATAAATCAATATTAGAGGAATTGGGATAAGTGCTATTTGGGCTAATTCAATACCAATATTAAAAAACAGTAATGATAATAGCATTTGATCGTTGGCAATCCCTATATCGCTTAATGCTCCTGCAAAACCTAAACCATGAAGTAAGCCAAAGCTAAAAGCCATTACCCAGGGAGTTTTAAGCTGTTTATCACTGTCATTAATTTCTAACGCTAAATATACAATTGTCAGCGCAATAAGAGCTTCTACCGTGCCTTGAGGTAAATAAATGAGGTCGTAGACAGAAAGACCTAAAGTAATGCTGTGAGCGACTGTAAATGCAGTTATGGTTTTAATAATATTTACTAGACCGCTAATACAAAACAATAAACCAAATATAAATAAAATATGATCAAGTCCGTCAAATAAATGACCAACTCCGAGATATAAATATGCTGTTGGATAATATTGTTCAACTAATGGGATTTCTAATTTATTTCTTTGAACATTAACCAACCCCTCAAAGGTATCTTCTTTAAAATTTATAGTAACTAATGCATCGGTTAAAACACTTAAATTAATAATCTCTATAAATCTGCCTTTAATAGGCTCACTACATTCAAGTGAAATTTTTTCAATAATATACTTCCCTTGCACAAATGGATCTGAGCCTGTTGGAATGCATATATCTGGAAAGATAACATCAGCTCTTTTTCCTATATTTTTAACCGGATACATCCAAGTAGCATCATAAGAGCTTTGGTTATTATTAGACTGATCTATGATTAAATGAGCCGGATTAAATTCATGAGATAAAAGATTAAAAGAGCTAATTAAAAGAAAAAAAGATAATAATTTTTTCATTAAAATTTAAGATCTGGATTTATAAAAATTGTGTATTCCGATCTGATATTATTTAAAAAAACTTTTACTGCTTGCTCTCTTTTTATTTGCAAGAAATCAACCTCTACCTGTCTTAATACCTCTTCAATTTCAGGAATGTAACCTTGGTTAACAGAGTTTACATAAACAATATGATGTCCGTAAGTGGATTCAAATGGACCATTCCATTGATTGAGATCTGCTTCTATTAATTCTTTACTAAAAGTTTTGCCAAAATTAGTATTTATATTTCTCAATGGTTCGTTTGCAAAAGTTTTACCCAAATAAAATGGATCAGATTTAACTTTGGTATTATCTTGAAGAGCTTTTATAGCTTGTTGAGACCTTTCAAGTGAATTGTTGTTTTCTGAAAAATAATAATGAGTGAATGTAAAAGAAGGTTCGATATAGTACTTTTCTTTATTATTTTCATAATACTTTTTCAGTTCTTCAGTAGTTGGAATCTCAGGAATGGATTCTTCTTTTAAAAATGAGATCTTTTGAGCAAGCCTCCTTTTGATAATAGTATCTTCTTGATCTAATCCTAAAAGGAGTGCTTCTCTATAGAGAATTTCCTCATCAATTAAATTATTAATTATTCTTGCTAGCTCATCATCAGTTGGATCTCTGCCAACCTGTGATTTCCATGCGCTAATTAAACTAAGGATCTCTTGGTCTGAGACAAATATATTTTTATCTTCATCAGCACTCATTGCTGTATCAACCAGATACAAACAAATTCCAATAATAAAAAATATTAAAACTTTGTATTTCAATTTATCGTCTAAGATTATTAAATTTAAGTACTTAAATTAATCATTCTTACTGTTCCCCCAAGAGGAACGACATCAACATCACTTGCTGGTGGAATGTACCATATCGGTGATGACCAAGCTCTTTCTTGAATAGTATCATGTAAATCTTCTCTTGGTTTAAAGCCTCTACTTATTGCATCCCATGTACTCCATCTACAGGTAGGATTTTCTAGTACTCTTGCATAATAAAAAGACTTAGTTTCATTATCAAAATCTGGATCAATCCAATTTGCTTTCAATTCTGACGAGCCAATATTTTGAGTTATAGAACAATCGTTGATATTTACTTTAGCTCCATTATCGGGGCATCTGTTTGTTACAGGATCAACTTGAAGACCATCAGAACACACAACATCATAAACTTTTTCATAAGTTCTACCCGCTGCATCAATCCAACCCTTTATGATTTGCACTCTTTGAAGCGGAGCACCATTTTTATCTCTTTGTGCCCAAACAATAAATTCAGGTGTTTTATCACCATCACCTACTAGATCAGAACCCATAGTTACTCCGTTTTGATAGGCTTGACTAACAAGCATCTCAGAGTTTAGATCTATACTTGATAAGTTAAAACCACCAAAGAATCGAACTGCAATACGAGTTCCTGTTGTTGCAAAGGTTTCTTTTCTTTTAAAGGCTTTAAATATTGAGTCTCTGGTATTTTCTTCTGCCCAAACAGCAGCTAAACCTGACGCGCCCCATTGAGTAAAACCTGTATTTGCATATTCGCCTTGCTCTAAGCTAACGGTGCTTCGTGGTTGATTAAATGCCCTCATGTAGTTGTCCATCAACTCTAGGTTCTCTGGAGCAAGAGGTGCAGACCCTCTATTTTCAGGATCACCATCAAGAATACCAACCTTAGACCAATAATTTGATTCATCGAAAGCACCAGCACCAGTATGAGTATCAGAAGAACCGATTAAACCAAATTTATAAGGATTACCTTGCTTGGTAAATTCTAATGTTAATCCGTTTAAATAAGCTTCTCTAACATAACTACCAGAAGGCCTACTGTAGGTTGGCGGCCTACTTCCCACTCTTACATCCATTATTTCAAAATCAGCCCATTCATCATCTGGTGAAAGTAAAGGATGCGTCTCTGAAGTACCTTTTACTTGAGTAACCTCAACTATAGGTTCATTTCTCATTCTTTTTTCAGCATATTCTCTATTAATAGGATCAGAGTAAAACGTTTCCATCTCAAACATCTGGCCATTTGATCCGTTTGGATTATGGGGTATTGAAACAGTATCAACACCCTTATCTCGTAATTTATCTTGCCACGTCCATAAATCTTCTGGATTTATTGAATCTATTCTTGTCCAAGGTCTAATAGGTGCCTTTGATGAATTAAAAATAACATTTCTATGTAAGTTACCGCCCTCAATATTTGTTGAGGTTGTAAATTCATATCCAATAAATGTTGTGAAATGACCTGGATCATTATGTTCATTAGCTGCTTTAGCTACATCTTCCCAAGCTGATTTATGAATTTCATAATCAAATGACCTCAAGGCAGCTTGAGTATTTTTTGTAAACCAAGCCTTCATTACGTTAGGGCTTAAATCTGAATAAGTTTGTGTAATAGTGCCCCCAAGAATTGAGCTAAATAATGCCGATCTTGGTCCAGCAGATTCAGGTGTTATATTTTCTATTTCATTTAAGTCATGAAAAGGTTTAGCAAAATCTTTTTGAGAGATATCAGTTGAGGTGTCTGCCCAAGCATTCAACATACCCATAAAGAAACCATGATCAGTTACTGAATAAAAATCTAATGGTTCTTGTAATTTCATCTCATATCCCATGGGATGCATAATTCCCTCTCCTTTAGCGTACCTATATGCATCGTTAGGTGTTGCTGTGACACCAAATATATAGGCATCAAAAGAATGCTTGGTGTGAACGTGAAGATCGCCATAATAGGGATTTCTATCTTTATTAGGTTTTGGTTTTGGCTTGGACGATTTTTCCTCATCAGATGAAAAATCAACAATTTCAGTAGCGCTATCTGATCTCATCAGATCTAACAAGCTAAGCATTGGCCTGGAATCAGTTACTGATGACCATAAACCAACAAATAAAGCTAAATAGATTACTGGTATAGCTATTAAGAGCTTTATAAACATTGATTTCATTATTTTCTCCCCAAATATATATAAATTAATTAAATCAACTCAACTATCTATAGTCAATCAATATAAGTGTAGATTGATTATGCTCAAATGCACAATCATACTAACTTGATTTAATCCAAATTGGTGAGGACCAAGCCCTTTCTTGAATAACTGAATCAATATCAGATCTTGGTTTCTCCCCGTTTCTAACAGCATCCCAAGTTGACCATCTGCATGATGGATTTTCTATAACACGAACATAATAAAAAGCATTCATATCAGAATTAAATTCTGGATCTTTCCAGAAGGTTTTAAGCTCTGATGCGCCTATGTTTGCTGTAGTTGAACAGTCATTAAGATTAACTTCTGCTCCATTGTCTGGACAACGATGAGTTATTGGATTAATCTTCAAACCATCTGAACATTCTACATCAAAAACCTTTTCATTATGGACTCCGTTTTCGACCCATCCTTTAACTACTTGAGATCTTTGTAATTTATTACTAAGTGGATCTGAAACTGCCCAAATTAAAAATGTTGGACTGATTTGATTATCTGTAATAAGATCACCGCCCATAGGTGTGCTCAATGAATAAGCTTTTCTAATGAGATTTTCATCTGAAAGACTATAATTCTCTAAATCATAGCCACCAAAAAATCTCACCTTGATTCTAGGACCTGATGTTGCAAAGGTTTCTTTTTTTCTGAAAGCAGCAAAAATTGACTCCCTTGTATTCTCTTCAGCCCAAACACCTGCAAGTCCAGAGGCACCAAAATATATAACTCGGTCTCCTGCGTTGAGATAATAATTATTATCAACATATTTCATAAGACTTGCCATTCCTCGAGAAACTTCTTCTGATTCAGAACCGGGAATCTTGCTCATGATATAACCAAAAGTTTTATTAAAAGGTACTGAACCCCTCAGCTTAGGAGTGCCATCTACCATGCCGATTTTAGAAAAATGTGTTTCTTCATTATATGATCCACCAGCTACATGACTATCGCTAGAACCAATAAGACCAAATTTATATGGATTAACAATTCCTTTTTCTTCAATTGCAAGACCTCTCAAATATGCATTTCTTACGTATGAACCCTTAATATTTTTCATTTCATTTGATGGATACCTGGGTGGTGTAGCGGTTTCAAATGAGGCCCATTCATCATTTTTTGAAATTAATGGATGAGTTTCAGAGGTTCCTTTGGCTTGAGTTATTTCAACTAATGGTTCATTTAGCAACCTATTAGATGCATAAGCATCATCAATTGGTCCGCCATTAAAATCATTATTAGAAAAGGCAGAGCCGCCAGAAATATTTGAGTTATGAGGAATAGCTAAACTATCAACACCATTTTCTCTAAGACCGTTCATCCATTCCCATAATGGCTCGGGGTTCATGCTATCAAGTCTAGAAAAAATTTTATCGGGAAGATTTTTAGTGTCCTCAAATATCACATTACGATGAAGATAATTATTGTATAAGTCTTCAGATGAAGTATATTCGTAACCTGCAAAGGTTGTAAAAATACCAGGCTTGTATGCATCATCAGCAGCTTTTATTGTTTCTTGCCAAACACTTTTTTGCACATTATCTATGAGGTTATTATCAATTGTGCCATTTCTGATGCCTTCGATGGTTGTTCTAGCAAAATCCGTAAATAATCCACCTCTTTTAAAAACTTCTAAAAACCCATCAGGTCGAGATTCATTTAAATTATGGACTGGCTTTGTATACTCATATTTGGAAAACAAAGAGTTAGTGTCTGCAGCGGTTGGTAGAAGTCCTAGAAAAAAACCATGGTCAGTTACCGCATAAAAATCTAGCGGCCTTCTCAGCTGTATATCATAACCAGTCGGATGAGGAATTGACTCTCCTTGAGCAAATTTATAAGCCATGTCAGGATTACTTAAAGATCCAAATGTGTATGCATCAAATGAATTTGAAGTATGTATATGCAAATCACCGAAATATGCATTTTTATTTGGATTAGGCATAGATAAAGAATCGGTGTCCAATAAATCAGCTACCTGATAATAAGAATCATCTAATGACGTTTGGACTTGTTGTTCTTTATCTACGTCAAGAATAAATAAACCATAGAAAATAAAACCACCAAGAATGAGTATTAATATTAATACCACTCCGCCAATCTTTTTTATCATTAAATTATCCTAACACAGTGCTTAAAAACAGATACTTTTTAGACAAATTGATTGGTACTAAACCTTTCTTTCCATGGGGTTAAGTCCAAATCACTTCCGTGTGTTTCAGGGTTAAAATCTTTATCAAAAAATGATTTATAGTCTGCGTAATTAACTCTTAGTGCTCCTTTTTTAGAAAAGAAGAATTTGAACATGCTTTTGAATGTAGATAATTTCCAAAATTGCTTGTCATGTTTTAACATCTTGATTGCAATTCTTGTAATTACAAAAATTAAATCAATCAATGCCAATTTCATTACAATCCTCAAAACTTTATTTGAACCATTGATTGTTTGATAAACATCGTGTGATACTGATTTATGCTCAACCTCTTCTAAACTATGCCACTTCCACATATCTACTACTGGATTATCTGATTTAAGAATTTTACCTTTTAAGATATTGGTACCCATTGTTGCTGTGATATGTTCTATTGCAGTTGTTATTGCTAATCGTGTTTTGTTGTCTACTTTATCTGTATAGGATTTTTCTAAACTTTTTACAAATATGCTTTCTAACTTTTCTAAGTCATACCCCTTAAGCTCACATAATAGTTGGTTGTATTTGATGTGCTCTCTTGTATGTGTTGCCTCTTGTATGCAGAACATACGAATCTCTTCTGACATATCCTTTAGTCTAACGTCTTCTTTGAATGCACGAACACTATTCATAAAAAACTTCTCACCTTTTGGAAAACAGAAACTTAAAGCATTTAAAACTGCAGTTAAAAATGCATCATCGTTAGCCCAGTTTGAAGATAAGTGTTTCTTCAGTTCAAACGAAGGGTCTCTTTTAATCATCGTCATAATCTATTCCTCATAAATCGCAACATAGAATAGCAATTATGGTCATATATAAGAGAGATATTTTAAGTCATAATAGAGATGTTTTAATTCATCAATATTTTAATTATTATGTTTACAAATGTTAAATTCATCAAATAGAAACTTAAATCTCCTAGTAGATAAACTATTAGATATATCCAGAGAGTCAGGTTTCACAACTGAAGATATTATCAAGAACGCAAAAATAGATTTAAACAAACCAATACAAGAAATTGATTTACCTAGAATCATTGACTATGCCTATAACTATACTAAAGATGAAGCTTTAATGATAAAGCTAGGTCAAAGAGTAGATGTAACCTATTTTGGATCTTTTGGTTTTGCGCTCATGAGCTGTTCAAGTCTTTCAGAAGCTATAAAATTAATTAATAGGTATCAGTTATTGCTAGGAACTGGGATTAATTTTAATGTTTTATCTGACTCACATAACTCTCAATATACTCTAAGAGTTTCATTAAGTGTTTTAAGCAATCTGCAAAAAAAATTATTAACTGAGCTAATAATATCTCAATCAATTTACCTTCTTAAGACTATTTTAAATAACGATAAATTAAAATTTACAATAAGTTTTCAACATGAGGGAATAGATAAAAAAGAGCTTTATGAATCGATACTAAAGTGTAATGTAAAATTTAATCAACTACATAATGAAATATCTGTTCCAATTGATTTAAGTAAAGAAAAACTAGTTGCTGCAAACTCTGCAGTTCATATTATTTATGAAGAACAATGCGAAAGACTTTTACGAGATTTGAACAAAGTAGAAAACTTCTCCGCTGCTACGAGAAGAATACTACTTCAAGCTGGGGATGATTTACCTGATATAAAAAAAGTTGCCTTCAAACTTCATATGAGTGAAAGCACACTGAGAAGAAGATTAAAAGAGGAATCTTCAAGTTACAGAATTATTTGCGATGAAGTTAGAGATGTTCTAGCAAAAAAATATCTTACTACAACTAATTTAACTATTTCAGATATAGCCATGTTACTAAATTATAGTGAAGCAGCTAGTTTTAGAAGAGCTTTTGTAAGATGGAATAAGGTTACTCCAAACGATTATCGTCATTCTAATAGCTAAAAGAATATAATACCGTTTATGCGCCTGTAGCTCAGTTGGATAGAGTACTTGGCTTCGAACCAAGGGGTCGGGAGTTCGAATCTTCCCGGGCGCACCATATATAAAAAACCCCTCATTTGAGGGGTTTGAGTATCAATGATTCCGGGGAGCTAAATGTTTAGCTAGATCATTGAAAACTAGTAATTAACAGTAAAGCTTATACCAGTTGTTCTTGGTGGTCCGCTAAACCATGATATGGTTCCAAGAGTTGTTGTTATATCTCCAAAGGAAGCATATCTATATTCTTCATCTGTTAGGTTATCAATGAAGAAGCTTACCTGAGCTTTCTCACTTAACATTAAATTAATGTTTAAATTAGCAAGTGTGTATTCAGGATTTGTAATTTGATTAGGTCCACCGTTAGCAGCACAACCTTCATATAATGGTATAGGACCACAATTTAAAGGGTTCTCTGACATGATATCATCGCCGACTGTATTAGTCCTTAATACGGTAACTGCAGGTATTTTTCCAATCATACCCTTATGTGTAAGAGATATATTACTCGAATCATTTTGGCCGCTGACATTATATTCTAGATCCGATGCAGGATTATCACCCTCAACATGGCCAACTGAAACGGCTAAAACTAATGATTCAGTCAAGTCATATGAAATATCAAATTCATATCCTGACATCTCTACGGTAGGTTGTATGGTATTTATAACAGTTGATTGTCCATTTGCATCAATAGCTGATGAGACTACTGATTTATTAGAAAAATCTTGATCGAATACAGCAGCACTCAATCTTAGCCTTCCATCCATAAATGAAGATTTGGTACCAAATTCAACTACTTCGGTTGTTTCAGCTTCAAGAGTTTTTGCACCAACTCCTAAAACTGAATTATTAGTATTTCCTGGCATATAGCCCTCACTATATGAGGCATAAATCATATTCCCATTATCAAATGTATAGTCAGCAATAAATCTCATTGAGTCATTATCATAGGTTCTCTCGATTGAACAGTATCCTGTTCCTCCGGTAAGAGGATTTGAGAATGAGCCATAAATAGGATCACATTTTGATGCATGATATCTTGCTCCAGGAGCTGGGGCAAAAGAAATTTCCCAAGCATCCTTTCCAGCATCCATATATGGAGCTGTTAGATTTGCAAGTCCTATTAATGCAGGATTTATACTTGTTAAAGCAAATGCATGATAAACAGGATTTAAATTCATTCCGCCTTCAGGATAAACAGCTCTGATATCAATACCTTTAATATCTTCAGAAGATCTATAACCTAAAGTAAGGTTAACACTATCAGTTAAAGAATATACAACTTCTCCATATACAGCTTCAGATATCGCACTTGAATGAACATATTCAACACCACTTGAGTTTTGAAATAGAGCTACCTTTGCAATATCAGCTATATTTATAGGAAGTCCAACCAGCGGGGCTGGTGCCTGGCCTGGGCCAATTAGTTGCGATGAAGCCTCAAAACCAGCTGCACGAATAGTTGGGCTGACCATATTCCCATCAACATCAGATTCAAAGTAACCAAAAGCATATTGAAGTTTACCTTCCATAGTCAGTCCATTAAATCTAATCTCTGTAGTTGAGCCGTCTGTATCCTGAACTCTTGGACCTACAAGAGTTATATCAGGAAATTCATATCTACTAGCTCCAGTTGCCCAACCTGTTTCCTGATCATCATGTTTAGCAGTTGCATGAATAAATGTAAGAGTGCTATCAGATCCAAGATCATAAGTGAGTTTTAAAAGAGTCTTATCTAAATCTAAATACGAATCACCAAAAGTAGAATCATGGTATGAATCATAATGACCTGTAGCATTACAATCCTCAACACCCCTTGTCTTCATATCATTTGGTACAAAGTTTAATGCAGGTCCACCAGCTAACATTGGTGAATTTGTATAGACTTCACAGTTAGCATAAACAGGCGT
>Ga0213862_10000836_pt1 | contig 12962 bp, 9 predicted proteins | sample PICome_7_FD_160092 | JGI IMG/M metagenome (GOLD analysis project Ga0213862, IMG submission 160092) | Coastal seawater microbial communities near Pivers Island, North Carolina, United States - PICO266 | ecosystem: Environmental > Aquatic > Marine > Coastal | place: USA: North Carolina | collected... | reverse complement strand
CACCCAATAACCAAAGGGTACCATCAGGTGTTTGCATTGCAAATTCATATTCACTTGCTGTATCTCCTTGTACATTAATTACAACACTCTCAAGGATGTATTCTCCAAGGCCAGTACCTACAATACCAGTATCACTTGGATATCCTGAATCTGCAACCATAACTCCTGCAGAACCATATAATGGTGGTGAAAAAGTTAGAGGCATTTCTTCAGAACAGAATGTACTGAAACGTAATGGTGGGTTTTCTGTTAAAGTAATTGAATATGAGTTAAAAGTACCTGTATCACCGGAAGGAAATGTATCTACTATAACCAAATCCCAATTTCCAGCTGCATCTTCACCTGCAAATGTATCGTTCATAGAACCACCTTCTGCTGAAAATACTCCAGCAAATGGTGCAGATCCAGTTGTAATACTAGGTGCTCCATCTTGAAAAATGGTACCAGAATAATTATCACCAGAACCTCCGTTACCAGAACTTAGATCTAGAGTATTACCGCTAGGAGAAGTTAAGGTTAAATCTAAATCTCCATCCCACACATGTGTGATGTCTATTTCTACATTGTCGATTGTATATTGACCTACTTCAGATCCTATAGAACCAACACTCGTTGAATTTGCGCTAGATACCACCGTAGAAGTAATGATGTCTGCACCGGTATTATCACCCGTGTAAGTCTGTCCATTTACCTGCCAAAGTGATACCATGGCAAACAATGAAAACATGATTAATGTAATTTTTTTCATGAAATTAGTTTTAGTTAAAATTTAATCTTCTTAGTATATATAAGCCACAAACATAATACTTTTTTAAAAAACTATCAAATAAAAATCTTTTTAAATTTAATTTTTAAGAAATTAAAACGTACAGAAGTTAGGTATTGATTCATAATAATGAATAAATTCTAGTTTCTATTAATTTTATTCAATTATTGCATCATAGATATAAATATATGTAATAATAAAAAAACCACCTTAAATAAGGTGGTTTTTTAAGATTTTTATAAAAACGCTAAACTTCTAAAGCTTCTTCTTTTTTGTTGGATAAGTCAATTCCTTTTTTCTTAACTGAATCAAAAAATACAGGAGTTGCAATAAAAAGAGATGAGTACGTACCTACTAGTACACCAACAATTAATGCGAAAATTAATCCTCGAATCGATTCAGCACCAAATATAAATATCGAAAACAAAACTATTAAGGTGGTTAACGAAGTATTTAGAGTACGACTTAGCGTACTGTTTAATGCTTGATCAATTACTTTATTCATTTTCCAAGACGGATGGTCGTTAAAAAATTCACGAATACGGTCAAATACAACTACGGTATCATTTAATGAATATCCGATTACCGTTAATATCGCTGCTATAAAAGACTGACCTATTTCCATATTAAATGGCATAAATCTATAAGTTAGTGAAAAAACACCTAGCACTATAAGCACATCATGAAATACTGCAGTTACGGCACCTAAACTAAATTGCCATCTTCTAAAACGCAACAAAATATATAAAAACACCACCACTAATGATCCTAAAACAACCCAAAAAGAGGCTTTTTTAATATCATCAGCAATTGTTGGACTTACTTTGTAAGATTCCATTCTTCCTGCTACTTTATTTTCAGTATCTCCGATATACTGACTATAGGTAAACCCTTCTGGAAGGTTTGATTTTAAACCTTCAAACATCATTTTTTCAATTTCCTCGTCAACTGATGTACCTGCTTCATCTACTTTATACTTAGTAGTAATTTTTAATTGGTTACTTCCACCATAAGTTTTTGCTTCAGCAGAACCAAAAACTTCAATCAAGTCTGCTTCAATTTGAGTTGCATTGACATCTCTATCAAAACGGACTGTATAGGTTCTACCTCCTACAAAATCTACTCCTTGATTTAATCCAACGGTAACTAGAGATCCTAAACTTGTTATAATTAGGATACCAGAGATTACATAAGATACCTTTCTTTTTAGTAAGAAATCAATTGTATTTTTAGTAAGTATGTTTTTAGTTAAAGACGTTGAACATGGTAACGATTTACCGTTTCTGGTATAACCATCTATAAATAATCTAGTGATAAATATTGCAGTAAATAAGGAAGTAGCAATACCTATTAATAGAGTGGTTGCAAACCCTTGAATTGGACCCGTACCGAACATTAGTAGAATAAAACCTGTTAATCCTGTCGTAATATTTGCATCTAAAATAGAGGACAATGCATTGCTAAACCCGTCATTAATGGCATCCTTTTGAGCTTTTCCTTTGGCTAGTTCTTCCTTAATACGCTCAAAAATTAACACATTGGCATCAACAGACATACCTATTGTAAGTATAATACCTGCAATACCAGGAAGTGTTAATACTGCTCCTAATCCTGCTAATATTCCAAAAATAAATATAATATTTACTACTAAGGCTACATCGGCAAAAGCTCCTGCTTTACCATAATAGAAAATCATCCATACTAACACAAATATGAGTGCTAGTACAAATGAAAAAATTCCACTATCAATTGCTTCTTGACCTAAAGTAGGTCCCACTACTTCCCCTTGAATAATCTCAGCAGAGGCAGGTAATTTACCAGCTCTTAGTACATTTGCTAAATCTTGTCCCTCTGTGATATTAAAATCTCCGGAAATTTGACTTCTACCACCTGCAATTGGACCACTGGTAACACCCGGTGCAGAATAAACAATGTCATCTAAAACAATTGCAATCTGAGATTGATTATTGTATGCTTCACCAGTCATTTTTTCCCATACTCTAGCACCTCTGGCATTCATCTGCATACTAACCACCACTCTACCAAGTTGGTCATAAGTTTGAACAGCATCTACCACTACACCCCCTGCTAATGGAGGTAATTGGTCTCTATTTGATTTTATTGCATAAAGAGTTACTAATTCTTCACCTAAATCTTTATTTTCAGAAGCAATACCCCACACAAACTTAGCATAACGCTGACTGTCTGACAAAAGTGATTTAATTTGTGGTGTTTTTAAATAATCGTTTATTACTGCTGTATCCTTTAACATAAAAGTTCCTAACTCAGGTCTTCCTGTTTGACCAGGATATAACATTTTACTAAGTAAAGGTCTTTCTTTTGAGGCGTCAGCAATAGAGTCATTAATATCTTCACCTCCGATTAAATCATCAATAATATTATCTTCTTTACTAGAGTCTGTAATAATTTCTTCAGCTTCAGCTTTATTTTCATTTGCTTTATTTAACTCTGCTAATTTAGAATCTGCAGCAATAATAAAACCTTGCAATTCATCAATTTTATAAACTCCCCAAAATTCGAGTTGAGCGGTACTTTGTAATAATTTTTTAACACGTTCTACATCCTTTGCTCCGGGTAATTCTACTAAAATACGTGCTGATTTTCCAATTCGCTGGATATTTGGTTGTGTAACACCAAATTTATCGATACGTTTTCTTAAAACTTCAAAAGCAGCTGTTATAGATTCATCAATTTTTCTCTCGATAACAGGATATACATCACCATTGGTCATAGCGGCATTGATATCATCTTCTAAATTTTTATTAAAGAATATATCTGGTGATGCTAATAAATTTTCACCTGGTAGTGCGTCAAAAGCCTGAAAAAAGGACTCCAAATAGGTGTCTTGTGATTCTTTTTGAAGAACAAAGGCGTCTTTTAATGCTTGATTAAATGCAGCATCTTTGGTGTTGTTTGCTAAACCCTTTAGGATATCTTTTACAGAAACTTGTAATATAACATTAATTCCTCCTTTTAAATCTAACCCTTTATTTAATTCTTTTCCTTTAGCAATTTTGTATGTAATTCCTTCAAAATTGCCAAAAAATGGTTCATTTGCTATAGAGTCTAAGTAACTAACCTGTGCTGAATTTCTTTTATTAGGTTCGCTAGCAGCATATTTTGTTGTTGCAAATGTCTTTGCATCTTCTTCTACGTTATTGGAAATGTAGGTGAATGAAAGTTGATATAAACTTACCAAACCAAACAGAATCGCAAATACTTTTATTAATCCTTTATTTTGCATTGTTATATTTTTTGTGTCAAATTTTAAAAACGAGCAAATATATAGTTTACCGTATAATTTGACAATTATTTTTTTAATTATTGAACTAATGATTTCGACTTTAATCTTTTACGATTTTTTAGTCTTCTAGGAAAGATAAGGCAAAGGTCCTGCGCGTATTTGGATTGTCTTTAAACACTCAACATCAACTTTTGTTTCTTGTTTTGATTGGTATTTAAATTTATTTTGTTGTGTTAAACAAACATATTGGTTGTGAAACAATGAATAACCACCAAATACATCTTGTATAAAATAGCGATCGGTTTTTGATAATAACTTTACAACTAGTCCGCTGTTTTCAATTGGATTTTCAAAAGTTTTAGGAATTTTAAAAATATCTAAACGTAAATTTAGACTTTTAGTTCCAGAATGATCCTCTGATTGTTTATTGTTTTGATTAGGTAGATAACTTACTGCAAAATAATTTCCTTCATTGAGTACTTTTTTTATAGATGTAGTATCTAAAGAGCTAAAATAAGAGATTTTTAAATGACCTTGATGGTCTTTTGAAATCTTTAAATAATTAATACCTATTTTTTGCAATTGTTTTTTAACTATTGCAATGGTATTGTTTTGATTTTCAAGAGTTATTCCTTTCGCATCGATAAATTTTATGATAATTTCTTGATGTGTATTGGACGGCTGCTGAAGACTTAATCCTAGCAAACTAACCATACTTATTAAAAAACCAAAAAAGAATTTTATACTCATGATTCAAATATAAAAAATAATGACTGTATGCCTGCAGTCTTTATAGAATAATATTATCTTAAACTAGCTTATAGTTCTAATAAGCCATTTGTTTTTCGAACTCCTTCAGCGCTCGTGTTTAAATATTCACTTTCAGCATCTGTAAGGTCTAACTGAACAACATCTTCAATTCCATTTCTGCCTAAAACAACAGGAACACCAATACATATGTCGTTTAATCCATATTCGCCCTCCAATAGAGTTGAACAGGGGAATATTTTTTTCTGATCACAGACAATAGCTTGCACTAAACCTGATACCGCAGCACCTGGTGCGTACCAAGCAGAGGTTCCAAGAAGTTTTGTTAGGGTACCTCCGCCAACTTTTGTAGCCTCCATAACTTGATTTAATCTTTCTTCCGAAATAAATTTACTTACAGGAATACTATTTCTAGTAGCCATTCTTGTAAGAGGCACCATACCCACATCACTGTGACCACCAATGACCATTCCGTCTACATCACTGATTGGAGCCCCTAAAGCTTCCGCTAATCGATATTTAAATCGAGCACTATCTAAAGCACCACCCATTCCAATAATTCTATTTTTTGGTAATCCTGCTGTTTTATGAACTAAATAGGTCATCGTGTCCATTGGATTACTTACGACAATCATTATGGCTTCGGGAGAGTATTTAATTAAGCTGGAGGAAACAGATTTTACAATTCCTGCATTGATCCCTATTAATTGTTCTCTTGTCATTCCTGGTTTACGTGGAACACCACTGGTTATTACAACTACGTCACTTCCTGCTGTCTTTGAATAATCGTTTGTTACCCCTACTATTTTAGTATCAAACCCGTTTAAAGAAGCTGTTTGCATTAGGTCCATTGCTTTACCTTCTGCAAAACCCTCTTTAATATCCAGTATTACTACTTCACTAGCAAAATTTTTAATAGCGATGTATTCAGCACAACTAGCTCCAACTGCACCAGCCCCAACAATTGTAATTTTCATAATTTTTTATTTAATATTTATTTTATTTTTAAAGAGGTCCAAAGTTAAACTATTTGTATAAATTTTTTAATGAAAATTTTAAAAAAAGACATCACTTATTTTAGAAAAATTTATAGTGTAATGCTACGTTGATATTTGGAAATTTCCCTAGAGATAACATAGAGGAAATATAAAATTTATTAAAATGATAATTGACTCCGAAGTCTCCTTTAAAGTCTGTATTATTGTCATCTAGTAACGATAGTAATTCATTAAATAAATCTAAAAACAAACCATTTTGACCTCCTAGCTTATAATTAAATTCATTGTAAGTATAACCTAACGAACCTGTAAATTCTAATTTATTTATCTTTTTGGATGCGATTAATTGGAATAACAAAGAGTTGGCATCAATTATAATGGAATTTATTGTTGTGAGCGGGATACTTCCGGGTTTTGGATCTATAGGCTCTATAGCTACCTCATCAAAATAAAGGTTCAAATTAAACACAGAATAAGATGCTAGTACAGCTATTTCAAAAGGATCGGAATCTTTAGCTTCTTTTCTAAAATATTGACTTAAGGTATGCTTAATAGCCGCTCCAAAAATATTATAACTAGAAGTGCTAATTGTTACTTTAGGAGAATAACGAAACGTCAGATCAGTCTCTTTCCATAAACCAATACTTGCTTGTAAATAAGGATGTGTTACTAAATCTTGTTTGATACCCTCAAATGCTTGCCACTCATAGGACTCCCCATCAAGAGTAAAATCAAAAAAAGTCTCAGTGTGTCCTCCCAAAGCCGAAGGAATTACTGCAGATTGAGCACCTCTAATTTCCATAGTTGCCAAATCGCTATTACTTATCGAAAAAGTTTTTTGCTTATTGGGAATCGGTAAAATATTGACATGTAATGACGCATCTAATTTAAATTTACCAATGCTTTCTGCAGAGCTATACCAAGAGGAAGAGGACTGATAAACGGAAGCACTTGCGGCAGAAGAAACATATTTACTGGAAATATACAACATATCATTGACAGCATCTGAAATATCTATCTGGGATCTCCCAGAAAAAGAGGTAACTAATGCCAAGCATATGAATGCTAGTTTTTTAAAATTATTATGCATCAATATTTGCATAAACTGCATTCTTTTCAATAAATTCTCTTCGTGGTGGAACTTCATCTCCCATCAACATAGAAAATACCCTGTCCGCCTCCACTCCATTATCGATAACTACTTGACGTAAAGTTCTGTCAGATGGTTTCATTGTGGTATCCCAAAGCTGTTCTGCATTCATTTCCCCTAGTCCTTTATACCTTTGGATTTTACAACCATCTCCAAATTCCTTTATAATTTCTTCTCGTTCATCATCAGACCAAGCGTATTTCTTTTTAGCTCCTTTTTTCACTAAATAAAGAGGTGGAGTTGCAATAAATACATGACCCGCTTCAATTAAATCTTTCATATATCTGAAGAAAAAAGTTAAAATAAGTGTTGAAATATGGCTACCATCGACATCGGCATCACACATAATTACAATTTTATGATAACGTAATTTTTCGAGATTTAAGGCTTTACTGTCTTCTTCAGTACCAATTGAAACACCCAAAGCTGTAAATATGTTTCTTATTTCTTCATTTTCAAACACTTTGTGTTGCATAGCTTTTTCAACATTCAAAATCTTACCTCTTAATGGTAAAATTGCTTGAAAATTACGGTCACGACCTTGTTTAGCTGTTCCTCCTGCCGAATCTCCCTCGACAAGAAACACTTCACATTTTTCTGGATCTTGTTCAGAACAGTCAGATAATTTACCCGGTAATCCCATGCCTCCCATCACCGTTTTTCGCTGAACCATTTCACGAGCTTTTCTAGCAGCATGTCTGGCCTGAGCAGCAAGAATTACTTTTTGTACAATAGTTTTTGCATCATTTGGATTTTCCTCTAAATAATTTTCTAGCATTTCAGAAACAGCTTGACTCACTGCAGAGGTGACTTCTCTGTTTCCAAGTTTTGTTTTCGTCTGACCTTCAAATTGAGGCTCAGCTACTTTTACTGAAATTATTGCGGTAAGTCCTTCTCTAAAATCATCACCAGCGATATCAAACTTTAACTTATCTAACATTCCAGAAGAGTCTGCATACTTTTTTAGTGTATTGGTAAGTCCTCTTCTAAATCCAGATAAATGGGTCCCTCCTTCATGAGTATTGATATTATTTACATAAGAATGTAAGTTTTCACTGTAAGATGTATTATAGATCATTGCTACCTCAACTGGAATGTCTTTTTTCTCTCCCTCCATTGAAATTACATTTCCAATAATTGGTTCCCGGGTATCATCTAAGAAACGAATAAATTCTTTGAGTCCTTCGGTGCTTTTAAAATTTTCAGCAACAAATTCCCCTTTTTCATCTTTTTCCCTTTTGTCAGTAATAGAAATCGTAATCCCCTTATTTAAAAAAGATAATTCTCTAAGCCGATTAGATAAGGTTTCGTAGTTGTATTCAATGGTTTGTTTAAATATATCAGGGTCTGGATGAAAGGTAACAATAGTTCCCCTAAATTCAGTTGTTCCAGTTTGTTTTACTGGATACATCGTTTTACCCAATTCATATTCTTGCTCATAGATATTTCCATTTCTATGAACTACGGCTTTTAAATTTTTTGAAAGAGCATTTACTACAGAAACTCCAACTCCGTGGAGTCCACCAGAAACTTTATAAGAATCTTTATCAAACTTACCACCAGCTCCAATCTTAGTCATCACAACTTCAAGAGCTGAAACACCTTCTTTTTTATGTATGTCTACTGGAATTCCACGGCCATTATCTTTAACAGAAATAGAATTATCTTCGTTAATGATTACGTCGATAGCATCACAATGCCCGCCCATCGCTTCGTCGATTGAATTATCAACAACCTCATAAACTAAATGATGTAGTCCTCTTACTCCAACATCTCCAATGTACATTGAAGGTCGCATACGAACATGCTCCATCCCTTCTAATGCTTGTATGCTATCTGCACCGTAATTTCCTTTTTTTTGTTCTTCGCTCATGTGTAAATATTAAGTAATATTAATTTTTGATATTCAGTTAAAAGTTATCCCTGAACTGATGTTAAACAAATATAATCTTTCCCCTATTTAAATTGAAACCACACAAAGCATTTTTCAGGTACTTATTAACTATTTGTTAAAATCGTAAAACCTTCTTAAAACAGCTAAAAAAGTCCTTAAAATAAAAAATGCAGATTTTGAACTGCCTCCCTAAATACAAAAATTATTAAAATCGCTCACAGACGTTTAAAAGAGCATTAAAATTTGTTGTTATTTAGTTATAAAAAAAAAAAATTAGATGATGAAGGTACTTTTATATATTTTAACAAAATATTTTCTAAATTTAAACTATTGAGAATTATTTTTGAGAAAAAGACAAAAATTATGAAAAAAATCAAATTTATAAAAACTTTACTATTTTCAATTCTAGTAACAATTGGGACTTCGTTAAGTGCACAAGATTTCAAGAAATTAGATAAAAGCCCTTTGGATATTGCTGCGTATCCGTCAAATTACAGAGAATCTAATAAAGAATTGAAGATTATATATAGTAGACCTCAACTAAATGGAAGAAGCTTAAGTAAATTAGCTCCAAATGGAGAAATATGGAGAACGGGCGCTAATGAAGCTCCAGAATTGATTTTATACAAAAGCTTTAATCTTAATGGAACCGACTTAAAAGCCGGGAGTTATGCTTTGCTAACAATACCAGGCGAAAAAGAATGGACAGTTATTCTTCATTCTGATTTAAATACATGGGGTTCTTATTTTTATAAAAAAGAAAATGATGTAGTCCGAATTTCTGTTCCTGTAACATCCTCAAGTGACTCTTTAGAAGCATTTTCGATTGCTTTTGAAGATAATGGCAACAATATCATAATGCATATGGGGTGGGATATGACAAGAGTAGCTATACCGTTCAAAAAAATAGAATAAACTTGAATATATTTAATTCTAAACTTATGTAAGAGTTTCGACTAGGGAATATTCAAATACTTGTGTGTTTGTAGAGAGACTTTCCATTTTGGATTTTTCAAAACATAATCTACAATCATAGGAATCATTTTTTCTCTTTTACTCCATTCTGGCTGTAAGTATAAAATACAAGCTTCGTTTACTTTATTTGCTTGTTCTTCAGCGAAATTAAAATCTGATTTGTTATAGACAATAATTTTTAACTCATTAGCATAATTATATATACTTAGCTTGGGTAATTTTGTTTTTTTTGGAGACAAACAAATCCAATCCCAGGTTCCTGATAAATCATATGCACCAGAGGTTTCTATATGTACATTTAGGTTATTCTTTTTTAACATACGAGTTAGTAGTTCCATATTCCAAATTAAAGGTTCTCCTCCAGTAACTACTACTGTGTCAGAATATTTAGTAGCATTATTTACAATTTTTTCAGTAGATGTTGGGGGATGTAAATCGGCGTTCCAGCTCTCTTTTACATCACACCAATGACATCCTACATCACATCCACCAATCCTTATAAAATAAGCAGCAGTACCTTTGTAATAACCCTCTCCTTGGACAGTGTAAAATTCTTCCATTAAAGGGAGCATTTCTCCTTTTTCTACTAAACTTTTAATTTCTTTTTTCATCAATGCAAAGGTAAAAATTAAAAGCTAACTATTTTACATTTTGTTCTCATCAGAAAAATGAATAATTGTCTAGCTATCGTTGTTAAAATAGTAAGCCTTCTTTTTTTAATTTTGATTGGATTCCGTCTAATTTTAGTAATTTTGGATTTTCAAATAAAAACGATTCAAAGAAAATAACTGATGTTAAAAAAAATAATATTTATAGTTTTTGTAAGCTTCCTATTTATTAAGTGTAAAGAAGAAAAAAATCAATTTTTAATATCTAATGATTCTGTTGGTTTATTGACAAGAGGAATGACAATAAAGAAGATTGATTCTGTTTTTGTAAGGGATTCTATAGTTAAACTTTATACTCAAAATAATGAGTTACCAACTCAAGGAGAAGTAGAAATTTTTGAAAAAAACGGGACTAAATTATTATCAATATCACCGATAACCAATAATGATCCTGATGCTTTGATTTCAAATTTTCAGTTTTTTGACCATCGTTATAAAACAGACAAAGGACTAAATTTAAGTAGTACATTTAAAGATATTAAAACAAATTATAAAATTTCAAATATTGAAACTACTATTTCTACTGTTGTTTTATTTTTAGAGGATAGTGATCTTTTCATCAATATTGATAAAAAAGAATTGCCAGAAAATTTAAGATACAATCCAAATCTTGAAATTGATATTACCAATATTCCAGATGACGCAAAAATTAAATATTTTATGCTTTCTTGGAAAATCGATGAATTTGATAAAAAATAACGGTATTACTTTAAAAAAATATTTCTAAGAATGGTTAAAGCCTCGCTCCCTTGCAATCAGCGTATTTTTTAATAACATCGCTATAGTCATAGGGCCTACACCACCAGGAACAGGTGTAATAAAAGATGCTTTTTTACTAACCTCATCAAATGCAACATCACCTTTAATAACATAACCCTTGGGTTTAGACTTATCTGTAACTCTACTAATGCCAACATCTATAATAACAACATTATCTTTAACCATATCCGCTTTTAAATATTCTGGTATTCCCAAAGCTACAATTATAATGTCTGCTTGTTTAGTTATTTCACTAAGATTTTTGGTGTGACTGTGCGTTAATGTTACGGTACTGTTTCCTGCAGGCCCTTTTTGACTCATTAAGATACTCATAGGCCTTCCTACAATATGACTTCTTCCGATAACTACTGTGTGTTTACCTTTTGTTTCAACCTGATATCGCTCTAGTAGTTGTAATATTCCAAAAGGAGTAGCTGGAATAAAACTTTCCATGTCTAGAGACATTTTACCAAAATTTTCAGGATGAAAACCATCCACATCCTTATTAGGGTTAATGGCTAACAGAACTTTTTCTTCATTAATATGTTTTGGTAACGGTAACTGAACAATAAAACCATCTATCTCACTATTTTTATTTAAATCGTTTATTGTTTTTAATAAAGTTTCTTCAGAAGTTTTTTCAGGTAACTCAATTAAAGTTGAATTAAAACCAACACGTTCACAAGCTCTTACTTTTGAACCAACATAGGTTAGACTGGCCCCGTCATTTCCTACTAAAACAGCTGCTAAGTGTGGAACTTTTTCTCCTCGTTTTTTTATTTCATTAACAGATAACGCAATCTCATCTTTGATTTCATTAGATGTTTTTTTACCGTCTAGTAGAATCATTTATTCAGTTTTAATAATTTATTATGGTCTCATTCCTTTCATAGCCTGCATCATTTTTCGACCACCACCACCTTGAATCATTTTCATCATCTTACTCATTTGGTTGAATTGTTTCATTAACTGATTTACCTCTTGAACTGAAGTACCACTTCCCTTTCCAATTCGTTTTTTTCGACTAGCATTTATGATTGAAGGTTGACTCCTCTCTTGAGGTGTCATAGAATAAATAATAGCTTCTATTCCTTTAAAAGCATCATCATCCACATCAATATCTTTCATGGCTTTTCCTGCTCCAGGAATCATACCAATAAGATCTTTCATATTACCCATTTTCTTTACTTGCTGAATTTGTTTTAAAAAATCATCAAATCCAAATTGATTCTTTGCAATTTTCTTCTGAATTTTTCTGGCTTCAACCTCATCAAATTGCTCTTGTGCTCTTTCAACTAGGGATACAACATCACCCATGCCTAAAATACGGTCAGACATTCTTGAGGGATGAAAAACATCGATCGCCTCCATTTTTTCTCCGGTTCCAATAAACTTTATCGGTTTATTTACTACACTTTTAATAGAAATTGCAGCACCACCTCGAGTATCACCATCTAATTTTGTAAGTATAACACCATCAAAATTTAAACGGTCATTAAATGTTTTCGCAGTATTAACAGCATCTTGTCCTGTCATTGAATCTACAACAAAAAGTGTTTCATGCGGTTGAATTGCAGTATGGATATTTTCAATTTCGGTCATCATGGTCTCATCTACAGCTAAACGTCCAGCAGTATCAACTATAACAACATTAAATCCATTTTTCTTGGCGTATTCAATAGCATTTTTTGCAATGTCTACAGGATCATTATTACCTCG
>Ga0213862_10000834_pt1 | contig 12971 bp, 24 predicted proteins | sample PICome_7_FD_160092 | JGI IMG/M metagenome (GOLD analysis project Ga0213862, IMG submission 160092) | Coastal seawater microbial communities near Pivers Island, North Carolina, United States - PICO266 | ecosystem: Environmental > Aquatic > Marine > Coastal | place: USA: North Carolina... | reverse complement strand
TTCACCACGATAAAAGTCTCGCGCGTCGATAAGCTCTTGGAATGACATCTTGGTCAGTGAGCGACCAGCGATGGAATATGAAGAAACGTCAGAATCAGCCTTGCCTGAGAGCAATGACTCAATCTTGCCAACCATGATTTCCGCGAATATGCGCGGATCAGCTTGGTTGTCATCCAAATCGACAATGATATTGAAGTCACCGTCATCAAGGACTACTCGATTACCGCTGGACGTTTGTGTGATTTCTAACTGCCAGTGATACTTGCCAGCCGTGTATGCCGCACTATCCGCAGAAGTGATGGAGAATAAGTATCCATCACTAACTTCGGTTGCATCAACTGTGAATTCTGCGTTACCGCCTTGGTGTATACGAGCAACGTATTGCGCCGAATATGACGCGGTAGGGTAGTCAGAAACGAAGTCTGTACGCTTCCACTGAACGTAATCCCCGACCGTAAAGCTCTCTGGCTCCGTTAATGGAGCATTGGCTGGGTCAAACAGGTTCGCCATAAATTACCGCCATGAGTTAGCAAAACTGCGCCCCGTCTTTGGTACAAATGGACGCTTGTTTGGGGTTACGGGAACTTCTTTCGCACGACTATTTTCCTCTACTGAAGAAGGTTCGTCAAGTTTATCCGCTAACCCATTGATATTTATGCCAATAATAGCATAAGCTGCATAAGCGTATACCATACAGTCTAAGGCTTCATTTCTAGCCCTAATCTTCTCAAAAACCCGTTTTTTATAGCCTTTGTGGTACTTGGTCACTATCTTTTCCGCCGTTAGCTGGCGGAAATACTCATCATTGAGCTTGTCAGAGAAGTGCATATATCCTGGCCCGTTTTCCTGTATTCGCATCCGAGCGAACATCAAATCCTTAACTGTATCTACACCAATCGGGAAAAGTGGGCAGCGACCGACGTTGTTTTTGCTGGGGCGACCGGCAACAGGCTTTCCCTCTCCCCCCATACCCTTAATTGCAAAGACCTTGCGTCCAAGATTCTTCTTGCAGTAAGCGTAGACTGAGTTGGTGAAATGGCCTCCAGAGTCGATACAAGTGGCGCGGATGGCGATCTGTCTACCGTTTTCGGTTTCGTACTGGGCGAAGATGTAGGAGTCGAGAGCAGTCCATAGCTGCGGAGTAGATGGATCTCCGTAAAGGGTAATGTGGTCGATAACCCAAGACTCATCGTCTCTCCCGTAGCCAATAATTGATATTTCCAGCCGGTTATCCTGTACATCGACACCAGCCACGAGAATTAAAGCGTCATCAGGCACATTAGGCATCTCTTCTCGACGCTCTGACAGCATGTAGTCATCAACCGTCTCGCCAATATCACTCCAAGTCTGGCCCAAATAGGTGTTTGTCCACACCCTCAGTTGCTCTGGGTTGCTTTTGACCGACAAAAACTCCTTCACAGCATCAGGGAGGGGCGTCCAAGGCGAATAAAGGCCAGAGATTGCGAATCCAGCAATCCCTTGAAACGGTTTCTTAGCAATCCACGTTCCGTTTCGTATAGACCACACCCGATCAGCGTCAGTCCACAGGACTCCGCAGTGATCGCAGACGTATTGGGCTGAATCTGGATTTTTTTCTTGCCATTTCACGTTAGACCACTTCAAAACTTGGTCTGTCTCGCAGTGTTTACAGGGAACGTGGTAATGCCGCTGGTCAGACTTCTCAAAAGCGTCCTGAATGCGACTGTTATCTTCATTTGTCGGCGTAGATACCGAGATCAGCTTCCGGTTCCAGAACGTCGCTGCACGCTTCTTGGCGAGTTGTATAGGGTCTCCCTCGCTCCCTGCTGACGGGGGATACCTGTCTACCTCATCGCACAAAACAATCCTGATAGGGCGTGAGGCGAGTCCTGACGGGCTATTCGCTCCAACCATCGTCAACGCCCCACCAGGGAACACCTTATGCAGAGTCGTATTGCCAGAATCTCGTGCTCGAGGGTCTTTTACCTTCCCCCGAAGAGCCGGTGTACTTTTGATGAGGCCCGCTGCCACGCGGTCTTTACTGAACGCTTGAGCCATTTCAAGAGTAGGTTGGAGCACCAGTATAGGAGAAGGGTCATTGTCAATGTGATACCCCACAATGTTGAGAATAACCTCGGTTTTCCCAAGCTGTGCTCCAGCCATGACAACAACTTCTTGAATAGACGGATCAGAACACGCATCCATGATTCCCCTTTGATATTCGGCACGACTTGTATACCAACGTCCTGGCTCGGCGCTACTTTGTGAGTCTAGCCGTCTTTCTTGGTCTGCCCACTGGCTTACGCTTAGGCGCGGCGGAGGGCGGAAGGTCATCATCGCCTTCTTCAAGTGATCCCGAAGATGTAGAGGTGGGGTTTGTTTCTGGGTCATAATTCGCTAGTTCTTCCAATGCTTCGTTGATTAGGTCTTCTAGGATGATCTGACATCCGCCCGCTGATTCTTCATTAGCCAAGATCGGTGCAGCCTTAGTCGGGATTGACAGTAGCTTGGCTTTTACCGCTCCAACCACATCTGTCCACGCTGTAACGACTTCTTCCGCCGTCACAAGCTCTCCCCTCACCTTCGCAAGCTCAATCTCCGCGATCTGCGCTTCCGCTGCCATTTTCTGCGTCCTAACCCTGTCATAAGGGGTTCCTGTAGATACACCGCTCATACCAATAAACTCCTAGTCAAATAGCTTGATTCATCAATGTACTTCAGAACTGACAACTTTGAATTTTTCGGCAAACAGTCAAACCATCGTTTTGGATCTTTCGCTTGCTTTTTTGTGTTGCACTTATGGCACATTATCATCGCGTTACTGAGTGAGTGGGTTCCGCCCAAAGACAATGGTTTTATGTGATCCATAGTTTTATCTTCAAATGACATACTGACGAAACATACAGGGCATGAAGCCGCCGACGCGAATAGATGACCAACAACCTTGGGCGTCAAGGTTCCATCATCGCTGCTAACTATTCTGTCCTTTCTAATCCCGCTTGAATTATGTTTTAGACTATTTGATTTCTTACAGGACTTGCATGGAGCGGCATCTTTCCCATTAACAACAGGGAACTCTCCTAAAGGCTTAACCAAATCACAGGCGTTACAGAACTTCCTACCCCGTCGCTTCAAATACTTGTTTATCTTGGGGAACCTTCTCTCCACACAACACATTGTTGCCAAATGCCCCGACTCATCCTTGGGCCAATCCTTTCGCTTCACGTTTTTGCCGCAGCTTTTGCATTCGATTAGCTGCTGATTCTTCTTCATCTTACGAATTTTTCTCTGGGCGATGCTTCGTATTTGGGATGGCGATTTGTAGTCCTTATAACGATCTTTGTGACACTGCTTGCAAGAAGACTTGAGCTTTCCACGGCTTTTCCCGAAAGCATCCTCCGTCTTGGGCGTGTTGCATGAAGTGCAAGTCCAGTAAATGACTCCATTGACTACCGATTTACGCGAATCCGCATCGAGCTTCTGTTTCCAACCCGTTGTTCTACAACACGTTTTCTTTGGCTTTCCAGTTGATGGAACCAGGGGCCAATCACGCCTAGCTGTTTTCTTATTGCAAGCTGGGCAATCAACTAGCTCAGATAAATACCTATCCAGTTCTTTGTTGTAATCAATCATCCCTAATCCAGTTTTTGTTAGAGATAGTATTTAACCATGTAAACTTTATTTGTGCAAAAAGTTTGCGCCGCGTAAACACCCGTGGGCTGGCATGGCGGGAGTACCTTTGACAGTGCCCGTACAGGGGCGAACGCCTGACCCCTCCCAATACCTAAGGAAAGTCTGAACGTCGCTTAGGCGGCCATTCTCGGCCTCTCATGGCCTTGGTGGGATACGGGCTGCGTTATCGGGTGGTTGCGGGTGTGCTACTCGGTAGCGCGGTCGGTCGGTACTAGGTAGGCGCGGAGCGGTGCCGGGCTGCGCGTCCAGGTAGGTGGGGGAATTATCGAGCGGGCACAAAAAAGCCCGCTTTGCGCGGGCTAGGTGGGTTGATGGGATGGTTTAGCTATGCGCGTACCCGTCGCGCTCGACCGCGACAAAACACCATGGGAGCGATACCACGACGGCATCGTCCATAAAGAATGTCGGCTGCACGTTGTCCCGACGCCACGACCTATAGCTCAGACCTGCGGGCGGGTTGTCTGAATCCATCACCCGCCGATAAAGGCGGGCCATTGCTTCGCGTTGTGGTCTGGTGGTTTTCATTCCTCACCCCCTACCCATACGGGCACCGATTCGAGCCGGTCTATAGGGCCGAACAATGCCCGAGCGTGGACATATTGAGGTGTGCGCCTACCCGAGCGCCAGTGGCCAAGGGTGGAGCGGTTAACGTCTAACAGCGCGGCAAGCTGCGCGTGGTCGAGTCCGAGGTCATCCATCCGCCGCACAATCAGCGCGGGCGTTGGTGCTGGGTATCCGTTGCGGTATCTCATTGGAGCGCACCCCCAATAACCTCGAGCAATTCCTTGGGCGTCAACCCAAGCTCCGCCGCCGTCGTGTTGACCGGCTCCCCTGCATCAATGCGCCGTATCGCTTCTTTGAACTCAGGCGCGTAATCCATCACCGTGTGTAATGACTCGGCTTCACCCTCGAAAGCCTCACCCATTGCAAGGGCCAGCAAATCATTCGCCGCCCGTTCACTCGGCGCGAAGTCGTGCGCCATGCGAGTCAATAAACCGACCGCCGCGAAAATCACCGTGGCTGGGTTGTATTCTTGGCACTTTTCGATTGCGTCGAGAATATGTGATTCGACTTCCCAGATTTCTTTTTGTGTGTCGCTCATGCTGCACCCCCCGTTAACTGGTAGATGACAATCAGAACGAACGACGCCCAAGCCATACCCGAAACGAAAGCCCAAGCTCCCGCTCTCGCATTCTCTCGGCTCACCTTCGCGTTTTCTTGTCTTACCCTTTCAGTCGCATCGCTTACCGACTCGGCAAAATCCCGACGCGAACGCCCAGCGATAACCGGCTCCCGCTGTTTCCTTTTCAGCATCTCACCCATTGGGCGGAGCCGTACCACTACACTTTCGTTTTTCTGATTCATTCGTTTTTTCCTATGCTTCGATTTTTTGAAATGCCGCGATGCCATCAATAGCTTTCGCGGCGGTTTCGGCCTTTTCGACCGAGTCGTAAATTATCCCCCAATCGGTATGGGTGGGGTTGAGATAGAATAGGTGCTGTCCTTCTAAATCGTCGGGATAGACACCAATCACAAGCCCCACGTCCGACATATATTCAGAGATGATTTCGTGGCTAGCGTCCTGCGTAATCAAGATTTCGCACGAGCCAAACCGCTTGTAGAACGCGGTACAACCTCCGCCCGTATGAATGATTTCGTATCCGCTGACTCGCAAGCGATCCATGAACCAATAAGCCGTTTCCGGTTTTCTGTTATCCATTGCGTCGGCCCTCCATTTGATCGCCCCAGAATTCGGCGGCATAGCTATCGTCTCCGAACATCATCACGAAGGCATCGCGCAACAATTCCAGATCATCACCCGACAACACCCGCTCGGCACCGTCAAACCAATCATGGTAGAAGTAGGTGATTCGGTGAGGTTGTCCGTCCGCCGTAATGTAAAACCGGAAACCATCGGCAGGCCCGCCGAATGATAGTTGCCATTCGATATAGGCACCGTGATCGTCCTTTTTAGCATCGGCGCACAACCCATAGGAATGAAAATCATCTAACTGATTTTCGCGATGCATATCGGACACTTCGTCGCATATTTCCATTGCGATAAACTCCCGCGCACTATGGCCGCCGGCAAAATCGCCGTGCACGTCATAGCTATAGCGTTCATCCAACATGCGGACATGGGCCGTTATTTTGAACGCGTCGAACTCTCCGACCTCAATATCCTCAGCACGCAAGAATGGCACCATTTCATCCAAATCGTTGAGACGCGATGCTAAATGGTTGCCGATCAACTCGGCGCATGTTTTTTGCTCTTGCATTACTTCACCCCCAAAAATCGGATTATCAGCGCCGCGCCAAAACTAGCAGCGGCGGCGAGCGCGGATATGGTGGCCGCGAAGGTGAAAGCGTAAATGGTGGCACCGCCAGCAATGGCGACCATAAGAAGAAGCGCAGTAATCGCGCACCATGTAGCAGAGAGAATTGCGTATTTCATTTTTTCGTATCCTTTTTTGTTGAGTACCGAGCGACACCCGCCGCCCGATGGCCACATTATAAGCCTACCTTGTAGTCACGCACCACCCTTTTTTTACACTTTAGGTGTATTTTTTTGGCTTATAAAGGAAGCACCCAAAACCCCGCGCCCTGAAAACCGACCGAGACACCCCGCCGCACCCCGTCAACCAACCCTTTTCGCTGAATTATCCGCACCCATTCAGGCACCGCCCGACCGCCTCCCGACCGACTATGAAAAACCCAGCAAAAACAATGGCTTAGACCTGCCAGACCCGACCAACCGCCCTCGAGGACGATTTCGTGGTACTCCGTGGGATAGCCGTGGTACTGCGTGGGATAGTAAATGACCTGCGTGGGATAGCCTTTGGCTCTCCGTGGGATAGCTTTTGAGCTTCATGGGATAGCTTTTGTGGCTGCGTGGGATAGCCGCCTGGTTGTGCCTGATCGTGGGCTGCGTGGGATAGCCTTTGCGCCCAGGAGTGGGCCGCGCCTGGCCGCTGGATGCTCCGTGGGATAGTAAAGACACTCCGTGGGATAGCCTTTGACCTTCGTGGGATAGCCGTTAGGATTTCCGGCGTTCGTTGAACGAGTCGATTACTCTTGATCGCTGGTGTGATGTTCGCATCGCCATAGCAAAGCTCTTCAGGAACTGGCGATTGTAGTTCCGCATAAAGTGCTTATGTGAGATCTCACGGCCTTGAACCATGCGCTTTTGCTGTCGAGACTTCCGACCAGCCATGATTATCTTCTTAACCCCAGTACCATATGGGTTCTTCTGGCTTCTGTTCATCCGCTCCCACAAGCCATAATTCTTATCGTTCTTCGGCTTATTCCTCGGGGTTCCCCAGAAGTATTGTGAAGCCTTACCTACAGCTTGACCCTTCTTCTTGCCCTTCGTTGCAATCTTCAGCTTAGGCTTTGTCTTTGAGCCTGCAAGAATCTGATCCCTGCCCCCAGGCGCTAGTCGCTTTGCGTCCGCTGCCTGCGCTCTCAACTTATTGAACTTGCTCGGCAACAGGTTGCCATGTTTATTCAGCTTGATGTTCTTTGTGATTGGCTCAATGAGAGTCTGCCTAGTCCCGACAGGCTTGACGGTACCGCCATTCAAGATGGTTCTTAGGTATTCCCGCTTTCTCTCGCTGCCCCCACCCGTTTTATAGATGCCATCGGGCGCTAGTCTTCCACCAGTAAAGTCGGCAACAGCCTCGGCAACTAAGTCTTTCTTCGTGGACTTCCGATATTGGAATCCAGACAGGGTAAACCGCTCCGCACCCTTATCGAGCTTGCGATCTGTTTCCTTCCGAAGAACACCACTACCACCATCACCCACTGCAATCTCATACACGAGACGGTTAAATGTGTGGCTCAGAGCCAAGGGGATCTGGTCTTTCGCAGCCCTGAACTTGTCTTGCGCCTTCTTTACGTCAACGACAATATCCAATTACTTGTCAGCCTTATTGCTTGCGCCGAAGTAATAGCTGACCACTGCGCTTACGATACCGCCCAAGTAACCCAAGACGAGGTTGATTACAGCTTCATTCTGCTCGTATGGCATGAGAGTCACCATACTGACGTATCCTCCAAAGAACAGGAACGCCAGCAGCGCCAAGACCTTGGGAGTCCAATCTGTCCTGCCTGCCTCTCGAGCGTGTTGTATATCAGCAGTCTCAAGCTCAAAGATGTCTACTTCCAACTCCGCGAGACGAGTTTTGTAAGCTAGATCAGCCTTCTTGATCTCAGCCAGTTGCTCCGGCGATGCTTCGCTAAGAGCCTTCTGCACTGCCTGTGGTTCTGCGGGAACGCCTAGCACTTGGGCCAGAATCTTTCCTGCTCCACCACCTACCGGGCCTCCAATGGCTGCACCGATTGTCGGGGCGACAGCGCCCACTAAGCCTTTGATTGAATCCCATTTCATATTTCAGCCCTCACTCCTCGAATTGTAAGATCGAAGTCTCGACCAGCCACATCGAAAAAACCGGCCAAGGTCTTCTTTGAATTATACACCGCTGGCTCCAAGGCGTCAGAAACAAAACGATCCCCGACGCCAATGCAGCCCTCAATATCGTGTGGGAAGTTTGCGACATGAAACAGTATGAATGTCCGCCCAGGCACATCTAGGATCTGCACAACATCCTTAAACCTGTCGCCGCTGAATGGCTCGCACTTGTATGTACCCTCTGGGATACACGAAACATTCGATTGATTATCCTTCCAAGGCCGTTCAATCGTGTAACAAGACCAAGGCCCGACTGTTAACTTACCAAGGGTGCCTGATTCCAGATAAGCAAAGCGTTCAAGATATACCATCGTTACGTCGCATCCTTCTTGCTAACCAGCCAGATTGTTTCCGCCTTCTCCTCAACCGGAGCTTCTGCTGGTGGGTTAGGGTTAGTGTCCATCTCATAAAGATCAGATACGATCACTGTCACTTGGCAATTCGGCTCCAGATCTTCAATCAGAATCGTCGGCACCAAATCTCTCCTCAATGAAGCGTTCACGTTGAACCAGTGTAGCAAGGTCTCGACAGGCTTCTTCTAACACCTGAATGTCCTTCGTGACGCCGTACTCCGTCACTAATTGAACCACCCTACCACTAAGGTAGTTGAGTTGGTTAGCGACGATGTATTGTGATGCGTCTATCTCTTTCATCATTCGTATTCTACTCGATGAATGTCCCCGCGCCACTCGTATTCTCCAGCGGCGTGATGGCCATGAACCCGCACGAACTCAGGCTGCAAGAGAAAGTTGTTCTTGATCGACAGGACTGCGAAGCCCGAAGACCAGTTCTTGGGTGAGTCCTCTGCGTAATCAAACGTCGGTTGGTTAGGTTCCGCCATTGTCCCCAATTGAATGCCCAGCCTCGTGCCTGTGTAGTCGCTGAACGGCTTGGCTTCTTGGTGGTGAGTATGTCCTGAGACGGTATGCGTTCCAGACATCAGCGTGGTTCTGTGACCGCCCGTTATGCCTGCGCCGATTGGCTTGTGCCGGATCATAATTGGTCGCTCGGCACCTTCAACCCATAGGCTTGTGGAAAATATCCACGCTGGGAACTGCTCGCGCAGGCTGAATCCGGGGACGCCCTTGTACTGCGGCAAAGCGTCAGCCAACTTCATGTCGAACCGAGAATCGTGGTTGCCCATCACCCAGTATCGCTTGGAACTAGGCGAAGCCTTCTCGATCTCTTCCAGCCGTTGGTGGACAGCATTCAGTTCCTGCTCGACTGTGGGCCTTTCCTCCCACCCATTTGGAGCGTGTCGGCTAATGCTTGAGCCATCCAGCAGATCACCATTCAGAACGATAACGTCAGGCTGAAGCTGTTTGGCCAGTTCAACAAAGGCGAGGTGGGCAGTGGTGACGGTGTTGATCTCGTAATGCGCGTCCGATCCAACAAGGATGGTCAGATCCTTCTCGACCTTCAGAACCTGACGAACTGATGGCCTAGGCGTTTTGTCTCTCGAAAGGTGCGCGGGGACTGATATGGTTCTGCCTAGCGCCTCCTCTGCTCTGCGCCGTCTGTGGAATACATTTCTGATTCCTACATCGTACCGACTCGCCATCCCTTGAGCGCCGATTGATGAGAATTCAGTAGCAAATACTTCGTGGTCAGTCGGTAGCTTCGGTCTTGCCATATCCGCCTCGTCTCGCGTAAGAATTACAGACGTGTGCAAACACCTGTCGTTTCAATCCTTCATCCGATTCTTTCTTTGGCTCTGCGTCCCACACCTGCTTCATGGCTGCGTCCATAGCCCTTACCATCTCTTGAGCAAGTGCGCGTGGTGGTCTCATCTGCGCTCACCTAGTCTGCGCTCGTGACCTTTTATCTGTTCTTCCCAATCTGCAATCATCTCACGGTAATCTGCTGCGTAGTATTTGATTGGGTCTTTCTTCGTTGCCAGCATGTGCTCAACGTAATCCTTTCCGTAGAAGTCGATCATATGGATTGTGTACTGAGCCTCGGCACTACCATGCCTCATGCCATATCCATTACAGCCCTTACACTGCGCCCAGATATTGGTCTCCTCGAGCGACCATCGGCTTGATGAACCTTTCGGGATGAAGTGCCCGCCATCCATGCTCTTATAGTGATCTAGCTTCCCACAAGACACACACTTGGCGTAACCATTGTCATCGGCACACTCCATTCTCCGCAACTTCTGTAATGTTTTCAATGCTTTAGCGCGAAGTGTTGAAGTAGTCTGTTTCTTTGCCATCAAACAATTCTACGCTGGTTAGCCTGCTTAGTTCGCTCCGCGTCGAATGCCAGTTGGCCCAGCATGATCTGCTTCTTGAGCTTCTCCGCAATCAAACTGGCTTGTTGGACTGCGCGATAGTGGTCTGCCCACTCCCCGTTTGACCTAGTTTCTGTCTGTGCTTTAGCTGCGCTTGCCCCAGAATCCATGTGCGCCTTCTGCTGCATCGCTTCAAAAGACTTGAAATTAGTTTCCGCCTCGATTGCGTCTCTGCTTGCTCTCTCCCACTCATTTATACGTTCACTTAACCTATCAAGTATCTTATCCATTCGATCCATTTTCTCTCTCCCACAGATGACATTTAGTAGGGTTTGGTGGCCCATACCAATCTTTGTCTGTATTGCTAGTCCGTATTTTCACTCGACCATTTCCACGCTGGCCCAGACGTTGCCCACCTCCCATGCCCATATATCAACTGGGGGGGAGGGTTTTTGCCACCTTTTACGAGTGTTCACTTTGGCGTTCCTACTAATACGCCCAGATTCAAGCAAATTGTCTTTGGTCGTTGTGCTCAACCGGTCAACCACCGGCACCATTCCTGGCCTCTGCTACTTCCGTAGAGCGTAATTTGGCCCCGCCTTCGACCACTCGGACGGGTACGAGCTAACAAGGTAAGGATACCCTTGGTCTGTAAAAGGGCCGACCCCAGACAGGGGGAAGCATGGGAGGAGAGGCTGGGGCCAGCCGCTAGTCGTAAAATACGTCTGGACGCAATTCCTCACGTCTCACTTCTCCACCCGTCAACTTCTCCAGCTTCACAACATGCTTTGCAGGTACCACAGATTTCCACTTCTGAACTACCTGTGGGCTAACACCACACTGCTGTGCAATCTTAACTTTAGATCCGACGATCTTGACTACTTTGCTGAAGGCTTCCGTTTCCATGACGCTATATTCAGGGTTCTTGGATGCAGTTGCAACAATTATCTTCAGAAAGTTTACTAAAGTAGTTGATTGGGTAAACCAACAGCGTATCATGGAGTCGAACAACAAAAGGGAAGCATTAATGCAGCAAAGAGAAAAAGCGATAGCAGAAGTCGCAAGCATATGGATTCAGCGCATTGGGGATCTGATAGAAAACCAAAGTAATCCAAACGATAGATTTTGGGCGGATGCTTTAACGGTTGCTGAAATCAGTCGCATAAATGGAGATTACAAAGAAGCTCTGTGTGAAGCCATGCTGATTTGGGAATTCATATCTACAGAAAGCAGACGTGGGGAGAAATAGATGGAGCGCGAAGATTACCACTTTAATAACCCTCACGCCCTTGATGCAGATATGTGTGGCGTATGCCATGAAGTATGCGACTACGTTGAAGATGACGAGGGCCGTATGATTGCCTTCTGCGAATACTGTAGCGGCGACAAGACACGCGACTTCGACCGCGAATTCAAAGTCCACTGGTATGGACAGGACTCCAGCGGAGGCTTCAGGGGATGGGGCCAGGGTTTAATCGGTGAGAACCGAGAAGAAATGCAATTCGTTGTCGATTACATGCGTAACAACGACAGTCTGCTTGTCATGCAACACCAGCACGACGGCAAACAATCTGACATCGGAGCGGCTCTTGAACCCGCTGATGTCATCAACTCTAACCCCGCTCGCCAATACTTTGTATACCACGATGGGATACAGGTCGGCTGCATAACGGAGATATTGGATGGATGAGAAGGAAAAGGGTTCTTCGCAGTTCATAGACGATTGGAAGGAAATCGTCGATACCTGCGATCTACCTGAGAATTCGGTCGAGAGATACGAATACATACAAACCCAACTGGAGGAACTAATGGATGGATTCAAAACAAACACTAATTGACGCCTTAGTGAAGGCGCAGTCGCAGATGTCTCATGCGACGTTTGACCAGACAAACCCGCACTTCAAATCGAAGTTTGCTTCGCTGAAGTCGGTGATCGACGCTGTTAAACCGGCGCTCAATGCGAACGGAATAGCGTACATTCAGAAGTCAGTCCCAATGGACGGTGGGATAGCCGTCGAGACTGTCTTCTACGGCCACGGCGAAGAACTATCTACCGGGCCTGTGCCGGTTCCCATCGACCGAAACAATGCTCACGGTCTAGGTAGCGCATTGTCCTACGGCAAAAGGTATTCATTGGTTCTAGCCTGTGGAATAGCTGCCGACGAAGACGATGACGGTAACGCGGCAATCAAGTCGCCTCCCAAGCGTAAACCCCAATCAGTCACCAAGACAGTCCTCGAGGAAGAGGGCATCAAGGTCGATCAGGGAAAACTAAGTAGTTATATTTCCCTCCTCATGGAAGCCACTACCAACGAAGATCACGCGGGTATGAAGGAATTGCTCGATGAGCTTCGCTCCGACAGTGACATGAAGCTGGCGGTGTGGGCAGAGCTTCCAAGCAACATCCGTTCAGCAATCAGAAAAATGGAGAATCCAAAATGAACAGGCCGAAGAGAGGCATATCACGAGACATTTTTGAAGTCATAAATGACAATGGGTCAGCGACCTATACGTCAATCTTCAAAGAGTTACGGCGGCGAAAGAGCAGCGCCACACCCGCTCAGATTAGGAAGAGTTTAGACAATCTGCTGTGCC
>Ga0213862_10000824_pt1 | contig 13055 bp, 12 predicted proteins | sample PICome_7_FD_160092 | JGI IMG/M metagenome (GOLD analysis project Ga0213862, IMG submission 160092) | Coastal seawater microbial communities near Pivers Island, North Carolina, United States - PICO266 | ecosystem: Environmental > Aquatic > Marine > Coastal | place: USA: North Carolina... | reverse complement strand
ATCTAACTGAGGTCGGATTGGATAAATCAAAAGGACCATGCGTAGTTGCCGGTGCAGTAGGATATAGTCTAGTGGTAAAGTAAACGTCTGCGCTTTCCAATGATGTAACATCCGGAATAAGCCGCGTCACTTTCATTAAATCCTCCCCAGACGCTCCGATCATCAATGGGCCGGTCTCGGCATAAGGCTTATCACTGTCGTAAGAAAACCCAGTTTCTTGGTCGTATAGCTTTCCATCAATTCCAAACCATATTGGATTGTTGAATACGCCAACATCAAACCCAGCCGACCGAGCCATTTTCCCTACTGTCCAGATGTCTTCTCTGTAGTCATACGCAACATAGCTGTCATTGTCTTCAGCATCGGTGCCGGTAGAGTAGAACCACCAAATCTCGTTATGTTGAGCATTGTGGACGCCAAACACTTTACTGTTTTGCGACTTGTTTATATTGTCAAACACCTTGTCATGGACGGCGCACTGTAGCTCTCTTACGCCTGAGCCATCATACGCAAAGAAGCCGTTATTCCCCATCCAGAAAGCCCCTTCGTGGATTCCTACAGCAGACATTCTAGATATGGCGCCACAGGAACCGCTTACTCTTTCAAAGCCGTAAACAAAGGGAGGGCCACTGTAAGTTGCAACGTGGGCATCCGTTGTTGTCAGAATCAGCGTCCGCCCTCGAACCTTTACTGCCTGCTGTATTCTTCCTGTTGTTGTTAGCTCGAAGTCACCGGCCTGATTAGTAGCTGTTGGCGTCCAGTCGGTGTTGTCTTCTCTATCGCACCACTGAACCTTTCTTGGGTTGTTGCCTGCCCCTAACGCAAATATAAATCTTTCTTCAGTTACAACAATTGCATCGTTGTTAACGGGGGCGTTAGAGAGGGCAGTTGGGAGAACGGATGTGTTCAGTTGCCACTCGTATATTTTCCCATCCTCAGACGAGCAAGCAACCAGATACTCTCCAAAGTTGCCCATAGACCATGACGTAGCTTCCGCATAAAAAGAATCATTGGCCCTTTCTGTTCCATAGTCTTCTTCACCGAAATCCGCTCCACCGTACCCGGTATTGGAGGCTTGACCAGCAGTCCCTGTAGTTAAGCCTACAGGCGTCAGAGACGTTTTAACGTTGTCCTGATATATGTGCGACAAAGAATTAAATGTGCCAGCAACTATATGCCTGCCCCCATTGTTGTCGGTCCAAACATGGCAACCTCTTGGGACAGCGCCAACGGTTTCAGTTCCGCGCTGTAACCATCCGCCAATTGGCCTAAGAGAGCCTTGATCCCAGCGTACTAGGCTTGCATCCAGCCATCTATTTTTGCTGTCTAGGTCTGTTCCGGTGCGATAAACGCCGGGCGGTATTTCTAATGTTATTAGCGCCATTTCTATTTTCTCATATTCATTAGTTTGCTTGCGCCTTTGATGCCAAAGCTGGCTGAGATGGCCACAAACAATAAATACTGATACCACTCTGGCAGATCATTGAGGGCCGCAAATGCTTCTTTGACTCTATCAACTACAGTCATGTCACCAACTACTATCGCATACCCAACCATGAAGATTGGCACCGCTAACACAATAGTCCAGAACTCGTCCTTCCAGCTATTGGCAGAAGCATCAGCCATCTTAGCTTCCCAGTCAGCATCATTCTGAATCACGTTCATTTTTGCTTCGTGTTTGGCTTTGGCCTGATCAGCCTTGTTCTTTAGGAACCCGCCTGCTAATTCTGCAATGGGGCCAAGTAATAGTTTGAGCATTACAGTATGCCTTTCTCAATTAAGAATAAACCGATTATCAGTGGGTAAATACCCCACAGCATCATTTCGCTTTTCTTGAATCGCTGTGATCCCTCTTCTAACCGCTTCTCAATGTTCTGATAGCGAATTAAACAGGTCTTCTCATGCTCCTCAATCCTAATTAGAGCTTCCTTAACCGTTGCCATGCATGGCTCCTAATATTAGTGCGAATAAAAAATAAACAGCATATCCAAGTACAGCTATCCCGGCGATCTGAATGCTATTCCAAAAGAATGCCTTGCGCTTCCTAGCCTGTAGATACACGGTCTTCTCTCTCTGGTCTTTGATCTTGCGCCTGAGTGCCACCAGTTCTTTATAGCCCTCTGGACCATAGGTGTACATCAGCAGTTCTCTGAGTTCTGCTTCCTGTTGCTTGATCTTTTTTTCGTGCGCGTATATCTCCATTGCTTCCTGCTCAACACTTTTAGAAGCAATAATTCGTTTGAAGAGAGGCGGGTTTTCTGCCCTGCGCTTGTGCTCATTAAGATCAGCAACGGCTCCGTACCACCGACCCAACTGGGAGAGAGTATCTTCTACTCCCTTCCCAGCCTTAACCATGCGCTGTATAGTGCCAAAAGCATTGGTCGCTATACTAATCGCTGTTATCGGGTCGATCATTCAGAAGCCCTTCTATTCACTCAGATGCTGATCGGATGTCTTTAGCAATTCCTTCGACAGCAGTTGCAGACCCTTTGCCTATACCCTTAGCGGTATCGGTAACCATTGTCTGTGCTGAGTCTACAGTGCTAGTGACAATCTCTTGCGATCCATCAATAGCGCCGTTGAAAGTGTTGCAGCCAACTAAGGCCAATAAAACGATAGGTAATAAAATTTTCATTTGTTGCTCCAGTTATTGTGAGTCAGAATCTAATGATTCTTGAATAGTAAGTTTAGTTCTTGATTCAGTTGTGTGTAAGTCCATCACATGCTCATTATAAATAATAGGGCATGAAAAATCACCTGAGCCAAAGTCGTGAGAATAAGTTCCAGATATTCTAAGCTGGCCGTCAGATGGGGTGTCGTATGTTAGGGTTATATCCATATCTTTACTCGTTTATTGTAACGTCAGAAGTTCCAGAACCGTCCCATTGCGATGCAAAGTTTGCAAGGTCTCCAGAGGAAAAGTCGTTAGAAAACCATCGCCATTCTTTACGACCAGTTGCTCCAGAACCTGACGTAACAATTGTAGCTGCTGCGGGAGTTAGGTTTGCTGTACCGCCTGTAATTTCAACATCTACAGAAGTAAACCAATCATTAGCAGGCACTGTACCGTCTGATGCATTATAAAGGATAAACCAAAAAGCGGAATTGCCTTGCTCAACGCCACCGCTTACAGATACCCTTCGGTAAGCATCGCGAATAGGATGTGACTTACCCGCGACTGTTAGGCTAGTAGGCGATACAGAACCAACATCTGGGTTGCGCTCTTCACGAAAACCATAATAGACCGCAGCCGTAAATGTGTCCGTACCTTCTGTTACAGTAAAAGACTGTCCGGCACTTGCTCCATACCACTCATTGAAAGACATCTCAACACCGTCAGCTTTTCCTATTAGCGCACGGATGTCAGCATCATTAATGCTGGCTAGGGTTGCCGTAGTTCCGCCAGCCTCGATGTGTATCTCATTGAGACTTATTGTGCCACTAGCCGGTAAAGCCATTAGATTGTCCCGTAAGCCGTTACGTTACCTACTACAGTTAAGTTACCAGTTGTATCCAACTTGGCCTTAGACGTGCCGCCATAGCTTATAATCAGGTCATTACCTGAGACTGAGAACTGCCAGTCACTTGCTCCACCCTCAATGGTTGGGGTAGTAAGCGCAGGAGATGTTAGGGCTTTGTTCGTCAGGGTCTGTGCGCCAGTTAGAGTTGCAACAGTAGAGTCTATGTTTAGGGTAGCAGATCCGCTGGTAGCGCCACCTGATAGACCTGTGCCTGCAACCACAGCAGTAATATCACCGGTGTTGGTGGTGTACCCAGAATCGTTAGTCCACTGCGAGATGTTGCCTGATTTGTTGGTCAGGGTCGCTGTGCTAGAGGCTGTCAAATACGTTGATAGATCAGGCGGAGTATAAGTAAACACGCCATTAGTATTATTGTAAGCTAGGTTAGCTGTGCCAGCAGATGCAACTGTAACGGAAAGATCAGTTAAGGATATTCCGCCACCACCGCCAGACTGTGCAACCCAAGAGAATGACCCATCGCCATCAGACGCTAATACCTGACCAGACGTTCCGTCACCTGACACATTAAGCTGTGTCGCGCCAATGCCATTATCGGTTACGTTAAGAGTCGCAGAGCCGCTAGTAGCACCACCTGATAGGGCAGTCCCAGCTACAACCGCAGTGATGTCGCCTGTGTTTGTTGTATAGCCAGCGCCATTAATGAGCTCATTGTTGTTAGTGGGTATTGTAGGCTTACCTGTTAGGTCAGCGTATGCCCCAGAGAAACTAGAGGTTCCATATCCTGAATCATTAGTCCACTGGGATATGTTGCCAGACTTATTTGTAAGGGTGGCAGTGCTACTCGCTGTCAGGTAAGAGGAGAGATTTGGTGGCGTGTAAGTAAATACGCCCGTGCCGCTGTTGTACGCAAGATTAGCCGTGCCAACCGATCCAACGGTGACCGACAGATCTGTGAGCGCAATCCCTCCTGCACTGGACCAGTAAGCGTTAGCACCAGATCCCGCGCTAGTTAAAACCTGCCCAGACGTTCCTGTGCTATTTGTCAGCTCTATCTGCCCGGTAAGGTGGACATTTTGCAACTGTGTTCCGCCAGAAAGAAGGCTGTCCAGAGAATCCAAGTTGTTGTTTAGCTTGGTGCCCCACGTTCCGTCTGAGCCGTCAACCTCGGGCTTTACTAGGCTATACGTCGAAGTATTAGAGTCGGCCATTGTCTACTCCTATGCGCTTTCTAATGCAGAAATTCGCGCTTCAAGCTCTTGCACGGTTTTAACTAAAAGAGGCACAAGCTTAGCCTGATCTAATCCCTGTAGTTCCATCTCGGTGTGCTCTACACCGTCTTCATCTACATAAGTGTGGGTTGCGTCTTTTACTCCTGAAACAGCATCTGGAACAATAGCTTGCACCTCATGCGCGAGGAAGCCGTTAGTCCTTTCTTCGCTGAACGTCCACTTAAAGTTAATTGGGTTAAGCTGTAAAAGAGACGCGGTAGCGCCATCTATATCTTGTACATCTTCCTTAACCCTGTAGTCTGACGTTGTTGAATATACTGTGGCTCCAGCACTCAGCGATATGTGGCCAGCAACATCTCCAGAACTCCGCTTAAATGTCTGCAAATAAATATTAGAACCCGTGTAAGCGGACCTTGCCTGAAACAAAGCGTTAGGCGCATTAATCGTTGGGTCTGACGATGTGCGAAACTCGGCGTTCTTGGCAGAATAGAGCGTGTTTTTTACGGTTGTGCCAGAGGGGGTGACTACTATAGCATCAGCATATGCCGTTAGGTTGTCGGGGTCTGACATCTGGATTGAAAATAAACCATCAATTCCGCCAATCTTTGGAGCCAAATTTTGCCCTACAGCGTTGTCTGACTCAAACGACATCATTGCATTGGAATTTTGGGTAGTGCCTGTGTTTTTAACAACAAAAACAGGGTCTTGGTTTTCTGCGTCTGCCTTTACCTGCACGTTACCACTACCAGCTATGTTAAGTAAGCTGTTTGTGCCATCATGGTAAATCTCAAGATCTGTTCCAGAGCCGAATGTAGCCTTAACATTATCGTTGAGTTGGGCGCCACCAGCAGGGGTAAGCAAGCCTGATGCAGACAGGGTCGTGAAGGCTCCGGTTGATGTCGCGTTTGCACCAACGGCAGTACCATCAATAGATCCGCTGTCAATGTCAATTCCGGTAAGAGGCAATGGCGTAGAGCCGCCAAGCAAATTGTCCAGCTTTGCCCAATTATCGTTTAAGTAACCACCCCAAAGATTGGTATCAGCGCCTACGGCTGGCTTGTTAAAAGTGTAATTAGTCGTTGTTGTTGCCATCTTAAAATTCCTAAATTTTAGTTTGCGTTAACCCAGCTTGCAGTGCCAAGCGGTTTATCAGTCCAAATTGCAGACCCTAATGTTGCATCTATCCATGTTGCCGGGCTAAGAGGTACGCCTGCCCATATATCAACAAAATTAGCCGAGGTGCTAGAAGTTTGCGTGCTGACAGTTTCCAGCGATATAGCTTCAACTAAGTCAGCGGACGTTGAACTAACCGTTGTGCTTACAGTTGCGTCAGCAGGGAATACCGCAGTCGCATACTTGTAATAGTTGTACTTGTATTGGCTATACAGCATATTAGGACAGCGTCACGTCTATTGCACTAACCGCGAATGCCGCAACCTCTCCAGCGTCTATAGTCCTGCTCGTTGTAAGCGCAGAGGAGTTAATCATATTGCCACCAGACAGGCTGTCCCAAATACCAGCGTGAGTTATTGTTCCGTAACTTGCCTGCGCGTTAAAAGCAACACTGTCTGCGTTCGATGCCGTGCCACCAGCAACCGTGAACCCAGTAGATTGCCGCTGGTAACCCGCCGCTGTAACCTCATGCCCTCCAGAAGTAGGATCTGCGGTATGCAATGAAATGTACAAAGTTCCTGCCGGGCTAATAGTGTCACCTTTAAAAAAGTGCCTCATAACCCTGCTTTCTAGATATGGAGTGAAGCTCATTAGTGAACCCCGTAATAGTATTGATTGCGAGAGCGCCCGGTGTCTAACCCTTTAACCCTCATGGATAAGCCAGATCCGCTGTATTTTGCCTTCTCTGACTCTTCGTTCAACTTTAATACCGATGTAGCGTACATTTGCGCCCATACAGCAACTCTAGCGTCATCGCCCAAGTAAGGAGATGCCGCAACCAAAGCCCCGTACAGATACACGTCTGGTGCGTTTAACAGCAACCAGTTAGTTGCGTTTGATCCACTTAACTCTGGAAGCTTTTGGAAATAAATCAGCTCTACATCAACTGATGAGCTTGGGGATGGCCACACCTCAAACTGAGTCTCAACGTGCCGATAATATCTTGGCTCACCCGCTACGTTCTCGCTGCTAGCTCTACGCTCATCCATTGCCATGCCGCTTAGGTACTGCAAAGGCATAGTGCCAGAGCCAGTAGATTTTAGGCGTATAGTCTCTACCCAGTCATCCGGTCTGGCAAGATATTGCGTGGTCATTGTAGAGGTTGCTCGATTCTCCATCCGCCAGTGGCGTACATCACGATTGATCTGAGACTCAGCAAGCGCGATAAACGTAGGAACGATTGCCGTTAGTTGTTCATTGCTTAACCAATCAGAAACTGCCGCCTTTAGTCCAGCATAAGTAGTCAGCCCGGTGGCAGTGTCTGGTGTTCTTATCCCTTCAACAGACTTGTCATACAAAGAAGCCCACAAAGGTATCCGAGAATCATCTTTAAGATACGCCTCCGCTTCTACAAGAGAACCATATAAGTAGGCGTCAGGGTAAGATGTCAAAAAATCGTTAGTAGAAACTGAATCAGAAAGCCCGACTATTCCCTGAAACTTTCTCTTCAGCTTAGATTCTGCTAGTTCAATAAAAGAAGGTATTGAATCGTCGATATCTGGACGATCCAGCCAATCACTGATTGCCGCTTTCAACCCTGCGTAGTTAGAAAGATCTGAGCTTGTGTCGGGTATTCGTATTCCAGCCACTGCTTGATCGTACAAGCCTGCCCACAAAGGAATGCGAACGTCATCCTTCAGGTATCCTTCAGCCTCCACCAGAGAGCCATACAGATAGGCATCTGGGTAAGAAGTCAAAAAACTGTTGCTGGTGTTGGAATCAGAAAGCGCAGTTATCCCTTTAAACTTTCGTTTAAGCTTGGACTCCGCCAATTCAATGAAAGCAGGTATTGAGTTATCAATGTCTGGCCGGTCAAGCCAGTCACTGATTGCTGCTTTCAATCCCGCATAATTAGAAAGATTTGCGTTTGTGTCAGGAATCCGAATCTCGGCAACAGACTGGTCATACAGAGCAGACCAAACGGGAATGCGAGCATCATCTTTAAGGTATGCTTCAGCTTCTATTAGGGAGCCGTATAAATAGGCATCCGGATAAGACGCTAGAAAATCGTTGCTGGTGTTTGAGTCAGAAAGTGTAGAGACTCCCCTAAATTTCCTTTTAAGCCTAGACTCTGCCAGCTCGATAAAGGAAGGTATCGAGTTATCAATATCCGGTCTATCCAACCAGTCGCTTATTGCGGCTTTTAATCCTGAATAATTAGACAGGTTTGAGCTGGTGTCGGGAATGCGAATCTCGGCTACTGCTCGCTCATATAGGCCTGTCCACAGGGGAATACGAACATCATCCTTGAGATATGACTCAGCTTCTACGAGCGCCCCGTACAAGTAAGCATCCGGGTAAGAGGTTAGAAAATAGTTTGTAGTGTTTGAATCGGTGAGCGTGGTTATTCCTTTAAACCTTCTCTTGAGCTTGGATTCTGCCAACTCAATAAAAGATGGAACTGAACCATCAATGTCCGGTCTGTCTAGCCAATCACTGATTGTAGCTTGCAGTCCTGCGTAATCAGACAAATCTGAGTTTGTATCAGGGATGCGAACACTAGCCACCGAGCTGTCATACATGCTAGCCCATAACGGAATACGAGCGTCATCTTTAAGATATGACTCGGCCTCTATGAGTGCGCCGTACAAATACACATCAGGATAGGACGTTAGAAAGCTGTTTACAGTGTTTGTGGAGGAAAGATTTGTGATTCCCTTAAACTTTCTTTTGAGCTTAGATTCTGCCAGATTAATGAACGAGGGTATGGAACCGTCAATGTCGGGGCGGTCCAACCAATCACTAACTGCGGCCTGTAATCCTGAGTAGCTAGAAAGGTTTGAGTTTGTATCAGGAATGCGTATTTCAGCTACTGCGCGATCATATAGACCCGTCCATAGCTGTACGCGCTCATCTGCCCCCAGAAACGGCTCTGCTTCCATTAGAGAGCCGTATATGTAAGCGTCCTGATACTTTAGAAAGAATGGCGTTGTCGGATTCGCTGAGCTAATTGTTCCAACATCACGGAACCTTTTAGCCAAGCGTTTTTGCGCCAAATCGATAAAATCTGATATCTGGTTTGTTAGATCATCCCTGTTCAGGTAATCAGCAACCGTTGCCTTCAGATCCGAGTAATTGTTAAGTGCCATAGTATCTCCAGTCAATGCCCGATTTTAACATTATTTTCACCCCAGCGCTTGATTGATGCTATAATCTCTGCGCGATTTAATCCTACTTGCGGCATACAGCTAAACAGGAGACTACTAATGCCATATAAAGATGTAACCTACGACAACGGCCTCACTGAGCGCTTTTACTACGATGAAACCCCTCTCGAGGAAGCTAAGCGCATGGCCAGAATAAACCGTGTTGCTAAATTCCCGTCAGCAAACCATCGCTCTTCTGTGCATCGTCAGAGCTCATCTGAGAAATCACAGCGGGAGACAAAACGCCCATAACAGCAACCGGCAATAATTCTTTGTTTTCAAGCGCGACCCGCAGGCCTTCAATACCTTTTTCTACTAGTATTTTTCTTGCGGTTCGCACATCTTCTCTTTGTGGTAAATTCATTGCATCATCCCGGCTTATGTTTGCCAGTGCTTTGCGTTGCAATGCAGGCTCGACATTCAAGGCAAATGTAGGATTCTCATCGAGCTTGTCTAAAAATTGTTTAGTTGCCGCCCCTGAACCTTGCCCCGCTTGCCAAGCGCTTTCGTAGTCTTCGTAGCCAGTTTGTATTTTTGCTCGAGTAACTTTAGCTCCTGTTAGCCCCTCAATTTGTTGACCTAGCTCACCTTTCAGCTCTTTACCTAATGAAGAGCCAGTGCGTTCTGCGCCTATTGGTGTATAAATGTCGCTAATTAAATTAACACCCTTACCAGTGTCTACCGCAAAGAATCCATACTGTTCAGCTAATGCACTTAGCTCTGCCATTTTCTCTGGCTCAGGTGACTGGTCGAGATCGATTGTAATCCCGGTGCGCTCAGAAACTTTTGTTTGGCTATCAGGTATTACACGGTGATATGCGCCGGCGTTTTGCACATCTATATATGCCCGGCTAGACTCGCCAATATCTAATAATCGCGCCTCTGTAGGTATTACTTCTCCGCCGCTTGACTGCACTAATGGCCTTGCCACCTTACCCGGGTTTATTTCTAATATTCCGGTCGATTGCGGCGTATATGCTCCCACCATCGTTTGTGTAGGTTCTGCAAGTAGTCCGCCGCTTGAGTACAAATCATCAATACCCTTAGAGCTCATCCAACTGGCAACATCCTCAAACTCTTGGCGCTTATCATACGGTAGTCCTAACAGGCCCTCGAGCTGACCAGTGCCTGCGCCGGGTGCCTGCTCGTAGGTAGCATTGACAGCGTATTTATCTGCAAAGTCTCCATAGTGTGTCGCGGCATCTTCTCCAACAATATCACCCGCCCTGATCTTAGCGCCTGACCATGCCGCCGCTTGCGTGTTCAAATTATCCCAGTCTGTCCTGCCGTCTAGCTTCATTTGATTTAAACGATCTTGGATGACCAGCATGTTTTCATCCATAAAAGCGTGTTGCTGAGGGCTAAACCCTGCGTCCCACGGTTTTCCATCAGGGTGAGTGTACCCAAACGCCCTACCCTGCCAAATGTCGTTTACAGCCGTGTCTGCCTGCTCCGGGTTCCAAGACACGCTTAAATTGTCTGCAAATGGTTGCCGCTTAGGCCCCAGTCGAGAGCGCTCACCAGATAAAGCATCTTCGATTAGTGGGCTCTGGTTACCGGGGAATCGGCCAGTTGCCACAGGTAGTCCTGCGGCTTTTTGGTTTATTCCTTTTATGGCAAACCCAAGGTTGCTGTCTACGTTAGTCCCCTGAGAGGTTATTCCAATTGCATCTGCAACACCTTGTCTCTGACCCGGCGGACTGACTTGATTAATCCAGTTGCTACTATCCTGATACCAGTCAGCCCCAGCCCGACCCAAATCGACATCACTAATGTATGACGCAATCATAGACTCTACCTTCTCTGGAGTGTCTACCCCGGCAGGACCTCCAATATACTGTCCGGTGGTTGCCACTCTTTCTCCAGACTTGCCTACGCCCTCACGGCCTACTTTGGTCAATAGCCCGTCTATTTCTGAAGCCATAGACTCTACATCAAAATCATCACCTTTTTTTGCTATTTCCTTTATAGACTTTGAAAGGCTGGGACCAACAGCAGGTATAGCTGACATTAGGGTAGCTGTGCCGTTGACGACCATGCCCAGAGTGTCGCCTGACTGTTTTGCATCCGCATAGTCGGTTAGCGCAGTAAGAACGCCTACCGGAGTAAAATCTACAACGGCAGATACATTGCGAGCCCTTCTGTAATCCTCTCTGCCTCCCCCAAGCATCTCACCCAAAACACCTTCATAGGTTTGCCTTATTCCGGTTGGAATGCCCTCAATATAGCCAGCCCCAGACCGCGCTATCTCTTTATCTCGCTCAGTTATGCCTAAGCTATCTACGACCTGATTAACCCGGTCTTGCGAAGACTGGTTGTAATCGCTGGCCATATATCCTGCACCCAATAATCCCGCAACACCCGCCGCATCGCCAAGTGCCGCATTTGTTCGACTTCCCCGCTCTGGTTGCCTATAAGAATTATATCGGTCATCAACCACATTCTCGAAACTTGTAACTGGATCGTCTTCCGGGCGGAATATCTGGTTCGACGATGGCACTGACTCAGTCTCAAATGGCGCTACTTTGCGCAATCCATCGGGGCTCATGGCCCTGTCGCGTAACTCGACGTTGCGTGCTTCTACCTCTCCTGTGGAAGCGAGATACATATTAAAAGGATTGTCACTGCCCGCTTTTGCGCTTTCCTCTCTAAACCGATCAGCCTGCATTTTGAATAAGCGCAGCCTGTCGCGCAACTCCTGATCTGCTTGGTTTAAGGTGGACATCCCATATTCATCTTTTACAAGATATGCCTCATCTAGCCCTGCTAACCTTCTTTCAAAGCCTTCAGTGGAAAGATCAAAGATGTCCTTGTCCCGCCTAAATAGTTCAGGGTTAGTTCCTTCTGCAAAATTCTCCCTTTTCTGGATGGCGTGCTGTAACTCATGCAGGATTATTGCACGCTGTTCTTGCGGAGAGCTAAGAGCGCTGACAGTGATTTCAGACCCATCGAAGTATCCTTCTCCCGGTGGCAACTTGCTGTCGAACACTACTCGAGTTTTTCCAAGTGCGCCAACACCTCTCCATCCATCACCAGCTTCGGCATCAGCAAAATCAGCTTCGCCGAGATTAAATCCTGAATCTACATCTTGTACGTCAACATCATATTGCGATAACAACTCAGGATCATCAACAATCTCATCAAGCCTCTTTACGATTTGGGTCTCATCCGTCTTGGCAAAATCCACATCTGGCAAATTTATTTTTGTGTTAGTGTTTGGTAGCTCTGTGCGCCACTTGCCATCTTGCGCCCCTTTATACCAACCAGTCTTTTCGATAATTTCTTTTGGTGACAATCCCTCTGCTTCCATTTTTGTAGCCATGCCTTTTAAGTCTGCACGGCTTGCACCAAGTTTTGAGAACACCCCTACAATGCTTGCATCACTCTCTTCGCTCATTCCTGCACCGAGCAGTCCTACCATAGCGACTGGGGCGGCCTGACGTATTGATATGTTGTCATACACTGGATGCTTTTTGCCTCGCATCTCGATCTCGCCAACCTTCTCGCCTAAGTTTGCGTGGCCCTTTCTTGTGGGCTTGAGTCTAGGCTCACTGGCTTCATTAGGATACCTAGCCAGCTCCACACCTTCAGGGAAATCAGTGTTTAACGTGTAGTAGTGGTTTTTTCCGTCATTGACAGAGACAATTGGGAAGCCGCCATCTGGGTCTGGATCATAACCTTCAGGAGCCTGAGTCCATTTCCAGCCTGTCTTTTTCTTTGCTAGATTTGTTTTAATTTTTCGCCCGGGACCTTTTGCGTCAGGGATGTTTGTAGCTTGCGTAGGCGCTACCTGAAACTTTGGCTTTCCATCAGGGCCAACGCCTAGTTGTGCGCTCTCCGGGTATTCCCCGGTAATGTCTTTTGGCCCATCAGGTCCCATCTCTAAGTATCTGCCTCCGGGGGTCTGCCCGAACGACTCTAGAAATGGCTTGTATGCTTTATCATTGGGGTCAAACATTCTCTGAGGTGCAGGGAATACGTTTCGCAGTAATCCAGCAGTACCAGCGCTTACATCTTCAGTGATC
>Ga0213862_10000819_pt1 | contig 13133 bp, 7 predicted proteins | sample PICome_7_FD_160092 | JGI IMG/M metagenome (GOLD analysis project Ga0213862, IMG submission 160092) | Coastal seawater microbial communities near Pivers Island, North Carolina, United States - PICO266 | ecosystem: Environmental > Aquatic > Marine > Coastal | place: USA: North Carolina | collected... | reverse complement strand
GCAAATCACAAGCCGCGCCGAACGTTTTCCTCGTCGTCCGAATCCGCCTCGTCGAGCTCGACGTCGAACGCTTCGATGTACCCCCTATCCTGACCCGCGCCCAAGGAATTAGTGTCAGGTCGTCGCTGCTGCTGCTGTTGTTGCTGCTGCTGCTGCTGCTGTTGGGCTGCGGCGGCGGCTGCTGCGGCGGCGTCGGGATTGAATCCCGGCGGGAACGGCCCGGGTCCCGTCCTTCTCACCGTCGTCTCCGTCGTCCACGTCTCGAGCCTCTGCGTCTCCTGCAGGGACGACAGGTACCGCAGGGACTCGAGCGCCCGGTCTGCTTCCTTCGAGAACACACCTGTGATCTTCTCCTCGCGTTCCTCCGCCATCTGAGCCCGCCGCGCGTTGTCCTGCGCCATCATCTCAGCCGCCTCCGCCCTCGCCGTCGCCTCCATGGCAGCCTTCTGCAGCTGCACAGCCTTCTCCATCTCGTCCTTCTCCTCGAGCGCGAGGTTCACAGCCTTGAGCACATCCTTGAGCTTATCGGGTTCCACCGCGGAGGACCCCGGGGACGCCGCGGCAGCCTTCACCGCAGCCTCCGCAGCCTTCGCCGCCTCCATCCTCGACGCGGACAACTCCTCGCGCAGGCGTTTGGACTTGGCGCGGACGCGTTCAATGACAGACTCGAGATCCGCCGCGGCCATACCTGACGCCGGCGCCGGTACCTCCACAGCGGACGGACTCGCGACATCACCCGTGGACGTCGTCGTGGAGGACTTCAACGCGTTCACGACGGATACCACGTTGTTGCTCGCGCCGGTTCTGCGCAGAAACGCCGACGCCGCCAGCGCTCCGATGAGAGCTCCGTCTGCGGCCCATCCAAACTGAGCTACGGCCGCCGCGGGTGGTCGCGCGGGAGGAGAAGATGACGATGTCGCCACCGCCACTGTCCCGCGTGAGTGGACTCCTCTTGATGAAGAGTTTCTGGAAGAACGTCCAGAGAGTTCGCGGCTGGAGGTGAACGCCTGCGCGGCTTTGATGCCGCCCGCCGCGCACAGAAATAAAACCTCGGCGGATTCGACGACGGATCGGCCCCAGTCCTTCTTGTCGTACGCGAGCACCCTAGCATCTTCCTTACGTTTCTTGACATCGTCCTTCGTGTCCTTCTTCTTCTTTGCCTTGTCCTTCTCCTCGCGCTTCTTCGCCTTGATCTCCACGGCGGCGGAGAACTTGTCACCCTTCTTCTTCACCGCCGCGTCTTCATTCGTCTTCTTCGGCGTCGTTTTGGCAGAAGCGGGTTTGGCCGAGTTAGATGCGGGTGCCTCGCCGGTGGGGCGCGTGGTCCTCATCTTGGACATGAGGAGCTCCTCGAGCTCCTCCGCGGGCTCGGGCGCTTTACCCGTCGCCGGGGGAGTGTCGTCGTCGGAGGTCTCGCCGTCGCCCCGCGTCGCCTCCGTCGCGGACCTCGAGCCGTGCGCGCCGTTCTTGCCCAACGGGTCGCCCAGGCTCATGCCGAAGGAGGTTTTCGCCTGGCCGCCGAGCTCGTCGCGCAGGGAGTCCCACTTGGACGCGCGCGCGCGGATCCGCCCGCCGCGTTCGTTGTTGACGACGTTGTTGAACAGGTTTGGTACGTCGTCGTCGCCCTCGGGCGGACCCTGGTGTGGGTTGTAGACCGCGGAAGGGACGGGCGGTTGGTGCGAGTCGCGGTGGGTCTCCTCGGGGGCGCCCTCGCGCAGACCCATGCCGCCACCGCTGCTGAAGACGAACTTCGCGGGTCGGACGTTGGCGAAGTGGGGAGCGAGGCGGCCGGCGTGACCCCGGCGGATCCGGCGCGGGGGTAAAAGGCGCCCCTCCGCCCATCCGCGCACCACCGCCGTCGGGTGCAGCGTCGTGCTCATGTCGTTGTTGCCTCCGGGGGCGCAACAAGTTGCCTTTTTCGTTATCCGAAACTTTTGGCAATTTTCGGGGTGCGTATGTGTTTTTAGTGAGGACTCGTGACTTTTTGAAAGTTGACCGTTACGACTTCCAAAAAAAGCCTCGGAACTTCCGAAGCCAAAACTGCCAAAAGCTCCCCGGTTCGAGGTGCGCCTTCGCCGTCGCGAACCCGCCCGAGGTGATCACAGACGACGGACGCGTGAGATATCGAACCGTCGCGGACGTATCGTCACAAGCGTCTAACCGAGGCGCGAGCCGACGGGTTCGGGACACCCGGCCCGACGCGAGAGTCCAGCCAGCATCCATTCGACCGCCCCACGAAGGGTGCCGGAAACAAGCGCGGGGGGAATCTAAGGAACCTCCGGGGACGATGTCGCAGGTACGCACCTTCGCGGGTCTCCGCATCCAGGACCGCGAGGGCAAGAAGCTCGCGACGGTCGCCGTGGAGGTATCGCGTCGGGGCGTACGTCTGGAGGGCAAGAAAGGGACGCTGGGTAACTTCCCGTACCAGTCCATCGGCAGCTGGACGCGCGCGTCGGCCCGATCTCTCGGCTTGGTCGTCGCCGCGAACGACGCGCAGCGCGAGGTGATCCTGCACGCGGACGACCCAAAAGTCGTCGAGGCCGTCCTCACCGCGATCGACGCGATGGTGCAATCCATCCTGCACGAGATGAGCAACTCCCCAGGCGGCACCGACGCGATGCAAACGACGAACGTCGAGGCGACGTACGCCACCCCAAACGCGAGCTCGGGCAGCGAAGGGGAGGGCGAGGTCGGAGGCGACGGCACGACACGCGCCTCGTCCTCACCCGCGGAGGTTTCGTCCAAGGACGGCCCGCAGATGACGCGCACGGAGTCCGTGGCCAAAATGCGCGCCGCGGCGGCAGATAAGAAGCGGAGGGAGGCGGAGAACCGAGCGGTGCTCGCCGAGCGGGATCTCGCCGCGACGGTGAAAGAATTAGCCGAGCTTCGCGCTACGCTCGCGGCCTCGGGTGCCGAGGGTGCCGACACAGCTGTGAACAACTCCCCCGACGCCACCGGGCTAGCCTCCGATCTCAAGTTAGCGCAGCTCGAGGAGGAGCTGAGGAACGTGCGCGCACAGCTGGACAGCGCCATCGAGCGGCAGGACGCCGTAGCGGAACGCGAGCTAAGGGTATCGAATCGCGAGCGAGCCGTCGCGGAGGCGGAGCTCGAGGACGTCGAGGCCGAGGAGGCTCTGAAGACGCAGCTCGCGGAGGCGTCGAACGGCGCAAGGGACGCGGAGCGCGCGCTCGAGGCTTCCGCTCGTGAGGTTGAGCGCCTCCGGTCCGAACTCGACGAGATGCCTCGGATCATTCCCGCGTCTCCAGTGCAAGGGGTTAACGACGCCGGCCGCCTCGCCGAGCTCGAGCGCGAGAGGGATGAGTGGCGAGCTCGATCCGAGAACCTCTCCGAGGAACTCGACAAGGCCAAGGCTGCCGCCGAGGCTGCCGCGCAGGTGTCCGAGGCGCTCGCCGCGAAAGCCGCGACGCCCGCGAAGTCCGCGGCGTCCGAGAAGGCCGCGGCTACCTCGGCGCCGTTCAGTCCCGAGGACGAGTCCCTCCGGGCGGAGGCGCTTCGACGCGCGGCGGACTCGGAGCGTGAGTGTACAGCTGCCCGTGAGGAGACACGCGAGGCGAGGCGCGCATCGAAGGAGGCGGCGTGGCGCGCGGACGTCGCCGAGGAGAAGGCGAAGGTCGCGGAGGGTCGAGCCGCGGCGGCGGAGGCGAGAGCCCGCCAGAGCGCCGCCGCCGCCGAGTCCGCGGGCTCGCTCAACCTCGAAGCCGCGGGTGTCGAGGCGAAGACCGAGCTCGTGGATGTCAAGATCAAGCTTCGCGCGGCGACAGCTGAGTTGAGTGAGGCTAAGAAGGCGGTGGACGGCGCGAGGGAGGAGGCCGATTCGGCTCGAGCGGCGGCGGCGCAACTATCAGCCTCAGCCGCCACCAACGCGGCTGCCGCGGCGGCGTACTACTCCATGCAGCAGGGCGCCGGCGGGATGGACCACCGCGAGGCTGACACGAAGGCCAAGGACGCGTCGAGTGAGGTGTACTCCCGCATGGCGACGGATGCAGACGCGGCCCGAATTGGAACCCCGGGGTCGTCGGGTAATTCACCGCATACGTCAGCCACCGCCGCGGCGACGGCGGTCGCTATGCAGTCCCACGCGGAGGCTGAGGGCCTCCGCATCGAGCTGGAACAGGCGCGGTCCGATCTGAGACGACACGAGGAGCGAGCGCGTGCCGTCGCGGGTGACCTCGACGCCGCTTGGACGAGCGCGGGCGAGGCGCACATGGGCTCGAGACACCTCGCCACCGAGCTCGACAGGGCAAAGGCGGAGTCCGACCTCCTCGCGCACGAGCTTCAAGGTAACAAATCGTATGAGCTCATCGCGTCCGAGCGCGCGCGGTTCGAGGCTCGGCTCGCCGCCGCGAACGATGTTTCAAGGCGGCTCGGCGAGGAGAAGGGTGATTTGGAGGCTGCGCTCAAGGCTGAATCGAGGGAACGGGCCCGAGTTGAACACGCGCGGGAGACGCTGGAGAAGCACCTCACCGACGCCGACACGCAGATCGCGTCGCTGCGCGAGGAATTGGCGCGTACCCTCGGTCACCTCACGGCGGCGCGGGACGAAGCAGCCGCCGCGTCGCTAGCGAGGACAGAGCTCGAGATCGAGATGCGTTCGATGCGACACGACGCGGATGAAGTCACGGCGCGACTCGACGAGCACGCGGACGCCAACGCCTCCGAGCTCGAAGCCGCCGCGAGGGATAGGACACGGCTCGCGGAGGCGTTACGCGAAGTAACGGCTGAACGCGACGCCGCGTTGCGAAGGTGAGTTTCTTTTTATTCTCGTACGGGCAATTAGAATGACGTCGTGTTTTGTGTACAGATCCGCCGAGTACGAAGCTCGCGTGGCTGCGAAGGAAGGGGAACGAGACGGCGTCGCGGTACGAGCCGCGGGGGTCGCCGCGGAGGCGGAGGCTGTCTCCGAGGCGGCTAAGCGGGACGTGGAGCGCATGCGTCACAGGGTGGACGCCGCCGAGGCCAACGCCCAAGTGACGGCTGCGGAAAACAGGGGGTTAAAAGCTGAGCTCGACGCGGCGAGGGCCTCGAGGGACGCGGCAGCCGCCGAGCTCCGCGAGGAACGCGCGAGGCGCGAGCAACTCGAGCTGGGATACGACGGCGCATCCGTCGATCGTCAATCGGTCGACGCGCTCACCAGGGAGGCGGAGGCGGCGCTGGCGAGGGCGTCTCGCGCCGAGAAGGAAGCAGCCGAGGAGGTGGCGCGTCTCCGGCGGGAAGCTGAGTCACTCACCGAGCGCATGAAGGCGGCTAACGTGGACGCGGCGTCTCGCGCCCGGCACGATCGACTCTCCGGGCTGGTCCTCGAGCTCGACGCGACGGAGAAGGAAGTCGCGAAAAAGGCGGAGAGAAACGCGAAAACCATCGCCGCCCTGGACGCCTCCGTCGACGCGCTGACTAGACGACTCGTGGAGAAACCCGCGCAGCTGTTCGCGTACGACGGCGGGAGTGAGTGCGGACCGGAACGATCCTTGGCGCGGGACGCGGAGCGTTTGAACCGCGAGGAATCGGTGGGCGTCGCGAGGATCATGGGCATGAAGCCGCTGACTTTGTCCGACAGGTCCAACAAATTCACCCCGTGGTTCCCGGACGTCGCCTCCTCCGTCGCGGGTAAGCCGACGGTATCCGCCCTTCGGCCCGCGGAGGCTGGCGGCGAGCCAACCCGAGGCGGTGCGAAGTCATCGTCGGCGTCCGCGGTGGCTGAGTACGCCCGGGACGCGAGGGAGGCGGCGGAGAAGGCCCGTTCACGGAAAGCGGAGCGAGAGCGAGAGAGCGCTAAGCACCGGTACGACTTCTTCTACGGCGGCTCCTACTCCGCCGAAGCCGCGACCGTGTTCAAGGCGGAGAAGCCGAAGAAGACGACGGAGAAGCCGCCACGGAGCCCAGGACCGGCGTCGGCGCGAAGCCAGCCAGCTGGGGGCACGAGCGCCAAAGGGCCAAAGGGCGGCGTGAAGATCGCGATGAAGCGTTCGGGTCGAGCCGCCGAGGACGAGTCGGCGGGGGACGAGTCGCGGTGGAAGGACCGTTTGGGACGGATAGAAGCGGAGAACGCGGCGGTGAGGCTGCGTCTGCGTTCGATGGTTGCGGATTCGGAGTCCATAGTTAGGAAGGAGTTTGGGGAGGAATCGGACGTGCCCCGCGCTCGAGCCGTGCGGCCCCCGGCTCCATCGCTGCCTTAAATGGAAGGTACCGTGGTGTCCACGGCGGTTGAGTTGATACGACGATTAACGAAGCGACGCGAGCTACTTTATTATTGGAAATCGTTTGGCGGCGGTCGCTTCTTTCGGTCATCTTTCCCGTTCATCGCGTCGGGGTGCCTCGGGGTGCCCTCCTCGGAGGCGTCGCTCCCTTGCACCCACGCCGTCTCGTCGCCCCCCGAGGTTTTCCGGCTCAAATCCCGCAACTTGCGCTCGAACGCCTCTCGCGCCTCTCGCTCGCGCTCCAGCCTCTCCCGCTCCTCGAGCTCGAGGCGCATCCGTTCCTCCTCCCGCCGCAACGCATCCGCCGTCGCCGCCGCGGTCCTCTTCGCCTGCTCCCTCCACGCGTCGTTGTAGTTAGAATCAAAGCCACCGCCGCCGCCGCCGCCGCCGCCCGGAACCGATGCACCCGGGGTTTGCGTATGACCGCCAGGCTGCCAGCTGCGCCCCTTCTGTTGCGTGTGTGGGCTGGTAAACGTGGACCGCGACGACGACTGCGGCGGCTGCTGCTGCTGCGGGTATCCGTAGTGAGTACTTACTGCGAGCACTGAAGCCGCCGTCTGCCGCGCCGTCAGCCCCACCGGCTTACCCGCCGCGTCCCACCGCGCCTTGGCCGCCTGCAGGAGCTTGAACGCCTCTTCGCACCTCGCGCCGGCGCGAACGTCGTCGCCCCGCGACGCGCTTCGATCAGGGTGGTTCCTCGCCAACGCCTTCTTGAACGCCACCTCAACCTTGCCGGCGTCCCGATTCTCGTCCGGGTTTGGGAGTAAGCCGAGGCGGTGCAAGACGTGCTCCAGGCACCCAGCCGCGGCGAGGTCGTGAACGCCGTCGCGCTCGAATGACCGTTGCGCCTCCGCCCGCGCGTTTCCCATCGCGGATTCGAGCGCCTCGCGTTCCTCGAGCCCGCGCCTGTACGTCTCGACGCGTTCGTTGACGAGCCGAGCGGACTTTGCGGCTTTTTTCAGTCGGGTCGACTCCGCGCGTTGGCGCTCAATTTCAGCCTGGCGCGATGACCACTCAGCCTCCCTGGCGTGCGTCCGGGTGGGGGACTCGACCGGGGGCGGGTCAGGGGCGAGTCGCGAGGAGACGACGTCCTCTTCGTCGCCATCCTCCGGCTCCTCCTCGGGCTCCTCCTCCGGCTCCACGGCGGCAGCCGCGTCGTCCTTCACCGGGGTTCGCCTGGACCGCGTGCCGACGGAGCTCGCGCTCGGAGTCGCCGCGTCCATCATCTCCACGTCTCCGATGGGCTCAGGCTCCGAGGATGGGCGCGCCTCGTCGTCGTCGATCGGAGCCTCGTTCTCTCCCGCGTCCTCGGCGGTGCCGTCGACGTCGGCCGCATCAATCTTCCTCTTCGTCGCCGCCGCCTCAGCCTCGGCGGCGCGAAGCTCCCGACTCAGCACGTCGTCGAGAGGGTCCGCGGACGACGCTTTGGACCGTCCCCGCCTCGCGCTCGATCCCGCGGCGTCGCTCGTGACGTCCGGTGTCGTCGACGGCGCCCGCCGGGTTCCCTTCGACTGATTGGTTCCTCGATTGGAGAATGAGGACGCCGGTCCTTTGTCGCCCGTGGACGCCGCCCCACCCGCTCGCAGGCCCTCGAGCACGCCCTCGATGACCGCAGTCGTCATGTTGTCATCGGTCGTCGCACCCGGGTTGGTTCCCTTTGACGTCCCGGCGAGCACCCCGTCGACGACCCCAGCCACCGCCTCGGCGAGGTGCTTCCGTCGTTGTCGCGTCTCGAACACCACGGACCATCGCCCGACGTACATTCCCGCGGCGAAGAACAGCGCGAAGAAGATGAGAAGCGGGAGGTGCGCGGCATCCGCGACGATGCGAAGCGCCTCGAGGCGCGAGATCGACCGATAGTAGCTCGACACGTCGTCGTCCTGCGTTGAACCGCGCGCGGGGACCGCGGGTGTTAGTAAATGAAAATGCATCCGACTGGGCATGCGGGACGGGGCGCGGCGACGGGGCACGTCGGGGGTCTAGGGTATGGATGAACGGCGATGAGGGAGATCGTCGGTCGCCTTGTTCGGGGCGCGCACCTTCATGGTATCGACGCGGTGTCGGTCCTCCCGCCCGCGGCGCCGCTTGGACTGAGGGAGCCTCTCGGGGGGAACCCAGCTGCCCAGTCGGCTCGAGTTGAATAACGAAGACGCGCTGCACGCCAACCAGCTGACCAGCCAACTGCGACTTTTTCAAACACCGCCTCTCGATCTGCGCTGAGAGCCACTCTCCAAGGCGCCTGGAACGTTCGGCGGCCAGCGACTAAAGGTCGAAAGAGGAAAGAGACATCCGGTAACCATGGCTGGTATGCCGTACGGCCTTCAGGCCATGCTCAAGGTGCGACCCCCACCGCAGATCGCGACCCCGTCGGCTCGATTCCCCTTCGGCGCGAAAACCAGACGGCGGGCGGGAGCCGGCTTTGACCCGGCGCCGACGCCCGTCGCGCGACCCCCGGGCACCGTGCGCCCGTCCCCGCGCTCGATGAACGCCCGGGCGGCATGCACACGATCGATGGGGCGATGATCGACCGCCGTGTCGATCCTTCGATCCCGTCGTCGCGCGCGATCGGAAGCTCCCGCGCGTCGCGCGTGGGCCCAGATCTGAACGGGGACCTTTTGCGGCATCTCCAAGAACCGTCGCTGACCTCGCCCCCCAATAACCCTTTCCCGACTCTCAGGACGGGCACAAGCACCTGACAGGGCTCGACGAGGCGGTGATCAAGAACGTGGAGGCGTGCAAGCAGCTCTCCAAGATCACCCGCACCTCCCTCGGTCCCAACGGTGCGTCCCTCCGCCCTCAAAGATCTTCAAAAAACAAAACCCCGCCCCCAACCGGCGGTCAACTCTTGGACGTTTCTTTTCCGATCGACGACGCCAATCGCGGCCGTCTCTCACTTAAGCCAAACGCGAAAATCCTAACCTTCGTTCCCCTCCCACGGCATCCAAATCCACAGGCATGAACAAGATGGTCATCAACCACCTCGACAAGCTCTTCGTCACCTCCGACGCGGCGGTCATCGTCCGCGAGCTCGAAGTCGCGCACCCGGCTGCCAAACTTTTGGTGATGGCGGCGCAGGCGCAGGAGCAAGAGATTGGCGACGGCACCAACCTGGTGGTGACCTTCGGCGGTGAGCTGCTTGGCAACGCCGAGGAGCTCATCCGCGACGGTCTCCACCCGTCGGAGATCATCGAAGGGTACGAGAAGGCGATGGAGCAGGCGCTCAAGTGGATGGAGGAGCTCATCATCCCCGGGTCGGAGACGCTGGACGTTCGCGACGCCGACGCCGTCGCCGCCCGCATCAAGGGTACCCTCTCCTCCAAGCAGTTCGGGTACGAGGGCATCCTGGCGAAGACCTGCGCGCAGGCGTGCATCGACGTGTGCCCCAAGAACCAGCTCAACTTCAACGTGGACAACGTCCGGGTGGCGAAGATCATCGGATCCTCGCTGCACGAGAACGAGGTTGTGCAAGGGATGGTGATTCGCCGCGACGTGGAGGGAACCGTGAAGCACGTGAAGGACGCCAAGGTTGCCGTGTTCGGCTGCGCCGTGGACACCTCCTCCACGGAGACCAAGGGCACCGTGCTCATCTCCAGCGGCAAAGAACTCGAGGATTACTCCCTGGGCGAGGAGAAGAAGATGGAGGAGTACATCAAGGGAATCGCCGAAACCGGCGCCAAGGTTGTGGTCTCCGGCCAGTCCTTCGGCGAGATGGCGCTCCACTTCATCGAGCGCTACGACCTCATGGCGATCAAGATCTCCTCCAAGTTTGAGCTCCGAAGGTTCTGCCGCGCCACCAACGCCACCGGCATCATCAAGCTCGGCCGCCCCAGCGCCGACGAGCTCGGCTACGTCAGCTCCATCGACCTCATCGAGATCGGCGGGACCAAGTGCGTCGTCGTCAAGCAAAACGACAAGACCTCCCGCGTCTCCACCGTCATTCTCCGCGGATCCACCGAGAACGCCATGGACGACATCGAGCGCGCGGTCGACGACGGCGTCAACGCCTTCAGGGCTCTCACCAAGGACTCCAGGACCCTCCCCGCGGGGGGCGCGACGGAAATTGAACTCGCGCACAGGCTCGCCGCGTTCGGACGCAAGCAGACCGGCCTGGACCAGTACGCCATCGAGAAGTACGCCAGGGCACTGGAGGTTGTACCGAGGACCCTCGCCGAGAACGCGGGGCTCAACGCCACCGACGTCGTCTACAACCTATTCGCCGCGCACGCTTCCGGAACAATCGCCGCGGGTGTCGACGTTTCCCACGAGCAGCAGTGGTGCGACCTGCAGGCGAAGGAGTCCATCGCGGACGTCTACCTGGTCAAGTGGTGGGCGCTGAAGCTGGCCACTGAGGCTGTGTGCACCGTGCTCAGGGTTGACCAGATCATCATGGCTAAGCAGGCGGGCGGACCCAAGGGTGGCGGGCCGGGCGGCGACGAGGATTAAGACGGGGCCTTCGCGGTTATCCGGGGTGATTCTTTTCTTTAGTTCTTCTTAGTTCTGCAGCTACTACTACTACTATCATACTCTATCATATCGGCACGGCGCGATCGTCACTTCGCGTACTGGCGAGTCACCCACTCGCACGTCATCGCCGGCTTGCCGCCCGAACTCGTTTCGTCGTCGGCGGAAACTGTGACCGACACGATCGTCTCCGTCCCGTCCTTGCCCTTACCCCCAGGTGCACCTTTCCCCAGGCGCCGCACGCTGACCACCACCGCACTGGCCCGTACCCGCGCACCCACCTTCACCGGCGATACGAACCTGAGCCGGTTGAAACCCATGTTGATCTCCTGTTTAACCCAACCGTTCATCGGCGGCAGCACCCCATCCATGAGAGCCGGTAGGAGCGACGCCGTGAGCAGGCCGTGCGCGATGGGCCCGCCGAACGTGGTCACCGCGCCGGCCCTGTGTATCCACTGGTGATCCTCGGTGCAGTCCGCGAACGCGTCGACGCGCGCTTGGTCCACGGTGACCCACGCACCGGGCCCGAAGGACTTCCCCGCCATCGCGACCCACCGATCGGGGCTGTCTATTTGCCGTCCATCGGTCGTGGCCGACGTCGAGACGCGGGCCACGCCGACGCGTGGGCTCGCGGCGTCCGTCGTCGCTACGTGCGACGCGATGGATGCGAGCCGCCTCGTCGCGCGGTGATTCCGGTCATCGTCCGCCATCTCGGTGCGGGTGTATCGCCACACCGTGCCCTCCCAAACTGCCCGTCCCGTCACTCTCGCTGCCAAATGTCCCGTCTCGCGACCAAGAGTTCTGGGACGGGCCGAGACTCGAGAGCAACGACTTCGAGAGCAACGACCGCGGGGGAAGCGCGCCACTCTCCAACCGCGAGCGGCACGCGTCATGAGCAACTACGCGCCCATGGAGACGGACCTCAACGGGCGCCACTCCCCACCCGGCGCCTACGCGGTAGCTCCGCCCGCGCCGCACATCGCGCTCCCCAAGCGACCCGCGAAGCTCGGGTCGTCGGGCCGTCCCATAACGCTCGTCGCCAACCACTTCTTCGTCGACGTCCGGCGGATGGTCGAGCTCTCCCTCTACGACGTCACCATCACCCCGCCGGCGGCGCCCGTGCGGAACGACGCGCCGCCCGGAAGGGGTCCCCCGCGCCAGCAGGAGCGAGTCCTCCCCGCGCGCCTGTGCCGGTGCGCCCCACGCCCGCCCCGCCCTCGCCCGCCCGAAAGACACGGGCGTGTGCCCGTCGATACATCGGAACCGCCGAAGAGTTGACGCGACACCCGTCCATTTCACAAAACCAAAAAATAACCAAACCCACCGCCTCCCCCCTCACCCGCAGCTCCATCATAAAGAAGCTCGCCACCAGTTACAAGTGGCCCCAGCTCGCGTACGACGGCAGCAAGCAGCTCTTCGCCCCATCCGGCCACGCGTCACTCGCGGAGGCGCACCGCCAGGACGGAGTCACCTACCAGGTGGAGCGCCCCGAGGACGTCCCCGGTGAAGCGGGGGAGTACTTCGCCGTCCGTATCAAGTTCGCCGTGCCCGTCAGGGTCAAGGACGCGATCGACGCGCACCTCCGCGGTGACGTCGGGAGCGAGCTCATCCCCGCCGCCGCGTTCCAGGCGCTCGACGCCATCCTCCGGCACGAGCGCGCGATGAACCCGCTGTGGGTGTCCATCGGTCGCAACTTCCTCGACTCCAAAAACACCGTCAAGCTCTCCGGAGGGTTCGAGGTGTGGAAGGGATACTCGCTCAGCGCCCGGCCCACGCAGGGCGCGGAAGGCAAAGGCGCGACGCATCTCGTCGTGAATATGGCCGCGGGTGCGTTCATCTCCGAGCAGTCCGCGGTCGATCGCCTCTGCGTGCTCAGCGACGGGCGCGGCGGCGGCGGCGGCGGCGGCGGTCGAGGCCGCGGGGATATGCGCTCCGGCGGTCCCGACGCGCCCAGGCTCCCGCGGCTGCCCCTCGACGAGCGCACGTGGAGGGAGGCGCACGCCGCGTTCAAGGGTATCAAGATCGAGCTGACGCACTTCCCCGGATCGCGACGCAAGAAGACGTGCCGCGGGCTCACGAAGCTCCCGGCTAACCGACAGATGTTCCGCGACGACACAGGCAGGGTGAAGTTGTTGGCCGTGCCCGCACGTCCCGGGTCCCCTTGTTTCGTTGATCCTTTTTCCATTAACTTTTGGGCTTTTCTATCCCTCTGTTAGATACCTCTCTGCTTGTTTCAGCTTCGGCTCCAACAGGGGGATGCAAGCAGAAACAAGGGGACCTTTCGCTTCACCCTGCTTTTCTAACTTTTTTTGTGGGGGTTGTCGACTCTACTCCCCGGACGCGACATCTCCGTCCTCGATTACTTCCAGAGGCACCACCAGAAGCGCCTCAAGTACCCCGAGCTCCCTTGCGTCATCTGCGGCACCTCCGCCAAGCCCGTGTACTTCCCCTTGGAGG
>Ga0213862_10000818_pt1 | contig 13134 bp, 8 predicted proteins | sample PICome_7_FD_160092 | JGI IMG/M metagenome (GOLD analysis project Ga0213862, IMG submission 160092) | Coastal seawater microbial communities near Pivers Island, North Carolina, United States - PICO266 | ecosystem: Environmental > Aquatic > Marine > Coastal | place: USA: North Carolina | collected... | reverse complement strand
ATTGTTGTTCTTGTTGTCGTTGGTGTTGTTCTTCGCGACCATAACGCAACAAAGACGTCCAGGTTGCTGCGGCTGCCTTTTCGTAGTACATTTCGTATGAGTATTCTTCAAAGAAGAAGAAGAAGACGCTATTCTCGTTGGTGTTGTTGATGATGACGTCGCTACAGAAAACATGACGACGAGGATGATGATTTGCGCGTTTATGTGTGTGTGTTTCTGTGTTTCTCTGCGCGCAGATATAATGGAGAATTTGACACATTTTCACCTCACAACTACTCTTATAACAACTTAAAGTCAGCCCGTCAAAGAGACTTCAGAGGAGAAAAGAGAGACGCTGCGAGAGCGATTTTGTGCGCAGGAGCAACGGAGCGGTGGTACGTACCGTTTTTGAATGAGTCGCGTCGACGTGCGAGCGTTAAAGGAGGACGAACGAATCCAAATCGTCACCATCTCGGGAAAGGAAACGAGAAACAGTTTAGATAAGAACAGTTTGAAACTGTTGGCGTCGGCGTTTATCCTCGCGAATGAGGAGGAAGAGAACGAGAAGAACACAAAAGCGAGATGCATTATAGTAACCGGCGACGGAGACGAGGCGTTTTCGTCCGGGATAAACTTACACGCGGCGAAAGATGTGTTCCAAATGTCTGAATTTGATTACGACGCAGACGTAGTGCACGCGATGGAAAAGTGCGAAATTCCTATCGTTTGCGTGGTGAACGGAATCGCGATAAACGCGGGGTTTGAAATCGCATTAGCGGCGGATATCGTTTTGGTAACCAAAAATGCGGTTTTTATTGACACGCATATGGATTTAGGCTTACTCCCGTCTTGGGGGTTATCGACGAAACTTCCGCGAGCGGTTGGCGCCTCCAACGCGAAGTTGGCGAGCGTTTTCGGTGAAGCGTTGAGCGGGGAAGACGCGGTTCGTTTCGGATTGGCACAAGTGAAGGTATTTGAGAGTAAGAGTGAGGCGATGACAGAGGCGATTCGTTTAGCGAAACAGATGATGGAGAAGAGCAGGAGTACAGAGAGAGCTCGAGTCGCTTTGGACATCATCGATAAAGGGTGGGAGAAATCCTACGGAGAGGCGCGAAAAATCGAGCGCGAAAAGGCGTTTGCGCAATACAAAACGCTACCGCTGGATGAAATGTTTAAAACGCCTCGAATTTCTGGAAGAGGAAAAATGCGGTCAAAACTTTAATAAAAGAATAATAAAAGAATAGAGCAGTTTAGATAATAGAAGCGTAGATTTGTAGAGAGATTAAAAGAAGAATGAGGAGAAGCGCATCATCATCGCGCAATAATTTTTGCGCGCGAATCAATTATTGCGCTGCGTTTCTAGAAGTGCTGTCTTTTTGCGACGAAACCACGGTCGACCGTCGTCGTTGCAACTGACTCGCCAGTTCTTCCATCATGCTCATTTGAGCGCCGCCTCTCGATGCGTCCGCGGCAGTTTTTTTTGTCCTCTCCCCTGCGCCTGTTTTGGTTTTGTCGTCGGTATCACTCGTCGCGTTCGACTTTCGAGGCTTTTTATCCTGATCCGTGGAAACACTAACTTTTCTTAAATTCGCACCTCTTCGTATAGCTTCCATGAGCGCGCCGCGTCCATCGTCGCCTGCGGCAAGCGAAGGCATTTTTTGCCTCGAGGTATTCGAGGGTGGCGGTGGCGGCGGAGGCGCAGGCACGGACGCCGGCGCCGGCCTGTTGACGTTGTCGTTACTGCTATTGCTACTCGTTCCAACGCTACGTTTTTGACTCGTCAATGCAGAGGCACTCCCTCCTCCTTTCTTTTTTTTCGGCGGTTGCGCATTCCTCGTCGTCCTCGTCGGTGGATTTCGTAAAAACGCGCTCGGACTGTACGGATTCTCGGACGTGAGCGTAAACTCGTACAAAGCAGTTCCGCCGTCGCCTTCTTTACTTTTCTCCCCGGTATCCTTCTTTGACGCGGATGGTCCGGGCGACGGTAACGTTCCAGGAAAGACCACAACGGGCGCATCTGAAGCCTTCGGACGAAAACTAAACACGCTTTCCAACGACTTCTTCGCGCTGACGCTCTCTTCGTCACCGACGGCAGAAGTTCTCGCGTTGTTTACATCGGCATCCCGCGTGCGTGCGCTTCGAACGAATTCCTCCGGAATTGCGATTGATTTCGGCGGCGGCGAAGAGAGAAAAAGTTTTTTCGCAAAACCATCGCTCAATTCTTCCGCCTCGTTACCGTCCTTCCAGACTTCTTCTTCTTCTTTTTCTTTTTCTTCTTCTAAAACGTCTCCTTCGCCGCCTTTCCCTTTACCTCCAAAACGCAACGCTTCGCAATCGTAGAACGCCGTCTTTGCCGGAACCACGTCCGCCAAGGACCCTCTGCGACGGAGGATGCGCTTCGCGTCGACAACGAATTCATTTCTCCCTCCCCCATCACCACCTTTCATCAAAGACCTCGCCAACGCCCTCGCTCTGTCCCCGTACCGTCTCGCCTCCTGTGCCATCCTCTCCAAATCTTTAAACGCCCTCCTCTTCGGTCTCTTTTCATTCGCTTTGCGGAGCGCTTCCCGCACCGTATCGTCGTACCGACACCAAGACATCCCGCCGCCGCTTTTCCTCCCACTCTTCTCCACCACTCCAAAAGGGTACTCCCTCGAAGACTCCACCACTAACAAAAGTGAATCCTCTTTTATCCTTTGTGCGTTCTTGACTTTCTTCTCGCATTTTTGCACTCGCTCGTCCATCTCGAGCAGTTTTAGGAGCACACCATCCATCTCTCGTTCCAAGTCTTCGCACATTTTGTCCGAGATTTTTGAGACCTGTTCTAACGCGCATAAAATCGTCTCATTCGCAGAAGAAGCGCTGCTGAATGCTGTTTCGTCGTCGTTTTCTTCGTCTTTCGCACTCTTTTTCGTATCGTTAGACTTCTCAAACGTTGTTCTTGTTCGTGTTGTTCGAGCGGCGGGGAGACAGACCGCCAACGGTATCGTCGTCGCGAAAAGATCATCTTCGTTGGTGTTCATGCGTATCTCTCCGTAACGCGCGGTGCTCTGAATGTTTGCACGCTCTTAAAGCGCACGTGTGTGCGTGTGCGTTTAATTCTTCTCTCTCTTTCTCTCTTTCTCTCTCTCTCTCAAAGTTCTATGTGTGCGGCTTTAGGTGAGACTTCTTATGGGGGAAAATGTGCATCACTTTTCGAGCAAACACATCACACATGAAGAAGCGAGCGCTTTCCTTCCTCCGCGCGTCGTCAAAACTCTCATTCGGTCGCTCTCCTCGATTTTCTTTTCAACGTCATCTTTTGCGTCCTCGTTTCTTTTCTTCTTCCTCTTCGTCTTCTTCTCTCGAGAAGAGGACCGGAAAGGAGCACGCATTCTTTCGATATTTCTCGAGACGAGACAACGAATCCGGTGTCTACGTGAGAACGTCTTTCCCTCTCGAAGAAGACGAAGAAGAAGACGAAGAAGATACAGATAAAGAAAGAGGCGCGGTGGAAAACGAGGATATCGTCGTCGTGAGGAACGCGGCGACGAGACAACCCATCGCCACCGTGGTCTCTCTCGTAAAAACGAACGATGTGCAGCAGACGACGACGACAATTAAAGCGAAGTGCTTGGAAAAGCTGAATTTTTTAGAGGAAAATTTTCATCGAGGAGGAGGAAATAAAGGAGGCAAATGGAACGCACGCACGAGCCGAACCCGAGCTTCGATACTACAGAAATGGCACGACTTAATCGATCGAGAGAAAGAAATCATCGCGAAACTGATGACCTATGAAAACGGGAAACCGAGGAGCGAAGCGTTGGGGGAAGTGGCGTACGCGAATTCATTCGTCGAATGGTTTTCCGAGGAAGCGACGAGAGCGTACGGAAGGAACATGCCGTCGTCGACGTCGACGTCGAGTCGGTGTTCGGTGATTAAGCAACCCGTGGGGGTGGTTGGGTTAATATGCCCGTGGAATTTTCCGGCGGCGATGGTGACGAGGAAAGTCGCCGCGGCGTTGGCGAGCGGATGTTCCGTGTTGTTAAAACCGAGTGAAGTGACGCCTTTGTGCGCGTTGAAATTGGTAGAATTGGCGTACGAGGCGGGCGTGCCGAGAGAAGCTTTAGAAGTGATCGTGACGAACGAAAGCGAACAGGTTGGGGAAGCGATGACGGAATCCGACGCTTTGAAGAAGATTAGTTTTACCGGGTCGACGAGAGTTGGAAAGTGGTTAGCCAAGCGAGCGGGGTTGAAGAAACTGTCTCTTGAACTCGGCGGGAACGCGCCTTTTATCGTATTCGAGGACGCTGATATCGACAGCGCGGTTTCCGGCGCGATGATGGCAAAGTTTAGAAACGCCGGGCAGACGTGCGTCAGTCCGCAACGGTTCATCGTCCACGAGAGCGTGTTTGAGGAATTTTACGAGAAGTTTAGAGAACGCGCGGGAAAATTATCCGTCGGGGATAACTCGAAAACGTACCCGAAAGGCCAGTTTTCCATGGGACCTTTGATCAACGCGAAAGCGAAGGAGAAAGTCGCGCGAGCGTGCGAAGATTTTTACGGAGGGAAGGATAAAGTTTCCACGCCGTGGTGGTCGACAGATGACGTCGATTCAAATTTCGTGTACCCGCAAATTCTACGCATGGATAAGGAAATCAAACGCGAACGCATCGTCGCGGCGGGGAGAGAGGACGAAAAGAAGGCTCTGGTATGGCGAGAAGAAATTTTTGGACCGATCGCCGTTGTGACCGATTTTCAAACGGAGAAAGAAGCGTATGATTTAGCCAACGATACCAAGTCCGGTTTATGCGCGTACGCGTATACGCGAGATATATCAAAAGCGACCAGAGCTTCCGAAAGTTTGAATTTCGGCATCATCGGCATAAACACCGGGGCTATATCTGCGCCCGAGGCGCCGTTTGGCGGTATGAACGATTCCGGCTACGGACGCGAAGGCGCCGTAGAAGGCATGGAGGCTTTTTTAGAAACGAAATACGTAGCGTTAGGGGGTGTATAATACTAGTAGTAAGTGAAGTAGTTTGTAGTAGTTTACATTTTGTTTTGTTGTTGTCAAAATTATTACCCGCGATACTTTTCGTATTCTTTATCCGCGTTATACGGCGTCCAGATAATTTTCTTCGCGTCCACTCGCACGCCCGGTCCCCCGGCGTTTTTCAAATGTTTCTGAATCAAATCCGGCGCCGCGCAAATCACGTACGCGCCTTTCTGATACGCCAATAAGTTCAAGTGTTGCAACGTCGTGATGATATCTTCCGTTTTAATCATCGTCAAATCCGACAAGTCTTTAATCGACACGAACTGTCTGTTTGGATCCGCCAACAACGCCAGCAACTCTCTCGTCCAATACCCTCGGTAGGACACCAACCCGAGATCGGACAAAGGCCGCTCCGGCGTCCCGACTTTTCCTTCTTTCTTCGATAACTCGTACGAAAACGCAATCAGTAATTTCCCGTAGCCTTTCCGTTGGTACGGCGGTAACGTCAAAATACACGCCAAGTTATACCCTTCCTCCGAACACTTCTCCTTGGAAAAGTACCCGACGACGTGGTATCCTCTCTCGTCCCATTCGCACAAGACGTAAAACAAAAACAGATCGACGTCGTAATACAACGTCTTGTGATCCAAAAACAACTTGGCCAAATAACATAAATTTTGACAAAACATTTTGTGCTTCTTCCCGTCGATTTCAAAGAAGGAAATCTTTCCGTTTCGGTAGATTTCCTCTCCCGGCGGATGTTGCACCGTGCACTTCTTCAAATGTCTTTGCAATTGCTCTTTCCTTTTGAAAAACGCCAACGTATACTCGCAAAAGTACAACTTCTTGGTCCCGTTATACTCCGGAGGAAACGGCGAGAAATACCACGTGTCCATCTCGTGATTTCCAAGCTCGATGCTCAAAATATTCCGGACTTTTGTGAACTCCTCGTGCTCTTGCAACGCCCTCGGATCAAACTCCGCGTGCTCCGGGTCGGGATGCGCGTTCCCGTGCCCGCCCCCGTGGCCTTTCATCTTATTCTCCGCCGCGACGCCGTCGTTTTCTACTTTCACATCGTTCTTCTCGTTGTTCTCTCTCTTCTGTTTCTTCTTTTTCGGATCCTTCTCCCCGTCCTCTTTGCTCGGTTGCGCGTCCGCGACTTCCTTCGTCCTCGGTTTCTCCAGCGTCCCTAAATCAAAATCCATCAAGCTCACCCACGTGTCCAAGCGTCTGTTGAACGCTTCGTAGTGCACGTAGTACTCCACGTGTTTTGCATTCTCGGGTTTGTCCGGATCGTCTCGTTTTTCGATGATTTTTACCATGTAAAATTCATCCCCCGAGCGAAATCGGCACATGAGGCGAGAATTCACATCCAGAGGTAACGAGACGTCTCGAGGGACGATTACTTCGTCGTTCGATTTCGGGCGTTTTTTGTTCTCAGAGGTGTTGTCCTGTTATTCATTTAAGAGAAGAAGAAAGTAATGAAATGTCAGCTTAAAGAAAGAGAGATCAGAGAATTCGATCGGTTTTTCCTCCCTAATTTTGGGGGCAAAGATGATGCATCATCATCATCACAAAAACATTATGTTATTATTATTAGTAGTAGTAGTAGCATCACGCGAGGAGCGTCGTACCTTTGGCTTGACCATTATTATTGTTTCTTTTTCTTCGCGCACTCTCTCTCTCTCTCCCTCTCTCGTTTTCTCTTTGTTATTTTTGTCTCGTTGTTGTTGTTGTTGTTATTGTTGAGCAAAAGAGGAGAAATTGTGGGGCAGACAGAAGCGAGAAATTTGGCGGCAAAATTCTTTCACACGCACGATGCAAGAAAAAATCGAAACTACGCGAGTATAAAATATTTCATCTGCAGTATTAAACTTTTATTTCTCCGATGACTCGGTTACTCCCCTCGAACAACTTCTCTTGGACGTTGACTAACTTATTTTCCGCTCGCACGCGAAACTGTTTCGCCAATAATTTGAGTTTACGAAAGACGCGCTTCGACGGATGGCCATGGCCGGAGAAGGAGGGGGGAGGCGGCGGTTTGCGGAACTTGGAGGAGTACGGCGCGCGTTCGTGTCCTCCTAATCGGTAGGCTTGGAGTCGCATTCGGATGGATTCCTCTTTTTGGATTTGGAGTTTGCGCTCGGCTTCCTCTTCGTCCTCGTCCTCGTTGTTGTCGGATTCGCTTTCGCTGCTGGTGTCCGAAACGACGGAGGACTCGCTTTCCCAGCCTTCTTTGCCCGAGTTCGGGTGGAGCGCGTACGACTTTTCCAGAAACTCAGCTTGTTCTAACAAGCAAACGAGCAAGATGAAATCTGGGAAATCGATGGCTATTTTCGATGTTTTGCTCGCGTCGTCGTTTTGAATTTGTTGCTCCAGACCTTCGGAGAAGGAGATGTGATCTCGACTGCGGACGGTGTTGGCATCCGTCTTTCTCGGGCTCATCGGTATCGATTTTTTTGCTTTCGAATTTTCTCCACCTGGAATGGATCTAATCCTCTCGAGCTTGCCTTCTTTCATGCTATACGTCGCGGCTTTCTTAGCGTTGTGGCATCTTATGACTATTTTGTTCGCCACTAAGTTCCTATTCTGAGCGCTCCACAGTTGAATCACGCGTCGCAAATATCCCGGTTTGTGCTCGACTTGGACCTTTGTCAAAAGCTCCTCAACGTGCGAAAGTTTCATCTTCTGGTGACCTTTCCAATTCATCAAGTGAAACGTATTTTCTAAATCTTTAAACTTTTGTATCCCGACCTCGAAGTGTTCTTTGATGGCATCAGTTCTTCGTTTCAAGTTGATTTGAATAATCATCGAAGCCGTAGCTTCTTGCATCCCATTGACGATGACCCCGATGAACACGGAAACGAACACCAACGCGTTGATAATCACAAACGAGAAGAAATACACAAACGCGGTTGTTCGATTGCTTCTCGGGTGTTCGCACGGATACGGAGGATCCTCTTCCATTTCTTGTAGGTTGTGATAGTAAAAGCCGTCGTCTTTGATGCCAAATTTATCGACGTCGCAGCCGAACATGTTCACCCATAACACGGCCGTCCAGTCTTCCAACATGGATACTTGAAACAACGTCAAAGAGGAAACCGGAACGGTTCGGAAATTGAACGGATCGTTCTCGGAAAATAACACTACACCAATAATGGAATAGGCGTAAAATACAAACACCATCAAAATCATCACGTAAATCAGAGAAAGCATTCCGAGCACTAACGATTGAATGATGATGTTCAATTGCGGGACCATACGCATGACTTTCACCAAACGCGCCAAACGCAACGCTCTGACGACTCTTGAAAACGACGCTAACGATTGCGCCTCGTAGAACGCACGCTCAGCAATCTCACCGCCTAAACCTACCAGAACGGTGACTAAATCGAATATGTTCCAACTCTTGTTTCTCCCGGTAAAAAAAGTCATCACTGGCGGATCCCAGTATACGGTGAACTTGATTACGATTTCAAACAAGAAGAGATATATGAAAGTCGACTCGACGTCTCTAATCCAGTTGGGGGAGTTGTCTACCATCGTGTGATCATCGCTATAGCGCGAAAATTGCGTGGCATATCCGCTAATAACGGCCGAGGCGATGATCGCGAGCATGATGAGAGATTCGAACCATTTCGTGGAGACTATATTTCTCGCCATCCAGCTTTGTATTTGTTCCATTCGCGAATCCGGAGTACCAAATTGATCTTTCTCCTTGTCATCCATGATGCCCGAAAACAAGTGCAAAATGGACATGATTTTGTTGTACTGTACGAGTGATAAACTATCGTCTAACGATTTGCGCGATTTCCAGACAGCCCCGATCGTTCTCGAGGTGAATTCTTTCTTCTCTTCGTTTCTCAACTGATCGACGCGTTCGTTCGCTTCGTCCATTTTCGCGGTAATGATACCAATAACTAAGGACATCATGATGTTACCAATGATTAAGATCATGGACAGAAAATATATGCCAGCAACGATTGGTTGCCCCTCGGCGTAGATTTTCGTTTCCCCGTCGTCATCTAACACATACGGGCAGTACTCCATGTAATCATCCTCGGTGTATCCGAAGTGTTCGCATCCGTACATGGTCGTCATCAAATATGTCCGCCAATCGTTCATTGTGGCTACGTTTGCGGCAGTCAGAAACGAAATCCCTAAATCTCGAAAGTGCATCGGGTCGGTCTCTGAAAATAAGGTGGCGCCTAACACAGCGTACACGTACATGACGACGAGAAGTAAAATAACCACCCACCCCATACCTTTGATCCCGGCGGCGATACCGGATAGAATCACCGAAAATGTTCGAAACGAGTAGAAAAACTTCAACACGCGAATCATTCGCAACAATCGAAACGCGGTGATTCTCCCGGGACTCAACCATCCGTCGTCAACGCCCGGCAAAGCGTCTACGCAATAACCGTAAATGATTAAAACGTTAACCAAGAAATCGTAGATGTTGCTCAAGTTTAAGAAATACGACCACGGTTCCCATTTTGCTAATCGGTACGTCTCCTCTATTTTCTCCGTCTCCTCTTCGAACTCGTGGTTGTAAACTATTTCTTTGTGCGTAATACGAACCACCGGCCCGGCACCACCGATTTTCACGATCGTTTCAATCAGAAACGTTATGTTGATGATGAGCTGTACCGCGTTGAAAAACGCCAAGCGCCACCCGCCAATCTGGTTCACCGTCGCAACCCCGACCCAATTATCGATACCTTCCGAGATGACGTAGAGAAAAACCATCGTCGCGATCCAAGTCGTAAAGAATCTCGTCTGCGAAAACTCAAAAAATCTCGAGCCTCGCACCCAGTTCCGATCGTCCATTCTTATGTCCGCGTCGTCGTGCCTTCTTTTGGGCTCAATTTTCGCAACCTCCATCGTCCATTTGACCTGTTTCTTCCTCACACCGCTCGCACATTTCCCTAATTTCGTGTCCTGTTTTGTCAACTTCTCTGCGACTGCGTTTAAAATGTTCTTAAACGCTTTGTTGACGATATCTAAGGTTGGATACCACGTGTTCTCTGGGTTCGGCAACTCGTACCGACTCGCTCCCCTCGTTTGCGTTCTTTTCATCATCGATTTCTTTCCGTATTCGTAGCCGTCATCGACAAACGAGTCCACGATATCAAGTGGCGTTCGTCGATGCACGAGAGTTTTACTTCGTTGAAATTCCTTCCTGTATTTATCTTCGGAGGAAGTCTTCGTGACATTCCTCGTCGTCGTCGTCGTCGCGGCGGCGTGCGTTCTCGTTCTTCTCAGGTACGTTTGACTTTCCTTCGCACCATCGTCGTTGGTTTCGCCTAACAAAACGTCGAACGAATCCTCCATCAACACGTCCAGCTCCTCCTTTCGATCTAAAGCCACTTGATACTCGTCTTCTTCCTCTTCTCCCTCTAGTTCTTCTTCTCCGTCTGCTTTCGCCGCCGGATTTGCCGTCTTCGCTCCGCCGCTCTTCCCGCTAAAGAACGTCACCGTCCGCATCATCCCGGGTCGTTTGTGATCTTTCACTCGAATCATCGTCTGCGCTGCTGTATCTTTTTCATCCTCTCTCGACGACGCCGCATGCATCGACGATTGTCTTCTTCTTCGCTTAAAAAACTCCCCCTCTTCGCTCTCTTCTTCTTCTTCTTCGTTTCTTTCCTCCTTGTCCTCCTTTTTCCTTTCATCGTCCCTTTTTGCGCGTTCGTTCATTTTCGCGACGATGGCGGCACCCACGTGTCGCGAGAGCATTTTCGGCATCACGTGTTACTCACCAGCGCGGTGTCTCTCTGTTCTGTCTCGCTCTTTCAATACTCTCGGATGGTGATTCGTATCTTCGCGTCCTTTCACAACACACACGAGCGAAACAACAACAACAGAATCTTTCCCGAGATGCGACGAGACGAGAGAGAGGTCAAAAACGCGCTCTCTCTCGCGCGCCTGCGAGAAGAACGGAAACGAGAGACAACTCCTCCTCCGCTTCCTCTTCCTCCTTTTCGAAGAAGCTCTCTCTCCTCGCGAATAAATAAATAAATAATTAAGCGGCAAAAGTGTTCGCACGAAATGAAGTTCTCGAAGGACCTTTCGTGTCTCTTTCTCTCTCTTTCGTAAAGTAGACTATTAAACATATAACGTATGGAGCATATCAATTACAAAACTAGTACAACTACAAAACAATGGACTCTCGAGACGACCTACTCAGCGCTTTCTCTCTTCTTCTTTGAGAAGAGTCGCTTTTGTGGACGGTCGTCGTCGGGAGAGAACTCCAACCTCTTCTCTCAATCTTTTTCTCTCTCTTTCCCTACCTAATTACTACACGGAGCGGCGAGACGACTTCGCTCGCTCTCTCACTTCAATCGCTCTCTCTGAATTATTATTTAGAATCTCTCATGATGTTAATCCGCGCGAAACTCTTCCCCTCGAACGCCTCGGTGTACTTCTCGACTAAGTCTTTACAGTTTTCGAAATGGTTCACGCCTTCGTTTCGGTAGCACTCTCGCAGACGTTCTCGGATCAGTTTCGCTTTTTCGACGTCGATCATGCGCTCTCGAGTGTCGTGTTCTCTCTGTTGGACGAACGCGACTGGGTCTTCGTACGGGTTCGATTTGTCGAAAGATGCAGGAGGGGAGGAAGGGAAAGACGCGGCTTCACCGGCGAATGCTTTTGTTGTTGTTTGTGGCATTCGTTGTTGTTGTTGTTGTTGTTGTTCTGTGTTCTGATGCGCTCGGTGTTGTGAAGTTTCCACTCGGTTCATAATATACTAAATAATAACGATACTAACGATAATAATAATAATGATTCATCATATCAATGAATGCAAACGTTACAAAGCTAACTCACCTAAGAACACCTTCCCATCCGCACCCGCGCTGGCTAATACGGGTTCAAACGGATGAAACGCGACGGATAAACAACTGCCTTTGTGACCGGGAAGTTTGTATTTAATCTTGCCGGTTTTTTGGTCCCAGACGAAGACGTTGCCGCACGCTGAACCGGACGAGACGTACGTTGGTTTCGAGGACACGTTCGCTGAAATTGAAGGAGAACTCGCGCAACACTTGATCACGCGCTTTTCGAAATCGGTTTGGACGCCTTTGTACGTCATTTCGACTCTCGCGTCGGCGTTTTCTCGGAAAGGTTTTAAATCGAACAAGTTACACTTGCCGTCCATCCCAACCGAGGCGAGTTCGAATCCGTCTGGATACGAGTACGCGAGACCAGTGACGATATCCTCGTGTCCCTCTTTCATCGTCAACGCCGTCATTTTCGTATCTAAACACAACACATCATTCTTCACTCGCGCTCGAACTTCCTCGTTCGTGGTTTCTTGAAAACTCGTCGCGTATCGTAAATCCCAGGTTCTCACGATCCCGTCCGCCCCGGACGTGGCGCATTCTAACCCATCTTGCCTGAACGCGCACGACACGACTGGATACTTGTGCTTCAACTGCATCACCTCTTTCTTCGCCACTCTCGCGTCGAAAACTTTCGAAAACCCGTCGTCCGAGGCGGAGACGATTAAACTCGTCCCTCGTTCGTTCGCGCTCACGCAGTTTATCGCTCTCGAGTGACTCTTATCGTACTTCTTCACCTGCTCTGCGTATTCCACGTCCCAGACGCGTATCGATTTATCCGCGCTCGCAGAAGCGATCGAAAATTGATCGGAGAGGAATGCCAGCGAAAGAACCGCGTTTTTATGTCCTCTTAAAATGAATCGGTTTTCGATGTTGTTCTTCTTCTTCTTTGATTTTTTCTCTTCTTCTTCTTCGTCTTCATCCTCATCATCAAAATCATACGACCACAACTGAACGCACGCATCGCTCCCTGCCGTCGCGATGAACTTCCCGTCCGCGCTAAACTTCACGTCGTTCACCGCACCCGCGTGTCCTTCGAGTAAAACAATCGGCGCTTCAAGAGACGACGTCGTCCGCCTTCGGCCGCCTTCCGTTTTTGTCAAAGTCTTTTGTTTCTTCGTCTCAACAATTGCAACATTACCATCTTCTTCTTCTTCTGTTTTCGTCGTCGTCGTTTCAGGAGGAGGCGTCTTCGATCGCGTTTTGCGTTTCTTCGTTTCTGGTGGTGGTGGTGCTACCTTTTCTGGTGGTGGTGTTCGTGCCTTCGTCGTCTTTGTCGTCTTCTTCTTCGGTGGCATGATGTTGTTGTTGTTGTTGTTGTTGTTGTTGTTTCGC
>Ga0213862_10000816_pt1 | contig 13139 bp, 5 predicted proteins | sample PICome_7_FD_160092 | JGI IMG/M metagenome (GOLD analysis project Ga0213862, IMG submission 160092) | Coastal seawater microbial communities near Pivers Island, North Carolina, United States - PICO266 | ecosystem: Environmental > Aquatic > Marine > Coastal | place: USA: North Carolina | collected... | reverse complement strand
CCGCCGCCGCCGCCGGGATCAGAACCGACGGATCCATCGCCGACGAAGGGGACGAGGTCAAGGCGGCCGCCGCGGCGGCGAACGCCCAGGGCGGTGAGCGTACCCGCCCGTTGGCCAAGAAGGTGTACAGGCACCTCCGCGACGGCGACGTCCTCCTGGTGAACCGGCAGCCCACTTTGCACAAACCTGGCATCATGGCGCACACCGCCAAGGTGCTACCCGGCCAGCGCACGATTCGCATGCACTACGCCAACTGCAAGACGTACAACGCGGATTTCGACGGCGACGAGATGAACCTCCACTTTCCGCAAGATCACCTCGCGCGCGCCGAGGCGTACGAGATTGTCCGAGCGGATCAGCAGTACACGGTCCCGACCGATGGATCTCCGCTGCGGGGCTTGATCCAGGACCACATCGTCGCCGGCGTGCAGCTCACCAAACGGGACACATTCTTAAACGCCGAGGAGATGCAGCAGGCGCTATATTCGGCGCTCGTCGATTTCGCGGATGAGGATAAAGGCGGCGGGTGCGTGCAAGGGCACTCGATTAAGATGCCCCCCCCGACGGTGATTAAGCCGACTCGGCTATGGACGGGCAAGCAGGTCATATCCGCGGTGCTCGACCACGTCACGCACGGGCGCCCCGCCATGACCATGAAGCACGGGTGCAAGGTCCCCGCAAACTACTGGGGCGGCGACGATTCCGGCGAGGGTGAGTTCATCTTGCGTAAAAACTACGTGTGCAGCGGCATCATCGACAAGAATACCTTTGGAAAGTACGGTTTATTTCACGCCGTCGCCGAGTTGCACGGCCGCGTGCTCGCGGGCGACTTGCTCTCCGTGTTCTCCAGGCTCCTCACCGTGTGGCTGCAGAAGTGGGGCATGACGTGCGGCATCGATGATTTGATCCTCACCCCCGAGGCGGAGGCGGGCCGCGCCGCGGAGCTGGCCAAGGCGAGGGGCGCGTGTCGAAGCGCGGCGGCGCAATTCGCCGAGGCGGATGAGAACGTCCCTGACGCGGCGTTGCGGCAACAGATCGCCGCGCGCCTCGCGGAGCGTGAGGGCGCGGAGGCTATCCTGGACATGCGCTCGTCCGGCGCGCTGAACAAGATCACGTCCGCGGCGGTGACTAAGTGCCTTCCGCACGGTACCAAAAAGCCGTTTCCCAAGAATTGCCTGTCCCTCATGACGCAGTCGGGGGCGAAGGGCTCGATGGTGAACTTCTCGCAGATCGCCGCGTGCCTCGGGCAGCAGGAGCTGGAGGGCCGACGCGTGCCACGCATGATCTCCGGGAAGACCCTGCCGTGCTTCCAGCCCTTTGACCTATCCGAGCGCGCGGGTGGGTACATCCAGGATCGATTCTTCTCCGGCTTGAGGCCGCAGGAGTATTACTTCCACTGCATGGCTGGCCGCGAGGGTCTGGTGGACACCGCGGTGAAGACGGCGCGGTCCGGCTACCTCCAGCGGTGCATGATTAAGAACCTGGAGACGTTGCGGGTGCACTACGACCATACCGTGAGGGACTGCGACGGGTCCGTGGTGCAGTTCGCGTACGGGGAAGACGGCTCGGACGTCACTAAAAACTCGTACGCGCAAAAGTTTGAATTTCTCGCCGACAACGCCGAGCTCGTCAAGGCTAACCTCGTGGACGCCGAGAAAGGCCGCGCCAAGGGGATGTTCGCGGAGCTCGAGTACGATACCCCGGGGGAAAAACCTGCGGTGCCCTCGATGGCCACGCGGCCGCAGGGGAGCACTTTGGGCACCGTTCCGGAAAAGTTCAACGAAACTTTGGACAAGTTCATGGGAGATAAACCCACCGGTTACTTCGCCGGAGAGGACCAAGGTACCCAAACCGAGAAACCGAACAAAAAACCAAACAAGAAGCCGAGCAAGGCTGACCTGAAGGCTGTCAAGGGTGTCGTCGAGCGTAGGCCCCCGGAACGGAAACAGAGCTTAGTCGCGGAGGCTGGCGTCACCCGAGACGAGTTCAAGCGGCTGATGAACTTCCGCTACCTGAACCAGCTCGCGTCGCCGGGCGAGGCGGTCGGGTGCATCGCGGGCCAGTCGGTTGGGGAGCCGTCGACGCAGATGACCCTCAACACCTTCCACTTCGCCGGTCGCGGCGAGGCCAACGTCACGCTCGGTATCCCGCGTCTGCGAGAGTTGCTCATGGCCGCCGCTAAAAAACTGGCGACTCCGGTGATGACCCTGCCCCTCCTGCCGCACGCGCGCACGCGTGAGCAGGCGACGAGCCTCGCCAGGCGGCTCCGACGGGTTCGCCTCGCGGAGCTGATCCGTAAGCTCACGGTGACTGAGAACCCGTGCGGGGTTTCGCACGCCGGCACCGGCGCGATGGCGAGGACCTTCACGGTGTCGATGAAGCTTCGAGGCCCGAAAGCCGGCGACGACGACGAGGACGCGGAGACGAGCGCCGACGTCGGATCCGACTCCGACTCCGACTCTGACGACATCACCGCCGAGGACGACGACGGCAAGGTTTCGTTTACGCAGATGGCCAAGTCTTTCAAGAAGGAGTTCACGAAGAGGCTCTACGGGCTGGTCAAGCTGGAGCTTCGTCGCCGCGGCGCCAACCCCGGGCGCATCGAGGTATCCAAGCCCGAGAAGGCTGACCGTGGTTCCCCCGGCGCCGCCGGCGATGACGACGACGACGAGGCCCCCGGCGACGGCGGCGCCGGCAAGAAGAAGAAGGCTGTCGAGTCCAAGAAGGATGAGAAGGAGGATGGCGAGGATGGATCCGACGACGAGGACGAGGACGAGGAGGAGGGTGCCAAGACGGAGGACCGAACCGCGGCGCGGGGCGACGACGGCGAAGGACACACCGACGCCGACGCGAAGGAGAAGAAGGAGAAGGTGGGTCACGTCAAGCGCGTGAAGACGGAGGGTGAGGTCAAGGCTGTTGACTCGGATGACGACGCCATGGACGAGGATTCAGAGCAGGATTCAGACTCGGACTCGGGATCTGACGATTCCGACTCTTCAGACGGTGAATCCGGCTCTGACAGCTCCGATGGCGACGAGGCGGAGGAAGCGCCGAAGAAGAAGAAGAAGAAGGCTGCCGCTAAGCCCCAAGGCACGCGCACGATCGGCGGCGACCTCCTCGAATCCCTCGAGGACATCGTCGAGACCGTGGAGATCGCCCGCGAGACCCGCACGTGCACCCTGCGGATGTCCCTCAAGCTCACCGCGCCGAATCTCCTCGTCTTGGAGCTCTGCGAGAAAGTCGCCGCCGAGACAATCGTTCGATCCGTCCCAGGCATCGATAAGACCTACGTCGTGGGTAAGCTACCGGAAGATGACCCGACCGGTAAGGACCCGCTTCGCATCCAGACCGACGGCGTCAACTTCGCCGCGGCGTGGGCCAACGATGACCTCATCGACTGCCAAAAGCTCACCACCAACGACGTGTACGCAATGTTGCAAACATTCGGGGTGGAAGCCGCGAGGCAGACGCTGGTGCAAGAAGTACGGAACGTCTTCGGCGTCTACGGCATCGCCGTGGACGCCAGGCACCTCACCCTCATCGCCGATTTCATGATGCAGCAGGGCAACTACAGGCCGTGCAGCCGAGCCGGTATCGAAACGTCCACGTCGCCGTTTCTCAAGATGTCGTACGAAACAGCCGCCGCGTTTTTGGTCGACGCGACGATGAAAGGGAGCGAGGATACGCTGGAGTCTCCGTCCTCGCGGATCGTGATGGGGCGGGTGCCGGACCTCGGGACTGGGTCGTTCGGGCTGAGGTACGACATGAAGAAGGCGGCCAAGATGGCGGAGGAGGCGAGGAAAGCCGCGGGCAAGTTTTGAAGACGAGAGTCAAATTTTCACGAAGTGTAACGAAATTTTTTGGTTATCCGATGCGTTTCATTTTTCTCGGTCGAGCCGAACCTTGGCACCCCCCTCCCTCTTCACAAAGCTGCGCGCGACCGCATCCGTTGGGAGTAAGCCGAACCCGCGCGCCTGACTCGCACCATACAGCCCGACCTACCCTCGCGCGTCGAGCCCAGCGACGGCGCGTGGGACCGCGGCCTCGACGCGGACTTTGCCGATTTCCAGATCTCCACCGAGATCTGACGCGCTTCGTCACCACAAGACCTCGCGCCACGAGTATGCGTGGAAAGTATCGCCTACGAGAGATGAGCGGAGAAAATAATGATCAATTCAACATGCTCGAGGCGCTCGCGGAGCACGCGCCCGACGTATTCAGGCATGAGCTAGTCGCAAAGCACCTCGACACCACAACCACCAGTCTCCTCTGGCAGGTGTCAAAAAAGCTAAAGTCTGCGGTCGAGGCGACTGGGGTGTTCACCGCCGGGATCTGCGAACTGGAGGGGTGCGAACCCGAGGTCATATTCAAGCTCAGCCTCTCGAACAAGATGTACCTAAACGGTTCGCACGTGGAACCGCTCGAGCCCGGTGAGCAGCCCTCTTACTGCAGCAGTGGGACACTCTTTCACCAGGTCAACCCCGAGCTTGTGACGACCGTGGCGCTGGCAAAGTGGGCGAAGGAAAACGGAGCCCCGATGAACTTGAGGTTCGCCCAGCAGGCCGTTGCGGTCGGAAACATCGATGTGGTGAGGTGGATGGTCACCGATTTGTGGCCCAGATTCCCGGTCCTGGATCAGAAGATGGCCTCGGTGGCGCTCGCCAACAACCGCAAGGATATCTTCCTGGAGCTGCGCGCCGCCGGCTGCCCAATCGACGACGGGTTCGTGTGCTTCATAGCCGCTCACGAAGGGCATTTCGTGCTGATGAAGTGGCTGCACGAAGACGAAGACTACCCTTTGCAGGATGTCGATTTGACGCAGGTGCAAGATACACGGATCATGCGCTACCTCGAGGACAACCTCTACACCAGAGGATATCCAGTGGGCCATCCATTAGCTCATGCGCACGGGAGAATGAACGGCTTGATGCTCCGAGCCGCTCGCTTCGGAAACCTCACGTTCGCCAGGTGGTTTGTGGAGGAGATGAACTACGACATACCGTGGAGCGGGCTGCACCTGGCGTTTGCGCTGTGGGAAGATAACCCGTGCCGACGAATTGAGACTTTTGACTTTGGCTTCGCCGCGTGGGCTCGGAGCCGCGGCTGCCCCGAGCCAACCGAGGAGGACTGGGCAAAAGTTCACGCGGGACGGGGCAAAGCCATCGACAATCATCCGTACGAACAATACTACACCTAGATACAGACGAAGACGCAGATGTAGACGTGACGACTAGACTTTAGGCTACCCTTTCAAGCGACCATAAACTAGCTAGACTACAGCTTGCTAACCAGACCCGCGCCGCTGACCGCGGGGTCCCGTAGCCTCCATATCGATCGAAGCTCCTCATCGTCCTCCAGGCAACCTTCGAACGCGAGCGACAGATCCTTCACTTTCTTCGCGTCCGCCGCAGCGAACAACGGCTCGAGCAACGACGCCGGAATTGAAAAGTTGAGGTTAGGCACCACGGACCCGTCCGCGCCAAGCCGCGCGTTCGACGTCACCAAACCCAAAAACGTCCCGTGCCGTGGACACACCACCGCGCCGCCGCTGGCGCCCGAGTGCACCGACGCGGTCGTCTGATACATGGCGGGCGGCGCGGTCGACCGATACATATGAGCGCCCTTCGACCCGCGCGTGGCGGCGCCCGGTTTTGTCCGACGGTTTGTCCGACGCACGATCGCGGACATCACCCCGGGGTACACCGCGGGTGACCCGTCGACGTGCCCCGCGTGTACCGCGTTGGGTCCGATCCTGGCGTGCCCGACGACAGCAACCGGCGCACCGGGGGACGTTTCATCGTAGTCTTCACGCGAGGAGGAACGAAGTTTCACGGGGACTAGGCGCTCGGCGTCGGCGGGTGAGAGTTCCACGGCGAGGACGGCGACGTCGAGCGCGCCGCGGGACACGTACACGCACGTCGCGTCCCTCCACGATGAACTCGAATGCGAATCTTCAGAGGATCCGCGCTCGTCGTCTCTGTTGGGGAGCCTGACGCGGACCGCGTTCACCTTTGGGCCTTTCCCGTCGCCCCCCGCCGCCTTCGCCGACGGGTGCACGACGTGTGCGTTGGTCAGTATCAACGCCCTCCCTCGTTCACGTCCTCCCGCGTTAACACCGGTGTTGAGAACGACGCCGGATGCCCACGACGCGCCGCGGTCCGTCTCGATCATCACCACCGATCGGGAACTGTCTTGAAGCGGTGAACTTTTTTGTTTGCTCGTTACTGTGTTACCGCCGCCGACGCCTCCTCTGTTTTTGGTCCCATCACCGCCGCCGTTCACCAGGTCCCCGAGCGCGCCGCGTATCGACGCCATCGTCAGCACCAATGGCGCAGCCTCCGCCGTCCTCCGATGCGACGACTGCGTAGATCCAACGCGAGATCCGCGGAGTTGTCCGCCCGCGCCAGAAACCGTCCCCGACTCGTACCGCACCAGCGGCGGCGTGAGCACCCCGATGACGCCGCCGCCCCGCGCGTCCATCACCGGCGCACCCTCCATCCCAGGCATCGATCGCACGTCCGCCATCAGCAGCGGCGGGGAGCCGTGGTTGTTGTTAGACCCTTTCGTTCCCCACGCGGCGGCGACGTGCCCCCCGACGATGGAACACGAAAAATGCGACGGCGCCAGCGCCGCGAACGGTGACGCGCACGCCACGAATGCATCCCCCGCGTTCGGCACGGGCGCCTCCATCCACCATCCCTCGCTTCCGTTGTCCCCACCAGATACTCCCACGGGTGCGTCTAAGAGGACGAGGCCGGTCACCGCCGCTCCGAGGTTCTTCCGCGATGAATGCGGGAAAACTCCACACGACCACCCGGATGAGTGGATGGCACCGAGTCCGTCTGTGCCGGCGAGGGCGTCCACGGCGTCGGACGCGTCGCGCGGGACGGTTGCCGCGAGGACCCTAGCGCGTATCCACCCGCCGGGTTCGTCGCCGGGGCCCGGGTTTACGCGGCCTGGGCGCACGTGCACTTCCGCGCCAGGAACGAGCGGTGATGATGATGGCGACCCTGCGCTGGCGCTGTCGTCGAGGAACGGGAGGAACAGCGCGAGTGGCGCGATGAACCGCGTTCGCTCGTCCGTCGTCGTCCGTGGATCATCCCCCGGTGGTCTCGATGCGGGCCTCGGGAGCTTCAGCGCGGTGGCCGATATCGCCACGACGGGCGCCCCGTCGATGGAGCCGGAGTCGGCGTCGTCGTCGTCGTTCGAGCCCGAAGGTCTGTGGTCGAAGAAGGCGGCGTCGGCGGCGATGTCGCCGCGCGGGTCGGGGCCGCGCACCCGCACCGTCGCCGTGAGCCCGATGGCTCGTCTGGCCACCTCCGATGGACCCTGCATCGCCCCACCGATCGGAACCCGCGCGCTGATCCCGCCACGCGCCCCCGAACACTGGCGTTGTTAGTGACAACCCTGTTTTCCGTGAGACCGCTCCGAGACTTCGCCTCCAGAGACCCGATCCCGAATTGGCATCGCACAACGCACAACCTGACGCGCGCCATGGTGACGAAGAAGCCCGCGTTCAAGGATGACGCCTCCGCGGCTGAGGTATCCCGATGGATGGAGATGCAGGCGTCGGTGAGCCGGAGCACGAGCCGGCACTCCAAGGTGCTCGAGTCCGTCCTGAACCCCGGGAGCGTGCCAGCCCCCGATTCGACGCCCGTGAATCCTCTCCTCCCGCGTTGGTCCCGCGCGCTCCCGCCGCAGCCGCTGAAGGTGACGCGCAATCCCGAGTACGATAATCCCATCGACGACCCGGAGACGGACGCGGCGTTGGCCAAGGTCAGGGCGGCGGAGGCGGCGGAGGCAGACGTCCCGGTCGGCGCCGCGCTCACGAAGGCGCCCGGGGATGACGACGAAACATCAAAATCGCGAGAAGTCACCCACGCCAACCGCGTGGCGACGCAGTTCATGGGCGTGGACCCAACCACCGGCAAACAAAACCGCGTCTCCTACGACGGCATGGGCGGCATCAAGACGCACTACATGGAAATCTACAACTCCGTCGGCGATCCCAAGAACGCGCAAGTCATGAACCCGCTCGTCAAGATCGCCCGACAACCCCAATCGAAGATCGCGCTCGGAAACCAGTACACGGAATCGCTACGCGGCACCGAGGAGACCCGCGCGCGTTGGTCGGAGAAGGCGTACGTCACCTCCAAGCAGCGCATGGACGCCCCCGTCGCCGCCGCCGTCGGCGAGATCCCCGGCGTCGCCGAGGAAAAAGCTGAAGCGCGGCGACTGTTCATGGGCAACGTGGTATCCACAAGGCTCTACTACGGCGACTTGTTCAACGAAGAGGGCCAGGCGGCGATCGAGGCCAAACTCGCGGACCCTACCGTTTCCGCGGATGAGAAGGAGGAGATCTTGGCGGCGCTGAGGGAGGTCCACGCGGGGGTTCAGCCGCTACGGGACCGGACGGTCAGCGGCTCGGTCCAGACGCACAGAGCCGGCTTCCGGCCGTCTGAGGCGCATACAAAGCGGACGAAGGAAATCGCGCAGAGCATCGAGCGAATCACGGGCGGGAAACAGAGCGAGCGTGCGGTGGAGGCTAGGGAGCAGCGCAAGCGCGAGGCGCGACGCGTGGCATCGGAGGAGCGCGCCAGGCTTGACGCGTACAAGCTGGAACAAGCGGCGGAGGCGAGGCGTCGACGGGATAATCCAGTCGGCGTCGACTGCGATCCATCGCGGAAGGACTCGTCGCACGTCCCCGGGCGCTCGCAGGTGACCATCGGCATGCCGAACGTCAAGTCCGTCGTGCCCAACGTATCGGAGTACGTCAGGGTGACCAACGAGGTGGCGCACGGGTACGGCAAGTACCCCGGCGCGAAGCGCGACCCGCCCGTGTTTTGCCCCCCGTTCGGCAACAACTGGCTGGGAGAGACAAGGGCGGACCGGCCGGCATATCCCACACCGGGCTACCTCACCAGGCCGTTCGCCAGGGCCACCGCGCCCAACGTGAACAGGCGCGCACGGGAGGGTGACCCCATCACCGACCTCAACAGTACCACGCAGCGGTCCAGTTACCAAGCGCGGGACCCGATCGAAGCGGCGGCGGAGTCGAGAAAGGCGAGGGAGATGCTCGCGGGGAACAAGCTGAAGCGGAGCGAGAGTTTCATCCCGCTCGGGTCCAAGGGCCTGATGGACCACCCGAGGCACCAGCGAGAGACCAAGTACTCCAAAGACTTCGCGGCGGAACCCAGGTACGCGCAGGTCAGGGGAGGCGAGTAGTCAACGCGATGAAATAAAATCGCGAAATAATGAAATAAATTCGCGAAAGAATCGTACTACCGTTCGCCTCGAACGTGTTCAGCGAATGCGTCCACGTACCTCCCGAGAACCTCTTCACACGCGTCCATGAACCCGTCGCCGTTCTCCTCCGTTTGCAATATAGCGCGCAGCTCGGTGCCGTCCATGCGCCGCTCCGCGGCGCCCATCGCCCCGACCAGACCCGACTTCAACGCGAGGAGAGACTCCACTTTGCGTCTCAACGTCGGCGGCAGGGCGTGTAGACCCGCGAGCACCGCCCGGCGCCATGCGCTCACGTCCTCATCATCGTCACCGTCCCCTCTTCCCTCGCTGACGTCGTCGTCACTTCCAGACGCTTCCGGACGCTTCCAGACCCTGATGTTCATACGAAGTTTCATGCGGTTCATCAACGCCGACGCCGGAAGCGGATTCACCGGGTCAACGTGGAAAGCCCTGTTTGCCCATACGTCCCCTTCCCCCTCAATCGCAGCCACCGTGGCGATCGCTCTCGCGACTGCATCCGCGGGCGTCCACCACAGCCTCCATCGTTCCCCTATCCGCATGTCCGAGGTCCATCCCCCCGCGCACGTCGCCAACGCCAGCGCCATCGTCCCGTCGCCTTCGCACCCGGCGCCGTCGAAAGAACGCGGTCCGATGTTTCCAGGCCGATACACGCACACGGGCACACCACACGACTTCGCCGTCGCCCACACCAGCATCTCGGTCACCCACTTGGCCTGCGCGTCCCCCTGCCCCGTCCCGCCGTGCACCTCCGCCGTGTCGTACCCGCCGGCGGCGGCCAGCGACGCAAGCGCCTCTCCGCCCCCCGTGGCCGATTCCGACCAAGTTGCGCAAGAGTCAGCGGCTGGCGTGCCGAGCGGTGGAAGAACCGCGCTGGACGACACGTGGTGCACCGCGATCGCACCCGGGCGAGAGCAAGCCAGTTGAAGCACCTCACGAGCGGGAGCCACGTTGCCGGACGCCATGGACGCGTAAGGAGCCGCCGCACTGACCACGCCGGCGGAGTGAACGACGACGTCGATCGACGCGGCTAAACGCGCGTGTTCCTCGTCGGATAGCCCGAACTTTCGATGCGTCGCGTCGCCCGCGATGACCCGCACTCGAGAATCTAAAGTTTTCGAGGGGAAGGCCTTCTCCTCGAGTCGGATTCGCGCCGCCCCCGCGCTCGCGCCGCGGACGAGGCAGAACAACACAGCGTTTGGGGCAATCCGCGCCAGGATCTCATGCATCAGGCACCGACCGAGGAGCCCGGTGGCGCCGGTCAGGAAGACCCCACTCGCCCGTCCCAGCGATAGAACCTTTTCAGACGGCTTTACCCCCTTCACGACTTCGTCACTTCCAGACGCTTCCAGAGGCTTCCAGACCCCCCGCGCGTCCCACATTCCGACGCCAATCTCCTTCGCATCTCGCGCAGCCTCCGCGAACATACCCGCCGTCGTGAGAGCGCCGCCGGTGCCATCGGAGTGGGACCCGTTCATCGCCGCGGCCGCTATCCGCCTCGGCGTATCCGCCGCGATGATATCGGCGGGTGTCATCCGATCCCACGAGTTTAATGTACCCATACTACTAGTCGGGTCCGAGCGCAGGGCGTAGAGAAGCCTCTGCGCCTCCAACGAAGCCCCGCCGAGTTGGGCGAAACTGTCGTCGCCGTCGACGGAGTTCGCGTCGACGCCGAGGACGTCAGCCGCGAGTTTCGCCACGTGCGCTACGACTGTTCCGTCGACCTCCCCGTGTTCCGCCTCGCCGTCGCCGTCCCTCCTCGCTCGCGTCCGTCTCGGCGACGGCAAGGGCATTCCCGCCAACGCTCGTCTGTCGCACTTCGGCGCGGAGGACGCGAGCGCGGCGGTGAGCGGGATGGAGGCGACGAAGACCACACGCGCGGGGACGCTCCACCGCGGTAGCCTATCCGCGAGGTACGCATCAATCGCCTCCGCCTCGTCCTCCTCGTTCTCCGCTTCATCTGCATTATCACGTCGCATCACTTTTGGCACGACGAACGCGACGAGAGCTTCCCGCGGGGTGTCGTCACCGGGGTTGCCGTTCGACAACGGCCGCGCCACGCACGCGCAGGCTTTGACCCCGGGGTAACTCCGAAGGACCTCCTCCACTCCGTCGACATCAACCTGTAAGTGTTAAACAGGTCGTCAGTTTGATGACTTGTACCCACACGAAAGTAAAAAAGAACTCACCAATTTCCCACGAATTTTAACCCGGCCCGCACCCGCGCCCCGGCCGAGGAGGACCAACCGCCCGTCCGTACGAACCTTCGCGCGATCCCCCGTGGCGTACCACGTCCGCGTCACACCGTCGAGCCACGTCCTCGGCACGAACGCGCGTCGCGTCGCCTCCCAACCGTGCGGCCCGAGGTAACCGCTGGCAACCCCGTCGCCGGCGAGGTGCAACCAACCTTCACTCTCCGGCTCGGTGAGTACACACCCGTCGTCGTCCGCGATTGCCAGGTGGACGTGCCCGTACGGCACACCACACGTCGACGTAAAGCCTTCCTGCACGGCGCTCCCCAGGTTTCGCTCGAGTGCCACGTCGTGCGCCTCGGATACGGAGTAAAGGTTGGCAACCACGCGGCTATTGGAATATTCTTCATCGGTTTCATCAGGTTGCGATGAGAGCAAGGCGTCCACCAGGCCGACGCGCGGGGTCTCGCCGCAGAGCACCACGACACGCATCGCGTCCAGCGCGTCACGTGCCGGTGATTCCGCGTGTGCAGCCGCGGCGACGAGTAGCTCGGCCAAGGACGGCGTCAGCATCGTCCGGGTCACCTTGTTATCACACAAGTACCGACCCAGCGCGTCGCCGCCGCCGTTAATACTTTCCGGCGGTAACATCGCGACCTTGGACCCGGCGAGGAGCGCGCATACCGCGTCCCACACGCCAAACACGCACACGCCGGTGACATCGTCGGTTGTGTACGGGTGCTGTGCGGCGCGTGCGGCGTGGGAGGCTAGTGAACCGCGGTGGGCGCAGACCACTGCCTTGGGCGCTCCGGTTGATCCGCCGGTGTGGATGACATGCGCGACATCGTCCTGTCCTCCGGAGTGTGTGGTATTTAACATCGGTAGGTCCTCCATGTCAATCTCGCTGTCATCTGACGTGTCGGCGCATCGGATCACGGTGACCGGAACGCCGCTTTCGTGCACCTCCAGCCGGGGTTCCGCGTCGTTGGCATCGGCATCTCCCGGATGAGATTTCGTTTTCGATAGACGAATGGCCAGCGTGCGTGTGCCCGGTCGGATGGGATAGTCCGGTTCTCCCGTGTCTCCCCCCGTACGTGCGGATACGATGTGGTGTGTGAGGTTCGCGTGTTCGTGAAGCGCGGAGAGCACCCCGGTTAGGGCCGCGGGCGGGAGGGTTGTCTCCAGAGGGGCGAAGGCCTTCCCCGCCATGAGCACCGCAAAGTACGCGACGATCAGTTCGATACTAGAGTCCAACGAGACCGCAACGGACGCGCCGACCGCGATTCCGGGACTCGGATCACCTGTTCGGAAGATCGCCGGGCCGCATCGTGCGTGCGTCGAGCTCGATGTCCGCGTGAGATGCTGGGCGAAGCTTCGGCATAGGTTCACGAGTTGACGGAACGAGAGGTTCGGGGTGCCGTCGTCGTCGTTTCCGAGAACGGCGATGCGGTCGGGGTGCGCGTTCGCCGCCGCCACGAACGCACCGTGGATGGTATCCACCGGGTAAAGATTCACGCGGGACCCCATCGATCGATCTCACAACGCTCAACACATGATGACACCTCGCCGCGACTGGACCGACCCGGCGCTTCCGCGTGTGGACATCCATCACGTTCATCTCATCGAAACTTTCGCTGCGTTTTGCAAACTCGGTTGAGAAATGAGAACGTTGGCGGGGGGCAC
>Ga0213862_10000815_pt1 | contig 13142 bp, 10 predicted proteins | sample PICome_7_FD_160092 | JGI IMG/M metagenome (GOLD analysis project Ga0213862, IMG submission 160092) | Coastal seawater microbial communities near Pivers Island, North Carolina, United States - PICO266 | ecosystem: Environmental > Aquatic > Marine > Coastal | place: USA: North Carolina... | reverse complement strand
TATTCCCAAGTTTTAGGACAGCCCCTAATTCTCCGTTATAAGCGTACTCTGGTTTTAACTCTGGATTTGGAACCACTACAGAGCCTGGTTCGCTATCAAATATTTTTCCAACATCGTCAATATTTGGTGCTCTGAAGGCTGTTGATAAATTTAATCTCCAACTTAAAATTTCACTTGCTTGCCAGTTAAATCCAAAACTTCCTGTCAAAGCTCCAGTATTAATATCTGACTCTACAAATGTAAAATCGTAAAACTCATTGTTGTAATTAGCATAAAGTAAAATATGATTGTATCGCAGTCCCAATTGAATATAGAGATTCGCGGATAATTTGGATTGTAAACTTACATAAGCTGCCATAGATTGCCAATTAGAATCATCCGGATAACGAGGAGAAGTTTCTGAAGTTGCTCCATTACCGAGATTGCTTTGTTTTCCTACAGAATTTACTTTATTGTAGACATATTCTAATCCATAGAACAGTTTACTTTTTCCAAATTTTTTAATAAAATCTAATGCTGAAGTGTAAGCATTAACTTTTTCTTTTGTTTCATATAAAATAGTATCTCCAAAATCTCGATCTCTTCTTCCTTCTTTAAAATTTTGATACGATAAGGTAAAAATACTTTTGTCGTAAAGAGAAAATCCTTTATGAGTGAGTCTAAAATTACCATTTATCCATTCTTGAGGAGTATAATCCCAAACAGCACTCCTTAGTTGACCCTCTTTTTTTTGTATCAAACGATCATACCTTGGGTAATCGCTAGTAGTAGTATAGAACAATCCCAAATTAAAGTCCAAACTTTCGGAAGGCATAAATCGAATCTTTTGCATCGTATTTATTTGCTTATATCCTGTGAATATCTGCTTTCTGGGATTTTTATTGACGACTAAAATATCTTCTCCATTTATAGTTGCCACATATTCAGGCCTCAAATAGTCATCTGGTCCATATTTACCCATAACTAAATCTCCAAAATCAGTATATGATATACTTGTTAAAAATGCCCATTCATCCAAGCCTAAATTTAAATCGACATGACCTGTTTTTTCAGAACTAGCAGTAGCGTATCTTGTCGTAAAATTTCCTGAAATAGACGCACCTTCTTTAAATGAAAATTTTGCATTTTTAGTATAAAAATTCATCACACCACCTATAGCATCGCTACCATATACAACAGAACCTGGACCTAAAATAACTTCGGTACGTTCAATCGAAAAGGGATCAATTGAAATTACACTTTGTACATTTCCACCTCTAAATATTGCATTATTAAATCGAGTCCCGTCAACAGCTATAAGTAATCTATTGGTTGAAAAACCACGTATAATTGGACTACCTCCCCCTAATTGACTTTTCTGTATAAATACATTACCACTTCTTTCCAACAAATCAGCAGAGGTTTGAGGGTTTGTAAATAAGACATCCTTACTTGTTATACTTGAAATTTTTTGAGAAATTTCTTTTTTATTTTGTTCAAATTTAGAGATAGATAATACCACCTCATCAAGGAAACTCGCATCTGGGCTTAGAATAACCATATTTCCTGATGAAATAATTTCTTTTTTAGTTAAAAAACGATTGATGTGCGAAATATGTTGAAAAGTAATTTTCTCATTTTCTGAAAAATTTGTAATATCGATATTTCCATCTATATCTGTTATCCCAGTAATTAACTTTGTGTCATTAAATACAGCAACGCCAGTAACAGGTTTTTTAGTTTCTTCGTCTAAAACTTGAATAGTTTGAGCATGAATTGTCAAAGAAAAAATAAAGAGGAAGGTAATTGTAGATAGCAGTTTCATGCTTATTCGAATATCTGATTTAAGACTACTAGTGACTTGGGGTTTTTAAAGCCGTGCAAATGTAATTGATAATATTGCAAAAGCAAAGTCAATAGGTCCGAACGTTCAATTTTTGTAAGATTTATTTTGTTTGATTTATCAAAATCTATGCCGAAAAACTCTTTTAGATTTGCTACCCGTTGGCTTCTTTCAGAATATTTGTTGGTGTTTAGATCTTGAAATACTCCCTCCATCAAATTAAAATATGATTTTTCTAAGGTATCAGTATCTGGGTAAAACCCAAAATACATGCTTAGTTTTAGTAAAAAAAGTATATGAAAATTAGATATTTTAACCGACTGATCAAGCCACAATAATGATTTTTCTATAAAATTAAATAGATCAATATCCTCTGCCTCCTCATTAATTGTGGTCACTAATATTTCGGCAATAAAAATAGTCATACTACTTTTTACAATCTGAGTATGCAATGTTCGGTATGAATAATTAACTTTTGCTTCCTTAATTATTTCTAAATTCCCTTTATTTTTATGGGAAGCTATTATTTCTAAAATAGTTAAGGGTTGAAACAGAGATACTTTAAATTTTCCTTTCTTAGATTTTAATATATTTCTAAGCAAATAGCTTTTAAGACCTGAAGAGGCCGTGAAACATTTTACTATTAAATCGGAATCTCCATATTTTAAGGAGGATAATACAATAGCTCTTGTAGCAACAATCATTATCTTATAATCATGATTTTAGCAACTTTAGTAAGTAAATTATCGTCAGATGTAACAAGTATTAAGTATACCCCAGAGGCTACTTTATATTTTCCAAAAGCGGTGGTGTCCCATTGTATACTCCCTCCCTCAGAAGTAGCTTCAAATACTAAATTCCCAGTAATATCAGTTATTTTTATATTTGCTTTAGCCATTAATCCGTCAATAGTTACATTACCAGAAAAATTTGGTCTAACTGGATTCGGAAAAGCATAAACATTTTCAAGGTCATCTTTGGGTGCTGTTGAAGTTCCGTTATAAGCAACCAATCCATCGTTAGTTGCAAAATAGACTTTACCGCTTGAGTCATCTATTGCAATGTCTAATACATTATCTGAAGGTAACGGAGAATTATCTGAAGTGAAACGCAATAGAGTTTCTTGACCATTTGATGACAAATAAAATACTCCAGACGTTGCGGTAGAAATCCATTTATTATTGGAGCCATCTACTTCAATATCTGTAATTGATTGCAAAAACAATAACTCTTGAGGAACGTCATCTTCTAATATGATAATTGGTTGGGCATCTGTTTCTGCTCCATCTTCAAAAAAACTTCCGATGCTATAAAGAACTCTCAAACCTTTTCGAGTACCTATCCATAATCTATTCTGATTATCAAAAGTAAGTGCTTTTATATCTGTTGTTGGTAGGTTACCGGTTCCAAGCCCTTCTCCGATTTTATTGAATTGATTTGTTGTTGGATTGTATCCTATTAATCCACTATCTACAGCTCCAAAAAATACATATCCTGTTCGACTTACTGCTAATTTACTGAGTGCTAACTCAGTTTCAGCATCAATTATATTAGAAATATCAATGGTTTGAAATTGTCCGTCAGGAGTTAATTTTATAAGGCCCTCATCAATTCTTGATTGAACAAGCCAGAGGTTTTGATCTCTATCGAAGTCAGATCCAAATACCCTAATCCCTAATGCTTCATTACCATTTGGAATATCCATTGGACTATTGGTTTCATTATATAAAATAAAAGGGTCCTGACCATTCAATTTAATTAAGCCTTTTTGGTAAGAACTCATATAAGTGACAAATGGATTATTTTGATTTATCTTTACATGAACCAAATCATTCGCATCGTTAACTCCTAATTGATCAATAAGCGAATCGTATTTAATATTTTTCCAGGCTTCATTTTTAAAATTACTAATTCCCTTTCTTGTTAAAGGAAAGGGGTTAAAAGTTAAATCTACATCTCCATAGGAAACCCATAATTGCCCCGGTGAAGCATCAATAGAAAAAGGTTGATTATAAAGAGGGCCCGCAGGGAGAACCTGAAAAGCTTCCTGAGGTGGTTCAGGAACTACTATCATTCCTAGAGTAGAAGTTCCCATATAAAATATATTATTAAAATAAAATCCAGATTGTAAAGTGTAATCGTAACCCATTAAATTATTTACTTCAGCTAATAAGTTATATTCTTCCTCAAAAGCTTGAATAGTATTTTCTGTTGTAATGGTTAATATATTAGATTGGACTCCAAAATCAATGACACTAGACGAAAAACTATCGATTTCTATAAATCCTAAATCAGAGTCTTGTTTGAATAAAATATTCGTGTTACTTAGCGCATAAAGATCGCTCCCTAATGATTGTATCCCCTTATATCCTCCTAGTGAACTTGTAGTCCACTGTTGGTAATCAATAATATTTGCATCGTTAACTAATGCGCTTTTTATACCATTACCAGAGGTAGAGGCATAAATAAAATCATCAAATACTGTGGTTTGTGTAACAGATATTTGACTCCCTAAACTTCCTATATAATAAGTATCTCCAAACTCTAATGCTTCTAAATCATAAACAGAAATACCGTATCCCGTAGAAATATATAGCTTACCGTTGTATTCGTAAAAATGATTTATTTGTTTACTATCAGGAGGGATGGTTAGTTTGTCTAGTATATCAACTACTTTTAAAATATTATCATCTCCATCGACAACAATTTCAATTAAACCATTTTTATAACCTATGATATAAAGTCCAAAATTTTCACTGTAATATGCAGTTGTTATCTCTTTTCCTGAAAGGCCATTTATAGTTGAAACCGTTTCAATTTCTTGAGTCGATAAATCATAAGTAAAAATTGCGTTTTCTGCAGCGGCATAAATTTTATCATTCCCTTGGGAAATACTTTTTATAGATACGTAGGAGAAGTAACCTGACCAGCTATTTTCAAAGTTTTGAGCCTGTAAAAAAAAGACCTTTGTTAACAATACAATACTTAATATTTGCTTCATAAGAATTATCTTTCTTTAAGTATAACACGCTAAAATACTATTTATTTTGAATTAGATTTAAAAAGAAAAAGGTTGCCTATAATTGGCAACCTTCTCGATATTGAGAATAAAGAATATTAAACTACACCTTGAGCGATCATTGCATCTGCTAACTTAACAAATCCTGCAATGTTTGCACCTTTAACATAATCTACATATCCTGTTTCATCTTTCCCGTATTTTACACAAGCATCATGTATATCATTCATGATAGTATGTAATTTATTATCCACTTCTTCTGAAGTCCAGTTTAAACGAAGTGAATTTTGTGACATTTCTAAACCTGAAGTAGCAACTCCTCCCGCATTAGAAGCTTTTCCTGGTGAAAATAAAATTTTATTATTTATAAAAACTTCGATTGCCTCAGGGGTACAAGGCATATTAGCTCCTTCACCAATACAAAAACAGCCATTATCAACTAATAATTGAGCTTCTTCTTTATTTACTTCATTTTGTGTTGCACATGGTAAGGCAATATCACATTTTATATTCCATGGACGCTCCCCAGCAAAATACTTTGCAGCTGGATATTGATTAATATACTCACTAATACGCCCACGTTTTACATTTTTCAGATTCATTACAAAAGCTAGTTTTTCTTCATTTAATCCTTCTGAATCATAAATATAACCTCCTGAATCAGATAAAGTTACCACTTTCCCTCCAAATTCTATAGTTTTCTCAGCTGCATATTGAGCAACGTTTCCTGAACCAGATATAGTAACTGTTTTTCCTTCAAAAGAATCGCCTTTAGTTGCTAGCATGTTTTTAGCAAAATAAACATTCCCGTATCCCGTAGCTTCGGGACGAATTAGCGAGCCTCCATAAGAAAGTCCCTTTCCAGTTAGAACACCTGTGAACTCATTTTTTAAACGTTTGTATTGTCCAAATAAAAACCCTATTTCTCTTCCCCCAACACCAATATCTCCGGCAGGAACATCCGTATTTGGACCAATATGTCTTGACAATTCTGTCATAAAACTTTGACAAAAACGCATAACCTCAGCATCAGTTTTACCTTTAGGATTAAAATCTGACCCTCCTTTTCCACCTCCCATAGGGAGGGTTGTTAAACTATTTTTAAAAACTTGTTCGAAGCCTAGAAATTTTAATATACTCAGATTTACTGTCGGATGAAAACGTAATCCGCCTTTATAAGGTCCTATCGAAGAGTTAAATTCAACTCTGTAACCTCTATTTACTTGAATTTCTCCTCTATCGTCAGTCCAAGGAACTCTGAACATCAAAACGCGTTCTGGCTCAACCATTCGCTCTAGTAATTTAATTCCTTGATACTCTTTATTTTCCTCTATAAAAGGAATAATTACCTCAGCAACTTCTGTAACGGCCTGTAAAAATTCTGGCTCGTTAGGATTCATTTTTTCAACTTTAGAAATGAAATCTTTTATGCTATTATTCATAAAATTAATTTTATTGAAACAGTTAGTATTATTTTTTTGCAAATATAAGCCTTATCTAAAAATTGCTATATATTTTTTAAAAAATAAAAGAAATATCCTAAGTTTAAAGAACATACAACTATTGTATAAAAATTAACCCATTGCTTGACGTAAATCTTCTATTAAATCATCTTTATCTTCAATTCCAACACTTAATCTAATTAAAGAATCAACGATCCCTGTCTTTTCTCTCTCTTCTTTTGGAATACTCGCATGAGTCATACTGGCTGGATGACCAGATAAACTTTCAACACCCCCTAAACTTTCTGCAAGAGTAAATATTTTTAGACTTTCAACTATTTTTTTTGCCTTTTCATAACTGTTCCCTTTTGTAGTGAACGATATCATCCCTCCAAAATCTTTCATTTGAGACTTTGCTACCTCGTGATTGGTATGATTTCTTAGGCCTGGCCAGTAAACCTTTTCAACTTTTGGATGATTCTCAAGGTATTCTGCAACAGCTCTTCCGTTAATACAGTGACGCTCCATTCTAACGTGCAGTGTCTTTATGCCCCGAAGTAGTAAAAAACTGTCTTGTGGACCACAAACTGCACCGCTGGAATTTTGAATAAAATATAGACGATCCGCTAATTCTTTTTTCTTAACCACTAAAGCTCCCATAATAACATCACTATGACCTCCCAAATATTTTGTAGCACTGTGCATTACAATATCAGCACCTAGTTTAAGAGGTTGTTGTAGGTAAGGTGTTGCAAAAGTATTATCTACACCTAACAAAATTTGATGCTTTTTTGCGATACTTGCTGCTTTTTTAATATCTATAATATTTAACATAGGATTGGTCGGAGTCTCTATCCAAATTAGTTTAGTATTTTTTGTTACAAACGTTTCTATATTTTCAGCATTTTTCATTCCTATAAAATGAAATTTAATTCCAAAATTTGCATAAATCTGAGAGAATAATCTATAGGACCCTCCATATAAATCGTTTGTTGATATAACCTCATCTCCGGGACGGAGTAATTTTAAAACTGCATCAATTGCAGCTAATCCACTAGCAAATGCCAAACCAAAGTTACCATTTTCTAAACTAGCAAAACTTTTTTCTAAAGCAGAACGAGTTGGATTGTGTGTCCTAGAATACTCAAAGCCTTTATGTCCTCCTGGGGTACTTTGAGCATAGGTTGATGTTTGATAAATTGGGGGCATTACAGCACCATAAGCTTTATCGTGTTCTTGTCCTCCGTGAATTGTTTTTGTATTAAATTTCATATCTATAAATTGGGAAACAAATATAATTATTTAATTATTTTAGTGACCCAAAAGTATTTTTTTACTTTGCAAAAAAAATGCCGATTGTAAATAGTGTTTATAAGCCCTCTTTTTTTTTTAAAAACGGGCATTTTTCTACAATATATTCAGCGAAACTAAGAGTTACTACTGGATTACTTCAAGAAAGAGAGCGAATAATTTTACCTGATAATGATTTTATTGACATCGATTGGTCTTTCACTGAAAAACCTACCGAAAAAGTAGCTATTTTATTGCACGGTCTTGAGGGAAATGCTCAGAGAACCTATATTAAAGGTGCTGCTAAGGAATTATTAAAAAGCGATTATAATATTGCTGCAATGAATTACAGGGGCTGCAGTGGCGAAAATAATTTAGCCTATCAATCATATCATTCAGGAAAAACAGATGATTTAGATTTTTTAATAACTCATATTTTACAAAAAGAAATTTATAAAGAGATAGTCTTAGTTGGCTTTAGTTTAGGAGCAAATTTGTTATTAAAGTATCTTGGAGAACGCGATGTTCTCCCTAAAGAAATAAAAAAAGGAGTTGCAATTTCGGTCCCAATAAGTTTAAAAGGTTCCTTAGAAAGTTTAAACGAATCTAAAAACTGGCCCTATAGAACAGTTTTTTTAAAAAGTTTACGTAAAAAATATAAACTAAAAATGAAGCAATATCCCGAAAAGATGTCTGTAACAGAATTAAAAAAAGTTAAAACATTAAGAGATTTTGATAATATTTATACTTCTAAAGCACATGGATTTAAAAATGCATATGACTATTATGAAAAAAATAGCAGCAAACAGTTTTTACAATATATTAAAATTCCTGTCTTGATTTTAAATGCAAAAAATGATAGCTTTTTAAGTATTGATTGTTATCCATTCGAGATTGCAGAACTTTCAAAATTCGTATATTTAGAAACTCCTCAATTTGGAGGACATGTAGGGTTTCATTACACCAACGAAACTTATTATAGCGAGAAAAGAACTGTTACTTTTTTAAATGAAAAACTATGACTAATGAAAATCAATTTATCATCGCTTTGGGATATTGTATTTTTATGCTAATTATTTACTTTATATATTTTAAATATCCACCAAAAAAAATTAATTATTTATATGGTTATAGAACCAGACGATCTATGCAAAACTTCGAAACTTGGTCTTTCGCTAATAAGTATGCTGCAAAACTTTTAATTAACTTTTCTATCTATTCGTTGTTTATTCCGCCTCTCTTATATTTTCTCTATCCTGAATATAATTCTATAATAACAATTATAGTTCATAGCACATTAACCCTCTCTGTTATATATTTCACAGAGATACAACTTAAAAGAAAATTTAAAGAGAAAAAAAATCAATAGATACACAAATAATTTACTACCATTGTATTTTAGTACCTTTGGCTTATTAAATGGCAATTATATGATTAAATCTATGACCGGATATGGTAAATCAGTTATCCAATTACCAACTAAAAAAATAACTGTAGAAATTAAAACTTTAAATAGTAAAAATCTAGATTTAAATACAAGAGTTCCTTCTTCCTACAGAGAAAAAGAATTAGAAATTCGAAAACTTATTTCTAAATCGTTAGTGCGCGGAAAAGTTGATTTTAATTTATATGTCGAAATTACTGGCGAAAAAACAAACGCAAAAGTTAACGAAAGTGTTGTGAAACAATATATGAACCAACTTAAAAATATTAGTTCTGTAGCTGAGTTAGAGCTTTTAAAAATGGCTGTAAGAATGCCAGATTCTATGAAAATAGAACGAGAAGAAATTGATACAGATGAATTTAAAATTATTTTAGAAGGTATAAACGAAGCTTTGACTGCTATTAATCTTTATAGGTCTGATGAAGGGGAGGTACTTGAAAATGATTTTAATATAAGGATTAAAAATATTTCAAAATTATTAATTAAAGTTATCGCAGTTGATTCTGACCGTATGACTATTGTCAAAGATCGCCTTCGTAAAGCGATTGAAGATTTAAAAGAAGTAATAGATGAAAATCGTTTTGAACAAGAACTAATTTATTATCTCGAAAAATATGACATAACAGAAGAAAAAGTGCGTTTAGAAAATCATTTAAATTACTTTAATGAAGCTCTAAACTCTTCAGATTCAAATGGGAAAAAAATAGGTTTTATTTGTCAAGAGATTGGAAGAGAAATTAATACTATTGGATCAAAGTCTAATCACGCTCCAATGCAACAATTAGTAGTGCAAATGAAAGATGAATTGGAAAAAATAAAAGAACAATCTCTAAACGTTTTGTAATGGCAGGAGGAAAATTAATTGTTTTTTCAGCACCCTCAGGTAGTGGAAAAACTACCATTGTGCAATATTTACTTAAACAAGAAAAATTAAATTTAGATTTTTCTATATCCGCAACCTCAAGAGAGCCAAGAAAAGGAGAAGTTCATGGCCAAGATTATTACTTTATAAGTTTAGAGCAATTTAAACAGCATATAAAAAAAGAAGAATTTTTAGAATGGGAAGAAGTGTATCGTGATAATTTTTACGGAACTTTAAAAAAGGAAATAGAACGAATTTGGGCAAAAGGTAAAAATGTAATTTTTGATATCGATGTTGTTGGTGGCTTAAGAATTAAGAAGAAATTTCCTGAAGAAACGTTAGCTGTTTTTGTCAAACCTCCTAGTGTAGACGAACTTAAAATAAGATTAAAAAAACGGAAAACGGAAAGCGAAGAAAAAATTAATATGCGAATTGCTAAAGCTTCTGTCGAGTTAGCTACCGCCCCGCAGTTCGATTTTATTATAGAAAACATTGATTTAGATATTGCATTAAATGAAGCTAAAGGATTAGTAAAAAATTTTATTCATGAAGAAAATGAATAAAAATGTTGGCTTGTTTTTTGGAAGTTTTAATCCTATTCATGTGGGGCATTTAATTATTGCAAATCATATGACTGAATTTTCTGATCTAGAAGAGGTCTGGATGGTTGTTACTCCTCATAATCCTCATAAAAAAAAGAAAACCTTATTGGATGATGTACATCGATTAGCAATGGTTCGAATTGCAATTGAAGATTTCCCAAATTTAAAAGCTAGCAATATAGAATTCGATCTTCCACGACCAAACTTTACGATTAATACTTTAGCTGTACTTGAAGAAAAATATCCAGTAATAAATTTTTGTTTGATTATGGGAGAAGACAATTTAAAAAGTTTTCATAAATGGAAAAATTTTGAGCTAATCTTGGAACGTCATTCTATTTATGTCTATCCAAGAATTTCTAAAGAAGATAATAAAACAATGTTTTCTTGCCCTTCAAAAATCATTAAAATAGCTGCGCCTATAGTAGAAATATCCTCCACATTTATTAGAAAAGGTATTAAGGCGAATAGAAACATCCAGCCATTATTACCACAAAAAGTTTGGAAATATTTAGATGAAATGAATTTTTATAAATAACTCTCCAAATAACTTATTTTGTAGAGCCTGTTATTATTCCGTATTTTTGAGTTAAATATTATTTTATGTCAAATAAACCTAAGTTTGCTGTTTTTGGTGGAGGAAGTTGGGCAACTGCCATTGTAAAAATGCTTTGCGAAAATTTAGAGGAAGTAGGTTGGTACATGCGAAACGAATCTGCTATAGCACATTTACAAAAACATAAACATAACCCCAATTATCTCAGTTCTGTTGAGTTTGACATTTCAAAACTTAAACTTAGTAATGATATTAATGAATCGGCCACTTATGCCGACTATCTTATTTTTGTAATTCCGTCTGCTTTTTTATACAAGGAACTAGAGTTACTTAATATTGACATAAAAGACAAAGTGATATTTTCTGCTATCAAAGGAATTGTACCGGAAACCAGTCTAATTGTTGGAGAGCATTTTTGTAATATTTTAGAGGTGCCTTTTAAAAATATAGGAGTTATATCGGGACCTTGTCATGCAGAAGAGGTTGCATTAGAGCGTCTTTCTTACCTTACTATTGCTTGTGCAGAAGAAATAAAAGCACAGGTAGTATCAGATTCCTTAAGTTGTGACTACATAAAATGTAAAATAAGTGAGGATATTATTGGTACAGAATACGCAGCAATGCTTAAAAATATTTATGCCATTGCAGCTGGAATAGCACACGGATTAGGATATGGAGATAACTTTCAAAGCGTTTTAATGAGTAATGCTATCCGTGAAATGAAAAAATATGTGAAAAAAGTTTATAATATGAATCGAGATATTAATGGCTCTGCATATTTAGGTGATTTATTAGTTACAGGCTACTCTACCTTCAGTAGAAACAGAATGTTTGGAAATATGATTGGGAAAGGATACACAGTAAAAAGTGCTCAAATGGAAATGAATATGATAGCTGAAGGTTATTATGCTACCAAAAGCGCATATCAACTAAATATAAATAAAGAAAAAAATGCTAAAACTCCGATAATAAACGCCGTTTATAGCATCTTATATGAAGGGGGTAATGCCAAAAATATATTTAAAGATCTCGCTAACATATTGGATTAACGCTTAATTTTATTGATAAAAATAGTTTAATTCTTTTTTTTATATATTTATGTAAACTAAATTTTATGAAATTATTCCGCCTTCCTCTAGTATTTTTTTGCTTTATTGGTTTTACATCAATTGCTCAAAAAAACAACTCAAATTCAGTAACTTATAAAAATATAAGCAGTCAAACTAGTCTTGATAAAATTCTAAAACAGAAAAAATCAAACTATACTATTACAAAAGAGCATGTTAGTAGTCTTAGTGGTATTCATCATGTTTATTTAAGGCAAAGTCATAACGACCTTGAAATATTCGGGACAGAATCAAGCATTCATTACGATCGAAATGGAGGTATATTTAAAGAGCATAATAAATTTATTGATAGTATTTCTATTAAAAAAATAGATGATGACTCTCAAATAATTAATGCTAGACAAGCAATTATCTCTGTTGCTAATCAAATGAATTATAAAATCTCTAATCTGAAACAATTAGAGTCAAAAAAAGGTATAAATCAAAAATCACTATATAATAAAGCAGGGATTTCAAGTGAAAACATCCCTGTTAAGCTTATGTACTACTTCAGAAAAGGTGAGAAATTATTAAAAATATGGGAGCTATCTATTGCAGAGGTTAATAGCTCAGATTGGTGGAATTTTCGAGTAAATGCAACTACTGGACAAATTATCGATAAAGATAATTGGACGGTTTCTTGCAATATAATGGAAAGTCATTCTTGTCACGAATCAGAAGAAGAAAATTTAAACCATATAGGTCCAGTTGAAGAAAAAAACCTAACTCAAAATATCACCTCAATCCTACCGGGCAGTTATAATGTTTATGCAATGCCAGTAGAATCACCAAATCACGGATCTAGAACTATTGAAACAAATCCAGAAAACCTAATAGCTTCACCTTTTGGTTGGCATGATACAAATGGTAGTACAGGTGCTGAATATACCAGTACAAAAGGAAATAATGTAGATGCTTATGAAGATGGAGACAATCCAGGTTACAGAGCTGAGGGAGGGCCAGGCTTAATATTTGATTTCCCAATAAATACTACTTACT
>Ga0213862_10000813_pt1 | contig 13152 bp, 14 predicted proteins | sample PICome_7_FD_160092 | JGI IMG/M metagenome (GOLD analysis project Ga0213862, IMG submission 160092) | Coastal seawater microbial communities near Pivers Island, North Carolina, United States - PICO266 | ecosystem: Environmental > Aquatic > Marine > Coastal | place: USA: North Carolina... | reverse complement strand
GAGATAAATGAGTTTACTCTAACTAATCAATTTGAAGATACTTTATTTAAGGTTTATTATCAAAACTATATTTCACAAGTATTTCAAAACAACAGAAGGTTAACTACAATACACGCTTATTTACCTATGAAAATGCTACAAGAGTTTATTCTTGCAGACACCATAGCTATAACAGACAGAAACTATACTATTAATGAAATAGAAACAGATTTTAGTACAGGAAGAAGTAAGATTGAATTAATAAATGCAGTTACTGTTTCTGTGGGTGGTTCTGATCCTATAGATCCTACTACTACACAGGATCCAAGTGAGGTTTGTGATGAATGTACAGCTGATTCAACTTTTTGTACTGTAGATAGTTTAACACCAACTGCTGATAAAACTTGTGATGTAGGTAGAACTCTAACAATTACAGGACCTCTTACTGCACAACAAACAAATGATATAACTCTAGTAGCTACAGCAAACAACTTTATAGGAACTGCTAGTTACTTGTGGGCAGGTGGAGAAGCAGCAGGAGAAACAACATCGAGTGTAACAATAACAAATGCAGGTACAGGAAACGTAACTTATACTTGTACAGCTACAGATAGTGATGATAGTGCAGAATTTCCAGATACACACACTGTTCTTTGGACACCAAAAACATATAGGATAACATTAAATGTAGTAAATAATATTACAGGTAATGCTGCAGGATATAATATAACAGGAGATCAAAGTGGTGATTTTGTGGAATTACAAGAAGGTGAAACCTATTCATTTAACACTTTAGTGAGTCCCAACTCTGGTTTTGAATTTACTTCAGGACCTAATATATCAAACGCAACAGGAACAGTAGGTACATCAAATATAACTGTAAACACAACACTAACAGGTGCTGTACAAACAACAACAGATTTTATTACAATAGCTGGACCTACACAACAAACAGTAAATACAAATGCTAGATTAACAACGACAGCAACAGGGTTTACACCTACAAGTTATCAATGGGCAAGATCAACAGATGGAGGTTCTACGTTTGTAGATGAATCTGGAGAGACAAGTAGTTTCTATGATGCTAATGAGTCAAGTGCAGCTGCATACACATATAGAGTAACTGCTTCAGATGGAACAGTAACAGCACAAGACGTACACACAGTTACTTTTGTAACACAATCACTTGTTACTGTAACACTTGCGGTAGACACAAGCAATATAGTAGGAACAGGATATTCACCAGCTTCATTAGGGTTTACATTAGGAGGTGATTTAAATGGTGCACAAAAAACACAAAACAGTGGAACGGTATTTAGTTTTTCAACTACGATAACACTTAACTCTGGATATGAATGGGTAGGAACAGCATTAACAGCAAATAATGTAGGAACAACATATACAGCTGATGCAACACAAAATAGTGTTTTCCCAGCAGCAGAAATACAATTAATAGTTTATAATTATTATATAGTAACAGGATGTCCAAACACAAACGTAGCAGGACAAACAATATATATAAGATCAAGAGACACATACACCACAGGAAGTACTAGCACAGGAAGTTATGTAACAATAAGCAATAACTGTTATTATGCATCTTCAACAACGTTTGAAAGTACTTGGGCAAGTAATAATGGAATAACTGTAGGTAATGCAGAAGGCACAGGGTGTACTACTTGTACAAACCCAGTTACTACAGATCCTTGTTTAGTAGATAAGTCTTTATTTTCTTTAAGATACTCAACTACAAGTGGTGTTTGTGAATCAGCTTCTACTATTGGGTTTTATTATGGTAATGGTGCAAGTTTAAGTCAAACACAAACAAACTTCTGTAATTTAACTAATTTATATACATATGCTGATTGTACAGTAGCAGCTCCTGCAGGTTATTACTCATTAAACAATGATAACACTGTAAGAAGATATTGGAACGGTAGTAGCTTTAGTGTTTGTACTAACTGTATAGATGCACAAAGTTTAATTTATTTAGGAGGAGGATGGAGTCCTATAAACGATTATTGTAATACTTCATTTGGTGTACAAGGTTTTTATTACTTTGATGATAATGCTTCTTTTGAAACTGCAACAACAAGTCAGTATATGTACGACCAACCAAGTCTAATAAATACATCTAACTATTCAGCTGCTGGTTATTATTCAAATGGAAGTATATATAGATACTACGATCCAGCAGAAGAAGTTTGGAGTGTGTCAGGTAATTGTCCAGTTCCACCAACAACAGCAGCTTGTACGGAACCAGTTAAACCAACATTAACTGTTTGGAGAGAATATAGAGAATGTGGAGGTGATTCGTTTATAACATTAGGTAATAATTCAACAGCAGGATTCCCATCAGTGGTAGAAGATAGATTAACAGGTGTATGTTATGGAGACCCAGAGCCAACAGCAGGCAATCAAGATAATGATTGGGTATTGTCTAGAACTTGTGTAGGAAACACATTAACTTATGATTATATAGGATTTGATGATTGTACAGCTTGTACTGGTACAACTACTGCTCCTCCTGTTACAACAACTACAACTGAATTACCAGACAATGCATTTGTAGTAGAGAGACAAAGTGATGGATTCTCAACTTACGTACAATTAGATGCACAATTCCAAGTAGGTGATATAAATGTTTCAATATCTACTGACGCTGGTGAGTGTTATGACATACAGGGTACAGCTAGAGTTACACAAGAACTTCTTGAAACTTTAGGTCAAATTACAGGTTCTTGTACTACTACTACAACCACAACAACAACGACTACTCAAATATGTCACGCAGTATCATTATACGGTGTAGCATATGAAGACCCATTTGGTGGTTCTTTATCAGGTACTCCAACACAGGTATGTTGTGAGGAGGTAACAGCTAAAACGGTTTATTTAGATTCAAGTAGCTTATCAACTGCAACTGTAGTTTATAGTGGTGACACTTGTACTACAGGACAAACGTTTAAATATTATTATACACAAGACTTCGTTAACTATTACAACTGGAATGGTTCTACATTATCAGGACCAACAAGTTGTCCAGCATGTCCATAATATGAAATATATATCAGCACAACCAGAGACAAAATATTATGAGTGGCAAGTAAACACCATGATTCATTCATACATTGAATTAGGTGTAGATCCATCTGACATAATTATTTTACTTGGTGATTTAGGAGAATACAGATTTGTAAGATTAGAAAAGAAATACCCTACGGTAAACTTTTTTAGATATAAAGCAACAAGCGAAACATACAAACCTGCTATAAAACCATACTTAATGAGCCAATACTTTGGAAGTTGTAAATGCACACAAGGAGAACAGTATTATTATGCAGATGCAGATACTATTTTATTAAAAGCACTTCCTAACTTTCCAAAGAATACAGTTTTTATGTCAGATACTAGAAGTTACATAGGAATTAAATACATAAGAACAAAAGGAGAAGAGATTTTAGATATTATGTGTGACGCAGCAAAAATAGATAAAACTATACTAGAAGCTAGAGATCTAGAAGCAGGAGGATGTCAATTTGTTTTTTCAGGAACAGACGGTAAATTCTGGCGAGACGTTTATGTAAGCTCTAACGCACTTTATAGAGCTATGAGGGACTACAACAATACTCATCAAGAAAAGTACGAAGGAACCTATCCTATACAAGCGTGGACAGCTGAAATGTGGGCAACTTTATGGCAGTTCTGGAAAAAAGGATATAAAACAGAAATATCAGAGCATTTAAATTTTGCATGGGCAACAGATCCAATAGACACATTAAATAAAAATACAATCTTGCATAATGCAGGAGTAACAGGAAACCATAAAGGATATTTTGTCAAATCAAAGTATGTTTTAGAATCTCCACCACCGAATCTTGATATAACAAAAAACCATTGTAATTATTATTATTATAAGAAAGTATTAGAAGCGACATGTTAGGAAACGTATTAGAATTATTAAGATTAGCGAAGCAAGAAGAAATATCTGGTAAGTATATAGATATAGCACTAGGCAAGAATAAAATGCCAGAAACAATAAAAGAAGCATACGAACAATTTAAAAAGAACAAATAATGGCTAAAGAAATAGATATTGAGATTAACGTAAAAGCTAAAGGTGCTGAAAAAAACTTGCAGACAGTAGGTGTTGGTCTTAAAGGTATACAAGACGGAGCTAAAGCTGCAGGTAAATCATTATTTAGTTTAAATAATATATTTAAAGGAGTTGGGGCAGCAAAAGCATTTGATGCAATATTAAATGTTTTAAAAGAGACTTTTATGTCGAATCAACAAGTAGTAGATACTCTTTCAACAGCTACTACAGCATTAAAAATAGCGTTTAACGATTTATTTGAATTTTTAGCAGGAGGGTTAACAAACATAAAAAGTTTTGGTCAAGCAATAGTAGATTCAATAAAAGATCCAATACTAGACTCAATAAAAGCAATAAAGTTTTTTGGTGAAGCTGCATTAAGAGTTTTATCTTTGGATTTTGCAGGTGCTGCAGCAGCAGCAGGACAAGCTCAAGTGTATTTTAACGAAGCTGTAGAAGGTGGTAAATTAGTTTTAGAAGAATTAACTGATGCGGTTAGTGATTATGTACAAGAAACAACTAATGAAGCTAAATCTATAACTGATTTAAACAATGCAAGACAATTAAGTATTGCACAAAACAATATAATAAAAGAACAAAAAGATAGAGAGGCAGAGCAATTAAGACAAGTAAGAGATGAAGAAAGAAATACTATAGATGAAAGAATAATAGCTAATAATGAGTTAGGCGAGGTTCTTGAAGAACAAGCAAGATTAATGTTAGCTAATAATGATATAGCTATAGCAGCAGCACAAGCACAAGTAAACATAAATGATACCATAGAAAATCAAGTAGCACTGTTAGAGGCTCAAGGAGAAAGAGAAGCAATACTTGCACAAATAGAAGGATTCAGATCTGAACAAAAAGCAAATGATTTAGCTTTAGATAGAGAAAGATTAGAACTACAACAAACTACAGCACAAGGAGAATTAGAAGTGCAAAACATTTTAGCACAAGGTCAAGCGGAGCTTATAGATAATGAAGTTTTAAGATTAGAAAAACAAAAAGAAATAGCTTTACAAGAACAAGAACTAACAAGACAAGTATTAGAAGATAAAAAATCAAGTTATAAAGAAGGAACACAAGCCTTTATTGACGCACAAAATGAATTAAATACCTTTAATGCAGAAAGTGCAGTTACTCAACAAAAATTAGACAAAGAAATAGCAGATGCTAAAGTATCAGCAATTACTGGAGCATTAGGTTCATTAGCTAGTTTAGTTGGAGAAAACAGTAAGTTTGGAAAAGCTATAGCTATAACACAAGCTATAATAGACACTTATGCAGGTGCAAACAAAGCATTAGGACAAGGTGGAATATTTGGGTTTATTGGTGCAGCATCTGTAATAGCAGCAGGTTTTGCAAACATAAGAAAAATAACATCAACTAAAGAACCAGCACCTCCAAGTTTTGCTAAAGGTGGAACAGGAGCTAGTATACCAACACCAGCTGCATCAGCACCTCCAGCATTTAATGTTGTAGGAGCAACAGAAACAAGTCAACTAGCTCAAACAATAGCAACAGCACAACAAAAACCAGTAAGAGCATATGTAGTTAGCACAGATGTTAGTACTCAACAAGCACTAGATAGAAAAACAGCTAACCAAGCAACATTAGGAAACTAAAACAAAATAATAAAATTAATATTGTTATAATATGGACATCATAGAATTATTTATAGACGAAGAGGACAATGTTTCAGGAATTGATGCAATAAGCATAGTAGAAAACCCAGCAATTCAAGAAGATTTTGTTTATTTAAAAAATCAAGAGTTTAAATTAGCTGAACTAGATAAAGAAAAAAGACTTTTACTAGGACCAGCATTAATACCTAACAAACCAATCTATAGAAAGAGTGGCGAAAAAGAATATTACATATACTTCTCAAGAAACACTGTAAGAAAAGCAAGTGAATTATTCTTACAAAGAGCAAAGCAACATAGATCAACATTAGAACACGAATCACCATTAAATGGATTAACAGTAGTAGAGAGTTGGATAGTAGAAGGAGAAGAAGACAAGACTAGACTATACGGCATGGATGTACCAATAGGAACTTGGATGGTTTCTATGAAAGTAGAAAATGATGACGTGTGGGAAAACTATATTAAGACAGGAAAAGTAAAAGGATTTTCAATAGAGGGTTATTTTGCTGATAAATTAGAAAGACCTAACGAACCTAATAAACTTTCAGAATGTGAATGTGATGCAAAGTTAGGTAAGTGTATTTGTAAAGATGAAGAGCTTAAAAAAATAGAGGAAGATGAAGCAAAAGAATTATTAAGTGAAGTTAGAGCAATAATAAAACAAGAAAAAAACATTGAGCTAGAAACTTATAATGATTACCCAGATTCTGTTGCTAATAATGCAAAAAGAGGAATTGAGTTAAATAAAAAAGTAAATAATAGATGTGCAACACAAGTTGGTAAGGTAAGAGCTCAACAACTAGCAAGAAAAGAAAAACTATCAGTACAAACAATAAAAAGAATGTATAGTTACTTATCTAGAGCAGAAGAGTACTATAAAACAGGAGACACAGAAGCATGTGGGTATATTTCTTATTTGTTATGGGGAGGTAAGTCGGCAAAGTCTTGGGCAGAGAGTAAATTAAAAAGTCTAGATCAACTAAAATAATGAGAAGAAGATATAACGTACCTAGTTCAAATAAAAGAGCATGTTTATGTAGAGATAAAGATACATATTCAATAGAGTGTTGTGATGACCAAGATTACATGAGACAAGGAATTGGAAACCTTACAGGACCAATAGGATTTTTGTTGCAAGAAAACGGAGACTATATATTACAAGAAAATAACAGTAAAATAGAATTATAAAATGGCAAATAAAAAAATATCAGCATTAAACGCTGCAACAGCATTACAAGGAACAGAATTAATTCCTGTAGTACAAAGTAGTGAAACAAAATACTCAACAATAAAAGACGTTGTAAATTATTTAGTTCCTACAACATTAACGGTTAGCGTTGCAGGTGGAACTGTAGATTTAGGAAGTTCAACTTATGCTAATAGTGAATTGATTGTGCTAACGTGGTCAGGAGCAAATGGAACTATAGAGCTTACTTTGCCTGATGCAACAGCAACAGCAAATACTAACAGAGTAATAAGACTTATATCAGACACTACTTTCACTACTTCTACTCACGCAGATCTAACACCAGCTTCTGGTCAAACATTAGATGGTGCTTCAAGTGCATATAGAATAAATAAAGAGTATGAAGGTATAAGTGTTTGGAGTAACGGAACTGAATGGTTTATAATCCAAGCAAAATCTTAAAAATATAACAAACACAAATTAATTTAATTGTAATACTATGAAAGCGACAGAAATGTTAAAACAAGTAAAAGACCTACTAGGTATGAACGCTACAGAAGTAAATTTAGAAGAGCAAGATGTAAATCTTGAAGAAACTAAAGAAGAAACTTTAGCTACAGATCAAGTAGAGGAAACTAAAGTAGAGCTAGCAACAGCACAGCTTGAAAATGGTACAACAGTAGAAGCAGAAGCTTTTGAAGCTGGTAACGAAATCTTTATTGTTACAGAAGACGAAAAAGTTGCACTACCAGTTGGAAGTTATACACTTGAAGACTCTACAGAATTAGTTGTAGAAGAAGAAGGTATAATTGCTTCTATTGGCGAAGCTGAAGAAACTGAAGAAGTGGAAGCAGCAGTAGATTACGCTACAAAAGAAGAATTAGCAGAAGTTAAAAAAGCAGTCGAAGATATTGTAACTATGATTGAAGAATTAGGTTACGGTAAAAAAGACGAAGAAATGGCTTCTGAAGAGGTTAAAGAAGAATTATCTGAAGAGCCTGTAAAAGAAATCTTATCTGAAGTAGAAAAAGTAAAACACAATCCAGAAAGTGAAGAAAAAACACAATTAAACATTCCTTCAAATTCTAGACCTATGAATACTTTAGACAGGGTAATGCAAACAATATCAAATTTTAATTAAAATAAATAAAAATGGCAAATAGTACAGTAACACCAATAACTTCTACTTATGCAGGAGAATTTGCAGGAAAATATGTTTCTGCAGCTCTTTTAAGTGGAAACACATTAGCTAATAACTTAATAACAGTTAAGCCAAATGTAAAATACAAAGAAGTAATGAAAAAAGTTGCTTCTACTGGTCTTGTTAAAAATGGTGCATGTGACTTTTCAGGTCAAGCAGATGTTTTAACATTAACAGAAAGAATATTACAACCAGAAGAATTCCAAGTGAACCTAGAGCTTTGTAAAAAAGACTACGTACAAGATTGGGAAGCAGTTCAAATGGGATATTCTGCAATCAACGAAACTTTACCTCCATCATTTTCTGATTTCTTAATCGGACATGTATCAGCTAAAGTTGCTCAAAAAATCGAAAACAATATCTGGACAGGAACAAATGCAACAGACGGAGAGTTTGATGGATTTATCACTACATTAGGTGCAGATACTGATGTAAATGACGTAACAGGTACAGCATCAACAGCAGGTAACATTATTGAAGAGTTAGGTAAAATTGCTGATGCAATTCCTTCTGCAGCATATGGTTCAGAAGATATGACTATCTACTTACCTTCTAATATGTATAGAAACTACGTTAGAGCATTAGGAGGATTTGGAGCATCTGGTTTAGGAGCTGCAGGTACTGATAACAAAGGTACACAGTGGTATTCAAAAGGAGCAGGTCTTCAGTTTGATGGTATTCCAGTTGTATTAGCACAAGGTTTATCTAGCAATGACGCAGTTGCTGCAGAAAAATCAAACTTATTCTTTGGTACAGGTCTATTATCTGACCACAACGAAGTAAAAGTATTAGACATGGCTGATCTAGATGGTTCTCAAAATGTAAGAATCGTAATGAGATTTACTGCTGGTATTCAGCACGCAATCGGATCTGACATTGTATTATACGCAACAGCGTAATTAAAGATTGTATAACATAAGAAAGGGTAGGTAGCTAAACTGCCTACCTTTTTTTTTAAAATAAAAATAATATGGCTTGTGATTTAACTAAAGGAAGAAAAGAACCTTGTAAAGACGTAGTAGGTGGAATTAAAAATATTTATATTTCTGATTTCGGAGACTATACAGCTGTTACTTACGATACTACTGACACAGACGTGGTAGATAGCGTAGGAACATCAGTTGCTAGTTTTAAATACGAAGTAAAAGGTAATTCATCTTTTGAACAAACAATTAATGCTTCTAGAGAAAACGGAACAACTTTCTTTGAGCAAACATTAAATCTTACACTTAAAAAACTTACAAAAGAGGACAACAAAGAGTTAAAATTATTAGCTTATGGTAGACCTCACATAGTTGTTGAAGATTATAATGAAAACCTATTTATAATGGGATTAGAAAATGGAGCAGACGTAAGTGGCGGAACAATCGTAACAGGAGCAGCAATGGGTGACCTTTCAGGTTATACATTAACGTTCACTGCACAAGAAAAAGTTCCAGCAAACTTTATAGAATCAGCAGCAGATGTAGATACTGCATTAACTAACGCTGGGTTTGCTACTCCAACTGAAGGAAGTAACTCTTAATAATCCTTTAAACTCGATAAAGAAGGCACTAATTGGTGCCTTTTTTTATGCTTAATAATTAACAAAATAACATTTATTTTATTGTACTAGTATGATAATATTACAGAAGAGTTTAACTTCTCAAACGATTAGTTTTATTCCAAGAGAATACGTAGCATCTGGCAGCAACATTTATAACATATCAATTGTAAATGAAACAACAAATAAGTCAGTGTATGATGAAGACACAAATGCGTTTACATTAAATGATTACTATTATGAGTATTCTGATGTATTCACATTAGTAGAAGACACGTTTTATACATTAACGATAAAAAAAAGTGGCAGTATTATTTATAAAGATAAAATATTCTGTACAAATCAAACTGTTACAAATTATTCAGTAAACAATAATGAATATGATGAGCAAGAAACAACAAACGAATTTATAGTACTATAATATGGACAATTTACACATAGTAAACTTATCAGAATACAATAGACCTAAAATATCTGAAGACAAACACAGAGATTGGGTTAATTATGGTGAGAACAATGATTATTATTCTTATTTAATTAATTTATTTATTAATTCTGCAACTAACAATGCAATTATTCAAGGAATATCTCAATTAGTATATGGAAAAGGTATTGATGCAACAAACAGCTCTCAAAAGCCTGATGAATATGCAGCAATGAAATCTATATTTAGAGATGAAGATTTAAGAAACGTAATACTAGATCTTAAACTATTAGGAGAAGGAAGTTTTCAGGTATTATACCAAGACGCAAGAGTAGTAAAAGCAGAACATTTTCCAAGACAAACATTGAGAGCAGAGAAATGTAATGATGATGGAGAAATTGAAGCATATTACTATTTTCATGACTGGACCAAGATAAAAGCAAATAGTAAACCTAAAAGAATAGCAGCATTTGGATTTGGTAATGGTAAAGAGCCAGAAATTAAAGTTGTAAAAAGATATGTAAGTGGATATGATTATTATTGTCCAGTAGATTATCAAGGAGCTTTAGCTTATGCTGAATTAGAATCAGAAGTATCAGACTATTTAATCAATGATATACAAAACGGATTTTCAGGAACTAAAGTTGTAAACTTTAACAATGGGGTGCCTGATAGAGAAAAGCAAATGCAGGTTAAGTCTGATGTTATGGGTAAACTTACAGGAGCAAGAGGAGAAAAAGTAATTATAGCATTCAACAACAATGCAGAAAGCAAAACAACAATAGATGATGTACCTTTAAATGACGCACCAGCACATTATCAGTACTTATCTACAGAGTGTGCAAATAAGTTAATTATAGGACACAGAGTAACCTCTCCATTGCTTTTAGGTATTAGAACAGAAAATAATGGACTAGGATCAAACGCTGATGAAATAAAGACAGCTTCTTTGTTGTTTGACAACGTTACAATAAAGCCTTATCAGGAGCTTTTAATTGGCTGTATGGACGCAATACTATCTGTAAACGAGATAAGCCTTAATTTATACTTTAAAACGCTTCAGCCGCTTGCTTTCATAGATACTGACAATGCAGTAACAGAAGAATCAAGAGAAGAAGAGACAGGAGTTAAATTAAAAGAAGAAAAACCAGATCTTACAGATGAAATGAGTGAAGACTTTTTATCAGAGTTAGAAGGTGAGATAATGGAAGAGTATGATCTTATAGGAAAAAGAGAATATTCAGAAGAAAACGAAGGTTTAGAAGAGTGGAAACAAAAAGTAATAGATGGTGATTTAGAATTAGAATCTGTTAAGTCTAAACCATCAGATGAAAGTTATTTAGATAAAAGTGTATATAAAGTAAGATATGCTTACGAAGAAAAATACACAAGTGGCAACAGTAGAAAGTTTTGTTCTACCATGATGAAAAGAACAAGAAATGGTGTTGTCTATAGATTAGAAGATATAGATAAAGCTTCTAGAGCAGGAGTAAATAAATCTTTTGGTCATAAAAAACAATCATATGATCTATTTAAATATAAAGGTGGACCAAACTGTGGTCATTTCTGGGAAGAAAGACTTTATAAATTAAAAAAGAAAAAGGATGGAGAAAACTATGAAGATAAATCTTTAGCTAGTAGCAAAGAGGTAGATAGTATTCCAAGTTCTTATAAACCAAGACCAGCAGGAAACAAACTAGCACCAGTAGCTCCTAAAGATATGGCAAATAACGGATATAAAAACCCTAGATAAAAATGGCACAGGCATTATTAATTAGTAGAAAAGATATAGTAAAGTTTACAGCAATGAATGGTAATGTTGATACTGATAAGTTTATTCAGTTCATTAAGATTGCACAAGACATTCATATACAAAACTATTTAGGATCAGATTTGTTAAACAAAATAGAAGCAGATATAATTGCAAGTAGTTTAGCTGGTAGTTATTTAAGTTTAGTTACAGACTATGTAAAACCAATGCTTATTCACTGGGCTATGGTAGAATACCTTCCTTTTGCTGCTTATACAGTAGCCAATAAAGGTGTTTTTAAACATTCAAGTGAAAATGCAACTAATGTAGACAAAGATGAAATAGATTTTCTTATAGAAAAAGAAAGAAATTTAGCACAGTACTACACGGACAGATTTATTAGCTACATGAGCTTTAATAATGATAGTTTTCCTGAATACAACAGTAACTCTAACGAGGATGTATATCCAGATAAAGATGCAAGTTTTGAAGGATGGGTATTATAAAAAAAAAGTACAAACCAAAAGCTTATAATGTGCAAAGATTAAAAAAATACATTATAGACTTAACAAAGAATAACAAAAAATTAAAAAACTTATTGTAATAGTATGTTTGGAACAATATATGACGTATCGTGGTGGGGAAATGTAAATGAACAAAATGGATGGGGTTCAATATACCCTTTTGACGCAGATGGTTCTTTTTTTAGAGCAGACACCACACTAGTATTAGTAGACTCAACATTATATACAGCAGATAAAACAATTTATTAAGACATGGCAAAACAAACAATTAATATAGGAACAACAGCAAATGACGGAACAGGTGATCCAATAAGATCCGCATTTGATAAAACTAATGATAACTTTACAGAGCTATATGACGGAGCTGGTGTGGCTGATGATTCAATTACGTACGCAAAGTTAGCAGACGAATTTACTACTATAGATCCTCTTACAGCAGGAGCAACAGTAGATATAGATTTTTCAGACGCACAAGTATATACACTTACAATCACTGAAGATACAACAATAACATTTAGTAGTGTATCAACAGGTATGGTAAAAGATATTATTGTAACAGGTAATTTTGCATTAACCTTACCAACAAGTTTAAAAGAAATTTCAGGAACATATGACGGAACAGTGTCAAACCTGATTCAAGTAGTATCAACTAACGGTGCAACAGAGCAATGGGGCACAATATCTCAAGAAGCAGTATAATATGAAAGCAGTAAACAACAACGGAATTATCACAACTTATCCAGATGTACCTAATAAATTTAGATCATCAACAGGTTATCACTTAAATGCAAGAGGAATGTCAGC
>Ga0213862_10000807_pt1 | contig 13204 bp, 11 predicted proteins | sample PICome_7_FD_160092 | JGI IMG/M metagenome (GOLD analysis project Ga0213862, IMG submission 160092) | Coastal seawater microbial communities near Pivers Island, North Carolina, United States - PICO266 | ecosystem: Environmental > Aquatic > Marine > Coastal | place: USA: North Carolina... | reverse complement strand
ATTGAACAAGACCCTGCACGACAGCAGCAAATGAGTATGTATAATGATGCTGCAGTAAAGATGGCACAGGGCGGTGCAGTACCACCACGCCGTACTGAAATCAAAGGCCAAGACCATATGCTTGCCTACATCACACCACAAGAGGGTGAGTTGCTGAAGGCGCATGGAGGTTCAGGTAAGCCGGGTCCAATGGGCATTCCTTCTTTTGAGGGTGATGGTGGTAATTCTGATGGCGGTCAGGGTGATGGTCCAAATGCAAATTTTTACCATGTACCTGTTCGTGTTCCCGGTGGGAGTATGGATGAACAAACAGTTAGAAGAGTATACATAGGTTCTAGTCAAGACACTGTAGCAAATAGACAGGCGGGTTCTAGTAGTCTTGCTTCAGCTACACAGGGTACTTCTCCGGGTATTATGGCTAGGGATGTTTCTTATGAAGTTGCGGCAGCGGCTAATCCAAACTTTGCTGCTGCACAAGAGGCTCTTGCTGCACGACAGGCTGCTGCACAGGCAGAGGCTGACGCTGCTGCCGCTGCTCAACAAGCTGAACCTTCATCTAATCCTACTAATGCATTTTTTACTAACGCACAATTGCAACCTAATCCGGGTACACCGGGTGCGCCACCCGACTTAACTAATACACAATACATACCACTTAATCAAGGCTATGCAGCAGCGGCTCAAGCATACCAAAATCAACTAGCTAATACACAGTATGTACCACAAGGGCAACAGGCTGTACAAAACTTTGCTACAGGTGGTTCCGTAACTAACCCACAAAATACACAAGCAGGTACTCCTGTTGCTGTACCTACAACTAATGTTCCAGCAGGACAGCCTGAGATTGGTCAGTTTACTGTAGAGCAAATGTATCAACCGGGTGTTCCTATCGGTGGTACAACTATTGCTGCACAAACTCCGTATGATGCATCTCAAGACATTGCTACTGGTACAGGTACTCTTACAGGTAGCGTTGCTGTGCCTACAGCCACTGCTGCAGCCTCACAAGCACAACAGATTACCCCATCACAAGCAAATACAATGCAAGCTGCACAGGCGGCTCCTGCAGTGGATGCAGCTATGCAAGCTACACAGGCTGCACAAGCTAATCCCCAAGACCCTCGTGCGCAAGTAACGGCTGCACAACAAACTGCCTCATCAGTAGGTAATCTACAGGCAGCGCAGGGTAATGCTTCCCTTATCAATAATCCTGTACAACGACAAATACAGCAGGGTGAGTTAATCACTGGTGCTGCTGATGCTGCTGTAGCGGCTAACTTTACTGAACAGATACAGGCTGCACAGACTACACCTACACAAGCCGCTATGGTACAGGGACAGCTTGATGGATTAATGCAACAGTTTGTTGGTGGTGCTACACCAGCATGGGCAGCAGGTGCTATTCGTAACGCTAATGCTGCAATGGCTGCACGTGGTTTAGGTGCGTCATCTCTTGCAGGTCAGGCTATTGTACAAGCTGCAATGGAATCAGCATTACCTATCGCACAGGCTGACGCACAGATACAGGCACAGTTTGAAGGGCAGAACCTATCTAATAGACAACAGATAGCTATGCTTGCAGCACAGCAACGTGCTAAGTTTATGGGTCAGGAGTTTGACCAAGAGTTTCAAACACGAGTACAGAACTCTGCACGTATTGGTGACATAGCCAACATGAACTTTACTGCTGAACAGCAGGTACAGCTAGAGAACTCACGTGCTACTAATACAATGAACCTTAACAACCTGTCTAACTCACAGGCAATGGTCATGGCTGAAGCATCCGCATTGGCACAATTAGATACTGAGAACTTAAATAATAGACAACAGACTGCCGTACAAAACGCTCAGTCATTCCTGCAGACAGACATGGCTAACCTATCTAATCGCCAACAGACTGAACTATTTAAATCTCAACAGCGTGTACAGTCTATGTTTACGGACCAAGCTGCTACCAATGCCGCTTCACAGTTTAATGCATCTAGTCAAAATCAAACAGACCAGTTCTTTCAAAACCTTGGCTCACAAGTATCACAATTCAATGCAACACAGGCTAATGCACAGGCACAGTATAATGCAGGTCAAACTAACACAGTCAATCGTTTTAATGCTGAACTGAATAATCAACGTGACCAGTTTAATGCCAACAATCAAATGGTAATTGCACAGGCTAATGCGCAGTGGCGTAGACAAGTTGCTACCGCTGATACTGCTGCTGTGAATCGTGCTAATGAACTTAATGCTAATGCTATTTTAGATATTAGTAAAACAGCTTATGATAATCTGTGGACTTACTATGGTGATACTATGGAGTGGGCATGGAAATCGGCAGAAAGTGAATTAGAAAGAATGAACAATCTGGCTTTGGCAGAGTTAAGTGCTGATACACAGAATACAGCTTCCGCAGCACAAAGAAGTTCAGCTTCGGGTAGTGCTTTAGGCAGTCTTGTAGCTACGTTAGGTTCTGCTTACATTACAAGTACTTTCTGTTGGGTTGCTCGTGAAGTTTATGGTACGCAAGATTATACATGGATAATTTTCCGTAACTGGATGTTTACTAAAGCACCTAAGTGGTTATATAATTTATATAAAAAACATGGCGAACATTTTGCTCAATACATTAGCAACAAACCTATGCTTAAAAAGGCAGTTAAGTTTGCAATGGATAGCATAGTGAAAAATCATAAGATGGAGTATAAACGTGCCAATAACTAATCCTGCACCTATAATGTATACTAATATGACACGAGCAGCAGACGCTATGAATGAAGAGCGTCCTGCTCCTACGCAAAATAAAGGTCTGTTAAGTTCACCAAAAAGGATGACAAACGAGCCTAAAGCTGGTAAACTAAAGTCTGGTGATATAGCCATGTTATACTTTGAATCAATACGAAAGAAACGTGAGGAAATCCGCAATGGATGAAGAAGTAATGCTTGATGCCCCGATTCCGGGTCAGTCTATGTTAATGGAACTAGGCTCCCGTCCGTGGCAGCAGCCTTCTCAAATGTCTACTGTTGAAGAAGCTATTGATTACTACGTGACACGTATTGAGTCAGAGGAAGTTTCTACACAACTACTTGATGTACTGGAAATGGGCGTACCTGTTACTACCGTAGCTAATGTTATGCAGTCCTCTAGTGTTATGGAAGGCAAACATACTGTTGACGTAGGTATGCTTGTGCTGCCTGTGCTTATTGAATTAATTAGCCTTATTGCCGATACAGCTAATATTAAATATACATCAGGACTAGAAGGTGATGATAGAGTTCGTGGTTCTTTGGTAGATAAAGCTGTTATGAAGCTAGATGCTAAGAAGATTGAGGATAATGTAGACGAAACAGAGCCAGAGAATGAAATGGTTATTGAGGAAATGAAGACTGCCGCAGATAAACGTGCAGGTGGTCTAATGGCGCGGAGAAACTAATATGGGTTTGTTTGGTCTTGGTGACTTTGGCACAGGTTTTGTTGAAGGATTTGCTAAATCTGCAAACGAGGCTCTTAAAGAAGACTTACGTAAAGTTGATTTAAGGGTTGAAAAAGTTGCAGAAGCAAAGATGAAACGTGCGCTTAAACAACAAGAAGAACGTGCAGAAGAGTTAAAAGATATTGAAGATGCTCTAAATGAAGGTAAAACTTTATTTGGTGATGACCCTCGTGCTGCTCAGTACGCAGCTAGCCTACTAAAAGACCAAGGTAACATTACAGCATATAAACAGTTTATTGCAAATCTAAGGAAGAAAAGAGATGAATCTGGCATTGACCCTGCTGGCTTCTTTGCTCGTGCTGAAGTAGATGCTCCTGCTTCAAAAGGATTTACTGTAAGTGACTATGCTAAAGCTTATCAAGGTGCGCCTAAAACACTTCCTGATTATAAAGGTATTGATGATAAAACTATGACTGCAGGGGCAGGTAGGCTTCTTAGTGCTATTGGCCTTGACCAAGATGTACGTGGTCAGATTGATAGCAGTGTAGCAGAACAGATGGCTGCGTCTGGTATTGTCGAAGAGGCAAAGGCAGAGCGTGTAACGCTACCTTCAATTGTATTTAATTCTGAAGATTGGAATTTGTCAGATAAGGATGCTTCTCAAAAAGTTAAGTATTATACCGAAAAACTGAATAATCCAAGTATTCCTGAAACAAAGAGAGCAGAGTATCAAACAAAATTAGATACACAACTTAATTTAGCATCTAAATCAAGGGATGATAAGGTACGTTTATCTGCTTTGGAGCAGCAGTATGCAAATGCCCCGGAAGACCAAAAAAGGTCTATTCAAAGTAATATAATAGCTACTAAAAGAAAGATAGCCAGAACAGAAGCGCAAGGCTCTGTAGATGACGGGTCTGACCCATTAGCAATTAAAAAACTAAATAGGAATGACGCATGGTCACGTTCCAGAGATACTAATCTGTCTAAAGAAGAAAGGGACTTAGCCCTAAAAGAATTTTATTCTTTGGGAGAAGAAATAAACAGTTTCAGTAAAGGTGAACCATCTACCTCTGAAGTTCTCAATAAACTAAAGGAAGAACACACTAGAAAACAAATAGACAATCGTGATACCTATAAACCGGGAAATCCTGAGTTTGATGAAGCACAAAAAGAAATAGAATTTCAAGAAGGAATTGTTCAAGAAGACCCTAAAGTAAAAAATAGCATGATAAAGGATAGTCTATCTAATATAGATAATATAATAACAGGAAATACCAATATATTAGATGGTATGCCTAATTCTGGTAGGTTTACAACAATTTCAAGAGTAATAAATGCTCTTGATGGCTCTGCTAAACAGGATGCAATAGCTGACTTAGACGCAAAAGATAGAAAAATATATGATGAAGGTACAGCGTATGCTAAAAGCAAGGCGCAACCTCTTGTTGAAGATTACATAGATAGTCTAGATGATGATGCTGAAAGAGTGGCTGCAATAGCTGCAGCACGTTTTCGTGGGTATGATGTATCTAAGTATGAGAGTGAAGCAAAAACACCTGTTGCAGCGGCAGCAGGTGAAGCTGCAAGCGGAGCAGTTGCAAATGATGTAGCCCCACTACCTCCTATAGAAGATAGTGCAAAAGGTGCAAGAGATGCAATTGCTGCACAGAAAAAAGGTCCAGATGGATACACGGTAGAAGAAATAAAAGCAGACATAGCAGAAGCTAAAGGAAAATACAGTCCTGCTTTTGTGAAAGTGTTAGAGGATGAATTAAAGATAATGCAAGCGGCTATAGGTACAGACGAAACTATGGTTCGCGCTGCTATGGAACCCGGTATTGATTATGGAAAGGCTGCGGAAGAAGGTAAAGCTATCGCTGTTAATGATGTAGCTACTGCTGTTAAAATTATAGATGAGACAAGTGGTTTTGCTTCTAAGGAAATTCGTGCCATAGCTAAACAACTTAACATATCTAAAGAAGAAGCTACTAAGTTACACGCAGACGCTACAGCAGCTATTGCTAAACGTAGAGAAGATAATAAACCTACTAGAAAAAGAAGTAATAGAAGTCGCGGTGGATTGATGGCAAGGAACTAAAATGGGAAGTATTTTTGACAATAGAGCAGCCCTTCCATTAGAGGAAGAGGAAGAAAAAATACTCGCACCAAAACCAATAGTAGAACAGCCTAAACAACAAAAGAGTTCTATTTTTGCTAATCGTGCTGCACCAGAAGAAGTTGAAGAAGTAAAAGCTGTTAAAGCAACTAAAAACTCAAATAATAACTCTGCTATTATTGATGCTGCAAGACGTTTTGCTGAAGACCGTCTTGGTGAAACAGAAATAAGTGATGAAGAAGCTATTGAAGAATACATTGCGCACTTTCGTTCATTCAATGTAAATGAACTTACTGCTGCAGGTGACTATAACTATGTTTCAGCCGCTGCTGCTGATGCTACTGAGCGTGATGATGAAAAAGCAGCACAAAGATTAAGTGACTACAGATTACTGTACCAGTCATTTAACGAACTTCCCGCCTTTTCTGATGGTGTAGGTAGCACCATTTTAGATTATGCTGCAGGACTTGCTTCAGCACCATCAACATATGTTGGTCTTGCCCTTCCGGGTATAGGTAAAGGTGCAGGTTTAGCTGCTACACAAGCCGCTAAAGAGGCAACTAAAAAAACTTTACTGCAAGCATTTAAAACCCCCTTATCAACTCTAGCTAGTCAAGCAGCCGCACGTCCTATTACTACAACAATAGGCGTTGAAGGTGTTGCTGGTTCATTACAAAATATAGCTGCACAGAAAACTGAAATAGCTGCTGACCTAAGAAAAGATTTTAGCGTAGGCGAAGCAGCTACAGTAGGAGTTTTAAGTGGCGTGGCTGCACCTGCTGCCTTTGTTCCGGGACTTATTAAAGGTAAGCTGGCAAAGAAGATAGAAGCGGGTACAGGAGACTTAGTAGGTGAAGCTAGTGCTGCTGTACTTAAAGCTAATGAAGAAGCATTAGAGAGAACTACTAAAGTATTGGCAGATAACACAGAGTTAGCTGATTCAATTAAAGCTGCTATGCCATCGCTAGACCCTGAAGATGTACTAAAACCTGACGCAAAGAAACGTGCGCTTGACCCTGATGCAGTAAAGGCAGGTAAAGAACTTTCTCAAGAAGAAGCTGAAAAGCTAGGTATGGCTGATTGGCAACGTATTGCACCTTCTAAAGAACAAGTTAAAAGAATATTTGGTGCAGTAACAGAAATTATGGTCAAGGCTAATAATGGACCACAACAAGGAGAAAGAATAACAGAAGCGGTAGCTAGAGTTATACGTGAAGCTGATTTGGGTGAAAGCGTAGCACCTGAAATAATGAAGAAGTATAATATAACATCTGATGATTTAGCTAACCTAATCATTGCAGATGCTTCTTCTGCCGCTAGTGAATTGGCTCAAAGAGGTGCAGGGGCTAGAGTATTTAAGAACTTAAATGAAGTTGCAGCTAATGACATCTTTGCTCTTAGTGCAGATAGAAAGAAAGTATTAGACAAGCTGTCAAAAGAAATGGAAAGTGGTGATGTGCAAGCTGCACTTACTACCATAAAGCCAGAACAAGAGACAGGCTTTATTCGTGCATTAGACCAAGTTCGTCTTGCTTCCATGACATCACAGACAGCTACAACTATACGTAACACAGCCTCTGGTGTGTCTCGTGTAGGTATTGATTTGGTGATGAAGTCTTTTGATAGAGGTGTAACATCATCAATACGTAAGATACGAGGAGATAAGATTGGCCCTAAAGTTGGTTTAGGTGATGCTGTACCAAACAAAGATGCTACTGCTATATTATATGGCGTAATGAATGGTAAAGAAAGTAAAGCTGTAAGTAAAATATTTGAATTAGGATTTCATTCTAAAGCAGCTAACTTGTTTAAAGCTATACGTGATGTTGATGATGCCACGGGTAAGGGCGTTAAGATGACTAAACTAAGAGCCTATAGCCAAGAGTTAAACGCCCTAAATACTTTATCTGATAATATATTTAAACGTGCAGCCTTCTCTGGTCAGCTTAAACGTAGGCTAAACGAAAAATATATGAGGGATGTAGACCAAGTTAATCAGCTACGGGCCAAAGGTAAAGAAGCTGCTGACATAAATGCAGAGGATTATGACTTAGTTGAGATAATTAAACAAGGTAAGTTTAACACCATCTTTGGCGGCAAAGAAGGTAATAAAATGCTTGACGAGGCGGTTAAAGACGCTCTTGAGTTTACTTATCAGAAAGACCCTGAAGGACAGTTTACTCGTGGTTTGATTAACGGTATCCACAAGTATCCATTCCTTACTACATCACTTGTACCTTTCCCACGCTTTGTTGCAAATGCTATGAGGTTTACTTATGAATATTCTCCTCTGTATCTTATGGGCAAGAACAAAGCAGGAAATCGTGTAATCACAGAACTGGTTGGGCCGGGTAATGAGGAAAACTATGAAGCTACAGCTAAAGCACTAACAGGTATAGCCATGTATTCTGCCGCTTATGCTTTTCGTTCTAGTGAAAACGCTGGTGAGAACTGGTATGAATACAAGAAAGATGATGGTACAACATTTGATATGCGTCCATTCTTTCCTGCTGCACCCTTCTTATTCGTAGCAGAGATGGCTCGTAGAGGTTTTAATGATGACCCAATTATGGGTGATAGCAGCTTTATCACAGATGCAATTCAAGCCTTGTCTGGCACACAGTTTAGGGCTGGCTTTGGTATATACGCATTGGATAGTGCTTTAGGTGATATATTTAGTGATGATGTAGACGCAACAGAAAAAGCCAAGAAAATAGGTGGTAACTTTGTAGCCAATGCAGTAAGCACTTTTACTATACCTCTCACCTTTGGTCAGGATATGTATAATACATTTTATGCAGACGATGATGAACGTATTGTACGTCAAATGGATGTGTCAGATGACATAACTAGCTTAATCATCAATAAATCATTAGCACGTGTACCCGGAAACTTTTACTTACAGGAACAACTAGCAGAATCCATAGGTACAAAAGCATCTGAAATATATGAAGTACCCACTCGTGACGCACCATTGCGTAGGGTTACACCTATATCTCGCCAGACTTTTGGTATCTTACAACAAGAAAGACGTAACTTTTTTGAGAACGAATTGGCTAGGTTAAAGATTAGTCGTAGGATACTTACATCAAAGACAGGCGTACCAGAAGCAGACCAGCTTATTAATTCATTGATAGGTGAATATAGTACGGACTTTATTGTACCTGTTCTGAAGAATAGTGAAGAGTACAAGGACTTAGGGCCAGACGAACAAAAAGAATTTATACGTTCTGTCATCAAAGACTATAAAGCTGATATAATGGATGTTGTAAAAGTTCGTTCTGCACTATCAGGCAAGGACAGATATGGATTCGACCCAATGCAGCGAGTAGCATTTAACAAACTTAATCCTGTTGCACAGAAGAGAGCATTGAGTAGATACCATGAAGTATTTGGTAAACCAGAAGAGGGTGAGCCATACGACTATGAACAACTTGTTGACTATGGCAAGTTCTATCAAAAACTAGGAGTTAGATAATAAAAGAGGGGGCAATTAAGCCCCCTTTTCTATGCGCCACCATCCATCATACTGCTTTATACATCCACATATGTCATTGGCTAACGCCATACCAAACATGTACATTAACCACAGTATAATGGCAGCATATGGTGCAATCTTAACGGTTGTCACCGTCACCCTGTAAACGGTTCCTAGCTTTCCTGTCTGCCAGCTTCTCAAGATTACCTTCCATAATGCTACCAAGATTCATGTCCACTTCCTTTGCAAGCATAGCGCAGTACCATAGGACATCTCCTAACTCTGCGCCTATCTGATTAAGCTTATCATTGTAGCCTTCAATATCTGCGCCATCACGTATCAGCTTCTTTACCTTATTAGCAATCTCACCAGCCTCACCAGTAAGCCCAAGAGTAATATACTCAAGGGCTTTTTCTTTTGGGAAAATGGCAGTCTCAGCAGCACGTATCTGGTACTCAGTGGCTGTAATACTACTCATCATTTTTCTCTCCTTCATCCAATTGTTAGCTTCCTGCTCTAGCTTGTTCATGTTTCAGTATCCTCTCAAGGTTATCGTAGAATGCAGTATTCCATCCACGTACCCACTCACGATGCTGCATGGTATTCCTATCCATGCCGCTGTCAGCCATGAAGAAACCCTTCTTAGCCTTACCACACTTACCTTTCTTGAAAGCTTCATAGCCCCACTCAAACTGAATCTTGAGTGGAGCATCGTACTTACTTAGACCATTACGCCGCATCTTTAGTCTCCTTAAACGCTTTGATTACATCAGATGAAAACAACTTCTGTAAGTTTAACAGGTACATCTTTGAAGCATTGTGGTCTCCCCCTGATACAACACGTTTGTTGTCCAAGTTATTGATAATGCGCTTTAGTGAGGCAGTATCGAAAACAATCGTTGCGAAAGTCTCACTACCAATACACAGGTTGTGGAACCAGTAATCCGATTCCGTAGCGTTGATGCCACTTGGCTTACCATAGCACTCGTATTCGATTGCAATGTTACCAGTCTTTTGCCACACATCTCTTTCACTCTTCACCTCAATCTTCTTGTCTTGCAGCATGTCAGCTACCTGTTGCTCACGTACCTTTCCGTACTCTAAGTCAATGTCAAACTTCTTGCGGTCTTCAATCTTTGGCTCTAGGTTTTTCATCTGTAGTCTCCTCTTCAGTTGTTGAGGGTTGAATAAAATACTTAACTAACATCTCTAGCTTGTCATGGTAGTTAGCAACTTGTTCTAGTTCTAGTTCGATAGTCTCTACGATATCGGAGTGTTCCCCGATACCTGTTGTGCTATTCATGTACACCTGTATGTTTGCTAGGTGTTTGTTAATGTTCCCAGCTAAGTGGGAACGTATTGCATTCACTAATACTTCCTTCATTGCTTCTCCTTCCTATGCTGCTTCTATATCTACAATCTCACAGACACCAGCAGTACACGCTAACTCACGTCCACCTGAAGTGGTATCCTCTTTCTCAAACTCCTGCAACAATGACCAGTCTACATTCTTTGGCATCTTTGTCAAGAACTCTTTGTAGTTATCTTCATCAATATCCTGATAAGGTGCTTGCTGATATGTATGCTCACTGAATGGCAGGAAGCTGATACCGGATACCTCATCAAAATGCTCATACACCCAAGAGCCTACAGCCATCCATTCATTTTCTTTAACTGAAATTGTTACACTAGGCTTATGTTCGCACCAATGACGCTGATAGGTAAGCCATAACTCAAGCTGCTCAATAGCATTCATCTGTGTCCTAGTGATTGCACCAGAGGGTGACTTCATAGGGAAGCTGAACACTGTTGTGCTATCTGGCTTCATTACATCAGGCTCTGCTGGAATACCCTGTGACATAAGGAACTGTGTCAGTGGGTCTTTGTTATCTCCACGTACAGTACGAATGTAATATGGGTTATGCCGTGCGTGGATACCTGACGCTGCATCTGTAAGCTGCGATACAGTACCACTAGGCTTGACACAAGTAACTGCAGTAGACTGCGGTATATTAAGCTGCTTTGCCATAGCTGCATTAGTCTGCACTGCAGTATCACGTAAGACTTCTAGCATCACCTCAAGCGTATTGCCTGTTGTAGATGTTATTTTATTGTCCATGATACCTGTCAGTGATACACCAAGCAAGCGTTCTTCCTCTGTGTTCTTCTTCCATACATTACGTAGGTACTTGAAGTTAGTCAGCGTAGCTTGGAATGTGCCAAGGATAGTAGCTAGGCGTACCTTTTCCTTGAGTGTGTCTACTGTGTCACTCTCACGTACAACTACCTCTGACAGATTACAGAACTGGTATGGGCGTAAGATTATCTCACTGCAAGGATTGCAGCCGTAGTCGTATATCAATGGTAATTTAGTAAGAGGATGTTTTAATCCTGTATAAATATCACGCCTTCCATTTTTAGAAGCCTGTTTAATGGCAGACTCGCGGTTAAAAATTCCACGTTCACCTGACTTGCTGTCGTACAAAGATAGCCACTCCCGCATAAATGTACCCATTTCAGGCTTGTATTTATAAGCTACAGAGTTGTTAGCCAACGCACGTTGTCCTTCATACTCATACCACTTACCTGACTTGGCATGTGCCATCTGGTCATCGTTAAGATTAGACAATGAAATCAATGCACTACGGCGTACACCACCTACGACTACCACTTCACCAATCTTACACATGATGTCGTGACACTCAATTGGATAGAGCCTACGTCCTGCTGCACCCTTAAACTTCTGTACAACGAACTCAAATAACTCAACTAGAGGCTGTGGGCCTGATGCCCTACCGCCAAATGTCTTGAGGCGTTCACCTGCTGCACGTACCTCAGACACATCCCACTTAGGAATCTGTCCAGTGTATAGCATAGCAATCAGTTCTTTCAGTGACTTAGCCCAACCCGGACGACTGTCACCTACCTTGATTACTGTGTCTGTGTGATGGAAGTCTTCATTCACAATAGGCAGCTTCTCAATGCAATGACGCTCCACAGAGAAGCCTACACCTGTGCCGCACATTAGGATGTACATAGTCTCATCAAACGCACGTGGGCTATCCACAGGTACGTATGAGCAGTTGTATCCACCTACGTGACAGCGGTCTAGGGCTGGCCCTGATGTCATCAATGCCCTCATGCTAGGCATGATAGCCTGACTAAGTACAGCCTCTTCTAGTTCACCCCTCAGTGAATCAGGAAGCTTATAACTAAAGTTAGCACCAAGATGCCCTTCCATATAATCAAAGTATCTAGTGACAGTTTCACCCCATGTCTCCCTTCGTTGCTCATCCTCTTTCCATCTTGCATATCGGGAAAGAGCAATAAAGTTTTGGTAGTCTGTTGGTAATTGGTTGCTTCTCATTTCATCACTCCATTATAGTTCTAATTGTCTTTATGTCAGCACCGTCTACATCGTAGAAGTACTCACGTATACCATCTTCTATCTCTTCTCCAACCTGCCCATCAGCAGGTATAGGATACTCTTCTTCATCTACGTCTATGGTAATGAACAGTTTAACTCTTGCCATCAGCCATCACCTCTTCAATTAATTTATCTAAATACCATTTAGCTTTCTGCAAATCTTCTATAGGCTTATCCTTGTAATCGAAACGCCAGAGGTATTTCATAATGTTGCCTTGTAGATAATACTTAAACCCTTCGTCAGTGGCAGCAGAGATAGCGTGTATGCATTCAATGCCTGTCTGATTGTAGTGTGGTGGACTGTTGACCATATCAACTACGTTGCCGCTGTAGGCTTCTTTACCTGCTCTCTCCTTTTCCATCAGTAACTTCATGTAATCTTCATGTCTACTCATGCTGAACCCCCTGTCTTAGTGTTAAAGTTTAGATGTACAATATTACCGTCATAGGTTTTCTCAACACCTGCTTCTCTTTCATCCTCTAGTTGTACTTCAATATCCATCTCGTTGTCAATAACTTCCATCACATAATCGTGAACTATATCACGTATTTCTTTTGACTCTTCCATGATGGGTACAGTAGCACACATCATCTTACAGAAGTGCATTACCTGCCCATAGTCATCGTCATCCATTCGGTTCTCAGGAAAGGCCATGATGGATATATCAATCTCGCCACTCCACTTACCGTCATCATCAGCGTAAGGCCGTAGGCGTATAACAAAGTCTTCGTCTTCTATCTGTTTCTTTAGTTGT
>Ga0213862_10000806_pt1 | contig 13205 bp, 6 predicted proteins | sample PICome_7_FD_160092 | JGI IMG/M metagenome (GOLD analysis project Ga0213862, IMG submission 160092) | Coastal seawater microbial communities near Pivers Island, North Carolina, United States - PICO266 | ecosystem: Environmental > Aquatic > Marine > Coastal | place: USA: North Carolina | collected... | reverse complement strand
ATAACGGCAGACGGAAAAAAAATAGAACATATAACCGGAGACGGATTTACTGTATACAAAAAAGATAACACTGTCTATATAGTTGGAAATTGCAATTTGACCGTAGACAAAGACATAAATGTTAAATGCGGAGGTGATTATGTACTCGATATCGACGGTGATATGCATATACAGGCCAAGGATATTAAGACTAAAGTTAGAGGAGACATAAAAACCGAATGCGAAGGTAAAAGAGATATTCTGCTCGACGGAACTGATCTGCTCACTGTAAAAAAATCGCAAACTATCGATATAACAGATGACTATAAACTTACTATTAAAGGAGACATGGGACTTAACGTTACAGGGCCCGAAACTAAATTGTTTTTTAACTCTGCTGATACTGATATAACCTTTAAAAAGTTAGATACTGTTGTGAATGGTGACCATACTGATATGGTAACAGGTGCAAAAAATATTACTAGTACAACTGGTATGAATATTGCTTGTCCTAAAAAACTTATTATAAATACTCCAATACAGCAAGTGAGTGGTGACGTTATAGCTGGGAGCGGGGATGTTTCTCTTATAACACACGTCCATAGACAGAAAAACGGTAACGACCTAGGTGGTGGATCTGATACAGCACCATCAAAAGGAGGCACAGCACCAGGATCCTAATACATATATAGCAATGTCAAAACAAGTTAATTATCCATATACTATTAATACACTCAGTGCAAAGGGGAGCGCTGAGGTAATTGCTCGTGGTATTACTAATAATGACTATATAACAAAATGGTCTTATAATACTAATACTATTGATTCATGGGATAACGTTGAAAACTTTCCTACTGTAGTACGCACCGGTAATTTTGTTTGGTGTTGGTACCGAGAATATGACAATAGAGCAATCTATATACTTATCGATGTAGTACCAGACCCAGAGGTAGAGTATCAATTAGGTAATAATATTGCGTATCCAGCTTTATTAAATGGCAGTGTAGGAGAAATAACACCTGCTGTCACTAGTGCAAGTGTACAAGCGAGTACGACATTAGTATCTGCTGCTAGAGATTTGAGTGATGGACCTTATTATCCATTAACTGTAGAAAATAAGTATAATCACGTATACAGCAGTGCTGCTAGTTATAAGTCAGGTTTTGTCAGCTCGAACAAAAGCTATAAAGAAATTGTTGCAGATAAATGGGGTGATACAGCAGATGTGTGGGGAGGATTTGCCACATCAAATAGCACCTCTATACCATGGTTGGTTGGTTGGGGGTCTTTACAAAAACTATTGACAACTACTAATGGTGACGATGGAGATGCTATATCCGGAATATTTGCACCATTTGCAACATACGAACAATTCCAAACACTATACGGCGCTGAATCTGATTGGATCCATTCAACATACGATAGCACATATAAAACATTATTCGGTCAGACATATTCACCTAACGGAGCAGGGGTACAGTATACCAATACAGCAGATATAGAAAACGATTATCCGTTTACTGTTGAAGCGATGCAACCACAAACAAAATATAGAAATATACCCGGTGATACTAATGGCGATGGCTTTGATAATACACCAAGTTTCGAAGATGCCTTAGCTACATACGCTGTAGCGGCAGGTGTGTTCCCAGGTTTAGATATAACAAAGTGTGGTAACCTTGCAGACTTAGGTTTAAAAATCGGTGACATAGACATACCATCAATTAACGAATTAAAGAATAGTGTAAAGGCTGCAGCCCAAGCAGCAGTGGACTCAACAGGCCTTTCTAAAATCGACGAAATGGTCCAGGGGTTTAAGGCCGGTTTAAATGACATGCTACCAGACACTACTGTAATAGAAAATCTGGCTCAGGATCTGAATGATCTGAAGGATAAGGGAGAAGATGCATATCAGAAAATAATAGAAAAGTGGGATGGTCTCGTTGATGATATCGAAGGTGTCATTGATAGTGTGAGGAACCTTGGTGGATTTGATATATGTAACTATATTGTTGATAAGGCTAAGACGGATGAGAATGGTAAATTGGTGAAGAAGGATCCGGCTCCGAGTCCGCCAGATAGGGATATTGTCCCTGGCGAAAAGGGATTCATAAGGGCAATGCCTCAGGATACTAGAGCGCAGGATGATGTTCAACAGAGTACTGGTTATAATGAGGAAATGGCACGGAAGGCTCGCGAGCTCTATAATCAGTATTGGAAAAATTTGATGGAGGATCCTTTTATTCAATATGGTTCTCAATCTTCGAATAGTGGATCTACTGAGCCTATTTCAGATGTAGATCAGGCAGGAATCGATTTAGCAAAAATTATTCCCGACATTCCAGAAATACGTAATCCTAAAGATAACATTCCAACGACGCCTAATTTTTATCTCCCTGACCCTAAGATAAAATCGTCAAATGCTAGTTTTGACAAAGTTACATTCGGTCTGGGTGGTGTGTGGCAGCTGGGTCCTGAGATTATCGATGAATATGAAATTACCGGCCTTACACGTGGTCCAGCCCCTATTGATACGACAGGTGGAAATAGAACGAACGACGAAGTCCGCAGTAATCCAACAGGTTTCAGGCCGAGTAATACCACAGCGAACCAAAATAAGACAGAAGGTGTAAATTATTCTGATAAGGAACCGATCGATTCAAGACACAATCGCCTGATTCAAACTCCAGAATATCAAAAAGCGCTGGCTCCCGACGGCCCGTCGGGTCTCTTCCTGCATTTGAGATTAGAAGAAAAAGATGCCTTTAAAGATTATTATAGAATACAATATTTTGAATCATTGGTCGCTGGAGCAAGAGAGCAAATCGAAAGTAAACTATTCAAAACAACTAATCTGCAAATCACTCCTGATATAAAGTCTCGCCAATTATGGACTCCTGTTGATTATGTTAAAAAGGGCTCGCTTTATCCAGGCGCTATCGTTAGTACTGTAGATCAAGATGACGAATACTTCTTTGAAAAACTTATTAATAAACTTCATAGTCTTATTGACGAGAAAATATTAGTGAAGGAACTCTTTGACCTTGTTGAACAAATCACCGCAGGCGAAATAGATTCTACTCGTGTAAGAGGCACTGCAGCACCGCAAGCAAAAGCTGTTAAAGGGTTAGATCCAAGATGGCCTCCGATAATAGAAAGAGCAAGAGAATTAGGAGCAGACTTCCGAATTACTGAGGGATATCGTTCTCCAGAAAGACAAAATGAATTATATGCTCAGGGTCGAACTAAGCCAGGCAATATTGTAACAAACGTGAGAGGTGGACGATCTAAGCATCAAACAGGCCGGGCAATTGATATCGTGTGGCGAAAGGGTAAAGGTATTAATGACCGTAATCCTAAGGGTACATTATATGATCCAGTTGAGTTAGAAAAAATGGCTAGAATATTTCAACAAGCTGGTAAAGAGCAAGGTGTAACAGTTAAATGGGGTGGTGACTTTAAGACCTTTTACGATGGACCGCACCTTGAAATATAGAAATAAAGACTCTAAATAATCAACAATTAATCATATGAAAGCAATCTATCTTAAACCAGATGTAAATGGAATTGTGCGGGAAAAGTTTCTTCGTGTTGAAATCGAAGAAAGGGTTCGTACATCGAAGCTCAATAAATTTGTTCCTGGAAATTCTGTTTTCCATAAAGTCACTAATGGTGATCCTGAAGAATATGCAAACTACTTCATATCTCTTATGAAAAAGTCTTCAAAGTTAAATGCAAACTATATAACAACTACTAGGTCATATTCCTCAACAGGCAATTTGGAAGAAGTCAGACGGTTAGGCCTGTTTAGTATTAATCCATTGACCTGTCCAAAGGTGAATATTCGGGAGCTTTTTGATCCAAAGGTGAATGTAAAAGAAGGTATTCGATTATACGAAGAATTAATATTAAGAGAAGGTAATCTTCCTGACGTAACCGGGGTAGTTTCGATATAAATAGTAGTAGTATGGGATTAAGATCAGATTTCAACGTTAACGAGAAAGTTCCAAGAGATCTTTCTGTAGATTCTTCTGGTCTTTTTTCTGATTTACCTCTGAACTTTATTCCTCATCCAAACACGAAAGACATCCGTCCTGTTACAGACATCCAGGCTATTCGGCAAGCTGTTAAAATACTTGTGCTAAGTAATTTTTCAGACCGACCATTTCACCCTGAACTTGGATGTAATGTTACACAATATCTTTTCGAAAACGCGGATCAATTCACAGCTCTTGGTATACGAGATGAAGTACTTCGTGTTATCAAAGAACACGAACCTCGGGTGAGTGATCCAAAGGTTGAAATAGAATTAGATCCGGATTATAACAGACTTCTTGCAACTATTATTTTTCAAATAAGGAATACAAATATAAACACCGAGGTATCCTTTTACCTTGACCGAATTAGATAAACACTATGGCCATTAAACAATTCAATATTACAGAGCTTGATTTCGATTCAATTAAAGACGAAATCAAAAATTACTATAAACTTACAGATGGTCCATTTAAGGATTTTGATTTTGATGGTTCTGGTTTAAATCTTATTCTCGACATTCTTGCACATAACACACACTATAACGCTGTTCTTGCACATCTTGCTGCGAATGAAACATTCATTTCTTCAGCCCAACTTCGTAAGAACGTTGTTGCCCGAGCAAAATCATTAGGGTATACACCAAAAAGTGTTTCTGCTTCTGCTATTACAATAACACTAAGTAATTTAGATTCTTCTATTTCAGAAATTAAAGAAGGCACCACATTCACAGCAATTGATACCCTTAGTAATCAATCGTATTCGTTTGTTGTATTTGATGATGTTGACGATCCTACTTTGCCGTTTTCTGCGCATGAAGGTACAATTAAAAGAAAGGAATATCTTTTTGATGATAAAGTAGCAAACCTTAAATTCGAAATACCAGATGTCAATGTTGATCGTTCAAAAATCGTTGTTAGTGTAAGTGATTCAATCGGTACTACACAAACAGAAACATATACTCAGTTTTCTGAGTTACCTGGGATTGATGGCAATTCAAACGTTTACTTTATTAATGAAAATCCAAACGGAAGGTTTGAAATCTCGTTTGGAGACAATATTATTGGTAAGAAACCTCTTCCAGGTTCTGTTGTAGAAATTAAATATCTTTCTACAAAAGGTGCAGCTGCAAATGGAGTTTCTGTATTTACAAACACCAGCTTATCACCTTCACCATCAATTAGTATTGCGGGTGCATCTTCGGGTGGAGGAAGTAAGGAAAGTATTGAAAGCATTCGATCAAACACACCTTTACAATTTCTTTCCCAAAACCGAGCAGTCACAACGGATGACTATAAAGCACTAATTCGTTCTAACTCATCAGCAGCAGCAATTTCAGTATGGGGCGGAGAAGATAACGATCCTCCAGAATACGGCCGAGTATTTATTTCGGCTAAACCAGCAAATGCGGCAACACTCACAGAAACAGAAAAAAATGCGTTACTTCCTATCTTAGATTCAAAAGGTATTTTAACTGTCCGGCCGAAATTCATAGATCCTGAATTCACATTTATTTATTTTGATATTTTTGTTAACTATAACTCTGCTACTACAAATAAAGGAGCTGGTAGCATTTCAGCGTTAGTCAGAGATGGTGTTTCAAAGTTTAGCGACGACAATCTTGAAACATTTGACGGTGTATTCCGCTACTCACAATTTTTAGAATATATTGGTGACTTAGACCCTTCTATCGTTAGTTCATACGCCCGGGTTTATTGTTTAAAAAGATTTATAGCTCGAACCGCAAATACGACAACATACAAAATAGAATTCAATTTCCCTCTTGAAAATCCTTCTGATCCTACAAAGTCTTTAATCTCAACAAGCGGTTTTACAAGTGGAGGAATTACATACTACTTACAGGATGAAGAAACAAGTGTTGAAAATATTCGCAGTATATCTCGTTGTTTTTTAAGTTCTGATGGGGTTAAAGTTGTAGATGCTAGAAACGTTGGAACAGTTGATACTTCAACAGGGATTGTAGAAATTGACGATTTTAATGTTGACACAGATACGATAATTACTATATTCGCTAGACCTGAATCAAATGACATCGCGCCTAAGAGAAATCAAATAATCGAAATTGATTTAGAAAATACTAATGTCACATCTACTGTCGACACTATTGCAACCCGAGGAATCTCAGGTGCAGATGATTATGTAACAACACCTCGCTAGAATTAATGCATACTTCAATAGCAAATTATAGACCTTCGAATCACGAAAGAGATAAAGTTCGGGAGTTAGTTCCGCAATATCTGCGTGATTCTGCAGCGAATCTTATTTCCTTCATGGAGGAATACTATAGCTATTTAAATCGCGAAGGATATGCTTCATACGAGCTAGATCATATTATTGATGAAGGTGATATCGATGTAACATCTGAAAAATATTTAGATGCTATTCAAAGTGAAATTGCTAAAATTATTCCTAATTCAAATGTGGTTGATCGTAATACTTTGTATAAAAGAATTGTTCATTATTATCGAATAAAAGGTACACCAGAAAGTGTTAGCGTTTTCTTTCAAATAATGTTTGATTCGTTAGTTGATGTTTATTATCCAGGAGACAATCTACTTAAACCTTCTGCAGGAACATTTACCGGTGTGGGTGAGAGTGGTTCATACACAAATAAATCAGGGTTCTTGTCAAATGTTGATAAAATTCAAGATTCTAATTTTTGGCAAGATTTTAGTTATAGGATTAGAACTAATGTCGAAGCTTCGAAGTGGCAAAACGCATTCCAACGATTAGTGCATCCAGCTGGTATGAAATTTTTTGTTTTAGTCGATATATTCGCTAACGCAAATAGTCGATGGGATAAGATTGAAACATATGAACAAACAGCCGATGACACTGAAGGATGGTTCGCGTCTTTGAGGCCTCCTAGACTTCGTGGTTTTAATTCATACGAAGGTTCGCACACCCCAAGATATCAACCAGGTTGGTTTTCAACATATATCAATGAGCAAATTATTTCAGTCGCAGAAAACTACTTTCCACTTCTTGGAAGACCGAATAGTAATGTTCTAGATCGCACCATTGATATTAAAGCGAAGATGCAATATGTATCAAGCAACTGGCCAAATCAAATTAACGCTGCTCACTATTACGAAAGAGGTTTTTGGGATGATCCAGCACAACTTTCTAAATTAAACATTTTTCAACAACCTCTTTCACCACTAATTAATGAATACCAGCAAGAATATGTAGCAAATAGACTTGATGCCGAAGAAGCGCCACAACCTGCTACTATTATTGACTAATTAAAAAATACTGTTAAAAAACATTATAAATAACTTTAAATAGAAACAACTTATGCCTGCAATTATTACAGACGATTTTCGTAGAAATCAAGCTAAACTTTTGGTAAACGATATAAAAGCTTCCGCTGATTCAAATTTTGATTCATCATCAGAAAACCCAAATGAAAATACCTGGCCATATAGAAGTAACAACCGTTATTCTATTGGTCTTGGTAAAGCTGATCCTTGGGGAAACGATAGTAATGGTAATTCAGAAAGTAGCACTGGATTCTCACCTCCTTCACCAGAAGGAACAATTCAAGAAGATCATGATGTTATTTCAAATCTTTCAGTATTGAAAGACGTAGCAAGTGCAGGTGCTAAACAGCTTATTGCAAAAAACCCTTGGACTAGTGGCAGAAAATACAAAGTTTATGACGAAGCTGATGATGATATGTTTTATACCTCAGGCGATCTTTATCCTTGTGTAGTAACACATAACAATAAAGTTTATCTTTGTCTTTCTAACACTGCTACACCATCTAATTTTACTGCAGTGGCCGGTTCTACTACAGCGCCATCAGCTGCTTCCACTTATGGTGTTACTTCTTCAGGCGATGCCCAAGGTTATGTTTGGGCGCACGTTGCTAATATTGATTCTAGTGATCCTCTTGTAACTAATCAGTTTGTTCCTATTAATAGTTCTCCTTCAGTCACAGATGCGGAAAAACAAAAAACCGGTGGTCTTATTAGCCACATTGGAGTTACGAATGGAGGAAGCGGATATACCAATCCACCGTCAGTATCTATTACGGCAGTTGATTATGATGGTGATTTTGTCGATACTGGTATCACTGCTAAAGCAGTAATAGATACTGAAGGTAAGTTTGTTACTCGCATAGATTTGGTTGACGCAGACCAAAGCCCACTCGTCGACGGTTCAGAAAGTTATTGGGATCACATTGATGGTGATCATTTAAGTTCGCAAGCTGCAGTCTCAAATCGTGTTAAATACGTAACAGTTTCAATTACTGATTCAGTTGGAACAGGAGCAACAGCTTATGCTACTGTTGCTCCTGTAGATGGTTATGCTGCTAGCGCAATCAATATTCTTCCAACATGGTTTGTTGGTCTTACAGCTGAGTTTGTAAATACGGAAACTGACAATGATGCAGCAGTTATTGATTTCAGACAGGTATCACTTTTGAAAAACTTTGCAAGAGAGGACGATAGCGAAGCTTCTGGTGCTACAGGTGAAAGTGTTTTGGATGCCCTTAAATATGTTAAGCTTACTGGTACACCGGCTACCGCAATTATTGATGGTCTTTCTCAGGGTGATGTTCTTACGTGCGGAACTGGTAGCGCAACTTCTAAGTTTTATTTTGATTATTACGATTCTACTACAAAGAATCTTTACTATCACCAGAATTCAAATCCTGATGTTAATTTTGTCGATCCTCCCGCATCAACCTCAGTCAAATCAGGTTCGAATGCAATTGCAAATACAGACACTGAAGGTACATACAGACCGGAGTATAATGCGTATGACTCTCCTCCGACTGGTACAACAAACGGTGAAGTTATTTTTCACGAGAATAGAGCACCATTCCAACGCGGATCTTCTCAAACTGAAGAAGTAAAGCTCATCATACAATTATAATAAATAAATTTTATGGCAATCACCACATATTCTGACACACCCCATTTTGATGATTTTGATCAAGATAATAAATATCTTCGCATCTTATTTCGTCCTGGGAGAAGCGTTCAAGTAAGAGAGCTTAACCAGCTTCAATCTAATATCCAAGATCAGATCGATAAATTTGGTCGTCACGTATTTAAAGATGGTGACCGTGTTTTAGGAGGTTATACAACATATGATTCAAGTATTCGAAGAATTGGTGTTACTCTTGGTTCAACGTCAGTAACTTCAGCAGAACTTTCTGCATTAGCTGGTAAAGAAATAACCTTCGGCACCAAAAGAGCTAAGATCTTAAAAGCTGAAAAGATTACAGACAATGTTGATGGTTATTATTTTTATCTTAAACCAATAGGAGGAGACGATTTTGATAATATTTCAAATAGTAATGTTTTTGCTCTTTCAGAAGCAGAGGCAAGCATTGTGCTCAGTGGTGTATCCAACTCTCCAATTACTGATAGTGAAAATTTTGCTACATACGACGTAAATGTTGGTGGTACTAACAAAGGTGTTCTTGCTTATGCAGGTGGTGTTTTTCAAGATGAAGGTGTGTTTTTTATCAAAGGTCACTTTGTTCATACTGATGCAGCATCAGCTTTTTCTATTAAAGCAGTCGATAATGCTGGTGTTATTTCTAAGTTGAGTGGTTCTGCTGTGTTTGATATCACGGAAAGTGTTGTAACAAGTTCTACAGATTCTTCACTTAATGATAACGCAAACGGTGAGCCAAATGTTAATGCGCCCGGTGCGGATCGTTATAAAATTTCCCTTGATCTTAAGTTTATTCCTTTAGATGACGATGGTGTTGAAAGTGGTCAGCAGCGCATTAAACTTCTTGATATTAAAGAAGATGGTGTTGTAAACCCAGCGCGAACTGAATATAGTGAGCTCGGTAAAGCACTTGCAGAAAGAACTCAAGAAGAAAGCGGTTCATATGTCCTCAATCCATTTAAGAACGAAGTCCGGGAATACTTTAATGATGGTGCTGGTAACCGTGGTAAATATACACCTGCTGAAATATTTAATGGTTCAGAAGCAAATGCTCTTCTTCCAAATGTCACTGATACCGCAACTGCAGAAACTGAGGGTAAGAAAAGATTTGTTGTAGGTGTTGAACCCGGAGTTGCATATGTCCAAGGTTATCGTGTAGAGCTTGAAGATAAACAGGATGTTGTTTGTGACAAAGGGAGAGAATCTTCCGATGAAGGAACTGAAGCTAATTATAAATTATCAGCTAATCGTGGACAATTCATTGAAGGATCATTTACTGATTCAAATGGTGAATTAGTAATTGCTGATGTTAATGCTTTTGAATTTGCTCCAAGTAAACAATACAAACTTTTTTCCTCTCCCACTTCTACTAATGCTTCAACTGATCTAGTTGGCACATGTAGAATTCATGCAATTGAAAATACTGATGTTAACAATATTTCAGCAGATGAAACACCAGATAAAACAGAAGCTTCTAAAAGACTTTATATTTATGACATACAATTACAGAGTGGTAAAAAACTTAGTGATGCAAAAGTTATTATTTTAAATCCTGGTACTGCTACACCTAACACACATACAGTTTTACAAAATAGCAGCGGGTTTGAACTTAAAGATACTGGTGAAAATGCTTCGCGGATGGTGTATCCTCTTGGAGGATACGATGTAAAAGAGATCAACGACACAAATGCAAAACGCATTGTTCAGAGACGTAAAGCAGCTACTCATGTTTCGGACGGGGTTATTACAATTGGTGCAGGAACCGGAGAAAATTTTATAAGTACAGATCCAGAAGATTACGTAATTGTTCAGGCTAATGCCGGAACTGATAGTACAGCTGGTGAAACATTCGCAAAGGATGTTACGATTAGTGGTACAACTGCCACAATTAAACTTAGGCGCGCGGATGGAACAACTGCTCCGACCGGAGCAAATACTAATGCTATTGTGGTGTTTGCTCCTATTGAAGAACAGATGGCACTCGGTGTTAAAACACAAACATCTACAACATATACAGAAACACGAACTTTAGGACATGGTGATATTATTACCTTAGATGAAGTAGATGCATATAGTATCACTGGCGTAACACATGATGGAAACACTTTACCTATTTCTGATTTTGAATTGTTTAGTGGACAAACTGATACACATTACGGTCTTTCACAAGTTGTTTATAAAGGATCGCAGAGTTTAAAATCTGCAGCTGTAGTTATCAGTTTTGATCATTACGCACATACAACGGCCGGTGTATTTGCAGCAAACTCATACACAACTGATGGTTCAACACTTGTTGATTTAGAAGATATTCCACAATATGAAGATCTTAAATTATCAAATTGCTTAGACTTCAGACAATCAATTCAAATTACTTCTGAAGGTGGAGAGACTAAACCGAATTCAGTTGCTAATGTTGCATTTACTTACTATAAACCACGAAGGGATATTATAGCTTTATCTCAGCTAGGTGAACTTAAATATGTAAAAGGGAATGCATCGGAAAATCCAGTGTATCCACAAACACCTTCTGATTCTTTAATACTATACAGAATCGAAAAACCAGGATATCTATATTCCCTTAACGATTTGGATATTATAGTAGCCAATAATCGTAGATATACGATGAAGGATATCGGTGATCTTGAACAGCGTATTCACAACCTTGAATATTATACAGCATTATCACAATTAGAATCTGAAGCTGCCGAAACACAAATTAATGACGGAGACGGTCTACCAAGATTTAAAGGTGGTATTATTACTGATTCATTCAGAGGCCATGGTGTTGGAGATACTAATAGTTCTGGTTATCGTGCTGCAATTGATCGTGATAACTTTACAGCACGACCAATGTATCTTTCTGATAATGCTCGTTGGAGTTATGTTAGTGGAATGGGTTTTAACGGAGAGCCTGTTAGTTCTTGGAATGGTGTGACTGGATCATACACAGCATACTCTGGAAAACGTAAAAATTCTCTTACACTTGACTTTATTGAAAAGGTATTAGTTGATCAACCGTATGCTTCAGATCACATCAGTGTTAATCCTTACGATGTTGCAACATGGAGCGGTAACCTTGAACTTTCGCCATCTAGTGATGAATGGAAAGATGTTAATAATGCTCCCGAAATTGTCACAAACATTGACGGTGATAATAGCGCTATTATGCAACAGATCGCAAATGATCCAAACATATTAGGCACAGAGTGGAATGAGTGGGAAAGCGAATGGTCACCAGCTCGGTGGTCATTCTGGAACAGAAACAGAACAGGAAGAACAGATACGTTTACCACAACAACACGCGTTTCCCGAAGAAGGAGACGTATTAGCACATTCCGTAGAGAACTTCGTGAAGGTATTCAAACATCTCTTGTAGAAAACTTCCAAAGAGAAGTAATTGATGATAGAGTATTGAATGTTACCTTTGTTCCATTTATTCGTTCTCGTAAGGTGCACTTTAAAGCAAGTATGCTTAAGCCTAATACAACATTCTATCTCTATTTTGATGATGTTAATATTACATCTTACGCTACTGACGATGAAGACTTTGTTCAATTCGGAGGTGAAATTCCGGTTCAAGGAGAGACTCTTGTTGTAGGAACAGACGTAGCAAGATACGAAGGTAAACAAGGAAGCGATATTATAACAGGCTCTTTATCTTCAGGTATAGTTTCAAACGCTGCTGGTGAAGTTGATGGTTGGTTTGTTATTCCTAATAACGATACTCTTAGGTTCCGCACAGGTTCACGTCAAGTTAGACTTACCGACAGTGCACTCAATAACAGAGTTCTAGAACTTTCCGCTGCTGAAAGTACTTACCATGCTAAAGGATTATTAGAAACTCGTCAGCAAACAATTCTTTCAACGCGGCAACTTGTATTAGAAAGAACACGTCTTCAAGAAAGAAGAAATGTTTTAATAAGTGAGCGCGTTGTTCGTAGGGATCCTGTCGCACAGACCTTTATGATTGGAAATGAGCCTACTGGCATTTTCCTTTCTTCAGTTGATATTTTCTTCCAAGAAAAAGATCCTAACTTACCTGTTGAACTGAGTATTGTTTCAGTTGAAAATGGTATTCCTACACAAAAAACAATTCCATTTTCAAAGGTAACTAAACTTCCTGCTGCCGTTACTCCTTCGGCCAACGCAAGCACAGAATGTAAGTTCATGTTTGATACTCCAGTTTATTTACAACCTGGTGTTGAATATGCAATTGTTCTTCTTTCGAATAGTGCAAGGTATCGTGTATGGCACGC
>Ga0213862_10000804_pt1 | contig 13263 bp, 1 predicted proteins | sample PICome_7_FD_160092 | JGI IMG/M metagenome (GOLD analysis project Ga0213862, IMG submission 160092) | Coastal seawater microbial communities near Pivers Island, North Carolina, United States - PICO266 | ecosystem: Environmental > Aquatic > Marine > Coastal | place: USA: North Carolina | collected... | reverse complement strand
AGAAAACTCTTATCAGTAATTTCTTATGATTACGATAAAATAGGAAGTAATTAAATTTGAATGATATAACTATAGGTATTTTTGACGATTTTATCTTCGGCAATTACATTTATGTTAACTCTAATATTAGATATATTTTGAATATTTATCACTTCAGTATCATCATTAATTTTTTTGAATATTTTACTAACTATAGTTAATTTTATTCGGTTTGCTATATTTGAATTATCAACATTTGTAGCAGGATTTATGGGTGTATTTGGAGTACCAAGTGCACATAATTGAATAATTTTATTATTAGTTGAATTTATTTTAAGTGAATATTCTGTTGTATCAATATTATTAAAAGCACTATTCAATTCGGCTGCTTTAGGATCAACTGCCCAATCATCCTCATTCGTCATATTTTTTATTTTTGCTTTATTATTATCAGATGTGAAATCAGATGCATTGGAATTAACCACGTCTAATTCAAATCCTGCTAAAGAATCAGACCATTTTACTACAGGATAATCAATATAAAATTCATGATTTTTATTAATTAATGTATTTTTATATGAACCAGCATTTTTATTTAATGTTAATATATTATCTATAAATTCTCCTATTGTTTCTTTAAATATTATATAATCACCGTTACTATCCATATATTCCATAGTAGTATGAACGGTTGAATATGGATCAGTTTTTTTTATGTGGAAAGATATATTATCCGTATTTGTTATAATTTTTTCAGTTAATACAAATTTTACATCATTTTTTAATATACAAGAATAATAGTTCTTATTTTTATTAAACTTATTTATATTAGTTACATTTGTAATAATTACATCATCTAATGTGGCTATTTTATTCGGAAGTTTTTGAAGTATAAAATTATATGATTTTGTAGGGGTATCCGTTTCAGGTTGTATCGTAAATGAAGAATTACTCTTATAATAATCTGGTGTAAATACATAAGAATAACTATATTTATCTAATGTATTTGTATTATCTCCTATTTTGTTTGCGTTATTTATAGTTATTGCGGATATTGATGAATATATATTTTTTAATATTATTTTTAATGTATTTTCTACTCCTAATGTAAAATAAATTATATCATTTTCAGATAAATCGGATGTTTTATGAATTTCTTTATTACCTGAATGAATAGATAATTTTTCTAAAGTATTTATAGTGGATTTAGTTTCGGTTCTTTCTAAATTTACTATATATTTTTTTACTATTCCTGATTCTGATGTCACATTCAAATTTACTTTTACTTTTGTATCAAAATAATTTTCTGATTTTACTGTTGATATATCTACAATAGGTTTAGATGTAGTTTCGTTAATAATAGGTAAATTAGTAGATACAGAATCTCTAATACTAGAAGCATTTATATTAAATGTAGCATATTGATTATTAGGAGTTAATGTGAATTCTAATTTATTATCAAAAATATATGTATCAACTAATGGATATGTAGTAATAAGTGAATTATAATCTGTAATTTTATTAGCATCAGATATAGATAATTGTAAATTAGATAATTCCGCATCAGTAGATTTAATATAATTTATATTATCTAAATTATATGAATGAATATTAGATAAATTATTAATATTATGAAGAGATGTACTAAAATAAACAGCAACAAATATAGGATTAAATTGTTTCACTAATGTTGGTGTAATTATATTAAAATCTATTTTAGTCATAAATTCATTTATTATATTCCGTTTTCTATAAAATCCCAATAAACTTAATAATAATTTACTTACATATTTATTTATATCATTATTTGATGCTAATGTTTTATCATATAAAACATCATTTAAATTCATTGAAGATTCATGTAATGTATTTATAGTATCATTCGTTATACTACCATTTACTGTTATATTTATATCATCACTAACATTATTAATAAGTTCATTTATATCATATGTATTTAATGTTTTACCGGATAGTTCAGAATAAGCATTATAAATATTATATAAATTTGCTGTATTTGAAATATCAATAGTAGATAAGGTTAAAATAAGATTTACATTTGTTGCTATTGATATTTTAATTTTATCATTATTTTTATATCCCTTACCTATATTTATTATTTTGATTGTACCTGTTATAAGTGAAATTTGTAGATTGGTATATGTTATATTCAAATTATCTATACGTAAAGTTATATCAGTTCCTACGGAATAATTTGTATTTGATATATTAGAAGAATTATAATATGTATTGACTATATTTATATCTATTTTATTTACTCTTTTATCTTCTATATATACTGTATTAAATAGTTCATTGTCTGTATGTATTATAGAAATAGGAGTATTACTAATATATTTATAAATAGATAATAATGAGGTATTACTTTTAAGAGAAGAATAATTAAATATATGTGGATATGTGTAAATATAGGAATGAATTAATAGTTCTATAATTTTTTCTAATGTAATATCAAATTTATTTGTTTCAGATATATTTTTAGTATAATCGTATAAAATATTAATATCACTATATTTTATATAAATATTATTATTATGTTTAGATGAAATAAAATAATTAGTAGATATTGTGTTTGGTAATATATCATCTGTATGTAATATAATATATGAATTTTTTGATAATATTGAATTTAAAATATTATTATCATAAATAGTTTTAGTTTCATTATAATCTAAAATTTTTGCTAATGTTTTTGCTACATGAATGAATTTTTTTTCATTTACTAATTTATTTGTTACATCAGATAAACCAACAATATGAATTCCATATATACTTATATATTTATCTATTTTTGATAATCCTGTTTCAGTATAATATAAATTACATAAATTATTATTAGAATTATATAAAGTAGTTGTATATAAATTTAAAGAATAATCAAAACCCTTAATATCAATAATAAAATATTTATCATTATTACAAGCTATAGTAATACTTGTTCCAGTATATAAATTTTTAGTTGTTGAATTTGGTTTTAATACTAAAATATTACCATTTTGGTTTGTATTAATATAATAAATAGAACTTGTAGAATGAATAAATAATTTTTTATTTACAACAGAGTTATTTATAATAAATGTATAAGTAAGACCTTCTACAATTTTAGGTAAATTAATATGTTTATCATCTTCTAAATCAATTGATACGGTTGAATTAGAATCAGTTGTTTCTAACGTAAAATAATCTAATGTTAGTGGTTTACCATAGTATTTGTAATAATCATCTGTATGAAATATATTATTTATATTTGGAATATTACCATAATGATTTTTTTGAGAAATGGAAGAATTAAAACCTAATAATTTTGATAAATTTGTTTCAGTTATGATAAAATTAGTAGTAGTATGAGATAATTTGTAACGATCATTATCAATTATTAATGTATAATTATCGGAAGATATAATATTAGTTAATAAAACTAATAAATCAGTAGTTAGACTACCATCTGAAATAGTATAGTCATATGTTTTATAATATTCTAATGATAATGTATATGTTTTCCCATTTAAAATAATACTATTATTTAAACTATTTACTATGATAGGTTTGTAATAAATATACATTAATTTATGGACATTATAATTAATACTATTAAAATATGTATTTGCTGAACAATTTGTGGTAAGTATTTTAGAATCACCATTTCCACTATTAAGATGATTTATTTTGGAGTTCTCAGTAATGGTAAAATTTATTCCCTTAAATCTTATTTTGCCATCAGAACTACCAGTAATCGCGGGTTTATATAAAACATTTTTACTAACAATTTTTGTCCATGTTTTAGGTATATTTTGATTTACTTGTGAATTAGAAAAATATATGTCTTCTGAAAAATAAACTTCAGTAGTAGTAGATAAATTTTTAAAATTATCACCACTAATCTGTAAAATATTATTATTTTGTCCTTCTGTTATTGGAGTAACTAACGATATTTCTGTAGAAGGTATAGAAACTTTAATAATATCATTTATTCGTACTGAAATATTAAATACATCAGTAGCGATAGTTACATAATCTGTTTCTAAAATATTAGGTGTTTTTGTTACTAATGATAAATCATAATTAGATAAAATATAAAATCCTAATGGTTGATAAAATTGATAAATATAATTAGAATATATTGTGGGTAATGTAGTAGAGTTATTAAAAAATAATGTATTAGAATTATCATAGGTAACATTATATTTTATAATATGATTATTTGATACATAAGAACTAAATAGAGTATTATTTAAGGCAGTGGTAATATTATTTTTACTTAAAATAGAATATAAATTAGTATAATTATTTAATAATAAAGAATCACTTGTATCAATATTTGTTAAATTTAATAAATCTAACTGAATTAAATCATAATAATCAGTGGAAAGATTTTGAGTTGAAAAAATATATTTTCTATGTTTATTAAATTTTGCTGGATGTAGTGTATTTGTTTGATTTAATATAAATTCTTCTTGTCCTACATTAATATCAACAGAATATATAGTTTTATTTGGAATATAAACTAAATTTTTATTATAATTTACAGTTGATATATTATTAATTGCTCTTTCAATTGATATATTTTCTAAAAAATAACTATCCTTATTTGAAGTTAATATAAATGAATTACCTTTTACTATATTTTTAAAAATTAATTCTTTATTGTATTTTAATTCTACATTTTTATTTAATGATTCATCTATATATCCATATATATTACTATTTGTTGTAAATGAAACCAAATAAGATTTATTAGTAATAGGATCAATAGTACTATTTACAACAATAAATTTATATTCTAAAGAGTAATTAGGTAGAGGTAATTTTATAATTGTATTATTTTTAATATCTAAAAATATGGTTGAATTATATTGTGGTAAAGTAAAAATATCGGATTTGATATTTAAATCTGATATATTTGAATTTGTTGTATTTGAATATAATCCTATTGTTGTAATTCTAATATTTTCATTAAAAATATTATCATTATCTATATCTTTGGGTATTTGAAATGTTATTACAGAATTTGATTTACCAGGAAAATAATTATCAGAATAAGATAAAATATTAGTAGGTAAATCTACATATTGTTGTGTATTATTAATTTGATATTGTAATTTTAGTTTTAATGGTTCAAATAAAGTAAAATTAGTTTTTGTAAATAATAATGTATTAAATGTAAGTGTATTTTTATTATTATTAAAATACGTAAAATTTTTAATAAATAATGAATTTTGAGCAATATTTGATGTATTTATATTAAAATCCTTAATACTATTTAAATTAAATATTAATTCACCATTATAACCAGGTTGACCAATATATTGTAATTTATAATCTTGTTGATTAGAATTTAAATAATCATTGCTACTATCATTCCCATCATATTTTTTATTTAAAAATATGATATATTCACTATCATTATTAGTAGAAATATTATCTAATTCAGATTTATTTGAATAAACAAGAACATTTGTTTTATTTGAAATAATTTTATATTTATTTTCTACAGTTTCAGAATAAATAGTTTTATCTGAATATATTAATATTTTATTTAATGTTTTTGATTTATATATATTTGTTTGAGGAAGATTATTAGTATCATTATAAATATTTATGTCAAATGTAGTTTCATTTGATATATCAAATATATTAGTAAAATTATTATAAATATTAACCTTATTTATATAATTATTTATATAATATGAACTATTTTTAAATTCAACTATATTATTTATTACTGATTTTTTATCTACTAAAATTGGTATATAGTCTATAAATTTATTTGTAGTTGATTTAAAAGCATCTCCTATATTTGTTCTAACATAATAACCTTGTGTTAATTTATTTATTATATTATTTTGTTCTGTAAATTCACATTCAAATTTAAAATATAATTTATTATTTGAATCATATAAATCTGAAATATATGGTATATTTACTGTTAAAGTATTTTGTTCTGATGTATCGGTTATGGATAATATTTTTGTATCATTAATATTAACAATGCTTAATTTAGTAGAAAATATTTGATAATATTTATCAGTATCTTTTATTAATAAATTAGTATGAATTTTAAAAGTATATGAATGATATGGTTTTAATATTAATACAATATCATCTACAGAATTTACATTTAATTTCATAGAATAATAATCTGTCCCTGCTAAACTGATTGTTCTATATAACTTAGGTATAATTTCAAATTCATTTGGCGTATTTATTTGTTTTGTAGTTGTATTGTTAATATCAACAAAATTTGTTAAATTATTTAATCGTGTTACTAATTTATTAGATATATTTTTATTTGTATCATTATCTAAAATAGAAAATATATCAGAATTATCATATTTAAATAATGTATTATTTTCTAAACTAATATTATTATTTATAATATCATTATTTGCCGAGGTTTTATATTTTTCAGAATTATTGGAAGATATATAATATTTTTCATTATTATTATATGTAGTATTATTAGAATTAGCAAAATTTAAATAATATTCATTATTTAGTGTAGATGTAATAATTTTATTATTTACAAAATAATTTTCAGTAGAAGAGAATACAGTATTATTAGTTTTTGTAGAAGTTAAGGCAGTTGTAGTATTTATTGTATCAAAATGAAGATAATTAGGAGTAATTATTTTACCTCCTTTAAATTGGAATATTTTAAGTGTATAATCAGTTGTAACATTAATATCTTCATATAATTTAAATGTATCATCAAATTTAAGATTCATAATATAATTATAATTAATAGCATCGTTTATATTTTTACTTTTATTACATACAATAGTACCTTTATAAGTTTTTGTTGAATTATATAATATAAAATAACAATTATCAAAATTTATATTATTATAATTAGTGGATGTATTATAATAAATATCATCAGTATTTTCTAAGAATGGTATAATATTTATATTAAGAACTCCATATATTTTTTCTAATTGTATATTTGTATTATTTGCCTTAAAATTACTATTGGTATAATAATCTAAATCATTTAATGTAGAAATTTTCATATTATATTTAAATTTACTTTCATATAAACAATTACTATAATAGAATAATATAGGATTAATATTAGGATTAATATTTAATATAATTTTACTATTATTTTCACCACATTTTCCTGTATAAATAATATTATTTGTAACTTTATTTGAAGCAGTTTCATTTAAATAAAATGTAATATTTTCATCTATTAAAGAATAATTAGAAATATCCAGAATAATAGTTCTAAAATCAGATATATATAGATTGGTAGAAATAATATTTTTATCTAAAACAGTATCGGTAGAAATAACATTATTAAAAATATTATTATTAAATACAAATTTTTTACTAGTCGTTTTTTTAAATGTATCTCCTGAAAAATATTCAGTAAATAATAATTCTAATGTATATGTATTTAATAAATCTGAATTAGGTAAAGTACTATCTGTATCAGATAAATTAAATTGAATAGGTTTAGATAAATATGTATCAGAAGTTTTATTTTCTATAGTATCTAAATCATTAATAATTAATTTACCATAATTTACTATATTTTTATTTAGTGTATCTTTTAATATTTTTAGCGTATAAATATATGTATTTTTAGGATATGTTGGATTTATTGTATTTTTTTCAGTAAGTATAATATTTACATATTGAATTTGTGTAGCATCTGGAGTTATTGTTAATGTATTTGTAGTATTTGAGACCGAATCATTCATATTTATTTGAATTGTTTCATATTTTGAATGAGTTGTAAAACCTTCAATTACAAATGAAGTAACATCATGATGCGTTGTTATTAAATATTCATATACGCCAGGAACAAACGAATTATCATTACTACCAGTATTTGGTTTGTAATGAATTGTAAAATAATTTGTAAGTAATGAAGTTCCATTAAATGTTTTTAATGTAAATACATCATTCGTATCAGTTAATTTATTATTTATAGTATCATTATTTGTATAAGTAATAGATTCAGTAGTATTTTTAATAAGTAAATAATCATATTTTTTATTAGATTCGATACTTTTAATATTAGCTATATCTAATAATGTATTATTATGACCTGTAGAATATTTAATAATATAATCGGTATATGAATTAGTATCAATATAAGTAAATCTATATTGAATATTTTTATGAATATTTATATTTCTATTATAATTGGAATTATAATTATCATATTTAGAATTTGAAATAGAAGATATAAATATTTCGGTATCATTCTTATATGATAAAACATTAGTAGAATGATTTATATTAAATTGATATGATTTTTCAGTAGTTAAAAATTTATTTTTCAAATAAAAATGTGATACATCATTCTGGAATAATTTTTTTAATCCTATATTTGTTTGTGTTAATTCATAATATGTATCTTCTAAATTTCCTGAAATATTAATTCGTTCTTCTGTTTTATTATAGTCATCTGATAAAAATATATTTTTTTCACTAATAAGTAACATTTTATAATTTATTAATAATTTGTCTCCATTCACTACTCCTGTTACATCATTACTATATAAGTTAGGATTTGAATAATGAACACCTGAATAATAAATAAATGAATTCATAAAATTAGTAGTATTTAAAGTAAATCCTTCATTAGTTGTATAGGTTAAAATATTATTATCAAAACGATCAGAATTAATTACACCATCAGTATCAGTAGCATAATTTTGTGTATATTCATTGATAAATATAAAAAATTTAAAAATAGATAATTTATATTCCACTTGAATAAATTTATATTTTTTATTTTGTAATAAAGTTAAAGGTAATTGGAGTTTAGATGTATTAGATAAATTTGAATTTGAATAAAATTCAAAATAAGATAATTTTGGATAATTGTCTTTGTAAACTTCTTTTACATAAATAATAACCGTATCAGTTGAAATAATGTCTGATAAAGTAGTAGTATATAATTTATTTATTATTGTTGAATCAAAATTTAGTTTAAATTTTAAATGTTGAATTTGTAAATCCTTATAAAATAATATACTTTTTTTTTCTTCTAATGTAGAATTATTTTTAAAAATAACTTCATAACTAGGACTCATTTTATTCAAATAAAAATCATCAACTGATAATGTAGAGTGAGTTAATTTATTTTCTTTTATTGCTAATAAATAATTTACGGATGATTTAATAATATCTATTGAACTACCAATATTTCGTGTTGTTCCCGAATAATAATATAATATAGTATTTATATTTGTCTCTAACAATTTAAGTTTAATTAAATGAATATTATTATTGGAATCTGTTTTATATATTACTTCAGTACTTATATATTCTGTTAATGTATTATTATTTAAACCATCATTATATAAAGATAATCTAAAATTATATGGTAAAACATCTGATATATCAAAATAATATACTGTATTTAATAAAATCTTAGGAATATATTTTTCCATTCCATTTATATGAAAAACATTATTACCAGTAGTTGTTTTATTTAATGTTATTTTAAAAATTCTGTTTAAATCTATATCTATATCTGGATTATAATTACTACGATGATATTGTTTAAAATTATATTTTAAACCTCGGTATAATTGTATATTTGTGGTTGTAGAAAATGAAGAATCTGTATAATATGAATAAGTTAATTTGTTATTAATATAATTTAATTTTAAATAATAATTTGAAGTAGTAGTATTTTCTAAATTATAATTAGATATATCTTTTTGTTCTATAGTGTAAGTTTGATTTTTTATGAATTTAAAAGCGGTATTTGTATTATTTATAGCATTTAATTGAGAATCATATAAAGTAATATCATATTTATTTGTAGTGTTATTTTTAATTAATTTTGTTGTTAAATTATTATTTGAAATAATATTATCAGGATATTTAATTATACTATCATCGTTATCATTAAATTTAAAATCACGAATTATATTTGTATTATTATTAAAATAAATACGTAATGAATCTCCTTTTTTTAATTTTTTTAAAGTCAACATATAATTTGTAACTCCTTGTAAACTGGTTTTTTCATAAGAAACATTATTTATATAATATTTATATTCTGTTGTAAATGGATATAAACTATTAAAAATTACATTATTTAATCTATTATCTAACGATAATATATTAATTAAACCTCCAATATTTCTTGTATTTTTATTATAATAATATATTTTTGTAGGTGTTTCAGTTTGAATTAAATCAATAATTAAACTAACCGAATTATCTGTATTTATTTTTTTTGAAATAAAATTATAATTTTGTGTTTTTTTAAAATTAATAAGACCATCTTTAATATCAGAAAACTGAATTAAATCATTTATTTTATCTGTATTACGTGTAATTTCCAAAAGAGAAATACTATTATCTATTATTATTTCATATTTATTAGAAGTATATAAATCAATTGTTTTTAATAAATTAGTAGAATCATTATTTTTTGTAAAATAATATTCATCAACTGATGATGTATTTTTACTTTTTAATAATTTATATATATTTGTATCAGTAATATTATCATTATCTACAATAAATTCATAAAAATTACCTTCTTTATTATTATTGAAATTTAATGAAATATTTTTTTCTAAATTCAGCAATATTGTTTTACCTGAATAATTATCATCTATTATGAATTGATTTAATTTAAAATTACCTCCAGTTATATTATTAAAAGTACTATAATAACTAATGTTAATTCCACTTATAGTTTTATAATCAATATATAAGGATACTAATTTAAAAGAACCACTCATAGAAAAAGTAGTTGTATAGTATTCAGTAGTAGAACCAGTTGACATAAATTTTAATAAATAATCATTTACATCCGCTTTTTTTACAGAGATTGATAAATTAGTTTTCATTAAAGTAAATATGTTTTCTTCAATAGTAGAAGCCGTTTGTTTTGTATTTAAAAATGTAAAATCTAAATTATCTAAAATTGTTAATGAATCATTTGATACAATATTAAATTTATAATTATAATGAACATTATTATTATTTATAGGCAATTTATTATATACCTTATCTTGAATTGTAATATATGAGTTTTGTTGAGGTTGAATTATAAATTGGTCTAAAAGTAATATAGGAATTTTAAATACCTTATCTATATTATTTACAGTACATTTTATATAAAAATAATATAATTTTGTAGGTAAATCATTAGGTAATGTATATATAGAATCAATAGTATTTGTAATAAAATTTTCTTTTATATCAGCACTACTAGTAAAAATAAATTTAACTTTAGTATTAGATATATTATTTGTTAATACATTTGTTGTTTTATTTATATCACATAAATAAGTAATAGTATTACCTAAATAGGTTTGATTTATATAATTTATAGTATATTCTATATCTCTATTTGCAAGTAAAAAATAACGATCTTGATTATGATTATATATTACTGAATTAAATTCATTATAAATAGTAAGGTTATCGGTAAGATTATTATAATCAATATTTAAAATAGATGTTTTTGATAAAAGTTCAGAACCATCTATATCCTTATTTATAGTAGCGGAATATAAATAACCTGGATATTTAATACTATTATTATTTAAATTTAAAAAATAACCTGGTTCAGCAGTTGTATTAAATAAATCTAATTTAGTGTATTCATTATTTAATGAATCTTTTAATTTAAAATTAAATACAGGATATTTATATATATATTTTACAGTACTTTCAGGACTATCAAAATTATATTTTAATTCATTATAATAATCAATATAAGTATATAAATCATATTTTTGGGTAGTTGTGATATTTGTAATAGCATTATATTCAGGAGATAAAGTATTAAATTTAAAATTATATTTTGTATTCATTAAAATAGTATTAATTGGTTCATTTGTTAATTCATTAATTATATTATATGAATATCCCACACTAGTTGTATTTATATTTACAATATAATTAAAATCGGTTGAATTAGGATATTTAGTTATAATATTATTTACATTATTATTTGTATCATTTTTTTCTATAATATAATAATTACTTCCATCACAATAAAATTTTATATATTCACCTTTTTGACATGATTTAAATGTTAATGAAGAACCAGATAATGCTGAATATTCTATTAAAATATCAGTTCTTTTTAAATATAACCAATCTGTTCCTATAAATTTAGAATTATCTAATGGATTTTGATTTGTTTTAAATGTTATTGAATTTGTATTTGTTGTATTAAAAATAAATTCATAATTTATACCATTTTTTATAGTTGGTAATGTTATAGAAATATTTCTATTTGTACTATCTATTAAATATAATGTTCCGGAAGATAATTCTGTTAAAATTGTATCTACTGAAATAGTATAACTATTTATATTTTTTACAATTAAATTGTCTGTTTCTATAAGGTTAAATCTTCCATCTTTTAATACCTCCATAATATTATTAATATATAATATATTATTTAAAATTTTTTAAGTATTAGATTAAAATAATTTTTTCTATTTAAATATTAAATGACAAGTGGAATAATACAATTAGTATCAAATTCTGAATCTACACCATTTTTAACTGGGAATCCACAGATAACTTTTTTTAAATCGTTATTTAAATCATATTCTAATTTTTATATTACAAAAATAGAACAACAAATAAATGGCAACCCTAATTTTGGTAATACCATTGATTGTCTTTTAAGTAAATCTGGAGATTTATTAAAAAATATATATTTAGATGTTACTTTACCAGATTTAAATAAACCAACATCAGCATCGTGGTATGGATATACTAATAATATTGGTTGTAATATAATTGACAATATATCAATTAAAATTAATGATCTTGTGATTGATAAAATATATGGAGAATCAATTGATATATATAATAATATATATGGTAATGATATAAGTAATTTAGTTTTAGAATATGAAAGTGAATTTAGTATTAGAAATACAGGTTCTACAATATCATTAGACAAACGACATTGTTATATTAAATTACCTTTTTGGTTTTCTAAAAATACTGGTTCAGCTTTACCCTTAATTGCTTTAAATAATAGTAATATTAATATAGAAGTTGAATTTAGAAAATTAAATGATGTAGTTAAAACAGATAATTATAATAATTTAGGTGATATTACTGTTAAATCTGATTCAAATTTTGATTGTAAAATATTTACTGAATGTATATATTTAGATAAAAAAGAAAAACAATTTTTTTCTACTCAAGCACATGAATATTTAATTGAACAATTACAATATAATGGAGATGATATTATTACACGTTTTGAAAAAAAAAAAGATATATTTTTAAATTTTAGAAATCTGGTTA
>Ga0213862_10000802_pt1 | contig 13279 bp, 9 predicted proteins | sample PICome_7_FD_160092 | JGI IMG/M metagenome (GOLD analysis project Ga0213862, IMG submission 160092) | Coastal seawater microbial communities near Pivers Island, North Carolina, United States - PICO266 | ecosystem: Environmental > Aquatic > Marine > Coastal | place: USA: North Carolina | collected... | reverse complement strand
AGAATATGCGGTTCGATTTAACGGGGAGGAATTGGTCGAAAAATCAAAGTTGGGATTCGATTTTGCGAATGCGGATGATCTGCTGGACGGTTTTGAGATTCAGACGATCGATATTCGTAAGATTGAGGAGACCTACACGATGCAGTGGGGTGCTAATGAGACGATTGAGGCGGCGAGTACGGAGATGGAAGTGCGCTTGGTTCATGTGGAAACGCGCAGAGAATTGGGCGTGATTTTCCGTGTATCCAACGATGGTTTTGCCTTCCGTTATGACATTCCTGCGATGGAAGAAGGGGAGTTGATTGTGGCGAACGAACGCTCCGAATTTAACCTGGCCTCAGATGCGATGGCGCATTGGATCCCAGGCGATTGGGAAATCTACGAGCACCCTGTGAATCATACGAGAATTAGTGAGATCGATGCCCTCAGCAAAGCGAATCATCCAAATCTCGCTGCAACGCATATCGTAGAAAACAGTGTAAGTACGCCGGTCACGTTTGTCTTTGATAGCGGAACGCACATGAGTATTCACGAGGCTGCGCTTGTAAATTATTCAGGAATGACGTTGAAGAAAACAGGGGAGACCTCTTTTGTGAGTTCTCTCGTGGGTCGTGCAGATGGAAACAAAGCGACCATTCCTACGCCATTCAAAACGCCTTGGAGAATGGCGGTGATTGGAGACGAAGCGACGGACCTGTTAGCTTCGCATTTTATGTATGATTTGAATGAGCCGAATGTGATGGGAGACATTACAGATTGGTTCAAGCCGCAGAAATATGTAGGTATCTGGTGGGAAATGCACATGGGCAAGAGCACTTGGGATTACGGCATGACTCAAGACATGGGGACTTGGATTGCGGATGGTAAAGAGCATGGCAAGCACGGTGCAACGAATGAAAATACCATGCGCTACATTGACTTTGCTGCAGAACACGGGTTCTCTGGAGTTTTGGTGGAAGGTTGGAATACCGGTTGGGAGCACTGGATTGGGTTTGACGATCGTGAAGGAGTGTTCGATTTTGTAACGCCGTACCCGGATTATGACTTAGTGATGCTTCAGGACTACGCAAAGAGTAAGGGCGTGAGCTTGGTGATGCACCACGAAACTTCAGCAGCACCACGCACCTATGACCAGCAGATGGATACGGCGTATGCCTTGATGCAGGCAAACGATATTCATTTGGTAAAATCTGGATATGTAGGTCCGCTATTGCCCAAAGGTGAATTCCACCACGGGCAGTGGATGGTGAACCATTACAACAACGCCGTGCAGCGCGCCTTCGAGTACGAGGTGGCTGTCAATACGCATGAGCCGATCAAAGGAACGGGCTTGGAGCGTACTTGGCCAAACTGGGTGGCTCGCGAAGGGGCGCGTGGTCAAGAGTTTAACGCTTGGAGCATTGAGGGTGGTAACTTTGTTGATCACCTTCCTTCGATGGCATTTACACGCTTTTTGAGTGGACCTATGGATTACACCCCAGGTGTATTTAAGCTCGAAACCAAGAGCGGTCCAGAGGGTGAGAATCGTGTTCGTAGCACGATCGGACAGCAGTTCGGATTGTACGTTGTCGTTCCGTCTCCAATCCAGATGGCGTGTGACCTTCCTGAAAACTACCAAGCACATTTAGACTGGTTGCAATTTATTAAAGACGTTGCGGTAGACTGGGAAACCAGCATTCCTCTTGCTGGCGAGGTGGGCCAATTCGTTGCTTGGGCGCGTACTCCGAAGGAAAACCAAAATTGGTACCTCGGTGCAGTGAATGCCGAGCAGGAACGCACTTTGAACATTGACCTTGATTTCCTTGAAGAAGGCGTCACTTATACTGCCGAAATTTACCGTGATGCCGACGATGCGCATTGGGAAAGCAATCCGTACGCCGTGACCATCGAAACCAAGACATTTAAAAAAGGAGATGTTTTCACGATTCGCCTCGCGTCAGGAGGTGGTTTTGGGGCTATTCTCAATCGCGAATAATTGCTTTTACACTTCATTATCATAGACCCCGGCGCTAAACGTCTGGGTTTTTTCGTTAACTTTTGAAAGTAAAATCCATACTAGTATGAGTGCCACGCGTCGACCTTTAATTTTTTACCCTGCGATTTTAACCATCGCATTATTGAGCGTTCCCTTGATTGGAAGCATCGTGAGCTCGGAGGTGAATTGGTCACCAAGTGATTATTTGATCGGAGGCGTGCTCATTTTCGTGGTCTCCACCGTAGAACTGATGCTCTGGCGTTCAATGCCCAAGAAAATTCGCTGGCCCGTTATGGGTCTCCTATTTCTGCTGTTCCTTCTGCTTTGGGCAGAGATGGCCGTTGGAATTTTCGGCTCACCATTAGCGGGGTCGTAGTTTTTTTAGTTGTCCAATTAAACCTTTCTATGGCAGCGCACTCTTAAGTAGAGTCTGTGCCGGGTACTTCTCGTCCAGTCCCGATTAAACTACTGCCATGGAATTTTTGGATATACCCATATTTGACAACGACATTTACAAGATGTTCGCTCGGTTGACGATCGACCTTATCTTCTTGTCCCTAATCGTTTCGTGGCTCTACAAGCGCCGCTCGAACAAGAGCGAATTTGTGTTTACGTTCTACATGATCGGAATCATCGTGTTCTTCCTCTGCTTCACCTTGAAGAAGTTTGAGCTCGACCTTGGAATGGCGCTGGGTTTGTTCGCCATTTTTGGCATACTTCGCTACCGCACGGACACGATAGACATCAAAGAAATGACCTATTTATTCGTAGTGATCGGCGTCAGTGTCATCAACTCTTTGGCCAATTCTAAAATGAGCTATGCCGAGATCTTTGGCGCGAACCTCACCGTGCTTTTAGCCCTGTTCATCATCGAAAGACGCTGGGTGCACGCCACACAAAAACGCAAAGTGCTCCTCTGGAATGACCTTAAATACCTCAAACCGCAGGACCAGCATATGCTCATGGAAGAGCTGAAAGAACTCACCGGATTAGCCATCACACACCTAGAAGTGGGCGATGTGAATTACGCCCGCGAAACCGCTAAAATCAAGATCACTTATGAAGTTGCCTCTCAAAAATAAACGAAATGCGGTGCTGCTGGCTGTAGGGCTGTTTGTGCTATCACCGCTCTATTCGCTGGCACAGGACCAGTACATCACTGTACGCGATTTTGAAACGTGGAGCTCCTTGCAGTTTCAGGCCAAGGTGAGTAAACGCGTAAAGATTCGCGCAGAGCAGCAGTTTCGATTTAACGACAACTCTAGTTCGTGGCAGCAGTCTTTTTCGCAGCTTTCGGGTGCCTACACCTGGAAGAATGAGCTGTATGTAGGCGGAGCTTTGCGTTATGCAAGCGTTGCTAAGGATTCAGTTTTTCAGCCGCGCCTGCGCTGGAATGTGGATGCAGGGTATGGGCACGAGCTTGGACGCTTTGACTTTGGATACCGTCTACGATTCCAAAGCCGGAGTATCGTGAACGATTATACGGATATGCCGCGTAATGTGATGCGTGCAAAGGCGAAAGTGGGGTACAATGTTCGCGATTGGAAATTGGACCCGTCGCTTGCTTTAGAACTGTTTTCGGAAACCGATGCGATCGCTACGCCAAACAAACTTCGCGGTACATTATCGACCTCGTACAAGCTGTCAAAATCTACTCGCATCTCGGCATTTTATAGGGTGGAACGTGAGTTGTTCGAAACCTATCCCCTCACGAGCCACATTGTCGGTGCTCGACTGAAATATTCCTTTAAAACCTACTAAGTCATGAAAAATTTCCGCACACTTTTACTCCCTTTGGTGGGCATCGCCCTGCTTGCTTCGTGCAAGAAAGTCATTGTCATTCCAGACGATAAGAGCCCTACGCACGATAATGGTTTCGCGGCCAATTATGATGTGGTTTTCGAGCAAGACATCGTCCACCGTATGGATCTGATCTTCACCCCCGAGGAATGGGCAGACATGCAGTCGAACCTCACTGACATTATCGGTACAGGCGGCGGTCCCGGCGGCGGTGGTCCAGGTGGCGGTGGCCCAGGTGGTGGTGTCGGTGATGTAGAATCCCCAGATTATTTTGAATGTGAGGTGCATTACAACGGACTCGTTTGGCCGCGAGTGGGTGTGCGTTACAAGGGAAATTCGTCTTTGACCAATAGCTCAGCTAAACTGCCACTACGCTTTGATTTCGACCGATGGGAAGACATCGATACGAGCGTTACTGACCAGCGCTTTTACGGCTTCAAGGAGCTGTCGATGAGCAGCAACTACAACGACCCTTCACTGATGCGTGAAAAAGCCGCTGACGATGTGTTCCGCAGTTTCGGCGTACCGGCAGTGCGCACGGCGTACTATGAAATTTATATCGATAAAGGCAGTGGCGCAGAGTACTACGGCGTATACACGATGTGTGAAGTCGTGTTCGATACGTTCTTAAGCTCTTGGTTTGGAACGAAGTCTGGAAACTGCTACAAGCCGGATGGCGATGGCGCAAAGTTCCAGGCAGGGACCTTTACTTTGGCCGATTTTGAAAAGAAGACCAATGAATTGGCAGCGGACTTTAGCGATGTAGAAGCGTTGTACGACGCCTTGCACGCAGACACCCGTACGAGCGATGCAGCGGCTTGGCGTGCAGGCTTGGAAGCGGTTTTTGATGTGGACGGGTTCCTGAAATATCTGGCCGTGAATAACACGATACAGAATTGGGATACCTACGGGAAAATGACCCACAACTACTACCTCTACAACGATCCGGCGGACGGCTTGATCAAATGGATCGTTTGGGACAACAATGAAGCATTCCAGCCCGGAAAGCAGGGCGGGGCGGTTTCTTTTGGAATGAGTGAAGTGGGCATCGATTGGCCGCTTATGAATTTCCTGATCGCCGATACTGTGTATGAAGCGCAGTATAAGACCCACATCAAATCCTTCATCGAAGGACCGTTTGCGGTGGCTGAAATGTCTACGTATTACGAGAACGGCCGCACGTTATTGGAGACCTCGGCAGCGAATGAGCGTACTGGATATTCTTTCGTGAATGGTACGTTCCAAAACGCGGTGACCACACTCGTTACGCACAACAATACGCGCGTTACCCTTGCGGCAGACTACGTTCAATAAGTAGCTAAATAATTTTTGAGTGCGAGGTACACGCCGTTACTCCAGCCGAAGCCGTCCTGTACGTCGTACTCACCCCCTTTGCTGAGGTTTTCAGGTTCGTACACGTTGTACTTTTCGACGAATTTACCCTTCGCGTGGTAGATGGTATCGCAGGTTTCGATCCACCGCTCTGCGATCGTTTTGGCCAATTCCTCATGCCCGTACCTGTGCAACCCCTGAACCGCAATCCACTGTAATGGCGCCCAGCCGTTCGGCGCGTCCCACTGCTGTCCGGAAGTTATGGTCGTCGTGGTAATACCGCCTTTCTGCAACAGCTGTTCCTTCACGATAGCGGCTGTTTTCTCGGCTTGTTGCTCGGAAGCGGCACCTACGAAAAGCGGGAAGAGGCTTGCTGCGGAGAGCACGCCCGTTCCTTCGCTCGTCTTCAGGTCGATGTCCTCAAAACCGCGTTCGGTCCAAAAGTCCATTTGCAGGGATTCTTTACGCTTCGCTGCGGCCAGCTGATACCGCTCTTCACCCGTGATGCAATGCAGGAGTTGCTCGTGGAAATAGAGCAAACTCGCTAAATCCACCGGTGCAATCTCCAGCGTTCGTAGCGTGCCTAAATCTTGCGAATCGCTCATCCAACGCGAGGAAAAATCCCACCCGCTCTCACAAGCAGCGCGTAAGTTTCTAAAGTAGCTCGGGTGCGATTTTGTGTGTTCCACCCACTCCAGGTCGGTTCTGTACATCTCGATGCGCGGGGCGTCTTCTGCATCCCAATACGTGGTGTGGCCCTGCACATTGCGGTGTTCCGCACTCCAGAAGTCGTACTCTTTGATTAACGCATTTTTAAAGCGCTCATAGACCGCGTTCGGATCATCACTACGCTGCGCATAGGCGTCGACCATAAGTGCGAAGAACGGCGGCTGAGAGCGTGAGAGGAAGTAGGTACGGTTCCCGTTCGGGATGTGTCCGTAAGTGAGGATGAAATGTTCGAAGTTGAGCAGCAGATCCAGGACCCAGTCGTGGTGGCCGCTGAGCAGCAGTCCAAGCTGGGTGAAGTAACTGTCCCAGTAGTAGACCTCCTGAAATCTGCCCCCGGGCACGATGTAACTGTGGGGCAAGGGCACTTTTGAGCTGCGTCCTTGCGCGTCGGTATCTGCCGGGCGGTGCAGGTAGGGCCAGAGCGCGTGGATGTGTTCGGAAGGGCTGCGATCCTGTTCGTAACCAAAGCCAATTTCTTGCACCTCCACCGGAGCAAAGTGCTCGTCGAAGAAGGCACGCAAGTCAAAATCTGAACGCTCCTTTTGCGCGCGGTAGGCCGATAACACTTCGGTGGGCTCGCCCTGAACGACAGCGTCGGAAATGTACTTTTCATCGGACCAGATACCGGACACGTGAAGGTCCGTAAACAGTTCTTCAAGAAGTAGTTCGACGCGCTCCATCAGCTTTTTGCGGTCAAGCGTTTTAGCAACAGTACAGCAACTAACAAAAGGGTCATCGGAACCAGCGTGAAGTAAAAAGCACCCCCGCCCAGTCGTTCAAAGAAGTAGGCGGTAATGCGCGATCCCAACGTACCGCCCGTGGCTGAAAATAAAACGATAAGTCCCGTCATGGGGCTGTGCAAGTTTTTAGGCAATGCGCTTAAGACGACACTGTTAAGGAGCGGGTAGATGGGCGCAATGAAGAGGCCTACAAGGGGGAAAATGAAGGCGATAAGCGGCAATCCAAAAATTCTAATCCCTCCGTCTCGAACTTCTGCATCCAAAGCTTGGGGCAATACAAATGCAACCAGCACCATCGCCCCTGCGATGGCTCCAATCAGCACTGTGGACCAATGGAACCGCTCTGACAATCGTCCACCGAGAATCCTGCCAACGCCCAAAGTTAACGCCAGTATGCTCGCCATACGAATGCTATTGTCTTCACTTAGGTTCAAGACTTTTTCGTTGAAAGTGGGAAGCCAAGTCATTATACCCTGCTCCGCCATGACGTAGAAAAAGGCGGAAATGACAAATACGATAACAAGCAGCTTTACGATGAGCCCGAACATGGCTTTAAACTCTTGGGCTAAACTCACTTTTATTTCAGGTTTCGGTAATTCCGGAATACGCGCTAAAAAGAGCGCTGCGAGGACGACAAGGGCAATGAGCAATAGATACACATTTAGCCATGCATTCGGCTGCCCGGGGGTATTGAAAGCAGGGAAAAGAAAATAGGCAGAGGCCACTCCAAACATAAAAGTACCCTCAACCGTACTCATCAAAGCATTGTGTTCTTTTTCTCCAGTAGTTACAAGGCCCATGGATCCATAGACCCCTACTTTAATTAAAGCGAAAGTCGACCCCACCAAAGCAAATAAGATCTGTGAGGAAGTAAAGCTGTTGCCAAAGTACATTTGAATTAAACCTAGCGAAACTATGCCCAGGGCAATAAGCATGATGCGCTTGTAACCAATACGGGGGATAAAACTCGCAAAGACAAAGCTGATTATGGCAATAGGCATGTCTTTAAACAGCTCTAGCGTGCTTGCTTTTATTTCGCTGACGCCGTAATTATTGATGCTCTTAAGAATGACGATTCCGACACTATTCAGCAAGATGGCGAACACGAAAAAATTTAGGTGAAGCGCCCATTTAAAAGGTTTATTCATTGCCGGTATACGTAACTAAAGTAGTATCAATGTAAGCGCCTAGGGAACGTCCCTGAGAGACGCCTATTTCGATGGCAGGCATGTAGTGTATACCACCATATAATCTTGAGATGGCTGCTTCATCGGACGCAGCGGTAAAGCTTGGATAAGAGCGGTCAGGCAGTCCATATGGCCGTTCGGTAGAATCCTGGAACGCAAAATTTTGACCAAAAACTCCAGAGAGCATGACACCCGCAGCACCTGAAATTACACTGTGGCCGGAGGTATATTCAGGAAAGGGCGGAGTTTGCAACAGCGGTTTCCATTGCGCATCAAAGTTCTCGTTAATCAGCGTCTCAGGACGGACCAATTCCGAGCGGTATTTTTCGTCCCAACAGGAAATAAAACCGTCAAAGAGTCCCGTCGAAGCACGAAGGTAGGCATCTGCCGTACGGAAGAAATCCAAACCGGCTTTTCGACATGCAATGCCCGTGATTCCTATCCAGTGACCCCCAGGAGTAATCTTTTTAGTGGCAAGCATGACGTGGCCGCGATGAACGCTTACATACGGATTACAATCCCAGAATTTAGCGATGGCCGTTTGCTCGTCATCTAGATTGTTTACGGTATGGTATACCTGCATGAGATCGCGGTAAAACACAGAAGCAGTGTCCATCGAGGGCGTCGGAGGAGGCACTGGCTTAAACATTTGCGCGCTATCCATAATTAGGGTTCGGATGTTTCGCCAATGTGGTTCAATGCCGTCCATATAATCTGGAGGCGTTGGTTTCCAGCGCATTGGATCATCGTTGATTTCGTATTTTGTGAAGGTGCGGCTCTGGTTGTAATGATCGCCTTTTGCCCAGTTCAAAACGTAATCTGCGACGATCTCCCCATAGGCTTGTGAGATTGAGACAGCTTCCTTTCCGTGGTTTTGGACCAATTTCGCCATCACCTCATCCATATGCTGCTGCATGCGGTCTTCAGAGAAAACCAATGCCGTTGCCACTTTTCCTGCGGCTTGTAATGCCGCTATTTCAGGCATGTATTCTGTGGCGTTTGGCGCTGCTGGTACAGCAGGAAAGTCGTGAAATTGTCCGTTCAGCGAGCGGTAATCAGGATGGCTTTGTGCCACGACTTCATAGGCCGCGGTTGCGGTATAGGCGTATACTCGAGCAGCTACTGGGGGCGAAAAAATATCGTGTACGAGGATTTGTGTAATGGCCTCGAATTCGTTTTGTAGATCGCGAGAATGATCCGTGTAGGGCTCTTTCGGCGCACATTGTACGAGAAAGAAACTTACAAATAGTACAGTGAGTGGTGGGAATAGTCTGTTCATGGCAGCAGTTTAGCAGTCGCAAAAGTATCGAGCAACACCTGCTTCAAAAGCGATGTTTGTCGTATCGGCTGATTTTGGCAAAAGGATCCAATTGAACCCAAAATTATCGCAAAGCAGTTGATTGCACTGCGTTTGATCTGCTGTTTTTAAGGAATACTGCCAGCCGTCGGAAGTAGCAGAGAGTTTAACGTAGTTGGTTGCAAGACACGAAATTTCGAGCGGGAAACCCACTAAGGTGTATTGGCTGAAGTCTATTTCGGGATAGATACAATAGGGACAATTTTCGTCTATCGAGAAGGCCGTTAAGGCATCGTATGCAGAATCGGTTCTAATGACGTAGCCGGTGTAAAGATTTATGGAGGGATCAAATTCGGGACCTATGAGTGTTAAATCGGTCCCTTCGACGTCATCAAAATGTACGTAAGATTCAAATTCCGGATACAAATCCTCCCAAGTGCACTCCGGGTCTAAAGTACATTGTGTTAAGAGCAATCCGATGCTTAGCAGTAAGCTGCTGTAACGTGCTGTTTTCATAGGGATTAAAGGTACAAAATGTCTTAGGATTCCCCTTAATAAAGTACGATTCCCGGGCCGTCGTTCATCAGCACAACGATCCTGTTTTCGAAGGCCACCATTTCCGCCACTGAACCGCGTAATACATAGGCGATTCGTTTGCTTTGCAATCCCGTTTCGCCCCAGGATACTTCGAATCCGCACATATTTTCGACGGTACCAATACTGGTATGAAAGGCATCCGTTCCCCCGCCCACTATAAAAGCGCCATTACGGAAATTGCTCGCAGTAAGCGGCGCCCGTTGACAGTGGTTCGGCAGGGTATAGGGAACAAAGTTGCCCGATTGATTTTGAAGCAGTAAACTGGCCGTTGACCCGACACTCAACTTTTGCGCTCCTTTGAGTTCGTCCTGGAACATTTCATCAAAAGGTTTACCGGAAAACGACCTATTTTTTAAGTAGGACTTCCGGTATTGTACACTCTCTTTGATGAGCGCATCGCGTCCAAAAAGGGGATAGCGAATACCTTGATTTACGTAACTGTAAAGAAAATCTCGGTCACCGTTGTGGTCGACATCCTTAATCCATAACTCGAGCGGTTCTTCCTGATTAAGAGCGATGCCGTGATTTTCACCTACACCACCAACGAGCAGATCCAGATCGCCGTCTCCATCGATGTCTCCTGCATTTAGATGACGCCAAAGTCCTGCTTCGGTGAGTTTGGTGATTTCAGGGGTGCCTGATTGGAAGTTTATTTTTTGAACACTCCCCCAATCTGTGGCGATGACCAATTCTTTTTTGCCGTCTCCATCGAAATCGGCTGCTATTGCGTCTGTGATCATCCCTAGCTGTGCGGTCCAATCTTGTTGCGCCCAGTCCAAGCCACCCTTTTCGTTACCAAAGTAAACGGCGTGATTTGGGGCGGCGCCGTAGTCGTTCCAAACACAGCGTTCTCCAACAAATGCATCCTCAATACCGTCTCCATTCATGTCCAAAACAGCAACGGCAGCTGCATTAGTTCCGGGACCAGCAATGACGGTGCCAGGGGATTTAGAAGACGCGGCGGTATAGAAACGATCTTGTTGTTGTCGGCTACTGTTGGGTCTTTGGCTGCTTCCGCTTACCACCAGTAAAGCAGGTGTGCCATTACCTAATGTGATCACGGCAGCATCAGTATCTTCAAATTCTTTATCCGCGTTCACTTTCGTGGTATCCCAGTGACCATCAGAACGTGTGATCCAAACGGGCGCCTTGTTTGTGCTGCCTCCCACCAGCAGTGCGCCATTAAACACTGCAGCAGCGGGCCCCATTTCATCGACACCTTCGAGCAATAAAGGCGTTTGAATGAAAGCCGTATAACTGTCTTCCTCGTGCACAAACGGTAGCGTATCGGGGATAGTGCTGTTGTATTTTAAGGGCAGGGTCACGTCCGTTTTCACCCCCATTGTGGTACCCGCTCCCGGACGCAGTCTATTGAGCGTGCCCGGCGCAAGTGTGAAAACTTCGTTACTGCCATCGGGCCAATTTACTAAGATTGATCCGCCAAAATCGTCCGCGATTCTTCGAGTAGAACTGTGACTGAGCCATCCGCGAGTGCCTAAATTCCAATGCGGTAGCGCACCGCTTCGTTTTTTGAATTGTACAGCATACCCTCCAAAGTCAACCATAGTAGAGGAGGTTCCCAACACGTTAGCATAAAGCAAGGCGGGACCGTCCAGATTATTCACCACGAGATCCCACCTTCCGTCGTTGTTAAAATCTCCGTAGGCGCTTCCATTACTGGTGCCTTTGTAGTTCAGGCCCCACGCCTCTGAGGATTCGATAAGCGCCGATTCATAAGCAAAATCACCCCTAACCTGGTTGCTGTACGCCCTGTTTTCCACCGCACCTGGCGGCATCTTCTTATAAATTTCTTCATCGACCGTTGTAGCGCCACCGCCGTCACTTAAGAATTGGATGTAGTCTAGATCGTTGGGACGGCGTTTGATACCGTTGGTTACGAAAATATCTTTGGTGCCGTTGCCGTCGAAATCTTCCATCAATACGCCCCAACTCCAGTCCGTGCTTTCCACATTGAAAAAAGCGGCAACATCTTCAAAAACAGGCAATGCACTTTTCCCTTTTCGTGGAATATTTCCTGCATTCAGGTGCAAGCTGTTTTTTGGAAATTGTTCCACGTAACCCTGACCACGCTTGTATTTGTGAATATGAAAGGGTGCTGCACCCAATGCGTTTTTGCGTTCAACTTCGTCCCAAGGCTTCATGTCGAGCGTAAATAAATCGGCCAAACCGTCTCCGTCCATATCGCCTGCATCAACGCCCATGGTGAACTTACTGTTTGCGCGAAAACTCTCTTGGGTGACCAATTCAAAGCCCGCACCACGATCGTTTAAATACAAATAGTCGTTTTCATGAAAATCGTTGCCGATAAAGAGGTCCAGATACCCATCGGCATTAAAATCGTCCGCTACAATACTGAGTCCATACCCAATCTGCGACCCTAAAATGCCCCAATCTTCGGAGCGGTCTTCAAACACGGGCTGCCTTGGGCTTCCCGTATTTAAATAAAAGAGATCGCCTGCTTTTGCATCGCGGACAGCGCGTTGCGAAGCGTTGTTGTATGCGCCCGATGGGTGCACACTGTGACGCAGCACATAAAGATCTTGATCGCCATCATTATCTGCATCAAAGAAAAGCGCTTGCTGGCCATAGCCAACGACATCCATTCCGTCGATCAATCGGGTTTCTGTAAAAGTGCCGTCTCCGTTGTTTAAGTAAAACTCGTTTCGTCCTTTCCAATGCAGGTATTCTACAGCGCTGAGGTAAAGGTCGGGGTAACCGTCTGCGTTGATGTCCGTAACAGTGACTCCGGTTTGAAAATCAGAAATCCCGGAAACACCTGCGGCAGCTGCGCCTTCCTCGAACTGCCAATCCCCTTTATTCCAGTACAATTCATTCGCTCCTTGGTTACGAACGAAGTAAATGTCTTCGAATCCATCTTGGTCGAAATCAGCTACTGCGACCCCTGCACCGTTGTAAAAGTAGAGGTAGTCGACAATATTTTGATGCTCATCTTCTGTAAGGTCGTTGCGAAAAGTGATGCCGGAAGCAGCAGCACGTTCCTCAAACAACGTCGGCATCTTATCCTGCGTAGTGCAGCCCGCGAGTAGAAGTATTCCGGCTATGTATGCAGAGAGACGCATTATTTTGTTATTCGGTATTCTTCCATTGGGCCGTTCAGTCGGCTAAACAACAGGTACGATGCGCCATCGCGTTCATAGGATTGGATGTCGCGTATTTGACCGTCAAGGTTGAGTCCACTTTTATGGGTTTCAACTACGTCCCAATCACCATTAGCGGTACCCAACAAAACGGTTCCCCTTGATGCGTCGTAGCGTCCCCATTCTGGCTGCACTTCGTGAAGGTTGCCGCCCAGCACGAGGTCCTTAATACCATCATCGTTTACATCTACTGCTTTGATGGCATATACGGGAGCGATCTGAGCGCGCAGCGGCAGAGGAGCGTGTTCGAATTGGCCGTTTCTGTTGAAGAAAATGGTACTCCTGAGCGTTTGCACTTGCATTAGTGCGCTGCGTTCGAGTTGTGTGGTGTCGAAAACCTCGAAGACGCTTTTCCCGGCATAATCGGCATATTTTAAATTGGACTTTTTTAAATACGGCATTTGACTGATCAAATTGTGACGCAGTACACGCGGGAAGAGGGT
>Ga0213862_10000801_pt1 | contig 13283 bp, 13 predicted proteins | sample PICome_7_FD_160092 | JGI IMG/M metagenome (GOLD analysis project Ga0213862, IMG submission 160092) | Coastal seawater microbial communities near Pivers Island, North Carolina, United States - PICO266 | ecosystem: Environmental > Aquatic > Marine > Coastal | place: USA: North Carolina... | reverse complement strand
GGAGAAGTCTCGTGTCTTATTGAAGTCAAGGAACGTCGACGTGGCGGTGAAATCATTCTCTATCTGGACAACGGTACCGACTACCTCTACCTTTCGTTCAAGGGAATTGTCATGAGTATTCGCAGTAGTGATGAAGCTTTCAATCAAGGTATCCTAGAAAAAGATGCTAAGGACCGGAGCGTCAAGGCCAAAGGGGATGCTCCAGCATTCACCTACAATCTTGCGGGAAAAGGAAAAATCATGTTATTAAAACGCAGATTTGGCATTGAAGAATAACCCGCCTTACCCTTATCTTTACGGCATGAGTTATCAAGAAGAATACCAACAATCAACAGCTACTGTCGCCCAGCGAGAGTACAACCTGGTATTGTTTAATGACCACGAGAATACCTTTGACTTTGTCATAGAAGTATTGTGTACTGTATGTGATCACACGGAAGAGCAAGCAGAGCAATGTGCCTGGATCACGCACTACAAGGGTAAATGTCAGGTCTTAACCGGTGACTTAGACGACCTAAAGGTCAAAGCAGAGTTGATGGGAGATGTAGGCTTAACCGTTGAGGTTCAGTAACTCGCGACCTGCTCCTCCTTTCACAGTTGATTTTATCTCAAAAAATCCCCACCACCCCTTTTTGAATTAACTTTTTGCTCTATATTTGCCACCCCGCAAGGGATGATGGCCGTGTAGCTCAACTGGATAGAGTACTTGACTACGAATCAAGCGGTTGAAGGTTCGAATCCTTCCTCGGTCACGAAGAGCAAAAAAGCTCAAAGCCTGCAACGAAAGTTGCAGGCTTTTTTTATGCCCAGAACCACGCGATGCTTGCATCGAAGTGGGTCGGGGCATAAAAAAAGCAGCCGCGCTATGCGCGGCAGGTTTTGGGCTGTTTTGTTCGGAATTCGGAGCAGAAAGGATCTTTCGAGCGCAGCAAGAAAAATCCTGAAATCGAACCGGGAACCACGCGATGCTTGCATCGAAGTGGGTCGGGGCATAAAAAAAGCAGCCGCGCTCTGCGCGGCAGGCTTTGGGCTGTTTTGTTCGGAATTCGGAGCAGAAAGGATCTTTCGAGCGCAGCAAGAAAAATCCTGAACGAGTTTGAGCGTCGTTAACTCATTGATTTTCAGCAATTAATTCCTATATTCATCTTCTAACTAATACAATATTCTTATGAAAAACTTAATGTTAACGGCCATTTCGGCCGGTTTGCTTGCATCATGCAGTACTTTAACTTCAGATGAAGCGCGCGAATTTCAAACTTCGATGGAGAAGGAAAATGCAGCTACACAAGAACATGCAGATGCATTCTATAATGCGCTGAATGACGACTTCGCTTTCTATAATGGGGCAACGGGGGGATTATGGCCAAAAGCAGAAATAACCGTAACTCCAGATTGGTTTGACGAGGATACGACTTATTCGGAATTCTTAAGTACTCATGAATCGGGTAACGTGGTAAGTGCATTCGGTAAAGGAGTTTCTAAATACGGTATGTTTGAGATAAACACTCGGTTCCACGCACTTTATACAAAGGCAGATGATGGCTCTGTGAATTGGCTCAGAAATATGGCAATCAATGAGCATCTTTTGGCTTTCAGATGGATGGATTTGAGCATCAAAGATGACGAACGCTTTAGTGAATTGTTCAAAGGAATGGCAAGATCTGCAACTACGCTTCGATTTACTACTGCAGCGGCGTATAGTGATTCACTAGCGTCAGAATATCCAGATTATGCCCCAGCCCATTTTGGTCATTTTTTGAAAGCTTGGCAGGATAACGATGAAGCGGGCATAATCGATTTAGTTGAATCAATATCAGGCAAACTAGATAATGAAAATCACGCTGAAACAGAATGGATGATGGGCATCACTGCAGACAGTCAAGAGATGCGCACGTATCATTGGCAAAATGCGTTGAATTTATCTCCTAATGCGCCCCTTATAACTGTTTTTTATTCGTTCAATCAACCAAACGTCGCTGTTAAGGAAGCGGTCGTTCGTAGAGTTTTGGAAAGACATCCTGGGAATGCAGGATTATGTAATGTTATGGGGTATATACTCATGGGTCAGGATAAAATGGAAGAAGCCAAAGAATATTTTGAATTCAATATGAATTACCATGATGATCTTGCTAATTCATTTGATTCAATGGGGGATTGGTATGCAAAAAGTGGAGACTCTGATAATGCTTTAGAGATGTTCCAAAAGGCTGCAGAAATGGATCCTGATAATTTTACATTTAATCCATCACGTGCGGAAGAGTAGATTCGTTTCATTCTTCTTTAGAAGTAAGAAAGCCACTGATACAATCAGTGGCTTTCTGGTTTAAACCTCCGCATCCATCAAATCCGTCACTACATGGTAACGCGGATCCTCAATAGAGCTCTGGATGTATTTCGCAAAATTAGGATTGGCTTTTTCTAAAATGGCCGTACACTCGGGACTCAGGTGAGTGAGCGTCACTTCTTTTCCTACCGCAAGGTATTTATCAATAATACGCTCGATAGCCTCGATACCACTGTGATCACTTACGCGGCTTTCTATAAAATCAATTTCGATTTTTTGAGGATCTTCTTTAACATCAAACTTTGCGGTAAAGCTCTGCGTTGATCCAAAGAAAAGTGGACCCCAGATTTCGTAGACTTTCGTTCCATCTTCCTTAATGCGTTTACGTGCACGAATACGAATGGCATTCTCCCAAGCAAATTTCAATGCACTCATGATCACACCAGCGATCACGGCGATGGCCAAATCTTGCCAAACAGTAATGGCACTAACGGCAATAAGTACAAAGGCATCGGCAGCTGGGATTTTTCGTAAGATGCGGAAACTGGACCAAGCAAAGGTGCCGATCACAACCATGAACATCACACCAACCAATGCCGCAATAGGAATTTGCTCGATCAAAGGAGCGCCAAAGAGAATAAAGGAAAGTAGTCCCAATGCAGCTACAATACCTGAAAGTCTGCCACGGCCGCCAGAATTCACATTAATAATACTTTGTCCGATCATCGCACAACCGCCCATTCCTCCAAAGAGGCCGTTAATTACATTAGCGGATCCTTGAGCAATACACTCTCTATTTCCAGAGCCGCGTGTCTCTGTCAGATCATCTACTAAATTCAGCGTCATTAAGGATTCAATCAATCCTACGGCCGCTAATAAAAATGCTGTAGATAAAACAGTTCCCCAATGTCCTTTGATCGTATCAAAAAGATTGAAAATTTCAATTTGGAATGTAGGAAGTCCACCTTTGAGACCTTCGCCACCACCTTCACGGATAAATGAACCTACCGTACTCACATCCAGTCCAGCACCGATGGTGATTGTAGCAACGACAATAATACCGGCTAGTGCTGCAGGAACTACCTTAGTTACTTTAGGCAATAACCACATGATGGCCATGGTAAGACCTACGAGACCCAACATAGTAAACAGTTCGCTGCCTTGAATCCATGCCGCCTCGCCGTCCGTTACGCGCTTAAATAAGCCCAATTGGCTCAAGAAAATGACAATGGCTAAACCGTTCACAAATCCCATCATTACGGGATGGGGGATGAGGCGCACGAATTTTCCTAGTCGAAATAACCCCGCGAGGATTTGAATTGCACCCACAAAAAGAAGGGTAATGAACAGCCAGTACAGACCTAAATTGGTAATGGGTTCTGCCAGCGTTGAGCCCACTGTATTTCCTTGCTGAATTAAATGCACCATAACTACAGCCATAGCGCCTGTAGCTCCAGAAATCATTCCTGGACGACCACCAAACAATGAAGTGATTAATCCCATCATGAACGCACCGTACAGACCTACAAGCGGATCTATACCTGCAACGAATGCAAAGGCTACAGCCTCTGGAACCAATGCGAGTGCAACGGTGATTCCCGATAAAATGTCATTTTTTGGATTGCCAACGAAGTTGTTGAAGAGTCGTTTCATAGAGTGGGTGTGCTATTAAGCGGGCAAAAGTAGGGGTTCTAAAATGAAAAGAGCGGCCGTGGGCCGCTCTTCTTTAGTTCTTTACCGAATCTAATTACATCTCGTGACGCGCTTTCAAGTCATCAACTAAAAGTTTCATTTCTTTCAAGTCATTTTCATCACCTCTGCTAAAGTCTAGTCGAAGTGTAGCATTGTAATGGTCCTCTGCTTTTGTAAATTGTTCTGTCAAGGCACAGGCTAAGAGCAGATTCTTGTAAACGTCAGGAATCACTTTCTTGTTGATACGCGCTTTCTTATCATCCATATCGCCTTCTTCTAAAGCCGCTTCCCATGCTTCAATGGCACTTGCAAGTTTTGCTTTCGCTTCATCTGGACGTGAGGTCAACATGTTGTATCCTTCCTTCGCATCAAACATGGCATTTTCTAAATCATCGTACTCGCCTTTTTTATTCTTAACATAGATGATTTCCACATCGCGCTTTTGCTCTGTTGTACCTAGCTTGTCATTAAGCATCCAATTAATGATGCCCATATTAGTCTCAACAATCTGCGGTTGTAGGTTATCTATTAACGTAGTTGCATTTGTACTAGGGTGGCTTCGGGTCTCGTCTGCAGAAGCGTAGAGTTTGTAATCTGCAATGCTGCTGGGCACTTCATCAAAAATGATTGTTCCATTGGGATGTACTGCACGCAAAGACATGCTGTGGCGGTAATTAAATTCCCAATGTGTTTTTACGATAGTCTTTTTTGCTTTCGTCTTAGAATCTACCTGAACATATTCTTTCTTTTTCACCACAGGATCATCGTTCTCAAATCCGAAGAGGTGAACTTCTACCTGCACCCCGTTTGGGTCTTGATCCAATCCGTCGATGCGGCAGTATGTACTGGCCAATTGGTCTGCGTTAAACAACTTCTGGTGTGTAACTTGACGCTTATAGGGTTTCGAAGGCGGATAGTACGATCCCGGAGGCGTCGGCTTGCTGTTTTCTAAAACTTGCTTCTCGATGATTTTACCCATGGTGCCTTTGCTGTTCCACTCCTCAAGCGCTTTTTCGTATTCTGCATAACGCTGATCGTAGGCTGCTTTAGCGGCAGCTTCTTTTTCAGGATATTCCGCCATTGCTTGCTGGTATTCTTCTTCAGCTTTTGCTAATTCAGCATTGATTTCTTCTTCATAATCTAAAATAACCTGGCTAGTATAGCCCATGCCTTCTTCTAAATGCACCATTGGCGGTTGGAGGTACGACACAGTCATTTTTTCCTTCTGCATATTTTGACCGAAGGAGAGGCCAGCACTAAGTAATAAGGCTGCAGTAAAAATCTTTTTCATGGTATGAATTCAGTTTGAGCATCGAATATAAGGCTTTAAGGTGCGCCTCCCAAGAAATCCATTGCGCAGTGCGCATGCGATGCGTCAACTAAAAAAAAGCGCCCGTATTCGGGCGCTTTTAGTGAGAAACTGAACGTTATTTTGAAGCGAGCGCTATGCGCTGCTCAGCGATCTTTTTATCCGTAATAAAGTCGTCGTATTCCACGAGTTTATCTAAAACGCCGTGTGGGTAGATCTCTATGATCCTGTTCGCAACGGTTTGGTTGATGGTATGGTCATGTGAACTGAACACCAACGTTCCTTTAAAATCGCGCATTCCATTGTTGAGTGCTTGGATACTTTCAAGGTCAAGGTGACTGGTCGGTTCGTCTAAGAAGATAAGATTCGCTTGTTGTAGCATCATTCTACTGAGCATACAACGTACTTTTTCACCTCCGGATAGAACGCGAGCGCTTTTGAAAACCTCTTCGCCGGAAAAGAGCATCTTACCGAGGAATCCACGAACGAATACTTCGTCTTTGTTCTCGGGCGAATAGTCTCTGAGCCAGTCCATCAAGTTGTCGTCCGTATCGAAATAAGCCGCATTATCGTTCGGGAGGAATGCGGTGCTGATAGTTTGACCGAAGGCAAAGGTTCCCGCATCTGCTTGGCGCTTTCCTTCGAGGATCTCATAAAGTGCAGTAAGTGCACGGTGGTCATCTGCGAGCAGCGCCACTTTATCGCCACGGTTTAATTTGAAAGTGAGGTTTTTAAAGAGTATTTCTCCCGCTTCATCATGTGCGGTGAGTCCATCTACTTCTAAAATTTGGTCACCGGCCTCGCGCAATTGGTCAAAAATGATTGCAGGATACATGCGGGAAGAAGCTTGAATTTCATCGACATTGATCTTATCCAACATCTTCTTTCTCGATGTGGCTTGCTTACTTTTGGATGCATTTGCCGCAAAACGAGAGATGAACTCTTGAAGTTCTTTTCGTTTGTCTTCCGCCTTTTTATTTTGCGATTGACGTTGACGAAGGGCCAATTGTGAACTCTCGTACCAGAAGCTGTAGTTACCCGTATAGAGTTTAATGCGTTTGAAATCAATATCTGCGATATGTGTACACACGGTATCTAAGAAGTGGCGGTCGTGACTGACCACGATCACCGTGTTTCTGAAGTCGATCAAGAAATCTTCCAACCAAGCGATGGTCTTTAAATCCAAATCATTGGTAGGTTCATCTAAGATCAAAATATCCGGGTTCCCGAAAAGCGCTTGTGCAAGAAGCACACGAACCTTCATGGATCCTTCCAAATCTTTCATCAACGTGTAATGGGCGTCTGTACCGATCCCCAAACCACTTAATAAGTTGGCCGCATCGCTTTCTGCGTTCCAGCCGTCCATTTCTTCGAACTTAACCTCTAAATCCGCAGCAATGAGTCCGTCTTCTTCACTAAAGTCGGGCTTCATGTAAATGGCGTCCTTTTCTTGCATCAAATCCCAAAGTGGCTTGTTGCCTTGAATAACCGTATTCAATACCGTTTCTTCATCGAATGCAAAGTGGTTCTGGGATAGCACGGACATGCGCTTACCCGATTCCAGCGTTACGTTTCCACTGTTTGGGCTAATCTCATCGGAAAGAATTTTCAAGAAGGTCGATTTCCCTGCGCCGTTCGCACCGATCAGGCCGTAGCAGCGTTCGCCATGAAATTTAATGTTCACGTCTTCGAAAAGGACGCGTTTTCCAAACTGTAGAGTTACGTTGTTGACGTTGAGCATGGTACTTTTTAATTTGGCGCGAAGGTACGATGCACAGCGGGATTTATAGAGTCAGCGACAAATAATCATGTGAGCGAACAACTTTGTTGTAATTAATTGGTTATCTTTTAGTTATGAACATACCAGTATTCACGCACGCCTTCCGTAAGACCATTGGCCGCTGGGCGCTTTATCTCGCTATTTTTAGCTTTATCGTGCATCTTTTGCTGCATTTGTTAAGAGCGTACATACCGGGAGGCACAGAAGCCGCATTATTACGCGATCCTATTAGTGCGATATATACTCCGTTCTCCATTCTACTAGTGTATGAGGCGTACCTCATGATTTATTACCTACGCCGGTCGACGACCATCTATATTGCAAAACAGTACGAAGTCATCGCTTTGATTCTCATTCGTGGGCTTTTCAAGGACATGGCTGTTCTGGATTTAAAAGTGGCTACCTGGAGCAGTCAGCACAACCTGGAATTCGCTGCAGATGTTATTTTGGTGGTCTTAGCATTTTATCTCGTCTATTGGTTTTACAAGCTGAGCGGTACCTATAAATATGCAGACTTTGAAGCGATGGAGGAGAAGGAAATAGGCCCTAGATTAAAACAATTCGTGCAAGCAAAGCACTTATTGTCTCTTGTTCTTTTTGCCGTTTTCGTAGTGCTTGGGGTGCAAAGTTTCTTTGCCTGGATAGTCCCCACTTTTCAGCACATTGAACAGGCAAACATGGTCGCTGTGAATGCCATATTCTTTGAGCAGTTTTACAACTTCCTCATCATCTCAGATGTGATTATTTTGCTGTTATCCCTGTTATATTCAGATAATTTCCCGGTAATTATACGCAACTCCAGCTTCGTTATTTCCACAGTACTCTTGAAACTCTCATTTACAGCGGAGGGTCTTTTGAGTCAGGTATTAATTTTACTAGGCATTGGTTTCGGAGTATTGATGTTGCACGTGCACAATAAATACAAGGCCTTGAGCTAAACCTAGATTTGTATTTTTAGTGCACCTAAAGTATACGCTAAAATGAAAACAATAGAAGTCGTAGCCGCACTAGTCCAGGTGGAAGATTTGATCCTAATCGTACAACGTAAAGAAGATGCAAAGGCTTACAAGAGCCTAAAATGGGAATTCCCAGGAGGCAAGGTGGAGCAGGGCGAGCGCCCTGAGGATGCTGTTGTTCGTGAGGTAAAAGAAGAATTGCAGTTGGACATTCAACCCGTGGAGGCAATCGGAAGAGTGGTCTATGCTTACCCCGATGTAAATGTGGATCTCACCCTATTCCATTGTGCTCTAGTCGACGGTTTACCCATCATGAAGGAGCACAACGACCTCAAATGGTCGCACAAATCACTACTACACACCTACGACTGGTCAGCTGCTGACCGCGAGCTCTTGGAATTGGCCGGGTGGCTGGATTAATTTACGGTAATGAATTTCGTCCTGTAAGGCGTGCTACTCCCGTTTAAGAAAAATTCTAGTTTAAAGGTACCTGCGTAGAAACCAATACTGATGTCTGCATCTAGACCAAGCGAGGTATAGGTTTGCGAAAAAGTTGTTGCATCATAACTGGAAACGGCCCAATTCTGTCCGCTGCCAAAATTGTAGTACCAACAGTTTGTACACGAACTGGAATACCGGCTGATTTTAACGGCTAAATCTACACAGTCATTCGGCCGCTTTGCGGCGAAGCTGTAAAACTGATACTCTGTAAATACCGTATCCGTTTCATTTAAAAAATTGGCACCAGCTAAACCCGTTTCTGGATAGTCGATAACATCTTCTCCACCCGTATGATTGGTATTCAACAGGTAATTTGTGATGTGTTGGCCGAAGTTGGGTACTGAAACTGTGATTCCTAGATCTAGATAACGGTCTATGATGTTTTGTTTAATGGCGTTGGTGTCGAGCACTAAAGCATGCGCACGAAGTTTTGCACCCAATGAAGGACTGTCTAACGTACCATCCATTCTAATATCTGTGGTAATGTTAGCCATTAAATCTGAAAATTCACTTACGGAGCGATACCCCTGAAGTATGGAGGTGATTGCAATGAGCACTCCGTCAGCGTACGAGCTGTTTGCGATATCTAGGAGCTGTGATGGAGGGAAGTTTTGTGTGGTATCTATTTCAAAGATGGCCAGTACTTCATTCATGGCTTTTGCTTTGGCGCTTGTGAAATCCATTCCACCTGCCACTAGATATTCAATTCGTGCTTTCTCTAAGTGAGTGATGGTATTCACATTTGCCGGTCCTGCGCTCGTCAAATCTAAAACGGCATTCAGGGTAATCTGTGCTGCGGATTGTTCGCCGCAAACCTCGTTAAAATAGAAGCCATCTGCACGAAGACTTACGAAACTAAAAGGCAGTTGAAGGTTGTTGAAACCGAAATATCCAGAATTGTCTAAGATTTGGGTATTGAACGTCCCGCCTAGAGGCGTAAGATTTGAATCCAATGCTGAGGCAAGAACAGAGCTACCGTTTAAGAAAGGCCCTTTTTGGACATTACCTGCAATAGTAAAAGTGCTCAAACAGGGTGGGCAATCGCCACCACAATCTACACCATCTTCACTACCGTTCTGGACACCATCTACACAAGTAGCAGTGGGTTGCGGATCTTCACAACCAATTAAAAACATTAAGAGAGCGAACAGGAAAAGGGGTTGGTACGATTTCATCTTTTAGGCTTGTCTTATTTTCTAAGGTAACGCGGTGAATATTTGATTGTTCATTATGCAGTAGTTCACTTAAGAAGAAGGCATACGCTTAATAATTGAAGGAGAATTTTAGGTACCTTTTCAAACTATGAAATACATCCTTCCTTGGGGCCTGATCTTTAGTCGGGTTCTTTCTGCTCCGTTGGTTATTTATCTTGCTAGGTTACCAGATGCATGGGTGGGGCCAGTGGTGGTTGCAATCATTTGGTTTGCGCTTATAGGCGATATTCTGGACGGCATCATTGCGCGTTACTTTGGCATTGCTACACCGCTAATGCGCCGCGCAGATAGCATTGCGGATTTAATCTTTTGGCTCGGGGTAGGTACTGCTATTTGGCTTTGGCGTCCGGAGATTTTTAGACCGCAGCTGTGGTGGATTAGAATTGCCTTGCTCATGGAGTGCTTCACTTATGTGGTTTCTTTTCTAAAGTTTGGGAAAGAGCTTGCAGCCCATGCTTATTCGGGTAAATTATTGGGAATCGGTATTTTATTGGGGTTTACGCACCTCTGGTGGACCGGAGCGCCGCAGTGGACATTATATATGATGTTGATTCTCGCAAATGTGAGCCAATTGGACCGTTTCGGCATCGCCTTTTTCTTACCCCGCTGGACCCCAGATACCCCGAGCACTTACCATGCTTGGCGGATTAAAAAAGGTTTACCCATCAAAAAACACAAGCTGTTTCACGGGGAGTAAATCTGCTATCTTAGAACACCAGTTTTAAATCATTCTCATGCGTTTACTCCTTCTTTTATTGGCCCTTCCGTTCTTCTCGGTCGGTCAAAATCACCAGCAGTTTCAGTTCGACGGCCCAGCCATCCTCATACATGGGGGAGCCGGAGGTATAGAGCGGAAGTATTATACTGATGAACAAATTGCCGCTTACGACTCCTCCTTGCGTGTGGTATTGCAGTCGGGGTATGCCCTGCTGGATGAAGGCGCCAATGGCATGGACGTGGTGGTGCATTGCCTCACGCTTTTAGAGAACGATCCTCATTTCAATGCGGGTAAAGGTGCGGTGTTTAATGATCAGGGTGAAGTAGAATTGGACGCCTCAGTTATGAATGGTGCCACTAAAATGGCGGGCGCTGTGGCTGGGCTGAAGCACATCAAAAATCCCGCGAAGTTAGCGCGGGCAGTGATGGAAGAGACTTCGCATGTCTTGCTCATTGGCGAAGGCGCGGAGGACTTTGCGAAATCCCGTTCGCACGAGTTTGTTGAAAACAATTACTTTTTAACACCGAAGCGCGAAAGTCAATACCAGCGTTGGAAGGAGATGAAGAAAAACGGTACCGTAGGCGTGGTTCTAAAGGATGCCAACGGCGACTTATACGCTGGAACATCTACCGGTGGCATGATGGGTAAAAAATATGGACGCGTGGGCGATGTGCCTATTATCGGTGCGGGAACCTACGCAGATAATAATGGGGCCGCGGTGAGTTGTACCGGCCATGGCGAATATTTTATTCGAGAAAATGTAGCCTTCCAGATCAACGCGCGAATGCAATATGAAGGTCTGACGCTCGAGGAGAGTGCAAGCCGTATCATTTTCGGTGTACTGAACTCTGAAGCAGGCAATGGCGGACTAATCGCCATTGATGCGCAGGGAAATGCGACAATTACCTTCAATGCTAAGGGCATGTTTCGAGGTGCCATGGGTAAGAGAAAAAATTCACAGAAAGTAATGCTGCATACCGATATCTTTGGCGACCCAACCTGGCCGGAAAATTGCGGCTTCTAAAACAAACTGCGCATGAACTATAAAGCATTCATTGTACTCTTTCTCATCAGTTTTTCGGTCCACGCACAAACCGTGGTTAGAAAAGACGGCGTAGCCACGGGCACGGATGCGCAGGTCAGTGATTTGAGCATAAGTAATGGACTTTATATCGGGCTTGAAGATTGGCGGTTTGGCGTGCAGGTACCCTTTGTGGTGATTCAAGAATTAACGGATGACCCGTACATCTATGAATCATTTATAGGCGTGGCACCGCATTTGACCGTAGAGCGACTTTCGTCTATTCCCGCGATTAAATGGAAAGGCGCTTTAGGAATGTCGAGTGGCGATGATGTGGGCGAATTTTCTCAGAAAGGCGCATATTTAGCCGCTGGGGTCCGATTAGATTTCAACCCTGTCGATTTCTTTTTCTACGAGCAATCGAGATCCTTTGAGTTGATGGCAGAAACCATATTAGACGTAGATCCTAAGTACATGTTCACGCTGAATTTTTATCAAAGTGTCTTGCTCTTTGATTCGGCCATCTTCGACTTCGTACTAGGCGGTGGCTATGTCAATGTGAGCGGCTGGGAAGAACCCGCACTTCAGATTCGTTTGGGAGTAGGCGTTGGGTTAGGTGGAATGAACTAACGGCTACGGCACTAACACCACTTTATCAATCAATAATTCAAAAGTCTCGTTGCGCTTATTTGCGATGAGGAAGGTGAACTCATTGATGCTGGACCTATCAAAATTTGGCATGTCTAGCTTTTGGCCGCGCCATGAAGGATAGAGGTCAATCAGTGGTATTTCGATGGTTTCCCATGCACCCGTGGTCGAGAAGGTCGTAATGTAACTCTGGTAATCCCGGGCTTTGTGTTTTACGCGGAATTGGTAATCCTTTCCGTCTCCTTTGATACGAAGTTGAATTTTACTGCCCTCACTTACGGCGATATCCGCAACAGCGCAGCGAATGGATGTAAAACCTCCATAGTTTTCTAAAGAAACCGTACCGGAGAATCTGCCATGACCTTCGCCAGTGATTTCTAACGCCCCCTTAGAAAGGCCGCCCATTACACCGTCGTTCACTACCGCCCAGCGGTCTAGGTTTAGTCCAGCTGAGAAGTCGAAAAGGGTAATGGAAGAAGTGAGCATGGCGATGGTAAGGAATAAGGCGTTCATAATTGGGCTTTATTCCATTAACTCACAGATTCGCAGATGGTTCTACGGTAGGAACTGTTTTCTGCGTGTTCTATGTCCGTTATTCCAACCCGCCTCAAGGATTACAAGGGAGTTGGTATTGTGTGGCAGCGTAGGGATATTTCCGGGATCTGCGCTCCAGAGTCTTCTCCCATCGAGGGTATAGAGGGTTAAGGAGTGGAGATCTGCTGGCCAGAATTGGTCCAATTTTCTTAAGTCAATATGCGCTTGCACATCTTCATCGATAGCGAATATTACCATCGATTGAATCAGAATAGAGGTAGTATCCACCTTGCCACAGCGGTAGGCGTATTGGGTGACGGTGAAAAAATCATCTTGCCCATAATCATGAATACCGTTTGGGGTGGAGCTGAAATTACCATCGCCAAAATCGTAGTACACAGAATCAGCAAATACACTTGTATCCGTATATGTGAGCGTGTCGTTTGACATGCTGGCGGTGAAGCCTGCTTGGGTATCGTATGCACCGACGCCCCATACGGCTAATGAATCGAAGACGACATCTTTTGCGGCTTGACGAATGGCGGCGGCTACGCCGGGATTGAGGTTTTGATCGTCGGTGATGGAATTGGGGTCCATTCGCGTGATCATGGTGAAGAAGGCGCAGG
>Ga0213862_10000800_pt1 | contig 13289 bp, 7 predicted proteins | sample PICome_7_FD_160092 | JGI IMG/M metagenome (GOLD analysis project Ga0213862, IMG submission 160092) | Coastal seawater microbial communities near Pivers Island, North Carolina, United States - PICO266 | ecosystem: Environmental > Aquatic > Marine > Coastal | place: USA: North Carolina | collected... | reverse complement strand
AATAAAAATGAAAGCTAGTAAAAAAACTAATTGCCAGAACATTTATAATAAGTGGCTAAATTAAATTAGTTCGAGTACATCAAACCACCCATACCGTTTTCGATACGGAGGATATTGTAACCAACGGCATACATATTACCCGTGAAGGTGTTAGTATCTTGAACAAATCTCGCAGAGTCGAGTCTACTAAAGTTGAGTGTACCTGTTGGTTGGATTTTGGCCGTGTCAATACAGAATGGTTGTAAAAATTTATTATCTGCGTCGTTATCGACATTCGAGTTTGGACAGTGGAAATAAACTGGGGCTTGTGTAAAGTGTGGTTTGGCGACCTTAAAGTCAGAAACGTCCGTACCGTTAATTTGGAGTTTGATAGAACCAGAGGAGACGCAATTTAAAGTAGCTATTTTACCAGTGGATGAATCCACCTGAGTACCAGCAATAAACTTAACTGGATGGTTCAACGGGAGTTCTTGAACCTTACTGTTGGATGCGACAATAGAAGTTGTTTGTGTGATGAGCATGTTTTGTGGCGTAGACGATAAAACTGTGCGTTCATCTGTATCGAGGTGGATGAACTGGGTGTATACTTCTGGGTCAGTAACTATAGTTCCGCCCCACGTAATTCTTAATTCAACATCGTGGTATTGGAGCGCGACCAATGGGATCGCGGATTGGGCGTTTTCGCAAAACGAAAACCTGAGTGGGTAAAACCCTCGGGATGGTGTTTCGGCAGAAGCAATAAGACCACCTGCTTTGGTACTACCTTGCGAAAGGGCCCATGGGGCGACGTATTGGGAGAATGCAGCATCTTGTGTGTCGATGACTTGGCCACCGATCAAAAGTTCAACTTTTGAAATGGATTTCCACCAATCTCCAGATGTTGTAGAAGTACCAGCCCTTGGTGAAATGTAGACGTAGCCGAGCATATCACCTTTTCTTTCGAAACGAATAGATGACATACCGTTTGCAGTTGGATTGCCCTGGATAGTTTGTCTTTCGACAGTTTGGGCAAAGTTTGTGTGACGTTTATAGTTGGACCTGAAAAAGGAAACTTCGGGTTGACCGACGAGGTGCGCATCTTGGGCACCGATTGCAACGAGTTGAGCAATACCTCCAGACATATTTTATATTATACTAAGGTTTTTTATTTTTAAGCCCATGTATAATATGAAAGATTCTATAAAAACAAATTACGCTGCTGTAAAAGCTATTGCGTTCATGTATATTTTTTCCGCACCTGATGCACCTATTTTCGATACGGTCAAAAGACCATGACCGCTCTGGGCTATGGAAACATCGGTCGTAAATGCTATAAAATCTATACCAGATGTTATCGTTTTTAATACTTTTCTATCTGATCCCGATGCTAAGAGTGGTACAACGACCTGACCCCCGCTTGGTAAATTTGATATAGAAAGTATGGCGACGTCTGCGTCTATTGTTGTCAGTGGAGCTGTACCGTAACTTTTATTTTTACAATCTATCGTGAGTGTACCCGACCCTGTTGTAAATGAAGAGGCAATTTGTGTATTTGTAAGCTGGAGGTTTTGTGATACGACGTTTCCTGATATGGTTGTATCTACACCTACGAATATGTTACCAGTTACATTTACATTTGATCCAATACTAATACTTTTTGACGTCGTAAAGTTATTATCACCGTACGAAGCGTGTGGCCCTGTAAACTGTATAACGTTTGATGTAATAACATTTGCACCCACACTTCCTGAACACACGTCATCCAAATCGAACGGTGATGCTGCGACATGTAAAGCACCGATCGTAATATTAGTGGCTGATACGTTACCGGTAACCGTGAGTACGTTAGACCCGTACGTGTTCATGGTAAGGTTTGATGTACCGGTAGGTCCTGCCCAAGCAGATGGACCAATTGATACATTTGAACCTTCTTCATGTATGTTATCTAATGTAGATCCACCTTGTCCTCCCGAATCGTAGATTTCACCTGTTGAGTGATTAATCGCTAAAACGTTCCTTGACGATATTCCTCCACTGACAACGTCCGGATCGACCTCAATAGCGTTAATTATTTTTAGGGGGCTTTTATCGGTAGATGTACCTGCGGCCGATTCAAATATAATATCGGTTGCGAAATCGATTTTTTTCGTAGCTGCGATTGTAATATCACCTGATGCTGTTAAACTGACACCTGTATTTGTGAATTGGATTGTGTTTGATGTGATATTCGCACCCGCGGGTCCATTACTTGCCACGTCATCTAGAGTCGAAGAGACGTCCGCCCATTCAACTGAATTAGTTGTACTTTTAAGAAACTTACCATTATTTGGAGATAATTTTGTTAATACTGGTGTTGCATCACTGCTCGCATAGAGTAAATCACCCGCCGAATACGTACCAATATTTGTACCACCTCGAGCAACATCGAGAACACCTGTAGTTATGTTTTCCGCATCGAGTTGTGTAAGACCTGAGGTTACACCCGTACCACCTCGAGCAGCAGCAACTTGACCATAATTATTAACGCCACCTAAATTTAAGTGAGTTATATCCGAACCATCACCCTTAAGTGTTGTCGCTTCCACGAGACCTGTTGTCGTGACGTTACCCGCTAAAACATTACCACCTTCAACACTCAAAGTCATGAATTGATCCGACGTTGCGTTCGTAGGAACGATATGTGCACCGTCTGGGTCACTGAGTGTATACGCGATAACGTATTTTTTCTCGTCGCCCATGTATCCCGAAACTACATTTGCGGTCGGGCGTGTCATAATTACACCCATATCTATAGTATCAATGGCATTTGCGTTACCTATTTCTATAATGGGGTCACTAACAGTGTGTATATTACTGTCTTGGAATGTCGTAGTACCTTGTACTGTTAAATTACCCGTAACGTATAGGTTTGAAGACACAAATGTATTATTAGTTGTACTATCATGACCTATTGGACCGTCAATGAGTTCCTTATTCGCATTTGTATACGGTATTTTACCTGAAGTCAGAGTTGTACTTTTAAATGTAGAAGCTGTAACGTTACCCGTAACAACTACGTTACCCGAAGCTGTTAAAGATGTTACCCCATTCGTAAATGAAATTTCATTAGTTGTCGATGCACCCCCATCTGTAATAGTCTGTAAAGTCGAAGAAACTGCATCCCACGATACACCCGCGGCTGAACTTCTAAGAAATTTTTCAGTTGGACCAGTCCCTTGAGCTGAAAATCTAACTTCAGAAACAGCGATCGTACCGAGAGAATTTGGAATCGTCGACATCTGAACAGCAAGTCTTAAATAGTTGTATGCCGCAGACCCCGATATTGTCGCTGTGTGACCATTTCCACTATTCCATGTGACTGCAGTAGTTGAGCTATGTATTTCAGTCCAAGATGAACCGTTGGTACTTCCGAATACTTTCCATACATTTGGTGCGGCGTGGGTTGTTTGCGCTGGAATTATTTGAATAGATGTGGGTGCGATTGCAGTTGCTCTATATATCTGTATCCATTCACCAGAATAAGATCCAGTGGTTGTAGACCCCTCATAATAACCATCCATATCAGAATAATCATCCAAAATACCGCTTCGCCATATGGTAGTATTATTATAATCAAAAGCGTTGTAGGTTGTCGTACCTGACATAGTCGAAGAAGCGGATGATGTATACTGAATACCACCAATGGTTTGTGTAGTACTTGTCATTCCACTTGGTGGAGCTGTAATAGATGTTGGACCCGTGTAAGCCGAAAGTTTAGCTAACGCATCTCCAGACGATGGACCTAATAACAGATCGTTTTGTGCTACTGTAGTTAAACCGGTACCACCCTTGGTTACGGGTACGATAGGTAAAACACCTGTTACGAGTGTACTTCCGGAAAGTGATGCTACATTAGCTGCATTAATACCTTCAATTTCAGAACCAACTCCTTCGAAAGAGGCGGCTTTTATTTTACCAGCGGTCGTTATTGTTGTACCTGTACCTGTTAAATCCATAGACCCATCTGAAATCGCGGTTGTATCCCCGAGAACGGCATCAAGAGTTAGTGGAACTTCTGCCCATTCGGGTATATCACTAGCATCAAGTCGAAGAAATTTACCGGCATCTTGATTAGAAACTGCAGGAACGAGTCGTCCGAGTGATGTTCCCGTATCTGTACCATAAAGTATTGTACCTGGTATATAAGTATCATGACCCGTACCACCACTGGAAAAGGGAATTGCTCCACTTGCAAATTGATTTGTTGGAATACCCGTTAACCCCGTACCCGGACCTGAAAATTGTGTAACCGCGGTTATAGTACTACCCGCTATTGTATTAGCCCCTGCAATTGTACCGTATATTGCACTATCGGTATTGTTTCTTACAAATATATTACCTCCAACATCGACGTTACTGGATGTATAAATACTCGTGCGTCCGTTCGTAAACTGAACCGTATTCGAGGTTACGTTACCTTGGTTTACTATATTTTCAACCGTAAGGTTTGAGAGGTAATACGAATCACCCCGATAGTTTTGCGCATTTACGTTACCGACGGTATCTAATGCGTATATTGATTGTGTTGGTACATTTAATTGAACTTGACCTTCATTACCAATACTTATAACATGATCAGGTGCGGTGTTTGCTAAACCTATTTTACTCGTCGTTAATTCTGATGAATGTATTCTTCCCGAAACCTGTATTTTGTTCGTATCACTATCTTGTATTAACACTGCATCGGCTGTAGTTGAATAATTTGTGGCCCTTACGTTTCCTACAACAGTAATACGGTCAATACTATTTACATTGTGTATAAAAACCTTATCGGCTACCGAAATAGCATGTGTAGGAGCTGTATTCTGAATACCTATAAATTTATCTGTTGTATTACCATTTTCGGTAGCAGATTGTAAAGTAACACCGCCTAAAAGTGTTGTAGGAACACTCGAATCAACAACTTCTTTTGTGGACGGTGAGTAACTTAAAAGGTTAGAACTCGCTATTTCCGCGACCCTTAAAGGTGCCATATACATAGACCCAGAATTCGTCGCATTAATTGCAGTATTCGAAGCATTGAAAACTATGGTATTTTCAGCTTGACTATCTGAAACGTGTTTACCAAACCGGATTTTGGTAGACCGCTCGATGGTAGGTATGTTTTTAACCATATTAATATAAGTATGTATTTTAATTTGCATAAGATAAACCGGCCATACCATTTTCGATCCTGAGAATATTATAGTTTACGGCATATATAGGATCGGTTATGTTTACGGATTCACTATGTATCTTTGCTGAGTCTAATCGACTAAAGTTGAGCGTTCCTGTCGGCTGGAGCGAACTCGTTGATAGGCAAAAACAGTATAAAAAGAAATCGGGGGACGTGACGAATTGGGTATGGTAATAGTTTGGAATTTCCATGAAGTGTGGTTTCCCGAACCTGAACCCACTTAAATCGAGTCCGTTAATTTCGATTTTAACTTTATTACTTGGGGATGTTAGAGCACCTTCGACGGTCGTATCTGAAGATGCTATATACTTGACGGGGTGATTGAAAACAAGTTCCTGTGTAAGACTATGAGACGGTATACTCTTTTGGACTTGCGTAATGAGAAGATTATGGTTACGCGAAACAATGTTTCCGCGTTCCTCGTTATCGAGGAAATAGTAGTTGGAATAACAATCGACGTTATACCCATCGACTTGCGATCCCCAGTGAATACGTATTTCAACTTCATGATACTGTAAAGCGACTATAGGTAAAGCACACTGTGGACCTTCACAAAAGAAAAACCGTAACGGGTAGAAGTATGAACGTGCACTTACCCCCGGGTGTGTACCGTTAGAACTCTTAGAAACGTTTGTCGCGAACGTATCAATTGCAATTTTTTCTGTAAAAATAGCGTCTTGTGTATCAATGACTTGACCACCAATAAGTAGTTCGACATGATCTATAAGTTGTGACCAATCTTGGTAATCGAGCGATTTTGTATTATTATCAAGTGTAAAATACGTGTACCCGAGTAAATCACCCGATCGTGGGAACTTTACGGATGACATTGAATTATTTTTCACAGCTCCCTGTATCGTTTGCTTTTCGACGGATTGTGAAAAATTAGAGTGTCTTTTAAAAGTTGAGTTAAAGAATGATATTTCCGGGTTACCCATAATGTGTTCGTCTTGAGCACCAATAGCTATGAGTTGAACAATACCAGAAGACATTTATATTAATAAGAGGTTTAAATTATACGTACGAGACGCCCTGAAATAATTAGTAGGGTAAATTTCTTTTTTTGCAAACGAATCTAAAAACGAAAAACGAATCTTCACTAGTTGCGAAACTTGCTGCATCTCCGTCACGCAGTGTTATTGTTAACCTATCGAGTTTACGTATAGGATTAATGTACTGTTGCATTACGGGATACTCGTTTTTGAAGTATAAGTTTATTCCAGTAGTTCCACTTGAATTAATGATAGAACCAAAGTTTCGATTTAAAACCTGTTGAGCGGCTTGTCCATTAACTTCTTTTGTAGTGCGTTGACTGAAATTTGTATTGAGTTCATCAATTGAGAGATGGACTATTCTTGTACCTGAACCAACTCTTAAATTTGCGGTGAGTAATTGGGCTTGAACTATATTTTCAAGCGGGTTTGGGAGAAAAACTGTAAATACACTATTACTACTTTGATCATAACTATCGACGATAACTGTGTGATACTCGTGTTCGAAATCGGGTAAAGTTGACTGACTAGTCACTAAAGCCATTTATATATACTGGAGATTTTACTTCATCTTATACCCCGCTTGTGCCGCGACCAACTTTTGACCACCACAAACACCGCCTCGACTATCCGAGTAGTACGAATCCTTGAGACATTCTTCAGTGGATGGGAGGTCGAAGAGGGAACCTTCATCGGACGTTTCGATATCGACGGGCTGGTACTTGCTGGTACGCAAGTATGTGAATGCCCATAAAATTAAGAAGACGATCGCGATCGCCTTGAGAGTATTTTTGTTTGTAACGTTAAGTTTCATTTGTATTGAACATACATTTTTTTTATAAAGTGCGTTAAAGAAATTAGAATAGTTTCAATATAAAGATTAATGGACGGAGAGATCATTTTAAACCGAGGTAACACAAATGTTATGAAACTAGATGATAATGAACAGGCACTCATGAACGAGATTGAGATTGATATTCCAAGACCTCAGCCTGTGAAAAAACAAATGCCAAAACCTATGAAAACACAATTTACACCTCCTCAAACACAGACTTTCCAGGAAGATATAGATTCTTTTGCGAACCCGAACAAACAGAATCCACCTTCAATCCCACCACCAGAAGAACCTATGGATTATGGCGAATACGAAGAAGATCCTAATATTGGGTACGGCTACGAAGGTGGTGATACAGGAGGAGGAGGTGGTATGTATATGGAAGAAGAGAAACCAATGCCTGGGTATAAAACAATAGATGAAGAAAAAGCCGATCTCGTAAACAAACTTGGTCGATTAGAAAAGAAAGGGTTCACGGTGAATAAACGTTTAAACGCATATTCTCCTATAGACGAGCTTAGAACGGAAGTTAAGCGAATTACGTATAGTATTGATGTAGATAAATCGGTAAAGTTTTCGAGACGTATGCTTATTGCATGTACAACAGGTCTTGAGTTTATGAACAAAAAATATAACCCTTTTGAAATCCAACTCGACGGTTGGTCCGAGAACGTCATGGAAAATGTTGAGGATTACGATGAAGTGTTTGAGGAACTATACGTCAAATATAGAACAAAAATGCAAGTCGCACCCGAGGTTAAACTTATAATGATGCTTGGTGGTTCGGCGATGATGTTCCACTTAACGAATAGTATGTTCAAATCAGTCATGCCAAATATGAATGACGTGATTAAACAGAACCCCGAACTTGTTCAGAACATGATGTCTGCAGTACAGAATACGGTTCCAAAATCTCAACAACAAACATCGGAAACTGTGGATGCTAATGGAAGACGCGAAATGCAGGGCCCGGGTTTAGACATTTCGAGTCTCATGGGTAACATTATGATGCCACCACAACCTTCTATGAGTACGACCAGTATACCACCAATTATGGAAACTGATGACATTGAAGACGACGTTTCGGATATAGCCGAGGCCGATGTAGAAAATTCCAAGAATGAAAAAGACGACGGGGATGGCGAAGTTCGCGAAGTTAAAGTTACCCAGACCAAATCAAAAAGAGGCGGTGGAAAAAAGAAAAAGTCGGTCGAAATTAATTTATAAATGATAGTATAAATGATAGGGTATTGTCCTTTAGACGAAGATCCTATTGAAAGACCCCAACGTCAGGAGGTGGTCGCCAAACCCCAAGTGGTGAAACGTAAAAGACGTAACATTTTGGGTGAGGACGATACCGAGTGTAATTACGTTGTCATGTTTTTTATCGCGGGTGTTATTGCCCTAGCGGTCATGGATTCACTTCCATCTAAAAAGTGAGTGATAAACCATCTACCATCCTGTTTGTTCCAGCATGGTAAATGTGAATTTATTTATTTATTTCTAATTCGTTATCCGCAATGGTACGTACACCCTACAAACGCCGCTATATGAACTGCGTTACCTTGTGTCGTTTCTATACCATCCGCGTCTAAATACCGTATAGTATACGCCAACTCTGTTTCTGACGTATCTTCCCATTGAAATACACCGTTACTATCGAGATCGTTAACCATTTCGGTTCTAACATCTCTTGTATAAAGTGCCTTTGTTTCATCGTCGAGCGTATTATAAAACGTTTCATTACACGTATCATTATCAGTGGAACGCACGTAATACGTGTTCGTAGCACTAACTTTCTTTATTTGTTTTACGGGTACTTGTCCCGGGTTAAAGTTACAATCCATTGTTATTTTTGCGACCGTATAGTTTGCAAGAAACTCAGACGTTTGTTTCATACCGTATCCACTCACGTTAGACGTTGTTATATAATCACCTGCTTCCAAATTACCGTTCGTGTTTACTACCCATACACCGCCTTCACCTAGCGAGTTAACGTATACTCTGTTATCGCCACTTTCCTTATGAAATACACCCACTATACGTCCGGTTCTTTGTTCCCGACCCGATTCGTTTGAATCTTCACCGGATGATATAACGCCAAAACACGCCTTATCTTGTGCCTTTGTTGATATTTTAACAACGGGTATAGCTTCGTTTACGTGTATATTTTTTGCCCCTTTCAGAGGTGTTCCACCATTAATTGTCATGTAATCGTTTTGGTTCGATGAAACGATCAAACCTACACAGTTAGAAACATTTGTAGGTGTTACGTCTACTATGGAACTCATGTGTTGACCCGTAAACGTGCCTATTGCATTACTACCAGCACCAGCTGTATTGTTTTCAAACCGAAATATTTGTTTAATTGACCAATTAGCCCCGCCATCAGTAGTTGCATTAGCATACCAATACATGTTATGGTCATAATTACCATTGTTATCTACGACCGTGTACCAATGACCATTACCCCTAACATAATGTATATACGACGTACGGGTTGTATTATCGAGAGTGATAGTTTGTCCACTCGACGAGGCTATATGGAGACAAGAATCCGGGGTAGAATGGTTTATACCTATTTTACCTTCATTACCATTAATAACGAGTTTCTCAGCATTATTATCAGATTCAATGAATCTTATCCATTTATCGGAATAAAATCGTAGATCATCACCCGCGGAGCTACTTGTTATTTTAGATACAGAACCAGTATTTTTACTGAAATGTATCCCTGAATTAGCAATACCCAATTTAATTTCACCTATATTTACGGTATCTTCTCCAGCACTACCAGATAATCTTGTAATAACTAATCTATAATAATTATACATATTCGAATCTGAAAATGAAATGGTTGTATATAAGCCACCAGTGTAATATGTTTGACCCGTGAATGAATGTACACTTTCCCATGATGTACCGTCAATACTTCCTAAAAGTCTACCATCTCCAGCACATCTATTAGGTCCATAAGTTTCTTGTCGTGGTGCTATTTCTATACTATTTATAGATACCTTGTATGGTAATTGTAATTGTATCCATTCACCAGATACTGAACCTCCACTATATGATGTTGATATACTACCTAGATAATTACGGGTTACATCTGAGTACGGTGCACCGGAATCATGCCATCCATTACCCACTACTGTACCATTGAACGCTTTCCACGCGTCCCAATCAGTTAGATTACTACTTGAAGATGCTATATATCCAGAGGAATTAGCCGAATACAATGCAGTTAAAGGGTGATAATTTAATAAGTTTAATTCATTTGTTTTCAATTCATTTGTTTTTATAGTATCAAAATACGAATTACCTGTAACGTTAAGTCTCACACTTGGTATATTTATATCTATATTAGATGAAGTATAACTAGTTCCCGAATCATTAACCGAATCGAATATTTTTATAGTATAAGATGAAGCGTCGCTCGTAAAAGTAACTTGGGTATACGCACCCGACGATCCGGGTGTACCAGAAAGTGTTTGGTTAATACCATCCGTTGTATTATTAAGAGTATCATTAACAAATTTTAATCTATGATTTGAATTACTTGAATCACTTTGATCAAATTTATACGTAACACCTTTATGTAACCTTAAACCAACGTCTTTTTTACCGTTTATTTCAAATTTGGAAGAAATATATTTTACTTTAAAATCAATTGTTCCTGTATTTAAACCAACATTAACCACGTTCGTATCCGAAACTGTTAAGGCCGGATCACACATAAACTCATATCCATCTTCGAAAACCTCGTTATTCGGATCAGTTTCGGTTAGTGAACCACCACCTTGTAAAACAACCTGGTTCCCGTATATACGTATTCTATCTGGTTTATTACCAGTAGAATCACCGTTTTTCATAAAGAGGAGTTCGGAACCATCGTTACTTGCATTTAGACCATCGTATTTTCTATTAAGTATCTTAGCAATTTTATCTTCGTCACCGGTCGTATCTGAAAAAACAATCATACCCGAATGTTTATCAGTCGAAACAACACCTCCACCTATGACTATATCTTTACACGAGACCGTCCCACCTACGGACGTATTACCCATAGTTTTTACAGTCGGTGGTATTTTCATTATTTTTGATTTTCCCATACCTGTTATGAATCCCGTGGTCGTATCATTCTTTCCAGAGAGTACGAGTCGCGTACCTTCGAGGGACATACTCGTTGGGTACCCGTATGTATCATCTACAAATTCACCTTCAATATACTCGAGTACGGACCAGAAAAGATCGTTAAAATCGTATATTTGAAACGTTTTAGGTCTAGTGGCTGAATTGAGAAAAGGTGCTTGTTCGAGCGAGGCTAATAATCGTCTTCCGTTATACGTTAATCGTACAAAGTTACCCGCCCCGTTAGAATGGTTAATGGTATCACCTAATTTGTTCCAATCACTATCACTCGTTGCGCTTTTTTGGTATAGGTGTATGGCACCAGATTTAGGATGAGACGTAAAATTCGCGAATGGACAACCTATAGCTACTATATTGTTTACCGTGGACATGGCAACTGAATACCCAGCTGATACATTTGTCCCCAATTCGCTCGTATTAAACACTTTTATAGTTGGTAAATAATTCCATCCCCCACCACTCGAATCACTGGCATTGTATTTGTGTATTGAAACCGAACCGTCAGTTCCCCACGGTTGGTTAGTATTCGCTGGTACACCCGGGTTGCCTGTAATTACATATTGTCCATCACCACTTATACCGATAGAAAATCCAGTTTTAGTAGGCATGGGACCAGAGGGACCACCATACCACGCTTTTTGTGTACCACCTTCAAACAAATTTATCCGACCCTGGTTATTGTTCATGCTATAATCACCTACCGCGAACCATGCGTTATTCTCCTTAGCCATCGCAACACACCTTCCAAAATCATCTGTCCCGTTACCAGAACCTCCTATGATAGTACTTTTTGTAACAACAACAGTTTCTGTAAAAGCAGTTCCACTTCCATTAAGACTCCAAACCGACGCGTGATTAGTACCTCCTACGACAACATTCGATCCGTATAGGTCCGTATCTATAGATTGACCGAAATTTTCGCAATTAACAGAAGTGTTTGAAAACGTACTGTGAGAGGAAACACTCGTAGCGTCACTGGTAAATACATGAACTGTTTGGCTATCGGGATCACCTATAAATATGTATTCGCCTGCATTCGTCATGACCGATGCGCGTCCATAATTACCACTATCTGTATTTGTATTTGAAGTTAACTGAGTTAATTTTGGAAATACATCTTCTATAGTATTTAAACCGTAATGACCTGATGGTATTTCACTCATGTTATATTAAATGTATATTAAATTATTAAGCATTAAACCTAGAAAGACGTGATGATTGAGAAGGTGCACCGTCGTTAGTAACAAACGTATCGGAACCATTACTATCTTGTTGAATATTTATACCTTGTAAATACCGACCGTTACCTAGAATGTAATCTACAACGACAACGTTCCCGTTAACACGTAAAGCGTCGTCACCATGAGTAGAATTTTCTTCTTCTTCACATATAATTTTTGTACCTATCCTTAACGTATGGTCAAGACTAGCATTAGCAATACTATTCCTTGCGTCCGTACTCGTATCTGTAGCATTAATATTACTAACACTTAACAAACCCTTTGCCGATGTGTAAGTAAAATTCGAAAAATCACGTTTTAGAACATTATTATTAGTTTCATCTGCAAAAATAACACCTCTGGGTGTGGCACTACTAGTTTCATCGGATACGAGATCGGACCATGTAACTGCTGAAGCCCCACTTTTAAGAAACTTACCATTATCTACCTCTAATTTTGTTAATGTTGTTGCACCCGTGGCGTAGAGTAAATCACCCGCATTGTACTCCGCGATGTTTGTACCCCCATGATCAACATCGAGAACACCTGTAGTTATTTTTTCCGCATTGATAGCTTCAAGGTTCGAACCATTACCTACGAAATTAGCCGAATTTAAGGTCCCCGAATCCGGATTGTATGTTAATACACCCGTATCTGAATGTAGTTTAATAGAACTATTAGTACCTGTTACGTTTGAAAACGGAATCAAAAAATTGTTATCATCATTTGAATCTGACATCTGTATGGACAATGGTATTATATCAGATCCAGATGATCCATTGAAACTTACCCCACCTATGTTTACCGAACTTGTTAATTGATCCGCCGTTGCGGCCTTCCCGGTCCAAGACAGTGAATTTAACGTGTTAGATCGATTGGATGTATCTATTATTTTT
>Ga0213862_10000796_pt1 | contig 13344 bp, 7 predicted proteins | sample PICome_7_FD_160092 | JGI IMG/M metagenome (GOLD analysis project Ga0213862, IMG submission 160092) | Coastal seawater microbial communities near Pivers Island, North Carolina, United States - PICO266 | ecosystem: Environmental > Aquatic > Marine > Coastal | place: USA: North Carolina | collected... | reverse complement strand
TACGAGAGAAGAGAGAAAAAGGAAAGAGAGAGAGAGAGAGAGACCCTTGTTTTTTTAGAGTTTTCTGTCGTTTGGTTCTGTTCTTCGTCGTCAAAAAAAAGAGACAAGACGACGAGGCGAACGCATTAACATCATCATATAATAATAAAGTAATAATACTATAGAATTCATATCCGACGCGGCGGCAAAAGAATCCGATATGGTCGCCGCGGAAGACGCACCAATATCGACGACGTCATCTTGGCACGATCGTCCGATTAGCAAACAAAACCCGATCGTTTTCTTCGATATCTCCATCGGAGGCACAGAAGTTGGACGAATAAAAATGGAACTGTTTGCAGACGTCGTGCCGAAAACGGCGGAGAACTTTCGTCAGTTTTGCACCGGGGAAACCGTAGATCCGAGAACGAAGGAACCGCTGGGGTATAAAAATGTTCCTTTTCACAGAATAATCAAAGACTTTATGATACAAGGCGGCGACTTTGTGAAAGGAGACGGGACGGGTTGTAAGTCAATTTACGGCAGTAAGTTCAAGGATGAGAACTTCGTCGCGAAACATACCGGCCCAGGATTGTTGTCGATGGCGAACGCCGGTAAGGACGGAAATGGATGTCAATTCTTCATCACGTGCGCAAAATGTGAATGGTTAGATGATAAGCACGTAGTTTTTGGAAGAGTTATCGGTGATGGCATGTTAACTTTGCGTAAGATTGAAGCGGTTCCAGTCTCGGGGGGTGCGAACGCGCCAAAACTAGCGGTTATAATCTCACAATGCGGAGAGATGTGAGCCATGTTGTAAGGAAAAGGAATATCGTGTGATATAAAGTAGAATAGGTACTGTAGTTCAATTAAAACTTAAAATGTAATAATAATCATAATCATAAAAATGGAATTGATTGAAGAAAGAAGGGGTGGATGATACATAACTTCATGGCCTTCTCGAAGGAGTTCCTGGCATACATTTACGTGGCGGCGACCCTTCCCATTTTTTCATCTTGGACAGTATCGATAGCAGAAGCAACAGCTTCTACCATAGACGATGATGATGATGAGCTGTGTGAGCTCTTGAACGTTTTGACGTTTGAGTATCTTCTCCACGAAAGTCGTTCGAGTTTGTATTCGATGAGCGTCCCGTTTCCGTCATTTTCGTAATCTTTCGGTCTCCAACCGTACTGAACCTTGAGAATTTTAGCTCCCGCACCGACGTGTAAGAATAGGCCGCGGTCGTTATATCCGCCTTCTTTTGACATAACGTGTTGTTCGTACGTGGGAATCGCGAGAGAGGCTTTGAGATGTCCCGAGATGCTCGCTTGCGTTCGCTCGGATACTTCCTCAATTTCCTTGATGGCTTTTTGTTGCACTTCGCGGAAGCCTCTCGTTCGAGTAACGGCGCAAACTGTTTGTACCATGGGAACTCTTTCTGCGAAGTGAAGCACAAAATCTCTGAGCTGCATGCCCACGTCGCCACCGTTTTCGAGCGAGTAGCGTTGATCGGCAAAAACATCCAAAAGTTGTATCGTTTGCGACGAGAACGGGTCAACTCGAGCAGACTCTTTCGTTGCCCAACAGTTTCTATTGGACACGTCTTCCGTGCTTTTGACAAACTGCGTATACATCATTCCTTTCAACGAGTCATTTGTCTCTTCGAGATATTCACCGTCCATATCAAATATCGCGAAGTTCATCACTCGATTATTCAACACGCGATCGCGAATCGTATCTTCAGACGTGCGCATCTCCGGACACGAAATCCAAGCCTCGCGCTCGATCTCAACCAACTTATCGACGTTAGAGATCGATAAGGTGTTGATGATTTTGAAATTTCTCTTTCGGAAGGTTGCAATGAAGAGAACATTTGCATCAGAGGATGGCGAAACTGGAGAAGATGACGGCCGCGCGGCTGGTTCGTCACAAAAATCGAACAAGGAGACGTCGTAAGTACCTCGCAAAGGATAAATTCCGAACGAAGCGAGCTTGAGCAAGAGCAAATGCGCAGAATTTTCGTGCTTAGCGATGGCATCGAAGAATATTCCACCATAGTTGCCTGTACTTTTCTCACCTCGAGATGCAGACGCCAAGAATGTCGCAGTTGCGAGTGTCTTCTCACCAGCGAAAGCAGCTTCTTCAGAATCCATCTCGCGACAGATCTCCGTCACCACAGCATCGAGTGAAAGTGAGCTCATCACATCGCTTCCCAACAAAATAACTTTTTGTCTCTTCACTTTAGCGATAATCGAAGAGTTTTGTGGAAGTTTATCATCGTCAGAGACGTCGCGAAAAAGCGACGACGGAGAGAAAGATCGAGCTTTTGACCACTCGTCCAAGGCTTTCGAAACCGCCCGCCCGTGTTCCGGGGAAACGCCTAAACATGGCGTAATCACGCTCGTTTCCGGCAGAACAGTCTTAAGACACGTCTTGTTGTTTGCCGGTGCAACTTCACTTTTTGCATCAAAAATAGACGAAGTGAATGCTTCGGACACGATATCGTGAACGAAAACATCTTCTTCGATTTTGCTTCTTCTTTGTTCATCCTCGCTCGCCGAGGCGAAGAGCGCATCGTACAACGATGCTACGAGAGAAGCATTCGCTTTATCTGCTGAACATGGTTGAAGACGCACGTAATTATCGGCGCTCACAGAGTTGCTCTTCCCATAGTCACCTTTGCTCGAGTGCGTGGCGACTTCCAAATTTGTCTCCGTAGCCGTCTCGAGAAGCGGATCGCGCTCTAGTGTCGCGCGAAGGGTGAAGGTTTTCATCGACGAGAACACAATTTCATCGTCGCTGTCTCTCGCGACACTTTCATCGTAAGATATGAGACTCGCATTCTCTGGAAGCATTGGTGGTACGCATTGGAGTGAAAAATAAACATCTTTCTCGTTATGCGCATCTTTTTGCGCAGCCGTTCGATTTAAGACGACCCGATGGACTCCATCGAGAAGAAGTTGCGAGAAGAAAGATATCGCCGCGTTTGCTCCCCTGCTCGTTACAAACAAAGCTTCGTTTGCAATGAAGAAACGATCGCATGCCGCTGCAATGTGCGCCATTGGATTGGCACTTGCAGTTTTGACATCAATGTCATCATCATCATCATCATCATCATCACGAGAAATAAATTTCACACGAGCGACTGCGAGAACATCCTCCGAGACCGGTCCAAAAATCCGTTCAATGGGACTCAGATTGGCTTCCTCTTCTTTCTTAACGACGTAAAGATACGAGTAGTTTTCTTCCAACGCGCCTTCTTTGTTCACTTCACAAGATTCTTCGTTATTGCTTTCATCCCGTTCTTTCTCGGCGACAACACGCTCGAGATTTTTTTCTTCTCTTTTTTTCGACAACCCGGGACGAACGAGAGAAGAAGGAAACACCGTCGCGCGTTTCAACACGCCCATAGCCGCGGTGCACGATCTCTCGCATTTCTTCACATCCTCCTCCAAAATCGCTTCGCAAACTTGGTAGACGATCGGATAGTTCTCGTCGTCGTCATTTTCGTCGTCTATTTTAGAGACGAGGATGCTCTTTTCCGCTCGAGGAAGTGGGAGCGTTTCCCCTAAAACAAACCTGTTATTGGGCTGCTCCTTTTGATTTACCGCCAAAAACGGAAATTTTTCTCTTTTGACCCCCTCTTGTTCTTCTTCCAATTTACCTAAATCAGAGGAAGAAGCGGAAGAAGATATGACGCTACTCCCGTCATCTGAACTGATCGATTTGTTATATCTTTCAAGCGTCGATCGAGGTGACTTCACGAGGAGATTCAAAGCCACTTTGATCGCCCGGCGCGATCGTTGCTCATGTTCTTCTTCTCCTTCTTCCTTTTTTACATGCATCTTTTTTTTTATAAAAAGAAGTGTGACGCAGCCGATTCCCCTTTTTTTTTAATCACCTCTACGAGCAAAAGTGTCAACAAACTTTGTGTAAACAAGCGCGCGGGTGTTGTCGCGCACAAAGAGGAAAAAGATATCGCGCAAATGAGTGGAACGAGCGCGTTCTTCCTCTATGAAATGTTCGCAAAGGATGGATGTGCAGTCGATCAAATCCACAAAGAGAGGGGAGGGCGGTGAGAAAAGTTTTTGAGGTTTTTTCCGAAAAAATATCTTTGATCTGTTTCGGGACGCTTTTTCTCTTTTTCGTGAAAAATAAGCGTTACGACGAGTACAAATTTTTTTTTGCGAACACCCAACATTGCCAGATTGCTAACCTCCTCTTCTCACTCAGAGTCTTCTTCTTTTTTGTTGTGAAGGAAGAAAGTTCGTCGTCCTACAAAAAACGTGAGAAAAAGAAAAATGATGAAAGACGCGAAGAAAATGCACCGGCTGTATTTCAAATCCAAGCTCGAGCTGGTGACCAACTGCGCGTGGACGAAGAGTGGTAGCAATAGTAGTACTGGTAGTAAGACGACGACGAGCGACGGTGGTAATGGCGAGAATGCGTCGTCATCGATCGTGTTTTTAGACGCGTTGGAAAAGGAGATCGCGAACGAAAAGAAAGAAAGAGGAGGAGAAAAAGAAGAAGAAAACGACGAGGCGGATGAAATAAACGAGGAGTTTGCGGACAGAGTGCTGATCTCGCGATTATCGTTATCGCTATCCTCGTCATCATCGTTAGGAGGAGCAGGTGGTGGTGGTGGTGGTGGTGGTGAACAAAGAAGAAACGAACACCAACTGAATCAAAAGTCAAAGTTCAGGTACCTTTTAGAAACGTTTCACAGAGCGGACGAGGAGTTGCGAAAGTCCACTCTCGCGCAGTTTGCAAACGAAAGGGACGCGAAAGATAAGTTCGACCTGTTGATGCAAGAGGTGAAGAAATTGTGCGTCTCTTACGGTGGATTGGTGTTGAATCCGGACGAGGAAATTCGAGGGACCCGAGAAGAGCCAGGGATGTTTCCAATATCAGAGTGGGAGGAAGAATACGGTGTGAATGAGTTTTCGTATCGATTATACACGGGCGAAATGAGCCAGATGTATTTGGACGCGTTTTGCAAAAAGTTTGGCGAGGAAGAACCTGACCTGCTGGATGCGATATTCTTGCACGAAAGGCAATGGACGTTTACGAGAGAGAAATCTTTACCGACCGAACCTTTTCTCGTCCACGGAATGTCCATTCTCGCGGATTTCGATCCATTTTTGAGGGCAATGTTTATGCTCGCGGCGAATCCAATCGCCGCGGCGAGATTGATAAAGCATCCGCTCTGGATGCCCAAAAACCGCAACGCTCAAATCTTTCCTACTTTACCGCCGCACGTAATGATGATACCAAACTTCAACGCAAACGCGCGAACGTCCGATGGATACGTGTTGGGTAAAGATTTTGAGGAGTGTTCAATATTAGGGCCGCTGTTTGCGCTTTCGCCGATGTATTCGAGGGTTCCGGTGATGAACATGTTGTCGCAAAGACGAGAACCAAACGTATTTCCAGCTTTATTTCCAAGCGTTGATTTAGGATCGAAAGACTTGAAAGTGAGTGTGCGCGAAAGAGACAACGCGCACGCGACGATTTGGATGCACATGGCTCGCGTCTACGAAGGCTTGCACGCAATCTTAAAGACTTTGCTTAAACACGGCGGGCCAACTCGTGATGGCGTTTTAAAGTGGATCTTCTTAAACTTGCACGTGAATAAGAAAAGAAGTCAACAAGAGCAACAATTATCTTGGTTTGAGAATTGCTCAGACGGCTACTTTGTAAACTTTTGCGAGACGATGTTACGTTTGAGTTTGCCATTCACGGACGTTCTCAACGGAAAAGGAAAACATTTGCCGAAAATTAAAGCGGAATACACGCTTTCTAAATCGTGCGGTATAACGGACTACAAAGATTGCACGAGACTTGGCATGACCGAGAGCGAAGCGGAACAATGCTATAACAGCGGGGAGTTTGAGTTGGAAGAAGGTGGCGATGCGAACGCGTCGTCGTGGGGATTCGTCTGCGAATGTTTTTTCGCGACTCATCGCGCTATGCATCTTGGCATCATCGCGTGTATCAACGCGCAAGAAGAGAGGCAGCGACACACCATACGCCGTTATGCCGAGAGAGTGAACGAATTGGAGGAGGAGATACAATCTTTACCCGGGAACGATCCGCGAAGACACGAGTTTGTTGTTCAACTCGGACAACTTCGCATGAAGAAAGATGCCTACATTCAACAGACGATGCTTTGCGATGCGACTTTGATGGATCCGCGCGTAGTATCGGATAGTTTTGCATTCTATCGTTTAACGTGCGTGTGGTTATTGAACGAAGCAAGAAGTGGTGGTGGAGATCAGACATCACCAGCAATTCCGACGACGACGACGACGCAACTCCCGGATGAAGCCTCGAAAGCTTTCCGAGCGATACCGGAAGAAATTGTGGAAGATACTTTGGACTACTTGGTGTACGTCATGTGCACGAAAAGTTCTTCGCATTCGTTGATTGAGAATGAAATTTTGACCGAAGTCGTAGACTTTCTCGTTCTCTTCTCCGGGGCGTCTGAGCACATCAAAAATCCATATCTTCGATGTAAGTTTGTCTCGGTCATACACTCGTTCTTACCAGACTATTCTGGCTCGGATAAATTAGGTCGAGTGATGTTCGAAACAAACGCGAGCGCATTTCAATTTCTCATCCCGAACTTGCTCAAACTCTTCGCCGATGCCGAGCAAGCTGTTGGTCCTTACGAAAAATTCAACGTCCGCAAAGAAATCGGCGACATTTGCGAGTATCTTTGGGCAATCCCGGAGTACCGAAACGGTTGGAAGATTTTTTCAGAAACCAAGTGGCGATTTTACGCGAAGTTTGTTGACATGCTCATCAACGATGCCGTGCACTCTCTCGGCGAGGCTATGGAGAAACTTCCGCAAATTCGAGAAAGGGAGGCGTTGATGGGGGACGAAGCGCAGTGGAATCAGCTGACGGACGAACAACGCGACGATCACGAGTCGCGTTACGAAAGCAGCGAACGAGAACTGAGATCGGATTTGTTTTTCGCGAAGCAAAACATAGAAATGATGGCGTATACGAGTAAAGAGATCGCCACGCCGTTCCTAAGGCCCGAGATTATCAAAAGAGTCGCGGACATGTTGAACTACTTCCTCAGTCACCTCGCCGGCCCGGAGAGACGAAAGTTGAAAGTGAAAAACCCGGAGAAGTATAAGTTCGATCCGAAAGAGTTGCTGACAAAAATCGTCACCGTGTATCTCAATCTTTATAAAAACGAAAGCATTATCAATGAAGGCGCGGATAAGATGGATACGGGTGCGGAAAAGACGTTAGCCGAGGCGATTTCGGAAGATGGGCGAAGTTACAAGGACGAAGTCTTTACCATGGCCATCGACGTTCTCTCCAAACACTTTCTTCTTTCGCCGACGGAAATTGAGATTTTCCAAAAGCTACAAAAAGCCGCGAAAAAAGCTGCGGACGATGCCGTCGACCTCGAAGCCGATTTAGGCGAGATTCCAGACGAGTTCCAAGACCCTCTCATGTGTACTTTGATGAAAGATCCAGTCATCGTACCGATCACGAAAAACGTCTGCGACCGGGCCACCATCGAGCGCCACTTGCTTTCTAACGAAACCTGTCCTTTCAGTCGTCAACCGTTGAAAGTAGAGGATTTGAAAAGTGACGTCGAGTTGAAGAGAAGAATCGAAGAGTGGGTCATGGAGCAAAAGAAAAGGGCGAAGAAGTGATACTATAATGTCCGTAGTTAGTTTTAATCAGCAGTAGCAGAGAAAAGAGAGAGACATGCGAAAAAACAATTTGTTCCTTTCTCCTCGTACGACAGTCGTACAACATCACAATAAATTTCCTTCTCGTATTTCTTTTACTCGCCGTATTTAATAAATAGATATGTTCGCTGGGTCTGCATCATCGACGATGATGACGACGTCCTCCTCGTCGCTGGTGGTGGTGAGTAATAACACCTTTCAGGTGAAGAAGGAGAAGAAGACATCATCATCATCGACGAAGAGGAGAACCAAGAGAAGCGCGCACAGAAGAAGCGGCGAGGAAGAGGAGGAGGAGGAGGAGGCGATTGATTATTGCGCAAACAGAAGCGATTTCGATGCGTTCGAGCGCGCTCTTTCTTCGCTCTCTTCCTCTTCATCATCGAGAAACGATGCGAACACAACTGACAACGATAACGACTACAATGAAGACATTGATAGCGGTAAAGTGAAGAAGAAGAAGAATTTGAAAACAGCAGTTTCCGCGCTGTGCGCTTCCTTGTGTCTCTCGACCGAAGTTTTCCTCCTTTCATCCGGTTTTGCGTTTCCCCGGGAAGCGAGCGCGTTGCTATCGAACCCAAATTCGGGCTTACCGCGAACGCCGACCGCGGCGTTACGACGAGCCACGCCGAGAGTGAATGCGGAGTCGTCAGACATTCAGTATAATTTGGACGACGCGGCGTATCAGTTTCGCATCCCGCAGCGAAAACCGTGGAACTCGATGTTGAACGAAATCAAGAAAGCGAAAGAGATAGTCAAGGAGAAAAGAGGTGAGATTTTCCAACCGATCGTGAAGGAAACCCAAGCCAGCGCGGAAGTTGAGATTGAGAATTTAGTCATCGCCTTGGACAGATTAATCTTAGCGTGCGAAAACCAAGACGTGGAGAATTTTGATAAGTGGATCGCCAAAGCCATAGAAGCGAACGGAAATATCATGGTGAACCAAGTGAACGACTTGCCATTTTTGTTACCGAAGCGATACCAAGAGTTGCCAAGAATGACGGGACGGGCGGAGTTAAAGTTTACGATTAAACACGGCGATGGGAGTTCGTTTGGGAATTTGAACGGCGAGCCTTTGAAAACCGTGGATCTCGAGATAACCTGCGACGGTTTTAACGCGCCAATTACGGCTGGAAACTTCGTTGACGCGGTGAAAAGAGGCGAATTCGATGGGAGTAAATTAAATTTATCCGAAACGGCTGTTATTTTTGGCAACAGCGATAATTCAGCGTCGACATCGATCCCTTTGGAAGTCAAGGCGTCGAATGAATTCGAGCCGAGATACCGGTCGCCTTTAGATGTTGCGAGCGGCATCGATGCGTTACCTTCCATTCCTCTCTCAGTGAACGGGAGCGTCAGCGCCATGCGCTCAGCCACGGACGACGGCGCTTCCTCTTCCTCCCAGTTTTTTCTCTTTAATTTCGATCGCAGACAAGCCGGTTTAGGCGGTGTAGCGTTCGAAGAAGGAGAGTTTTCAACCTTTGGGTACGTCACGAAAGGATTAGACTACGTGAGAGACTTACGCAAAGGAGACGTGATTGTTAAAGCTTCAGTCACGGCGGGAGAAGACCGCTTGGTCAATCCGAGCGTCTCCAGAGCCGATCGGATCGATGAAATCCAAGCAGCGGAATTAGCTGATAAAGAGTTGTTAGCAGAGAAAGGCGTTTGAAATGTTCACGATGATTATTATGATGATGATGTGTTTTTGTTACCCTCAATTCGTAGTCTCTCTCCCTTCTTCCATCCGTCCTTTTGCTCTCCGCGTCTTCTCCTTTTTTGTGTGAGTTCGCCCAAAAACGCTTACGACCAACCTCCACCACGAATTTCTTAATAATATCCAAACTGCTTTCTTACATTTATAATTCATACGACACATAAAAAGAGTGATGATGATGATGATGTTTGCATCAGCATCGATGCGCTGTCAAACCGGTGGTATTGGTGATGCGTGTGCTCGTACCGACCCTCTCCGCAACGCGCAATCAAACCACCCTTTCACCATCATTCGCGCGTCGTCATCTTCGTCAAAGTCATCTTCTAAAATCATATCTAAACATCAACAACAACAACATTTTCCGTCCTCTCGGGGAAGAAGTTTTAGGAATGGTACAGACAACAATAACAACAACAGTACTGATGATATAAGAACGAGGATGTGTAGCCTTCGTCGGCATTCGTACTGTCTTCGAAATCGCGTCGTTGTTTCTTCATCGTCGTCGTCGCTGGCGAACGAACAACCACCAGGGAGCAGGAGCAGCAGCAGCAAAAATGTGTTCAACAGCAACGAGGCTGGCAAAGAGTGGAACACGAACCTTCGAGCGACGTGCGAAGCGATCGTGAAAGTGAACGAGGCGGACGATGTCACGCCAGAGCTATCGTTGGCGAGCTACATGCGACTGCCTGTGGAACAGTACGTGGACGTGCCGTTGCCGTTAGGCGCGAAGATGACGAAATATTTCGACGAGACTATTAGAGAAGACGAAGGCTTCTTCGAGCTCGCCATCCCGGGATTGAAGTTCTTCACGTTGGAGGTAAAACCAGTCGTTAGAGTGAAAGTGAGCGTGTTGACGACGGATAACGAACAGAGATTTGTGTGGAGTGGCAAAACGAAAGCGAACGATGTGAACGCAGAGGAAGAAGAGAAGAGAAGAAAGAAGATGAATAAAATGTACAGACCGGAACGCGAGGATGCGGATATGAGAGGACCGTGCGTTTTGATTGAAGTCGCGAGTTGTCGATTGGAAGGGAAGGAAGTCGAAAGTCTAGGCATAAACGAGATGTTCGTTAATCGAGGGAGCACGGCGTTTCGCTGGAAAAGCAGAGGAGATGAATCGTGGGACTACGGTGATTTGTTGCACTACGGCATTGGCTCGGCAGAACACGCCGACGCGGATGATGTTTCGAGTAGTAAAAAAGAGGGAGAAGAAGAGGCGGAAGAAGAGGAAAATAAATACGCGTACATCGAAGGTTGGACAGAAATCGGCGTCGGTGTCGATCCGCCTGGACCGTTCAAAAAGTTTCCGCGAAGTGTTACTCAGAGCGTCGGCGACGCCGTTCTTGGATTCACTCTGAGGGAAATCGAGAAAGCTTTTTTACGCGGGTTAGCGAGAGACTACGAGCGTTGGTGCTCGGACGCGGATTATAGACACCAAAGAGCGACGGCTTTCGAAAACGTCGGTGCTTGGACGGAGAAAGAGGAAGTTATAGATTTAGCGGCAAAGTAAAGTGTATATATAATAACGATAATAATAATTTCTGTTGTACCACGAGAAGGAAAGTTTGAATCCCCCGCTCTGTTCAAAGGCGCGTCGTATTTTTGACAATCTTTTAATCCATGCTCACTTTCGTTCGCAGCTTACCGACGCCAAACTTGGAGACGCCACCGCGATAGAACGACGCATTTCCTTTCCCACTAATTGAGCTCAACTTCATGAAACTATCGTCCAACAAAACTAAACTCGCGAGTCCGCACAACCCGAGCGTTTGTAACGTCACGCATCCAGCGGCGACGAAACGCCTTTGCCATAATTTTTTCATAAACCTCGCCATGAAAACAACCGCGGGGAACGAAATCAACCACAACAAGCCAACCACTCGAAAGTTTCGAATGAAATTCTTCGCTCGCCTGTCGACATCGGCGGCGGCAATAGCCGTTCGACCACCGACGACAAAAACTGCGGCATGAACTAAACGAATAAATACGAGGAGGAAACCGGGTAAATGTTCGTGATCGTGGAACGAGTTGAACATCGACTCGTATCGTCGCCCCCACGCTTCTAAAATAAAATGTAACACGGCGTTCCCTGCGATAATCATCCCACCAGCAGATAAGCGGCGAGTGCTTGCGCTGACACCATTGGGTAGCTTTTTGAACAAATACCCCGGCGAGCGCAACGCTGCGGTGATGGTCACTAAAATTCGTTTCGTCTCTGGATTTTCCAACGCTTTTTTACCGAGCAAACCTTTCGCGATGGCTGCCGCACCTTTAGCGATTGTTTTCGGCGTTGGCGGCGCATTCTTCTTCTTCGCATCGTCGTCGTAATCACCATCGCTACTAAAGTTGTTCGAACGTCCTCTCTTTCGTTCCCCATCGTCTGCGACGCCGTCCGCGCCTGCGACGGCTCCAAAATTCGCCCCCGTTCGTCTTCTCGCCGCCGAACCGCTTTCTAAACTCGAATCACCACTAAATACTTTCGCCGCGGAACTCTTCAAACTTTCCGCCTCCGCCGTCGTCGTCCATCCACAGACAAGAAATAACAACGTCATCGTCGTTATAAACTCAGACGTTCCTTGCGAGACTTCTGCCATAAAATCTGCGGGTAAGTAGGAGTACCGCCATCGCAAGCCTTTCCCGTCTTTGACGAATCTTCTCAAGTGTAATAGTTCAAGTAATAAGCTCATCATTTGTAAAAAGTACGCCAACATGACTAAAAGAACGACTAAATGCGTCGTCTTTTCGTTCTTTCTGTGCATGCGAACGGCCATGGAGACGAATACCAAACCTAAAAAGAACATGAATAAAAAATTCGTCACGTACACCCACCCGATGCCGCTCAAATCGGACGGTAAGTGTTGTCCATTATTCTTTATCGTGATATCGAAATGCAAAGGCGGAGGCTTCGCGTCGTAAAACTCCAACGCGCAATCCGCGACGACGATATACCAAAACGCAGCTCTTGACGCGTTATACGTCACGCCTCTTCTTCCTTTCACCTGTCGCATCGCTCGTAAGCTCGATTCGAAATACGTCTCCCTGTGCACAATCTTCTGCGGCGTCAACGAATCCGTGGGGGTTGCCCCTCCTGTTCCTTTAAGCCCCCACCCTTTGGACGACGGCGGTGTTTTTTTCTTCTTGTTATCCGCGGCTTTTCGAACGGCTTCTTCGTCCACCATGTGATTCTCGGGATGTACCCAACTGACGTTCCCGCTGTCCAAATCCACTCGATAGGAGTCTCCCGATTCTGGATCTTCAAAAAACTCGTACCCTTCCGCCTTGTGCGTCGCTTTCGGGTGCGGTAAATCCACATCGTGCTCTAAATTTGCCATGTTGCATCGACTGTCGCACAAGCTTCCTTTCTTCACCTGTCGGTCGTACTCTTCGTACGATTTATCTTCAAACAATAAAACTTTCAACTTGTGTCTGCCACGTTCCCAACCGGTTTTCGCGGTTGATAATTTCACGCTTATATCTCCCGTTCTTCTCACCGCGAATTTACCGACCGTTTGCTCCGTGTTCGCGGAGTTTAGTTTTAACGTCCCGGTGAATCTTTCCGCCGATACTTTTTCGAGAGAAAAGAAGAAAACTAACACTTCGAGGAAGAAAAAGAAGAAGAGCTTCGAATTCTTCTTTGTCCTCATCATCATCATCATCATCAGGTCGTCGTCTCTCAAGTTACGCTCGAAGAGTAACGGAACAAATTTCTCTCTTTCTCTCTCTCTTTTTTATCGCGTTTTTATCGCGTATATATCAGCAACGAGACAACGACGAAAACAAAACCAACAACAACAACAATAACTTCCGTCACAAAAGCACTTTGATTACTGTGTGTGTGTGAGTTTGTTGTTGTAGTGTGAGTGTTCGTATTTAGTAGAGTGAGAGTCGTTAAAGAAATTTTTGAAGTGACGTTCCCCCAAAAAAGTCATCTGT
>Ga0213862_10000792_pt1 | contig 13353 bp, 6 predicted proteins | sample PICome_7_FD_160092 | JGI IMG/M metagenome (GOLD analysis project Ga0213862, IMG submission 160092) | Coastal seawater microbial communities near Pivers Island, North Carolina, United States - PICO266 | ecosystem: Environmental > Aquatic > Marine > Coastal | place: USA: North Carolina | collected... | reverse complement strand
TCCCTCGTGGCGGCGTGGTGCGGCGCCATGAGCCGGCCGTGCGCCGCGGCCGCGGCGCGGAGGATGTCGAGGCAGTCGCCCGTGACTGTGGACTCGGTGGATTGTTGCCCCGCGAAGAACGCCACGAGCTTGGGCGCGAGTGACGCGACGATCCGGGCGGATGCCGGATGTTCTCCCAGCTCTGCGACGAGGGACTTGAGCCCGATGACTCCCGCGTCCCGTTTCTGCGCGTCGGACTTGGCGGTCATGGCGAGCTTGACGCAGAGCGCGTCGATGACCGTCTCCGCCGTCTTCTCGCTCGCGCCCTTGACCAGCGGCGGGATGCACTTGACCGCCAGGGATGAGACGTCCGCGGACTGATCGTCGAGTTGCTTGAGGACCACGTCGGTGACCTTCTTCTCCACGTCGGGGGTGGCGCGGAAGGTGTCCTTGGACAGCTCCGCGAGCAGGTCGGACGTGCCCATGTACCGAAAGTCTGCGTATTGATGGACGGTGCGTGAGTGGGGGCGGCGCGAGGGAAGGTCAGATGAACGATTCGAGATCCGAAGGGGCGTTCGTTCGTGGTGGGAGCGTCAGATCTGACGTCCTTGGGGCGGACGACGACGATGGGCTTCGAAACGGGTCGGGCGGGTGCGGACGATGCGCACCTTTGTCATGGCTCGTTATCTTCTCGAGTATCGCCCCGAGCGCCGCCAAGCCGGACATCGTTCCCTCGCTCGCTCTTTCGATCCGCGCGCGGCGTTATGGCCGATCGCGGGCACATTGAGAGGCACCTTTTCCGGTTCTGTTCGAGTCCTCCACTCAATGCAATGTTAGTTCGTGCGCGGGGGCAGAGTTGAGGCCGCCCAGCCGCGGAGAGATGGATGACCCGGATCCGGACGGGTGGGATCTCAGCGACGACGACGACGGCCCCGCCGATGCCCCCGGGGCGCCGGCGGCGGGCGGCGACGAGCGTCAGGGCGATGAGGAGGTCTCAGCGTCACGGGAGGAACGCGACGGCCAGAGGATCCCCGGCCAGAGGATAGACATCTTCGGCAACCCGTGGTCGGGTGACGAGGAAGACGGCGTCGGCGACGGCGACGGCGACGATGTGTACGACGAGGACGAGGACGACTCCCATCATCACGGCGGCTGGAGCGACTTCAGCATCAAGACCCCGTGGGAACGCATGGTCCACAACATCGAATCCGCCGTACGCCGATGGCTCAGGCTCACCGACGAGGATCTCGCGCAGCAGTCGAGCCGCTGCGCCAGGCCGGAACACGGCGGCCGGGATCTTCGATGCCTCCGCACCCTGATCCACCACAAGATGGACCACTTCCGACCAGATCCCTACGCCGTCATCCTCTACTACCCCAAGCACTCGCCACCCAACGTCATGAAGAAGGATGCCATCAAAGGATCCAACGTCGAGGACAACAACGCGGCTACCACTACAGCCGCCGACAAAGACGAAGACACGGACGAACCCCCCATGCTGACGCACAGGTTCTACTGCCCCCCGCACGACGACAACCGCGCGGGCACCTCGGGGATGCAACGATGGCTCGGCGTCGACTGCCCTTTCCTCATCGTCGAGCCCCCCGCGTCTTATTCCAGATGCTTCGCCGACGGAGACGAAACCGCCACCGTCGTGTCCGCGGTTGTCATCGCGCTGGTGAACACGAACGCGCCGTCGTGCTGGGCTGTCGTGGCACCCACGGGCGGGCCGTCGCGCGGGGCGTTCCTAGGCCGCGCGGGCGGAGTCACGTACGACGCGGGGGGCTGGGGGATGAAGATCGAGACGGATTCGCTCAGCGGCGTCGCCGCGGAGAGCGCTCGGGGTCGGTCTCTCGCGGGGATCGCGATGGTGCTCGAGGAGACGCTGGTGGACGTGGACTGGGATAGGGCGACGGCGGAGCGCATGAAGAAGGCGAGGGCGACGGCCAGGCTCACGTTCTCGACGAACAGGCGGTGGGCGGCGGAGCGGGCGCGGCGCGACAGAGCCGAGAGAAGACGTGAAAAACAAACAGGGGACGCGAAGGCAGACGCGGGCGAGAAGGAAGGGTGGGGCGACGGCGACGGGTGGGGATTCTCCAGCGACGATTCCGAGCATGACGACGATACACGGCCCGGCGCCGCGTTCATGGCGCTCGCGGGCGGCCAGCGCGTGAGGGCGCATAAGAGGAGCGCGTCCAAGGGCGGCGGCGGTCCGGACGATGAAGACGACGGCGGCTCTGGCTCCGGCTCGGACGGCTCCGAGTTTGGCATAACGCTGAACGAGTGGGACGACGAGGCGCCGTGGGCGCCGTGGGCGTCCCTCGACGACCCTTGGGAGAGCGTCGAGCTGGACTGTGGATGGGTCGACGCGCCTTTACGCGAGCTAGTGGATCGCGATTACATATTCTTCGGCGACGAGGACGACGACGAAAAGGAACTCGACGAGTACGACCCGAGACGATACGGCAAGGACATGCTGGTACCGACGAACGCACCGACGTGGACGCTACGCGCGGTACCCACCGGTGCGTTCCGCGAGGATGGAAGCGGCGGGATGGCGGGTGAGCTGAGCGCCGCGGCGAAGAGGTTCGACCTCGGCGCGGGGATCTTCACCGATAGAAGCAACTTTGGCTCCTACTCGAACGCCGCCGTCGACGACGGCGACGAGCTCGACGGCAAAGACGACGGACCCGGAGGCGTTGGCCTCGCGGAGATGCTCTGGCTCCTCGCGGCGTCCGGTGGGCTCAGGTCGCTCAAGGGCGCGGACACCGTGTCGCGGCTGGCGTCGGCTGAGTATTGGGACGAGGTCGGGTCCAACTACGGGTTCGGCGTCGCGGATCCGCCGCGGGTTCCCCCGGAGAGCGTCCTACAGGACGTCCTCCGCGACGTCTTCGACACGGGCGGCGCCGGGCGGAAGGCACGAAAGACGTCGGGCGGCAAGGATTCGAACACCGCGTCTACGGGTGACCAGTCTGCGAAAAACGCAAACGCGGCGGAGTCGCTGTTTCCCACCCCGCGCAAGAGCGCGCCGGCGCACAGTCTGCTCGCCAGGGTCGCGCTGCACGCGATGCAGTTCGGGAACGTCCGCGCGGTCGCCATGCTGTGGCAACGGTTCGTCCGCGAGGTTCGGTTCGCGCACTGGGACCGCGGCGTTCCTTTGCCGAGGGCGGAAAACTCGGACGAAAACTCGGAAAATTCGGGAAACGATTTTCCCGAAACAGCGCCCGACGTACTCGCGTGCGTTCTCCACCAAAAACTGCAGATGCTCAACGCGTGCATACACAGGCGCGTGGCTCGACGCGAGGCGGAGTTTGCGGAGAGCGGGGTGTCCGCCCTCGGGCCCACGCCGCTCGCGGGGATGGTGATCAAATCGGCGATTCGGCAGGATTCGGTCGATACTCAAAACTGGGAAGACGCGACGGGGGACGGTTGGAACGACGGCCTCGGCGACGAGCTCGACGCGTGGAACGATCCGTCAGCGACGAACGACGGCGACGGGTGGGAAGACCCGGACGACGGCATCGACCTGGCGTCCATGCTCGGCGGCGCGATCGCCGATAAGACGAAGAAAGACGACCCGGCTGGCGAGGAACTCCGCACGGAAATCGCAAACGATCCGACCGCCGCCGCCGCCGCCGCCGCCGACGCCGACGTCGGCGCGCTCGACGAGACGAGATCCGAGGACTACGGGAGCGCCTCCGACGGCGAGACCGACGGCGGGTGGCGCTGGGACGACGGCGACGTCGACGGCGACCCGGACGCGCCGCCCGAGGGGGTCAAGGGCGAGATGCCCGGAGGTCTCCGGATGCTCCGGCCCCCGCACCGGACGATGGCGGAGCCGATCGCGCAGCTCCCGCCTCTGTACACCGAGGACATGATGCGCGAGCGCGAGGCGGCGTTGTCCGCGCTCGGGGACACCGATGAGGGCCGGGCGATTCGGCTCAAGATGCAGTCCGACATGTTGGTGTCGGACATGTCCGCTTTCAAGGCGGCGAACCCGGGGTCGTGCCTCGCGGATTTTATCCGGTGGCACTCTCCTCGCGACTGGATCTCTCCAGAAGATGACGATAAAGTCGGTAAAAGAGGGTCGAGAAGCGCGATCGCGCCGCCGCGAGGGATGCTCTCCGAGCGCATGCGTAACGAAGGGAACGCGTGGCGGACGCTGTGGCGCGACTCCCCCCGGCTTCCGGCTTCCAAACAAAAACCCCTGTTCGATCCAATCAAGGAGGGCGAAAAAGCCTTGCACTACCTGGAGCAGGCGCCGCCGCCCGAGATTTTCGCACAGCTGTGCGCGGCGGCGACGTCCGCGGTGGGCAACCTGTACGCCTCATCGAAGGGTGCCAAACTCGCGCCGTGTCCCGAATACCTCGCGCGAGCCGCAGAAGCCGCCGGGAGGGTATTAAACAACCCCGCCGGGTCGCCGGTGGCCGAGGACGACTACGCCGCACTCGCGGGTGAACTGCAACGCGCCGAGCGGTGCGTGGCGCGGGGCGAGGCGCTCAGGCACAGACTCCCGGGCGTCGCACCGAGGCTACTCGAGGAGATCTTGCGGGCGACGGCGGCGGATGAGGATAAGAGGGACGAGCACAACGCGGCGGTGGCGGCGAAAAAAGCCGCCGCAACGACGGACCCCTCACGTGATGACCCTTCACATCCCGACCACGGCGAAAGGGCCGACGGTTCATCTTCCGAAGACGATGACGCGGAGGGCGGCGGCGTGGAGGATGAAGAGGCGTTGGAGCGGCTCAGGTCGCGGCCGGTGGAGGTTGCCGTGAAGGACGACGAGCGCGGTCCGCTGGCGAGGTTGCTTCCGCCGGATCTGGAGCGCGGGGCGGAGTCCGCGTCGTGCGCGGAGTACGCGGTGCGGTGCGGCGGCGGGGATGAACAGATCCAGCGGGCGCACGTGCTGGCGGCGCCTTGTTTCACTCGGGTCACGTCGGCGATCGCGTATCAATATTAAAAGTAAGAGAGGTGGCGATCCCTATCCCTCGCGTTCTACAAGTACCCAAATATTTTTCATCGGTGCCGCAAGATACGACACGAAATGAGGCTCGGCGGCGCCACTGTGACACGCACCATGGTCGCCACCGAAGCCCGGAAGGCGCGTCGCATGGCGGCGGCTGCCGCGGCGGCTGCCGCGGAGGGTAAAACCCTGGACGCGAAATCGCTAGAGAAGGCGCCCGTCAAGCCACTCCCCGCGTCCACACCTCCGGCCCATCGTAGGGAACCCTCCGCGCAACAAACGCGCGCCGGCGTCGGTGGACCGTCCCCGACAGCTGGGACATCGAAGACGCCCATCCTGAAGGGCATAGGGACCAAAGCCGGGGGCAAGTACACGCCACCCGCGATTCTCCGGGCGGTCGCGAACGCGGCGCGCAACAAGGAAACGAAGGCTGGCGCGGGTCCCGGCGCCACCGCCGCCGCCGAAGACTCGAGCGCCAATCCGAGCAAGGCGGACTGGACGTGCGTCAAGTGCGGCAAGTCCAACTTCGCCAAGCGGCTCGCGTGCTTCAAGTGCGCGTCGCCAAAGCCCGGGCGCACGTTCACCGCGGCGGGGATGAAGGGATACGAGAAGAGGCTGGCCAGGCGCGAGGCCAAACGAGCCGCGGAGATGGCGGCACCGGGCGACAAAACATCATCAATCGACGAATCATCCGCAGATCAGTCGAAGAAGTCCAAGCCGGCAGAGACACGCCCGAAGAAGACCAGCTTCGACGACGATGCGGGCGACGACGCGGGCGACGTGAACGGTACCGGGGACGCGAAGGACCCAAAGAAGGACAACAAGAAGAAGCGCGACGACGACGCGAGGGACAAGGACGACAAGAAACGCAAACGAACCCCGAAAAAAGCGAGCGACGTCGGTAAAGCTCCGAAGCGCCTTCGAGACCCAGACGCGCACCTCGAGTACCTCGCTCGGTGGTCCGAGGCGCATCAAGAACGCGGGAACGGCCCAACGAAAGGGTTCAAGCCGTCCAACGGGTGGAAGCTGGACAAGAACGTTCAGAACTGGCTCATTCACAACGCGTGCGATCCGGACCAAGTCGACGAGGACGCGTTCGATATGTTCACAATGTACGCCGCGGGTCTGAGGGGTGGGCCGTTGGGACGGATGAGGGACGCCGCGGGTGAGGAGAACAGGGGGAAAGGGGTGAAAGCGGAGCGCGCGAGGAAGGTGCTGCGGGTGCTCGCGGACATCGTCGAGGATGCGGATTCGTAGTTCTAGCCGCCGCGGCGTCATCGGTAAGAGTAAGAGTTCTCGGCGCTAACGATTAGTACACCCCGTCGAGCTCTAATAAGCTGTGCAGCGTCTTCACTCCGAACCCCCTCCAAACTAGTCCACCCTACGACCGCTCCCGCTCAGCTTCATCCCCCGAACCCCGTCGCGCCTCTCCAGCTCGATCGTCTCCGCACGAAGCGCCCCGGGCACAGGGTGCCATCCCCCGTACAGCAACAGCGACTGCGCCAACAGTCGGAACCGGCCCTCGAGCGTCAAGTTTAGGCACTCGTCGCGGGTCATTGGGCGCAGCGCGCTGGATCCCTGCGTGAACCCACCGTCCTTATCCTTGGACGGCGACTTGGACGGGTTGGGTGACTTGCGTTCGCCCGATGAAGGGTTCGCCGATGAAGCCAACCGAAAGGTACACGCCACGCTTCTCCGCGGAACGGCTCGAGTGTTCCAATCGCACTCGCGCTCAAGCAGGCCGCACGCGCCCCCCCAGTGCACCGTCTGCCCCGCCCACGCGCACACCGACCCAGCCTTGGCGATCATCGGCCTCGCGTGCGACACATCGAACCGAAGCGTCGCGCCGCCGCCCTCCTCGCGCTGCGCGGGGGTGAGATGGTCGGGGTGTCTGGAATCCGACCAGCACGAATCGTGCCGCCGCGGGAGGACGTACATGCACCCGTTGTCCGTCGTCGCGTCCGTCAGCGGGATCCACGCGCTGACCAGCCGCGGCGCGTCCGCCTTGGCGTTCCAAGCCTCGGACGCGGGGTAGTCGCGGTGCGGCAGCGAGAAGTTGCCGCCGGCTTTTGGTTTTTGGTTTTTTGTTTTTGTTTCGTCTGTTTCGTCGTCGTCTTCGTCCGCGCATCGAAGCGCCCACGCGAAGCACGACGGCTCCAGCGTCACCTCCCCGGCGTCCGGGTCCGCGTCCAGCAGCACCCCCCCCACGTCCAACGCCGCGTCGATGAGCTGCCACGTGGCGTCGTACATGAACGCCGCCGCCGGGGACCAAGCGCCGAACCTTCGCATCCGATCCACCAGCGTCTTGAGCAGATCCCTTCGCTTAGTATCGTCCAGTCTGTGCGGGACGGAGGATCCCTCCCACCGCCAGCTCCCGCGCTCGCGCAGGTTATAACTCGACTCCCGAGGTGCGTCGCCGTCGCCGTCGTCAGCGGCACCTGGCACGTCTATTGAGGGCACCGACACGGCGAATGAGGGAAACTGCGTAAATCCAGTCTCTCTGAGCTGCTCGCGGATGAGGTGGAGTCGCTCGTCGTTGTAGTCGTCGCCGAGGTGTGGCCAGACGATATCTTCCCCGGGCGCCAGGGCGGGCTCGCACCTCGCGCGGAGTTTCATCCGCGCGGCGTACTCCGCGCGTCGCCTGGCGTTGGCGGTGTCCTTGGCGGGCGCGCCGAGTTCTTCCCAGTACTCGGGCGATTGGAGCGTGGTCGGCACCGGCCGGGTCCCGTTGGCTATCTCCCGAAGCCACGCGGTCACTTCCGCGGATTTAGTAGCCTCGAGTCGATCCGTCGCCTCGTTCGCCGCGGCGGTGGGGTTGGACGCCGGGGCGGCGTCGTCGGAGTCCGAGTCGGAATCGAGCGATATCACCGCGAGCCTGTCGCGGACCAGCGAGGCGATCTCCGGTTGATGGGTTGTGCGTAGGATGGTGGTGAGGATCTTGCGTTCGGCGAGGACGCCGTACGCGTTGGACGCGGGTACACGCGCGGGTTCATCGCCCTTGAACACACGCGCGAGCTTCTGCAGCGCGAGCTTGCGCCGCCGCGCTTTCTCCGCCTCGTCCATCTATCCGCGCGCGCCCCTTCACTGACTGACGTCGTTGTTAGCTATTTTCTCGAGTAGCGTTATGTACAATTGGGGTCGCGTCGTGTACAAGCACAACGGGCCGCGCCCGGCACATGCTCCGAGCGACGACGGCGACGCACCTCGCACGCGCCCTCACTAAGATCTACAGAACCCCATCGCGAACGTCTCCACCCCTACAAGCCCGTATCTCCGCATCCATGGCGACCCAATCATCCATCAAGTCGCCCATCGATGTCCTGGACTTTTGGTTCGGCGATGCGTACTCCGACGCGTCGAAGAGACACCTGCTGGAAGACACAACGTTCATGGGGAAGATGTCGGGCACGCTGTGGTACGCGGGGACGAGCGCGGACGAGTCGTGCATGCGGTTCGTGTCCACCATCGAGGCTGCCGCGGCGGGAACGATCGAGACGGCCGATCCGGCTTGGACGGCGGAACCCGACGCGAGCATCGCGAAAGTGATCCTATTCGACCAGCTCACGCGCAACTGCTTCAGGGGCACCGACCGCGCGTTCGCATACGACGGCGCTGCGCTCGAGCTCTCGCGCCGACTCGCCAAGGACAACAAACTGGTCAACGAACTCCCGGCGTCCGTCCTGCACTTCATCGGATCGCCGTTTCTGCACAGCGAAAACCTGGAGGACCACGACATGGCCCTCGCGCTCAACGGCGTCACTCTGGCCAAGAACGAAACAGCCGCCATGTACGCCCGGCCGCACATCATCAACCACAGGGACATCATCGCCAGGTTCGGGAGGTACCCGCACAGGAACAAGGCCATGGAACGGGAAAACACGGAGGAGGAAACCGCTTGGTTGGAGTCGGACGAAGTGCCGGGGTGGGCCAAGTCGCAGATGAAGTGAGTGAGTGAGCGGCTCGGCTTGTGTCGCTCCCTACAACTACATACGTGTGCACATAACTCTTAGCTCGTTAATGTATCGCTAGACTACTTGATGTATCACGTCACCTGAACGTGGCGGACTTCTCGCCGGAGCGCGGGAACGCCTTGGACTTCTTCCCGGGCTTGACCATCTCGATGAGGCCGGGGGCGCGCTTTCGCTCACCTTTTTTATCCCCCCGTCCGCCCCCGCCACCCTTACCCCGTCTCTTCTTCCCGTTCCCCTTGGCCTCCGCGCCGAGGGTCCTGAACGACCCGCCGTCAGGTAACACCGCCGCCGCCGCCGCCGCGAAGTCGAACCCGCCCTGGCCAATCGCCAACAGCGCCTCCTGGTCCGCCCTGCTCACACCCTTCAAGCGGCGGTCCTCGTCGTCGTCCGTGTCGTCGTCGTCGTCGCTCGAGTCCATCATGGAACGCATCGCCGCCTTCCTTCGTGCCGCCAAGGACTCACGCGCCTCCTCCGCGCGTGCCTTGACGACAGCCTCGCGCTCAGCCTCCGCCTGTTCAGCCTTGCGCTTTTCGCCGAGGCCGACGGCACCCTTACGCAGCGGCGCGGGGGCTGTGTATCCACCCGGCAGCTCGATTCGAACGTCGTCTTTTTTCTTTGGATCTTTCTTGGCGGCGACCACCTCGCCGTCGCCGTCCTCCACGGCGGCGGACTCGGCGCGCTCGGTCTCTTCCTTGCTCTTGCGCTGCGCCCACGCGTGTCCACCCGCCGCGCGTTTGGCCGGTTCGCGTGGCGCCTCCTCCACGACGGAATCTTTCGCTCCGTGCCAGTGGGGGAAGAGCTGGGCGAGGGGAACGGGCTGGGACGCGAGCCGAGCCGCGACGCTCGCCGCAGCCTTCGCAGCCTTCGCATCGTCTTCCCCAACCGTGCGTTTCGTCGTCGTCGTCGAGAAGGCCGATGTCGTCGCGGAGGAGGCGGAGAGAAGCCGCGCCATGGAGCTGTGCACGGCGGCGCGGGAAGCGACGGCGGCGGGGGCGACGGCGGGCGCGGGATCGGCGGGGGCCCTCGCGCTCGATCCTCCCATCATCGCCGCCATCGCGCTCGTACCCCCTGAACCGGCAACCCCGGAAGCGACGACGGGAACAGGCGCGGTCACCCCCTTCGCGTCCTCGATCTCAATCTCCATCGGTTCGTCACCGCCCTTCTTCTTCTCCTTCTTCTCCCCCTCCTCTTCAAGTTTCTTTTCCTCGAGAGATTTGGCGTATTCCTCCCCAGCCGTCGGCGGCAACGCCGGGGGCGTACCCGCCGCCATCGCCCTCGCGATGAGATCCACAATCTCCCCCGAGTGCTTCGCCACCAGCGGGGAGTCACCGCGGGTCACCGCGAGCAAAGACCTCGGCGTCGTCGGAGCCTCACGCGCCAGCCGAAGCATCAACGCGCGGGGCATGACGTACCCGATGGACTCATCCTCGGTTCGGCTCGTCTTATCCCGCCAGCTGTGCAGCGCCGCGTACACCGCCAGCCGCGGTAGGTCCAAATCCCCGGCGTCCCTGTTCTTGCGGTAGTCGACGTGGTACGTCAATTGGTCCGTCACCGGTTTGTCGTACAGAGTCGCGCACACATCCCGCGACCTATCCAACGTTGTTTTAATCAAATCCACCCTCGGACGGCTCCCGTCGCCTAGCCCCGTCGCCTCGAGCTGCTGCCTCAACCTGTCGTACACGTACAGCAAGTGGTGCGTATCACCGCGCGCGTACTCGATCATCGCGTCACTCAACGGCCGGATCCGCCAGTCCGCCAGCTGGAACCGCTTATCAGCCTTGATCCCGCAGTAGTGATCGAGCAGATACGCTAACCCCTTTCTCGGGAGCTCCAGCACCCTCGCCGCCTGCCCGGTGTCGAACATGCCGACGATATATATCCCGAAATCGCGCTGCAGCCACTGGACGTCCATGTCCGCGCCGTGGAACACCTTCAGCTTACCGGCATCCGCCATGCACGGCCCGAGCGCGGCGCGAATTTCGGTCCGCAGCGCCAGCGCGTCCACCACGAAATCTCGACGCCGAGTCGAAACCTGAACGGTACACGTGAAACCCTGGAAGGACCGAAACGAGTGGTGCTCCAAATCCACCGCGATCTCGTCCACCGACGACAGGTGATGCGCCATGTCCTCGAGCGCCTCGGGTGTGTCGATGAACTCGCAGACGGTGGATGAGGTGGGTGCCGGCGCGATAGGCGAAGATGGAGGGGCGCGTACGCTCGACGGGTAAATCAAATCGTCGAGTTCCTCTCGCAGCGGGTGCGTCCCCGCGCTCGGGACGTACGAGCTCGGATCTGGGTGATTCACCGGCACTGGGGGCATGAACGGTACGTTGGAGTTATCTATCGGGACGTCGAACGAATCCTGCGGCCTTCGCGAGACGAACGAGTTCCGTGCGCCGGCGTTTTTCGTTCCCTTGTTTGCGTCGCGACCGAGGGCGCTCGCCGCGGAGCCGCGCGCGGCCGGCCCGGTGTACCCGCCGGCGCCCGCGACGTGCGCCTCCGCCAGCTGGTGGTCCACGGCGTCCAGGTGATCGTCCACGACGGCGACGACGGACTGGCACAGGTCGTCGTCGTAGTCGCATCGCGTGGCGAGCTCCGGATCGGTGGCGCCATCTTTGGCGCCGTCGACGCCGAATGCGTCGAGCAAGGCACCGCACCGCGCGCGCAGATCCTTCACCTTGGACGCGAACGTCGGGAAGTTGTTACAGAAGAAGTGCTCTGCGTGATTGATGAGCGTGGGCGGTGTAAGTCAATGAGCGGGTTCGGATTGGGACGGGGACTGGGGAACGCGGCGGGTGGGGAGCGACGATGGGACGGCGCCAACGCCGCCGCCGCCGTGAAAAATCGAGCCGGACGGCCGCTGGGCGTCGAACGTACCTCCCATGAGCGGTAGATCCGTGGATTTACCGGCGCGTATCGCCTTCGATACATCGCCACCGACGGTCTCGAGGAACGCCTCCGCCTTCTTGCGCCGGGCGGTGGTCGCCATGGCGCGTCCGTTTGTGGTGGCGGGGGCGGAGGCGGGTGCCTTCCGAGAGGTTTCGTGATTTCACTCCCAGCCGTTGGCGATGAAGCTTCCGAGATGGACGCCGCTGGGCGCCATCCGGCAGTCGGACGCGCCCGACGCGTTCGGATACCACGTGGGCGTCTCTCGCGCGGGATTCGATGTCGTGCAAATGCTGTCGCACGGTGGAGACCCCGGAGACGCGCCGCGCCAAGGAGCGGGAGCGTCGCGAGCTCCAGATGCACAACGGCCCCGCGTTTCACCTCGCGCCACCGCCCAAGCCACCGCCGCCTCGGCGATTGGAGAACAGCTGGCAGCACGAGTGGGACGCGAGCGACCGGCCGCCGCTGTACGAGGCGCCCAAGCCGGACGCCTTCAGGCCGCCGCCGCCCGCGCCCAGGTTACCACCCGCGGTCGCCGCGCGCATGGCGGGTCTCGAGAGCCCGCCGATGAAGGCACCTTTCGAGGAAATGGAGGAAAAGGAAGAGTCGGGCGCGGCGGACTCGGGGGAAGCGGCGGACTCGGCCGAGGCGGTGCGCGCGTCCTTGGGCCTATCGCCGCGCAGTGACGATACGCCCGGACGGGTCGATGCGAACACCGCTGATGCATCCACGACATCCAAAGGTAAGCTGTCCAACTTGTCCAAGTTGAAGAACGCGATATCGATGAGGCGAGCGTTCGCGCCCGTCGCGAGAAACGCGTCGGAGTGGCAGGCGTCGCTGGCGGACCCTGAGAAGGAGGCGCAGGAACGACAGATCGGCGACCTGATGGCGTCGCTGGGTATAAACAAACACAAGAAGAAACGACGCAACCTGGTGTACCCAGAGGCGGTCGCGACGGATGGGGATCGCGACTCCTCCCCGGCGCCTTCTTTGCCAAACACCTTCGGTGCGAATATTAAAAGTCAACAACAGACGAACGCGGCGGGAGGATTCGAGCGTTCGGGCCGTGTGGACGTGGTGACCGCGAGCGCGCGTGCGACCGCGTTCGGTCCCGCGATGTCACCGACGGTGCACGAGGCGCGGGCGGCGGATTACCCGGACGCCGGGACGTGGGGATTGAAGGCGGAGCTGGCGATGCATGCAGAGTTGAATTCGGGCGAGGCGGTTAAGTTCGCGGTGGCGCCCGAGTATTGGACCGGGCGCGGGGGTGCTGGGCTCGGTAGTTTACGACAGCCGGCACCGGCGCACGGCGGGGGGATGAATTCGCTGCGGCGGTAGATTGACGCCGCATCTAATAGCGACCTAATAGCGCATCCCACCGAGTAGTAAACGATGAGCATGATAAAGTAGTGCACCAACACCCACGACCAACATCAGAACTAGGGGCGCGCGAACGCGGGACTCGGGGCTTCGCGCTTCGTCGCGCCTGGGTTTCGACTGGGTTCGAGAATGGCGGCGACGGATCTCAGCGATGCCGCCATCGACCTCGAGTCC